>Ga0080006_1272937_pt1 | contig 76396 bp, 79 predicted proteins | sample RS3BMetagenome_FD_69209 | JGI IMG/M metagenome (GOLD analysis project Ga0080006, IMG submission 69209) | Ferric oxide microbial mat and aquatic microbial communities from Rainbow Spring, Yellowstone National Park, USA - RS3B (SPADES... ... | reverse complement strand
TCCAAATTGAGATTGAGCAGTAGTCTGCCCAAAAAAGCCTGTTGCATAAAGACTCATCCACGGATAAGGTCTGTACGAAGAGCTGAATGTTAACTGCGGTAATATGGCTGTTAGTTGAGTACGGTCATAGGGTTCAAAAGGTTCAAGAAGAATGGCTGGCGTTCCATCTGGAGGACTAGCATCAACATGGTAAAAATCCATCCTTCCACCAAAAAGCAAAGAAAGCTTCGTGCCAATCTGAATTTGATCTTGAAAAAAAGGAGAAATTTCAAAAAAACGACATTGAGTAGAAAGAAAATTATCAACGTTAAAAAAACCTCCAGGAAATCCAGGAATAGGAACGTCTGTTAAAAATGGATTGCCATAGGCAACCGCTGTATCATAAGAAACAGGAGAAGGATCATCCTGTCCTCCACTAAAAGGCTTGGTCATATCCACCTGATTTGCAGGGCCATGCCATGTTCCAAAGTATTCCAAATCGGATAAAAATCTAAAAGCCATCCCAGAATCAATCAGTTGTTTGATTTTATTGTCTTCCAAGGTAGTTATGACTTCGAGACGATCGGCTACATTATAGCCATAAGGCAGAAAAGCCCAGGTGTCCATGGGCACCGGTTGGCCAATTTCCGTTCGAAAATATTCTATCATAAGGTTATTAACAATCCGCAGCCGATCATCAATCTCCAACCGGATAATCGGTTGAAAAACTCCATAGGTTTGAAGTGTGAAATTCAAAGGACTATTGAAGATGTTGTTTCTGCGGCTAATTGGAACTTCAGGCCCAAAATCTATCACGTATCCTCCCGAAGGAGGCGGGGTAACATGACCAGGAATAAAAGCTCCTGTAGGACCTATTGATCCAATCCAACTCCCTGTCTGGTAAAGTAGTCCGTCATGGATAAGAGCAGCATTAGGTCGATTAAGTCCTGCGTAAGGAACAAAATTGTTGAGATCCACTTCTCCATTCCAGTCGATCCAAAGATTTTCCCATGGATGGGCACTAAAAGCCAAATAGAAGGCCTCCCTTTGCATATATGCCCCATCGTAGTAATTAAAGGGTGCATAACCAGCCTGCCCAAAATAATCTATTCTGAAAGCGGCTTTTTTGGTTTTCCCGACTGGTCCTCCTAAATCTACATTCCAAAAGCTATCCCCATACATGCCAAAAGTATAGGCAGCATTTCCATGAAACCGGTCGAAATAAGGCTGTTTAGTTAGCTCATTAACGTAACCCCCAGCAAATTCTTGAGGGCCGAATATAATACTTACTGGACCAGTCACTATATCCATAGAATCATAAGCCATCATGTTCATTAAAGGACCCCAATTACCCCCCACTTGAAAAGCCCACTAACATTCCATTACGAAACACTGTTCCTGGCAGGCCCCGGATGATAGGTTCACTAACAATATTACCAGTCGCTTGAGTGGGATTTATCGAAGGGCTAAATGCAGCTAAATCATTTACAGTTAAAGCCATGACCGTTTGCATCTCCTCTTGACTTACAGGACGAATGTCGCGAGGAATTTCTAGGATGTTCATTTCAGGACCATAAGAAGAAATCTGTCGGCTGGTAGGCAAAATAGTAGGCTCGGAAGAAACAGTCTGAGCACTAACGGTAACTTCAGGTAGAGAAATGGTCGGAATGCTTCCTGGAGGTTTATTTGAATCTTTTGAATGCTTTTCTATGGCCCCATCGATTGGATCATCCATTACTTGTGCCCAAGCTACAGATTCAAAATAAATTTCCAGCTTAAAGAAAAGAAAGATTAAAAAAACCAGGCAAAAAAACAAAGGAGGAAGAGGATCCAAAGAGAAAGATCCGTAACAACAAGCTTCAGCTTCAATCCAAGGTCCTTCATGTAAAAAAGTCGCTAATTCTTTAAGCAAAAGAATTTCATATGCAGAAAACTTAGCAAAATCGACTTTGGTTTTGGCAAAACCAAACTGCACAATAACCCAATCATCTACCTGGATTTCGGGTATAAAAGAAAAGCTAATCCTGCTTTTTCTACCTCCACACTGCACCCAGCCAACCAGATCTTTTTGCATAGGATCATAAGTAATGGAGAGAACTTGAGCAAAAAAAGGACAATTTCCAGGATAAAATTCTTTTATAAATCTCATTTTCCGGTAGAATAATACTTTAAAAGAATATCAATATAGTAAACCAAAAGAAAAAAAATTAAACTAACCAACAGTGCACTCGCAGCAGCCGGTCTTTATGGGTGATGACCAGCGGCCAAACTAGCCTTTAATCGCCTACAGCAGCCTTTCTTGTTGGAGTTCATACCAAAACCAATCTCAGCAACCAGTTCGAACGTCCAGCCCTTATGGGGCAATAGAGTTCCAGCACCTGCTTTTGCTGCTCTAGAGCACATTTCTTGACATTCTCATAAAGAGTAGCTACTATATTTTGGAAATAGCTACTTAGAGGCAAATCATGGAAGGAATCAAGATAATGACGGCTAAAGAATTAAAGAACAAAACAGGTAGCGCTTTACGATATGTGGCTAAAGGTGGAAAGATATTGATAACCTTGAGGGGAAAACCCATAGCGATCATATCTCCCCCGAATCTTGAAGGATCACTACAACAACCCCTGTTACGCTCCTTTGAGGAAGCGTGGAGAGACATAGAGGAAACTTTGGAAAAGACAGAACCCTTCTTTATAAACTGGAAGGAGGCTGAGAGTTGGTCAAGAAGAAAAGAAAAAAAGAGGTAATCTTTGTAGATAGCAATGTTTTTATAATTGACTTGCGATATAAAAAGGATAAAGATTATAAGATCAACAAGAGTTTTTTGGATTACTTGTATGAGAAAAAGACAGGAATTACAAGTGTATTCAACCTCCTGGAAATATGTGGGATCCTTTCCTTCAACCTAAACGAAAGGCAGATTGTAGAGCTTTATCATTACTTCCCGGATAAATATAATGTTGAAATAATACCTTCCCCACTACTGGAGTTATCCTTGCCCCAACTTGCCATAAGAAAGGTTTTTGAAGTTATAAACAGAAAAGTTAGCTTCGGGGATGCATTAATTATATCTCTAGTTGAAAGCTATATTCCCCATATCACTCATTTTCTTTCTTGGAATGCGATTCATTTTAAAAAGAAAATTTCAGTGGAAGCATCACTAAAAGTCTTAACACCCAGGGAATTTTTAACTCCTCCGCCGGGAAATCCCCTTCCATAAGGTAGCATCGGGAGAGGCAAGGTTTTTAGAGATGTTTTGAAGAAGTATGGAGAGGAGCAAGGAAAATGAGAGTCTTTTATAGATTCAGGGCACATAACCTTCTAAGACTACCCAACAGATTCTTGAGGAATATCTTGAGGCGTTTAGGTAGCTTTATGACAGGTTGCTTGATGAGATAAAGAGGGCTAGAGAAGAGAGCAAGAAGATTTCTCGGGAAGAGACTCAAAAGTTCATTGTAAGGTTTAAAGAAGAGAAACCAGAGCTTAAGGGTGTTTATTCCAGGCTTCTTCAGATGGTGAACTAAGTCATCATTCAAAAGAATTCTAGAAAAATGGTTAAACCAAAATCTGAGTATCGGTAATGTAGTCAGAAGGATGGAATATGTTGAAGCAAAGGATGAATTGCACTACGTAAAACAAAAAGAACAGTTCAAAGGTTCTGAAAAAGCCTGTAAAGATGCTTGAAGAATTAGCAAAAGATGAAAAAAGTCATGCTTCTACCTTACGTAATCTCCTTAAAGAAAGTCCCTTAGCTAAAAATAGAATAGAAAGCATTTTGATTAGAGAAAAATGGCATGGCAAAGGAAGAAACTGGATAACTGACTCCATTTATTGTATAAATAATGGGTTAGGAGCTGTTTTTGGCAAAGATGCTTGGGTAACTGGCGCTACTGTAAGGGACAGAACTTGAGCAAAAAAGGACAATTTCCAGGATAAAATTCTTTTATAAATCTCATTTTCCGGTAGAATACTATCTTGAAAGAATATCAATATAGTAAACCAAAAGAAAAAAAAATTAAACTAACCAACAGTGCACCTTAATTTTGAAATCCTAAAAGCCCTTCCCAAAACGCAATGTTTGTCTCCTACTCTAAATTTTTTAGTCCAAGTCCATTATCTTGGAAAAGAACGTCTTGATTCGGCTCTTCTGCAAGTACGGGTTATGATAGAGCCGAAAATCAAAGATTACAGCTTGTCGGAACTAAAAAGGATAGAGCGTCGTTTTGGTCCACCCGAATCTCTCAATAATATTTTGTGGTGTGAAAAGATGCTGCTTTTAAATCGAACCAATTCGATCCAGACCGTAGATCTACCCATTGAGATTAGAGATGATCATGAATCGGCTATGTGGTATTATTTTTCCTCGTTAGAAGGAGGAGAAATCTTTTTAAAATTTTTTTTCAGTGGAATTTGTTATCTTTTAGCTGAAGACAAAATAACAGTCCGATCTATTCCTTGGAGTTCTGAATGCAGCTATCTGATGCCTTACGAAATCTGGAAAGAAACACTTTTTCGATACTATCCTGATTCCCTTTGGATCCGATTGGATCATAGCCTCTATGAAAGACCTCAGGATTATCAATTATCCCATAGACTTCCTTCGCTGCAAACGGCCTTAGAAAGGCTATTAGATAAAGAGCAAACTGAAACAAGGAGAATAGGTTGACAATAGAACAAGCCCGTCTTTTATCTCAATCTCTTCTCTACGAAGGCTATATTCTATGGCCTTATCGAGCCAACGCTTTAAAGAATAACCCAGCAACCCGATTTCAATTTGAGGTTCTGATGCCACAACTCTCTGATCCTCAATTCCAACAGGAACCATATTCTGCCTCCACTCACATCCTATTTAACGAGTCATCAACATTGACTCTATATCTTCGATTCCTTCAACTTCAAAGTAGAACAGTAGAAAAAAAACAAGAGGGTCAATTTGTTCCTGTTGATCAACTTCAAGAAGGTAAAAAATTATTGATTCCTTGGGATGAAGCGATTGAACATGATGTATTCGTGCCAGAGCAGGTTCGGGCCAATAGCCTACGCGAACCTCGGACGGCTGAAGAAGTCCGCTGCCGAATTGTTCGCGCGCATGAAGAGACCATAGGAGGAGCGTCATGGAACCTTGGTACAAAGTCGCAACGCCGCGGAAGGAAGTCCGGGAAGGGCGCTCGTTTAACCCGGACGAGTTCTCCATCGCGCTTGAGCAGGTGGTGGCAAAGACGGCGCCCGAGGACTACCTGGACCCCAAGCAGTTCTTCGCCCGCACCTGCTACTGCGCGAAAGCGAGGAGGTCGATGGAAGAGGAACCTCCGCTGGACAGAGAGGTGTAAGCGATGAGTCCGCAAGCTTCATCTGGAGGAGCGGCCGCTGCCGGCGGTATGGATTTCCAGCATCGCGTTGCGGCCTGGGTAGCCGTCTACGTTCTCGCCGAAAAGGCTGCACCCCCTCCGTGGGACCTCCCCGCCGACACGACTCTTGAACGGCTGCAATGCGAGACCGGACAACCCGTGGACGATTTACTCGTCGAATCCTCGGGCGATGGGCGTATCTTCGCTCAGATTAAGCGGTCCCTGAAGCTTACCTCCACCGACCTGGACCCTGTTCTCGATCAGTTTGTCCGTCAATTCATCGACTGTCGCAACATAAGTGGTGGATCAAGCCCTACGGGTCGCCCCCTTGACCCTGCAAGAGATCGGCTCGTTCTGATCACCTCCCCCGGTAGCTCTAAGCCGATCCGTGTTCACCTCCCGAATGCGCTCCGCAGGGTGCGAAACCTGACCCCGGAGCAGGCCCTCAAAAAAGCCGCCACCAACAATGATGAGCGCAAAGCGCTTTCGAAAGTCCAGCAGCATATCCACAAATCGTGGCAAGCGTTGCTGAACCGCGAACCATCAGACGAGGAGTTGCATCAACTGCTTTCCCTGATCCGCGTCCACGAGCTCGACGTCAACGCGGAGGGTGCAGGAGAACGGGAGGCAATGAATCTACTCCGCTTCGCTGTCCTGCGCGATCCGGACCAAGCGGACCTTGCATGGACCAAACTTGTCATACTGTGCGAAGGCTACGCGGCTCAGCGTTCCGGGACCGACCGTGCTGCTCTACAGCACGAACTCCTGAAAACGGGGTTGGATCTCAAGGCTTCCCGGAGTTACGAGGAGGACATCGAAAGACTTCGGAGACACTCGCAGCAGACTTTGGATGCGCTCGCGAGTTATGCTCAAATCCGAGTGGGTTCGACGACGATCAAGATTCGCCGCGCATGCACCGAGGCGCTCAAGCAGGGAGCCGAGGAGCGATCGGTGCTCGTCGTGGGTGAGCCCGGGGTCGGAAAATCCGTGGCTCTCCATGACTTCGTCGAGGCGCTTCGTGACGCTGGCAGGGATTATGTCTTTCTCGCCGTCGATCGGCTGGCCTCCCAAAGTCTCGGCCTGCTTCGGGTAGAACTCGGCCTTGAGCACGAGTTACTCGAAGTCCTCGAGAACTGGCCCGGCCTGCAACCGGCGTTTCTCGTAATCGACGCGCTAGATGCTGCGCGGGTGGACTCCGCCGGGGCAATGGTTCGTGATCTCATCCGCCAAGTGGAAAACCAAGTGGTAAAAATGGACTGGCGCTGGCGGGTAGTAGCATCCATCCGCAAGTTCGATCTCCGCTATGGGAAAGAGATCCATAAACTGTTTGCCGGGAATCCGCCGACGCAGTTCGTAGACCCTGAGTTTCAGCGGGTTCGACACTTGAACATTCCTCGGCTTTCCGAAGAGGAACTCAGCCAGATAGGCTCGGAGTCTCCGCAGCTCCAAAGGCTCATTACCAACGCCCCTCCAGAACTCCAAGACCTCCTGCGCGTGCCGTTTAATCTCCGTCTGTTGGCGGACTTACTCGGCGGAGGCGTCACGCTGGACAAGCTTACGCCAATAAGAACTCAGCTTGATCTCCTGGATTGCTATTGGGGGAAGAGGGTGGTGCGTTCCGATGAACAAGGAGACGCGCGCGAGGCGATTCTGCGCGAGGTATGCGAAAAGATGGTGGAATCGTGCAGTCTCCGCGCTGCCCGCAAGTCTGTCGCGCGCCCGGACACGAGCGCACCGCTCAACGATCTCCTCAGTGCGCAGGTCCTCATCGAGTGGCAGGCGTCACCAGCGGCGCAACCTAATCGGTACTCCCTCGCGTTCTCTCATCATGTTCTCTTCGACTATGCGGTGGCGCGACTGCTGTTTCGAGGTGATACCGAAAAGGTCATCCGTCGCCTAGCTGACGATCCCGAGCTTGTGATATTCATTCTCCCCAGTCTGGTTCTTCACTTTCGTCACCTCTGGGACGTCAGTACGGATCGTCAGGAGTTCTGGGATCTGGTCTTCGGGGTCATTTCATCCTCCAATGTACCCGAGGTTGGCAGGCTCATCGGTCCAGCCGTTGCAGCCGAGCTCTCTCAAACAGTAGCGGAACTGGAGCCCCTTCTTACAGCGCTTGAAGCGAACGTACCTGACATGCAGGACGCTGCCGAGCAGGCCCTTCGCCATCTTGTCGGGGCTCTGCTGACCCGGATAGGGGACGAGACTCTTGCGGGCCCCTGGTGCGAATTGCTGGAACGCGTGAGCCGGAGCCTCCGGTTATCGGTAGCCTCCACGGTTGGATGCCTACTTACAACCCTGTGTGACCGCCCTAAGGTCTTTACCCCTGAGCAGCTGACCACCGCCGGACTGAGCGCGCGACGGCTTCTGGAGTTTGCGTGGTCTCAGATGCCTAGGGAGTCTCCGCTGGTGGTCCCTGCGCTCCAGTGCGTCTGTCGGACCTTCGAGAGCGACCCTGCGGCGTCTGCCTCGCTCATTCGTCATTGTCTCGAGCCTGCGCGCCTCGCGCAGTTCGGCTTCGAAGAAATGCCGTGCCTGGCCCGAGAGGTAGAACGGCTAATTCGGTTCGACCCGACATTAGTGGCGGATATCTATTGCGCCGCCTTTGGCCATCAAGAGGAATCCGAAGAGCCGACGCCCATCGGAGCAAGCCGCATCCAACCGCTGGTCTCGACTCGCCGCCAGGACTACCAGATAGCGTTATGGAGGCTAGCAGCGGCCTTCCCCGAGTTCCTCGAATTGGCGCCCGAAGAGGCGACGCGCGCCCTTGTGGGCGTTGTGGAATCGTACGTTGCCCAGCGGCATTCCCAGGTATCCTGTGAAACGCAGGAGGAAGTCTTCGACTTCGGTGGCCAGCAAGTTCGTCTGCGTACCGACTACAGCGCGATCTGGGATAAGGGCGATATCTCCCAACACGGTGAGCCCATCAAGATGCTGGATGCCTTCCAGAAGTTCCTGGAAGGGTTAACAACCCAACAAGACAGCGAAAGCAAACTCCGTGCTTTGATCGGGATCCTCGTCTCGGAAAGCCCACCCGCGGTTTTCTGGCGGCGGCTTCTCCTATCGGGGGCGTGTTTTCCTGAAACCATCGGTCGAGAGATCCTGCCGCTCGCCTGGACCGTTCCCATCCTGACGTGCTACGACACGACAGTGCTGGCCGGTGAGTATCTCAAGACGATCTTCCCAATCCTCGAAACCGACCTGCGTAAAAAGATTGAACAGGGCATCCTGAGCATCCCCGATGCTAGGCCGCCAAATCCGCTCGAGGCAGCCGAGGAAGTTCGCGACCGGCTTCTCGGATGCCTGCCGCTCGAAGCGATCGTCACCGACGGGGCGCGGCAGCGGCTGGAAGAGCTTCAAGCCCAGAACGCTGTCCCACCTAACGAGTCACTCGAACGCTTTAGAGCAGTTTGGCTCGGCCCTTACGGGGAGGAGGAGTACCTCATGGATCAGGGGGTGGCCGTAGAAAACGAGCCAAACCGAAGCATCCGCGAGCTGGAACGACCTGTCGATGAATTCGCCAAAAAGCATCTCAACTCTAGCCCCACGTTAGAAGAAGCCAACGCCGCCCTGCAGAGGATTCAGGCTCTTCACGACGCGCTGGGTCGCGCTGATGTGGACGGGAAGCAGAGGGACTACGCATGGAGAATCCTCGCAGCAGCGTGCGCTCGCATGGCACGAGCTGACGGTCTCTCTTGCAGGGAGGAGACCGGCACGTTCGTAAAAGCCGTTCTCCTCGAGGCGAGCCGCCACCATGAGCCGGAGCATAACCTTCAGTACGATGCCCAGTTCGATGAACATCCCTCGTGGGAAATCCCGGCAGCACCCAGGATCAACGCGGCCGAAGGGCTGATTACCCTGGCGCGTCACCCAGACTGCGCCACATCGGATGTCCTCACGGCAATAGAAGATCTCAGCACCGACCCAGTCCCGGCTGTGCGCTATCAGTTAGCCGCTCGCTTGAATTTTCTATATCGCTCGGCGCCGGAACATATGTGGCGCATCACAGAGCGCATGGCTCAGCAGGAGGGAAATCGTGGAGTGCTTCAGGGACTTCTTGCCGGGCCCTTGGGCTGCCTAGCCCCAGTCGAACCCGATCGCGTGGCCGCGGTCACGAAGACCATTTGGGAGCGGATCACCGAGGAGCGGATCACCGAGGGGACCGGAGCTAGCCGGGTTCGGGAGTTCTGCGTGGGTATCTTCTCGGGTCTCTACTCATGGCAGGATCATCCCCTATCGCGGGACATAGTTCACAAGATCGTCTCGCTTCCTGATGACTATCCTGCTGAGGCGAATCACGTCTTGGGGCAACTGCGCGACGCGCTCACCTACGATCCAACGGAACCGTCCGATCCCAAGGCTAATACCGTTTGCAAACGAGCGCTGGACTTGCTGGAGCGTCTATTCCGTTCTACGCAAAGCAGACTCCGAGATCTCGAGGCACGCTACGCTGGAAAGGGCTTCAACGATTGGCCGCAGGGCGATAGGGAAATCGCCACATCACTCATGCGTCTGATCGATCGCATCGGAACAGAAGTCTATTTCGCCTCGGGAGCGTACGACGCCAAGAGCCAGGCGCAAGCACACGGAGCGCGTGAAGTCAGTCCTCAATCCAAGAGGTGGTTCCACCAGGAAGCCGGTACGCTACTCGACGAGCTCGCGGACGCAGCCCTTCCTAGTGTCGCGCACCACCTGCTGGAGACCCTGGAGCACTTCATCCCCGTGGATCCCCGCGGTGTGTTCCTTCGCATCCACCGTGTGGTTTCAGCCGGGCAACAGGCAGGCTATCAGTACGAATCCATGGCCGCTGACCTCATCGTCCGACTCGTCGAGCGCTACCTGGCTGAGTACCGAATGCTCCTTCAGCAGGACGTCGACTGTCGCAGGGCTCTGATCCAGGTACTGGATATGTTCGTCAAAGCCGGGTGCGGGTGGCCGAGCGCGCGAAGGCTTGCTTATGGCTTGGAGGTGATTTTCCGGTGAGCCGGGTGCGCAACGCCGATGAATTCCTTATTCGTTTTTGCCGGATCTCTCGAGAATACGAACAGAACTTCGGCCCTCGGCTGTTGCAGATTCGGTCGAGGTATGCGGGCGGACCCCAGGAAGATGGGGTCAACTATCAATTGGAGATTCACGTCAAGACCTACTTCGTGAACGCCTTATTGGCTGCCTTGAACTGGCGACTGGATAGGGAGCCAACCGAGGACTTGCCCAACCTGATCCCTGAAGCCCCCGTCCGGTCGGAGGAGAGGGGGAGCATTCGTTTTCTGGACTATCTCGGCCTGGAAAGCCAGACCGATTGTCCCCTCTTAATCGTGGAAACCAAGAGGCCCAGCGCCTGCCTTCCACTACCATTGGACCATCCAGCCACCTACTACCCAGAAATCGTGAGTCGAGGCGTTGCGGGAGCAAAGCTATCGGGTGACTGGAACAATTGGTTGGATACGCTTAAAGATTACGTCCGGTCGGTCCATAAACAGACTCAAGACTGCCCAAGGCGAGTCGTGATCACAAACGGTGACTGGCTGATCCTCTTTCTTGATCCCGCTAACGCGTTTCTTGAGGGGGGAAGTTGCGACGCCAACCGTATTCTTGTGTTCTTCAACCGTGACGAAATCGATCAGAGGTTCAGCGAAGTCTTCCGTCACCTAGAACATCAGAAGGTGTTGGGAACGGTCCCCGCACGTACTCCCAGCGAGCTGCGTTTCTTGGCAGAAGGTCAGGAAATCGATCGGGCGCTGCACGGCCTTCGCGTCCGCTATACCGAACAACTTGGGGTTTATCAACCTCCTGCCCCAGTGATTAAGCTGGCGCCGGTAGTCTTTCTGCGGACGCGACACGGCGCGTGGGTGACTGTCGAATCACCGCCTCAGGAGTACGAAGTGCCGCACAGATATCTGGCTCTGCCCCAACACCTGAAGGAGGTCCAAGAGGCAGCGCAGAGGCTGCTGGACGAGATCAACTGCCAACTCGGTATTGCTCTGCAAGCATACCCTCTTGGCAGACATTACGAAGACGAAGACGCCTTCGCTGCGCTTCCCGGGGTGCGGGACGAAGGTAGGGACGTTTTTCTGCTGGTAACAGGAGATAAGACACATTACCTCCTGCTAGAACCGTCCGTCCCCGAGTGCCCTCATCACGATTGGCAGGCATGTAACCGAGACGGTGTGCCCTCCAATCCCGGGCCGCTTCGGGTCCGCTCGGTCGAGCCGCGCTCGTTTTTCGTCTCAGGGGAGCTGCATCATTGCGCTCACCGAGATGTGAGCGCCGCCAAGGCTAACGCCATCACGGTCAGCAACAGATCCAGGTGTGGGTCTCGTAGCGGCCGGGAAGGTCAGGCGTTCTGCGAGATCTGGCGCTTCGAGCAGCATCTCTGCTGCCGGACATGTGCATTCGAAGAGGTGTGTACCAAGTCTAAAGTCTTTCGGCTGCCCTGTGAAAGGCGCACGCCGTCCGCGAGTCTTGCCGTGGCAACGACAGCAGCGGAGGTCCGAGATGCTTCCCGCTGAAACGGTTCTGCCCGACGGCTTCAAGATGACGGAACTGGGCCCCCTGCCGGAGGAGTGGGAGGTGGTGAGGTTGGGGGAGGTCGTTAGGCTCGGCAGCCACGCTATAAATCCCGCTGAAGCACCGACGGGACGCTACGTTGGTCTTGAATACATCGAGCCAGGGAGCACGCGGATACAGAAATGGGGACATCACAGCGAGGTCCGGAGTCTCAAGACAGCGTTTAGGCCGGGAGACGTACTGTATGGAATGCTCCGCCCTTACCTGGATAAGGTTGCACTTGGCATGTGGGAAGGCATTTGCTCCACAGACATTCTCGTTCTCAGGGCGCTGTCAACGCAGAACAGGCTGATGCCTGAATTCCGCGCATACCCAGCACACACACGCACCTTCCTTGAGTATGCGATCGCCACAATGACAGGCGTTAACGATCCGCGTACGTCATGGAAGGCTTTGCAGCAGCTGAGCGTCCTATTGGATCAGAACGGGCTTAACGAACAAGCCTCTAAAACCGTGGCCATAGCCTGGGCTCCTAGCCTGCCTGGGTGTGGCTTTCTTCTTTCTGGTACGGCTGCTGCTCCGCCCAGGTCGGCCTCGACGTCAAGCCTTTAAGGTACCATCTGTCGCCGTGCTTCTCGATCTGGCCTCGCTTGCTTAGCCGTCGGTATGCTTCGTACACCTGTTTGGTAGTCAGCTTGGTTTTTAAGCGGAGCTCGCTTGTCGAAGCTCCGGCCGTGGCCGCCGCTTGAAGCACTTGGAGGATCGCCAGACTAACGGCCGGCGGCCGCGCCTGCCTCCAGCGCGGTTTTGATTCCCGCACCGGTCCGATTATCCCTAGCTCTCTTGCAAGCTGCCGCGCTACGCGGGCCTTGCAGCGGGCCTGCCGCTGAGCGGATCTTAAGAGAGCGGGGCTACTCGCCCCCTGCGATCGCTGTCCTGGTAGCGTTTCATATACGGATCCTTGGCTACTAGTAGTAGCGTTCCTCTTCTCTTCGTTCTCACTCCTCAGGAAGCTTCATCCCCGCTTAAGACAGGGCTTGCGCTCTTCCTCTCTTTCCATTCTTAACACAGAGTCCAGGTCTTCCTGGGTGTAGTACCTTAGATCCAGCTGCGCAAGCCACCTGTACCAGTCAGGAGTGTGCGTCTTCGGCTTTCGCCTTTTAGGCCGTTTTGGGTCGTTCGGATCGGACCATAGCTGCGTATGACTACCCATTTTTAGCACAAGAAATTGTGGCACCTGCCGGGGGAGCTGTCGCCGGGGACCACCTTGGCATCGCCCAGCTGGTGGTCTTCTTTCTAAAGGACTACGCTTCACTGGCCGGATTCATTATCGGCGCTGGAGCCCCGGGATTGCCCTTTATTTCCGGCGATACGAGATTACCTTTAAGAACATTTTGTCGGCATGCTGGCCGCATATTGCTTTTACCGTGGGCGGCTGGCTTATCCAACAGTACGTCGGCCAGTAGCCCGACAGATGCAGGGGATGGACCGTGGACCAGATCTTCCACCAGATCGCCTCAGAAGCCTTTGGCTACTTCTTGGGCCTTGCCTGGGCGCTCCTTGGAGCGGCCGGTCCCTTCCTCTGCCTGGCTCTTTTCGCCGGAGAGTTCTCGATCGCGCGGTTTAAGCGGGTCCTAATCGGGCTTGCTTTCCTTGCTTCCGCTAAGGTGCTTGCGGACTTCTGGGATCCCTTCCTAAACGACCAGTCCTTCCCAGATGAGAAGACTCTAGAGGGGATGGCTGCTGTCTTCTGCCTGATCGGGGCCGCTATGGGCGCTATCGCCTGGTACTGGCGGAACTACACCCTGGTTCCTCTATCTCTTGCAGGGATCGTCCTTGCCATCACCTGGGAAAAGATTCTATCCTTCCTCCGGCAGTTTGCAAGCTCCGGAGGTCAGAGCGTTCCCTAACCTATTAGGGGCTTGCCACTGGCACTGTAACAATCCTCTCTCCTTCAATTACGCCAGCGACTTCCCTTTTGCGCTGCACGAAGGTCTTGTACCAGACGCGTCTAGATTGGCCATCCGGTGGAAGCCCGCAGTTTGCTTGCCGCAGCTACTGCTCCTTAACAAGCTCCTCCCTGGCCATCATCTTACCCACTTCCATCCCCTGCCGGTAGGCGTTCTGTACGCGCTTATTGGTTCCCCAGATAGCTAACCTCCCAGGGCCGTGCCACCTACCCCTCCGGCGGTCATGGCCGTGGGATCCATGTGGGAGAGTGCTGCACCGGCTGCTACCCCTCCACCAGCAAGGGCTGCAGCCTCTGCTGCGTTTAGGACGACGGTGCTCCAGCCTTATTGTGGTTTATCGTAAAGGGTAGCAGGATCGGTTGTTGCGCACCCTCAAAGAAGAGTTGCGGATAAAAGGAAAAGAGGGGGATAGCGTTCTTACATTTCTGTTCTTCTGCGTAGCTAATTTGTTGGGCAATCGGGGCGGCGATATCAGCTGTCCCCTCGGTAGGATCCGAAAGAACATCCTCCCAGACGGGTCGTTCTGAGGCTATGATCTCCTGGATTCCCTCTACGATCCGATCAAGCTTGGCCTGCGTTGCCGCCTGAGTCTCCCAGCGGACGAGGACCCGGTACAAGGATGGGATAATGGAGGGGTCTTCTCGGACGGCCGCCTGCAAGGCTTTCCCGTAGGCAAGGACCCGCTTGGGCCAAATGAGAGCCCACTCGGCTATGGTACCCAAGTGGTAGCCGTAGGCCGCCGTGCTCGCTAGAGCTGTCCGGAGCTTCTCCCTTGCCTCGGAGTGAGACAGTTGGCAATGTAGATAGCTCGGAGGGCTGGGGCGCCCGGATCGAGAAGCTTTTCTGGAACAGAAAAAACCTCGGGCCCGCATCTGTTGCAGGGCAGCAAGCTCAAAGGCGTGTAAGGGCGAAAGGGCGTCCGCCTCAGACACGGACCGTACAAAGTCTTCATAGACCGCGTTTTCAGAAAGATAAGCCTGCCAAGGACCTGTTAAGACTGAGGCGACTGTCGCGTCCCACCCAGTCATGGCTCAAGCACAAGACCCGGGCAGTCCCCTCCTCCGAGAAAGGCAGCCATGCGCTGCCGAAGGTTCTCGGCAACCGGGATCCCCTGTACAGCCCTTAAAACCGACTGGAACTCCTCTGTCTTTTTTCGCCATGTAAGGAGTAAAAGACGCCTAAGCCCGTCGTTTGCTGCGCTTTTCCGCCTTAATCGATAGGATACCCACCTCCAACCTTCCCCACTAGCCCACTTGCGAAAGTTGTCTGCAAAGGCTTGCAACAACCCATGGTACAGATCCGCAGGGACGGTTGCCTCTGCAGCTGCTGCCTTAAGCCAGCGGTAAAGCCCTTCTTGCGGTACGCCAGAAGCAGGCGCAAAGGCTTCCAAGAGCTCTGGATCGTTTTCTGCAAGCTGCCTAGCCCAGGTCCGAACGTAGTCTGGATCTCGCTCTAGCGCGGTAGTCACAAGGTATCGAACCAGGGCGTCACAGCGGGAGAGAAAAAGCGATCAACCCGGGTCGCTGTGAAAAAGAAAGGACTCAAAAACTTCCCCAAAGGCTCCTGCGTCTGAAGCAGAAAGCTTCCCAGCTGCTGCAAGATGTCGAAGCTCGCTCATCTCAATCTTGCGCAGCGGCCCAGAGGCTGGCCACCACTTGCTTCATCGGATCAAGGCGTCAAACTCTGGAATAGCGGAGCCATAACCGGTTAGGATCATACGCGCCACCGTCTAGTCCGAGGCGGCAAACCTAGCGACGCTTAGCCGCGTGGCAAAGCTTACAGGCTCGGCGGTGCGGGTAAGCTGCCAGAGGACGTAGGAGGCGACTTTAGGCTCGTTGGCAATGACGGAAGAAAGTAGAGGAAGGGTTTGGAAGACTTGTTTTGGCACCGGCTCCCAGCCGGGGCGCAAATAATCCCAGAACCACCTGGGCCGTTTGGTTTTTGCAGTGTTGGGAGGAGAGGGGAAACGAGGGCCTTAAAAACACAGGCGGCAGACAGCCGGTTGACAGGAAACCTCTCCAGGGAGGGGGACTCCTATCCTGAACAGAATGAGGTCCGACGTGATCCACAGGGCCGATTTATACGAATGTACAACCCAAGCGGGAGGTCTAGCCACCCTCTTAATGTGCGGGGTCAGGAGCCGTTCACTTTTCAGTGTACCCTGGAAGGGTCTTGTCAAGTCTGTTGAAGTCCCGCGATGTCCGTGAAGCCAGTGTCGGGGTGGTCAGTTTTTGTTGGTCAGCGCAGGCCGGTGGTCGTGTCGCGTCGTGCGAGGGTGAGGTTAGCCCTATCAGAGCGATGCAGGTGGGGTGGATTGAATTCCTTCTCAGGTTGGATGCGGCCAGTTGCCCTATTAGCCGGGGTGCACTGCCGACGGCGCAAGCTAAGCCCCTACGCCCAGCACTTTTGAGCATCTGACACAAAAGCCAAAGGAGCGGTCATTAGTTCCATCTGGTTTTTTCACCATTGCAAACGGGGACAATTTTTCCTCAGACTGGCTGACTTCGCTGGTTAAGTGGGCTTCTGGGGGTGAGCAGAGGCGGTTTTTTTCGATCCCTACATTCACTTTTGCAGTCGGAGCACCAACACCTCCCCGCTTGTAGCATAGTTGGGATAAGCATGGATGGACGATTAGGTTGTGGAACTATACCCCCCAACTGTACGTGCTGGCCAAGCCATGCCAAGTATAGCCCACAACTTTTGTTCGTTCAGAGACGAGCCACACAGCGTTACCCCCGACTTTCCACACTTCATGCATCCATTGACCGGTAAGTCTTGAATGGGCCAAAGGACGCGGGCCTAGCTTGCCTACATGAAGAACTCCCAGGACTCGATAAGGGCGGTCCGGTTCCGAGTAATACACTGGTATCCCCTCCACTAACTCAACAAAGGCCCTTGCCGGCTGCCTGGGTGTACAGCCATTGAACTGGAATAGGGGGTAAAGTAGTAGAAACGCATCCAGCCAAAGAAAGGCATGCCATAAGAAGCCGGAGACCCCGAAGGAAGCGGCTCGCTGTTGATCGGGAGCATCTTAGTTCTTGATTATCAAGGCCGTTTTTCAATGTCTCGCTACGTTGGGGTTCTGGGGGCTATCTTGCCCTATCTTGACATATCACTATCTCAAGAGGGGTCTTGTGGCAAGAAAATTTCCCCAAAAAACAACAAGGCCGTGTCGCCATTTTGGTTTTCCGGGATATGAACGTGCTGCCGGTTTTCAATGGTCCAGTGGCACCAGCCGGGGTGGAAAAACTTTTTGGAAAAAGACAAGACGGGATGCGCTTATTAAGAGGCGGGAGAGAGATAGGGAGCATCCCACCCGCGCGCGTCTGCCTAAGGCGGATCGTCCTACAAACCAAGTTTGTCACAGCAAACGCCGGCCACCCCTAGATCGGACGCAAACCAAAGACAAGACCCGCACCAAAACTCGAGCACCCCGCTCTCCTGGCACGGGTGAGGAGAGCTCTGCCTGGACATCCTCCAATCGGCAGCTTTGGGGCACCATGCCCCGCTTCGGCTAGCCAGCCCTCCCCATTCCCAGTGTCGTTGGTTTGTCGTCAACTTTGTTGTGCATTTATGCACACGTGTGTTAACGTCTACGCAATGCCTTCCAGAGGAAAAATCCCGTGATTCAATATAGAATGAGGATACTTGGCTAAGATTTGGTCTCCTACCAGAGGAAAATCGGAGCCGGAGGGATTCGAACCCTCGAAGGGATTTTGGTCCCTTAACGGTTTAGCAAACCGCTGCCTTCAGCCACTCGGCCACAGCTCCAATTTTATCCATAAACTATATTTTAAGCTTTTAGACTACGAACAAATATCTTAAACTTTAAAAAAATTTCGAAAAAGAATGAAGCATTAATTAGGTAAAAAATTTAACTTTAAAAGAAACAAGGAAAATGCAGCCTATGAAATACCTTCTATTAGAAAAGCTATCGTCGGCACCAGTGATTATGGATCCTTTTGAATATATTATCGTCAAAGGGTTCGTTAATACCGAGACCAAAGAAGCTTTGCTTTCAGATTTTCCGAAAATCCAAAAACCTGGTGTTTTCCCTCTCTCTGAGTTAAATTATGGTCCCGCCTTTGCTTCGTTTATAGAAGAACTGGAAAGCCCGCAACTCACTGAAATCATTCAAGAAAAATTTAGAATAGACCTTCAAAATAGACCCATTTTAACAACAGTACGAGGTTGGTGTTCAAAAGACAGAGATGGCAATATCCATACGGATTCTGAATGGAAACTCGTGACGCTACTTATTTATTTGAATGAGGAATGGGAACCTCAAGGAGGGAGATTACGCCTTTTAAGAAGTAAAAATATCAATGATTTTGCAGCTGAAGTGCCTCCAGATTGGGGATCTCTGATTATCTTCAAAAGATCCGATAATTCGTATCATGGCCATTTGCCATTTGAAGGAGAAAGAAGAGTGGTTATGCTCAATTGGGTAACCGATCAAGAGAAATTGAAAAAGGAATTAGAAAGACACAATTTTTCCAGTTTGTTTAAAAAACTAGTGCCTTTTACAATTAAACGTTAAAGTCTTTTTTCTTTAAGTAGTATTTTGAATTGCGCTAGCAAGAGCCATTTGTTCTTTGTTCTTGCTTTTCAATAAGTTAATGTCAAAATTATTCGACTTTTCCAACTATGCGCAATTCCATTTGCATCCTTGCTGTTTTTTTTCTTCTTTTTGGATGCTCTGGTATTCGAACTCCTCCTGAAGAACAAAAACTTTTTTTAAAAGAACCATCCATTTCCAATCATGGGAGAAAAACTCTTTACGATCATGTTGTCGATATAGATCCTGGACGTATAAAAAGCAGAACAAGTAGCTTATTTTACGAACTTCCTCCCAAATCGATTGCTGTTCTACCTTTTGTCAACAAAGATAGTGGGAATTTTTATTTAGACAAAGTTGCCCTGACTAATCGAAATCCTCAATGGAAAGAACAATATCGGTGGACAAGAGCGCAAAGAGTTAGAAAACTAATCTACGGCAATCTGGCTCAAAGAGAATATTATCCCATTAAGTTAGAAAAGGTCGATACGGTATTAAAAGAACATGGAATCAAAAATAGCACAGATCTTTCGAAGATATCTCCTGAAGTTTTAGGCGCATGGCTTAATGCAGATGCAGTGATATACGGAATAGTCAAAAATTATGAAAGTTATTATGCGGGAATTATTTGTGGTTACAGTATTGCTACAGATGTACAAATGATCTCAACAAAAACGGGTGATCAGCTCTTTTATTCTTCAGCCTCTAGAAACCAAGTGGGATTTGATTTTGGATTGAACCCAACTGATTTAGCTATAAATATGATTGCCAATGGGACCTATTTAAGAGATGTGGTCTTGAGAAGAGCAGAAGAAGATATTTCAAGAGAAATTGTTTTAAGAATTCCAACTAGAAGGCCATTGCCCTATTTTCCTCAAACGGAAAAAACAAAGCTTTCTGAAAATCAACCTAAAGCAAAAATAAAGAAAAAAGAATCTCTCAACCATTCTCTAAATTTCCAAAGTCAATTGTTGGCCAATAAAAAAAATAAGCAGCAACCCATTATGAGACATTCTGTTGGAAATATTCCACAGAATGATGCTATAGCCTTTAATTATCCTACCTTTTCTGCTCATTTATTCAGAAAAGAAAAAGAAACTAAAAATGAAATAAAAGAAAAAGAACAAATTAGAAAAGCAGATTTTGCCCTAGCACCAATAGAAGAAGCAAGGGGGGACCATAACAAGAAGGAACTAGCCTTGCCACCAAACCTTCTCAATTCTGTCTCTCAACAAAGTTTTTTCCTACCCGAAATTGCTGAAAAACAACATGGAAAAAAAACCATGTTTGATCGGTTACTTGAAATGGACATTCAAAAACCTGAGGTAATTGTTCATCCCAGTTATTCCAGTAAAAAGTGCGGTACAATTGCTATCCTTCCTTTTTCAGATCAAGCAACCGGAGGCAACTTACTGATAAATCACATACCACTTTTCCCAAAAACAAAGGAACAAAAGCAAAATTGGAGATGGACAGTAGGAAATAGAATACGCAAAGCAATTGCGTGCTATCTTGCACAAAGGGATTTTGACATCCTTAACATTGGCCAAACAGACACGATTTTAAAATCTCATGGTCTATCCACTATGAAGGATCTACTTAGCGTTCCTCCAAAAACACTAGGCAGATGGCTATCAGTAGACAGTCTAATTTATGGGGAAGTCACGACCTATGAAGGATTCTATTCTATCGTATGGGCAGCATGGCGGGTTGGGGCAAAGCTTAATCTTGTCTCTACCCATTCGGGGATCACACTTTTAACTACACAAGCAACAAGAACCTCTAATCGTTTCATTCCAGCCATTACTCCTATTGATCTAGCTATAGCAGGAGTAACTACCATGACCACTATGATGCGCGATTACAAATTACGACAGGCTGAAGAAGAATTATCACGGGAATTGGTTTTGAGTTTTCCAAAGGAAGATAATCTTTCTGAAGCAAAAGAGCCAGGAAAGATCCCTAGAAGAACAGCACATAAAATTTCATTTCTAGAAAATTCCTCAAGCAAAAGAAAAGATCCATTTTTGGCTTTAAATGATAACAAAAACGAATTTTAGTTAATGAGTCGTTTGATAGTACAGTAAGCAATTACTTACTTATGAAATTAACAAAAAAATATCCATTGTTCATTCTCATGGCTTTCATTCTTTTAGAAGGGATAGTATTCATTTTTTGGAAATATTTCTTGGAGAGGGGGTGTTATCAAAAAACGAAGGATGCGTATATAGCAGCCCATGTTGTTCGCATTGCCACTAAGGTTTCTGGTTACATTGAAACACTCCTTGTTCAGGATAATTGGGAGGTAAAAAAAGGCGAACTTTTAGTAAAAATTGATAGTAGAGATTATATGTCCAGAGTAGCTGCGGCCGATGCCATAAGAAAACTTGCTCAAACTGAATGGTTAAGAATCCGCCAACTAAGCGTGATCAATGCTTTAAGTGCTTTCAATTACGATCTAGCCTTAGCCACTAACGTAATTACTCGTTCTATTTTGAGACTAGAGAGCCTCTCACTTGGTTATACCAATATCTATAGCCCAATAGAAGGAAAAATCACAGCCCGAAGTATTGAAGAAGGAGAATATGTAAGTGAGGGCCAGTATCTTTTGTCCATTATTTCTGGAAACTACTACTGGATCATTGGTAATTTTAAGGAGAACCAATTAGAGAACATTCGTCCTGGGCAACTGGCCAAAGTCAGAATCGACGCCTATCCTAAGAAATGGTTCAGAGCTCATGTTGATAGTGTACAAAGAGGGACCAAAGGAGCTTTTAGCCCTTATCCTTTGGAAGATCTTTCCCTTAATTATGTGAAAACTACGCAACGAATCCCAGTCAAAATCCTTTTCGATGACAATCAAAAATTCGATACTTCTAATATTGGCCCTTGGATGACCGCAACAGTAGAGGTAAAAACAAAAGACTGCAAAGCCGTTTATATATTAAGTGTAGTATATTCTTTTATAACTCTTATTGCTTTTGTTATCCTTGGTAAGATTATGAGAAAGAATATTTTCAAAAACTCACTCCCAACCACTACTTTTTAAACAGAGACACAGTGATGCCAGCAATTACAAGAATACCAATAAAAGTATAAATCCACACCAACGTTCCTTCTTTTGTAACATTTGCCACCACTGGGCTTCCAGCCACTTTCCCAACCTTTTTCTTTCTAAGAAAACCATCGTAATTTCTTTGAAGTAAATAGGTTTCTGCTTGTCGCATTGTATCCAATATTACTCCCACAACAATGAGCAAACTTGTCCCGCCAAAAAATTGTGCTGTGATAGCAGGAATGCCCAGAAGAGTTTGAACTACCATAGGTAAGACAGCTAAAATAGATAAAAAAATAGCTCCCGCTAAGGTCAATCTTGTCATCGAGTAATCAAGGAACTCAGCGGTTGGCGCTCCCGGTCTAATTCCAGGAATAAAGCCACCATGTTTTTTTAAATCATCAGCAATCTGAACAGGATTGAATTGGGTCGCCACCCAAAAATAAGAAAAGAAGAAAATCAACACCACTGAAAGGGCATAATAGAGGCCTCCAGCAGATAAAGAATTAGCAATCCTGGCGGCAACGGCAGAATTGGGGACTACAAATCCTATTATAGTCGAGGGGAATAACAGAATGGCTTGAGCAAAAATGATAGGCATCACCCCTGCATAATTCACTTTCAGAGGCAAAAAAGAAGTCTGTCCGCCATAGACCCTATTCCCTCGTACCTGCTTAGCATAATGAATAGTGATTTTTCGCATAGCCTGAGTCATTGCCACCGTTGCCGCAATGACACCAAACAAAAAGAGGAGAAGTAGGGCAATTAAAAAGGGACTTGATGCGGTGATGCTTGAGGGGGATATCAGTTTTGACCATCCTTGAACCAGTCCTGCAGGCAATCTGGCCAGAATCCCTATGGTGATAATCAAAGAAACCCCATTACCAATTCCTTTGTCGGATATTTGTTCCCCTAGCCACATGAGCAATAACGTCCCTGTGGTCAAACTGATCATAGTTATAAGTCTAAAGCTCCAACCCGGTTCAGGAACCAGTGGACTCCCCAGTTTTTCTATTATCCCGTGTATCCCATGAAGCAAAGGTATACTTTCAGGATTTTCAAAACCTATGGCAAGTAAATATCCTTGGAAAAGGCATAGTAGAACGGTTAAAAGCCTGGAATATTGGGTTAATTTCTGCCTACCCCCTTCTTCTCTTGCAAGCTTGCCAAGAGTCGGAACAACGGTAGTCAACAGTTGCATCATAATGCTTGCACTTATATAAGGCATGACACTTAAAGAAAAAATGGCACAATTTTCAAGTGCTCCACCACTGAAAAGATTCAGCATCCCCACCACCGAACCCTGAGCTTGTTGGTCAACAACGGTCCGGAAAAATTCTCCTAGGACATTAGGATTGACCCCTGGACAAGGTATAGCTGAACCAAGCCTTATAATTATGATAACTCCCAAAGTAAATAGGATTCTAGATCTTAGTTCAGGAATTTTAAAAATATTGACAAAGGCATTAAGCATGGACTTATCATCAATATAATTTTAAAGAATTTTACAATTCCACAGTTTTTTATTCATTCTACCCAGAGAACATTCTAGACAATTACTCCAGATTATAGATAAAAATGGAATAAAAACCTATTGAATCAATACAATCTTGCCGCCAACTTTTTCGATTTTTTCTTTTGCAGAAGTACTCACGGCATGGACTTTAAAAACATAGGCTCTACTGATTTCTCCTTTTCCTAATATCTTTATCCCCTCGACTCTTCCTTTGACTAATCCCAATTTCCTTAACAAGTTTTCGTCTATTATCTCCTCAGTAATTCCCTCGATGGAGCTAAGATTAACAGGTGCATACTGAATATGAAAGCGCTTATTATTAAATCCTCTTTTGGGGATTCTTCGGATAAGTGGCATTTGACCGCCTTCAAAACCTATTCGTATCGATCCCCCAGAGCGTGCTTTCTGTCCTTTATGCCCTCTGCCACTAGTTTTGCCATGACCTGAACTTTCTCCACAGCCAACCCTTTTTTTTCTCTTCTTGGCTCCTATTGCAGGTTTGATATCATTAAGCATCATAACTGGTTCCTTATAAAATCATTCTCATTGTCAGCTTACATTGTTATTTTTTAGAGGAAAGATTTATTTCTTTTCCTCTTCTCTGAAAAACTTCGTCTCGAGATTTCAATTGAGCTAATGCTTTAAAAGTAGCTTTAGCCACATTGTAGGGATTCTTTGAACCTAACGATTTCGTTAAAACATCCTTGATACCTGCTGCTTCCAATATAGAACGAACCGTAACCCCGGCAATAATCCCAGTGCCTGGAGAAGCAGGCTTTAACAACACTTTTCCTCCACTAAATTCTCCTATCACCTCATGTGGAATGGTATCACCGTTTCTCATTATCTGTTCCATATTTTTTCGAGCATTTTCTGTAGCCTTCTTGACAGCGTCAGTTACTTCATTTGCCTTTCCAAAACCTAATCCAATCTGTCCAGCCCTATCGCCTACAACTACTAAGGCCCCAAAACTATACCGTCTACCACCCTTTACTACCTTTGCACACCGGTTCACATAGATGACCCTATCCATCAACTCTTCATGGAAAGACTCATCCTGTCTAAGATCTTTCTTTTCAAAATGACGCCGAATCCTTTTTTTAGAGCCTTTAGGCTCTATAGCCCCTTCCTCTTCTTTTGAAATATAGGAAGACTTTTCCTCTAAAATTGCAGGTGAGATCGAATTTTCTTTTGAATTCATTCTTTTAAAACTCCAATCCTTTTGCTCTTGCAGAATCTGCTAAGGCTTTGACTTTCCCATGATATAAGAATCCCCCTCGATCAAAAACTACTTTACTTATTTTCTTTTCTTGCGCCCGTATAGCAATGGCTTCTCCCAATTTTGCTGCCCCATTGATATTTGGTTTTAGTTCGGAAAATGCTTTTTCTCTAGTCGATGCACTAACAAGAGTTTTTCCTTCTTCATCATTTATTATTTGGAGATAGATATGTTTGTTAGAAATATGAACACTTAACCGCGGTCTTTGCGATGTGCCAAAAACTTTTTTCCTTATTCTCAGATGACGAATCTTTCTTGCTTCCAATCTATTTTTTCTCATAGCCAATTTCCCTTCCTATTTTTGAGCTGTCTTCCCCGCTTTTCTTCGGATTTGTTCATCCGCATATCTTATCCCTTTTCCCTTATAGGGCTCCGGAGGATAAAACCCTCGAATATCCGCTGCCACCGCCCCTACTAAACATTTATCAATCCCTTCTACCGTCAACTTTGTATTGTCTTGGACTTTTACCGTTACTCCTTCGGGGATTTCATAAACAACAGGATGAGAAAAGCCTAATTGCATCACTAACTTTCTTCCTTCAACCGAAGCTTTAAAGCCAATGCCGTGTATTTCCAATTTTTTTTGAAAACCCTCCTGAACCCCTACAAGGGCATTATACAGTAGGGATCTATGTAATCCATGCATCGCCTTGGCCTGGCGACTTTCGGATACATTTTCCACCACTAAAGTATTATCACGCTTATGAACTTTCAAAAAGTCGGGCAATGAATGAGAAAGCTTTCCCTTTTTCCCCACAAAAGTTACAACATTCTTATCGATAGTCAGTTGTAACCCATCCGGCAATTTAATAGGCATCTTTCCAATTCTTGACATGTTTCAACCCCTCTTAATAAATCGATAACAAAAGTTCTCCCCCCACTCGCATTTTCTTTGCTTTATGCCCTGCCATTATTCCTTTCGATGTAGAAAGGATGCAAATTCCTAAACCTCTTAATACATTGGGAATTTCTTTAAATCCAACATATTGCCGTAATCCAGGCTTACTTATCCTTTTTATTTTGGTTATAAGAGCCGGATCTTTGATAGTTAGCTTCAATACAAATATATTTTTACCAATGGCTATTTTTTCAGATTTTTCTAAATACCCCTCATCCAGCATCACTTTAGCGATTTGCTCTTTAATCCGAGAATAAGGAACAGTTAATTCTTTTTTCTTCGCATATGCAGCATTTTGCAATGCAGAACAGAAATCAGCAATAGGATCCGTTGTCATATTTCCTTTCCCTGTTTACCAACTAGCTTTAATTACCCCCGGAATTTCTCCCCATGAAGCTAATTCTCTAAATTGAATCCTGCTAAGCCCAAATTTCCTCATATAAGCCCTCCGCCTCCCGGAGATTTGGCATCGGTTATACTTTCTTGTACTAAATTTCGGTTTTCTCTTTTGCTTTGCTATCCACGCTTTGGTAGCCATATTATACCTCCCCTTACTCTTAGCTCTCTTTAAGCAGATACAGCAGATAAAACGAGCGGTTTATTCTTTTCTCCAATGAACGGAAAACCCATCGCCGAAAGAAGATCGATTGCCTCTTTCTTTGTCTTCGCAGTGGTGACAATCGTCAGGTCAAATCCTAGATTCCTCTTAATGTTTTCAATATCTACTTCAGGAAAAATTGTATGATCTTTAATACCTATTGTATAATTACCTTGGGAATCAAAAGAACGAGTAGGAAGACCCCTAAAATCCCTGACCCTGGGTAAAGCCGCCCAGACAAATCTTTCCAAAAACTCATACATTCTCGCTCCCCTTAATGTGACCATACAGCCAATCTCTTGACCTTTTCTTAACTTAAAATTGGAAATACTTTTTTTCGCTCTCGTCTTTACTGGCTTCTGCCCTGTTATTAATGCAAGCTCCTTGACTGCTTCCTCTAAGGCTACTTTTATATCCCCAGAGGAACCCACACAGCAATTAATGGTGATTTTTACTATTTTGGGCACCTCATGGATGTTCCTATAGTTATTTAAAGCCATCAGATGAGGAACCACTATTTCCTTGTAGGCTTTCCAAAAGGTGGGCATATCACTTTTCATTTTCTTTGGGTACTTCCTTTATATTAGCCAACATGCCATCAAACCCTTTTGCAAGGGTTATCTTTTATGCTTCGGTTGTTGAAGTGCTCTTCTTTTTTTTCTGTCTTTCTTCCCATCTTGAAAAAAGCATAACGTTTGAAATTGAAATGGGCATTTCTTTTTCAATAATACCTCCTTGTGGATTTTCTTGGGTAGGCCGTACCGCTTTTTTCATCATCCTAATTCCTTCCACTATGACTTTACTTTTTTGTCTGAGAACCTGCAAGACTTTCCCCTTTTTGCCACGTTCACTGCCCGATATAACGATGACCTCATCGCCCCGTTTTACAGGAAATTTTTTTAATGGAATAATGCACTTTTTTTCTCCCCTTTTCTTCATACTACCTCCGGCGCAAGGGAAAGAATTTTTATAAAATTCTTTTCGCGCAATTCTCGAGCTACAGGACCAAATATTCGAGTTCCTTTAGGATTAGATTCTTTATCGATGATGACGATAGCATTATTATCAAATTTAAGATAGGAGCCATCACTTCTCCTAATCGGGCTTCTAGTCCGTACCACCACCGCTCTTACCACCTCTCCCTTTTTTACCGATCCATTAGGAATGGCATCTTTGACCGAAGCAGTAATAATATCCCCCACTTTTGCAACCAATGTTTTTCTACCAATCACTCCGATCATGGTCGCTTTTTTTGCTCCTGTATTATCGGCGACCTCTAACCAACTACGTATCTGAAGCATTTCTTGACCCCCTTCCCATTTACTATGATTTTAAAACCTCTACCACTTTCCACCTCTTCAAGCGACTCAATGGGCGACACTCTTGAATTCGAACTTTATCTCCTTCTTTGGCAATACCTTCTTCATCATGTGCATAAAACTTTTTTCTCACCAAAACAACCTTTTTATATAAAGGATGGGACTTATGCCTAGATACAAGGACGACAGCAGTTTTCGCCATTTTCGTCGATACCACCGTGCCTATCTTCTCCTTCGGTTTTCTTTTAGATAGGGCTTTCTCATTGGCAACAGTTTTGAGTTCCATATTCTCTTCCATCTTAATCCCCCCCCTTTTACTTACCTTCTTCTGCGAACTTTTGCTTGGATATCGTTTTAATCCGTGCTATCAGCTTTTTCAATTCCTTGATGCGCGATGGCTTTTCCAGCTGAGCCGTTGATTTTTGCATTCGCAACCGAAAAAGTTCCTCCCGGCATTCCTGTTCTTTAACTAAAAGCTCCTGCTTTCCTAGCGATCTTAATTCAGTGAGCAGATTTTTGCTTTTCATACTTTAATCAACCTCTCCCTAGTTATAAAACGGGTGTGAATCGGAAGCTTTGCGGCAGCAAGCCTCATTGCCTCCTTAGCCACTGATTCTGGTAGTCCATCCAGTTCAAAAAGTACTCTACCCGGTAGGACAACAGCAACCCAAAATGCAGGTTGGCCTTTACCTTTACCCATACGAGTTTCTGGAGGTCGCGCCGTTACAGATTTATCAGGAAAAATTCTAATCCATAACCTACCTTTCCTTTTTACATTGCGCATGATAGCAACACGCGCTGCTTCTATTTGGGTATTAGTGATCCAGGCTCTCTCCAAAGCCTGCATTCCATAAGATCCAAAAGCCAATTCAGTTCCTCGCGTCGCGTTCCCTTTTCGGCTGCCACGCTGACTTTTCCTATATTTTACTCTTCGAGGCAATAGGGGCATATAGAAATCTCCTGCTAAACTATTAAACGACCGCCGTCGCTATATCTTCCTTTCTACAAATCCATACTTTCACTCCAATTTTTCCAGCCACCGTCAGAGCTTCTGCAAACCCATAATCAATATCTGCTCTGAGAGAATGAAGTGGAACTTTGCCTTCATGATACCGCTCAGCCCTAGCAATCTCCGCTCCACCTAACCTTCCTGCACATCTTACCTTAATCCCCATTGCTCCAGCATCCATAGTCAGTTGTATAGCCCTTTTGATTGCCCTTCGATAAGCCACCCTTCTTTCAATCTGCAGGGCAATATTTTCAGCTATCAGCTGGGCTTCAAGTTCTGGATGTTTAACTTCTTTAACATCAATTAAAACTTCCCTTCCTTTTTCAACAATATTAGCAATCTCCTCTTTGATCTTATCGAGTTCAGCCGCTCTTCTCCCAATAACCAACCCTGGCCGAGCTGTATGAATATTGATCCGTACACGGTTTCCAGCTCTTTCTATAACAATCTTTGATACAGCAGCTGATTCCAACCGTTTTTTAATAAATTTCCTAATCTGATAGTCTTCCCAAATAAATCTAGGAAAAGTTTTTTTATCCGCGTACCAAATCGATCGCCATTGTCTATTAACTGGCAGCCTAAATAGAATTGGGTTTACTTTTTGTCCCATAAGAATACCTTATTTCCTTCTTATTTTTCTTTTTCTTCCAAAATCACCTTAATATGACTCGTCCGCTTCCTTATAATCCCAGCGCTCCCCCGAGCCTTAGGTTGATACCGTCGAAAGGTTGGTCCTTCCTCTACAAAGACCCCTTTTACATAAAGATCTTGGACTCGCAAATTGTGATTATTTTCCGCATTGGCAATTGCCGAGCCAAGCGTTTTTCGTAGAATCCGAGCCGCTTTTTTAGGATAGAATGCCAGCAGATTAAAAGCCTCTTTAGCATCCATCCCCTTTATGGAACGTGCAACATCCCTAGATTTAAACGCTGAAATCCTAGCCATTTTATATACTGCCCGAACTTCCATATGAATCTCCTATTTCACTGAAGCCTTTTCGGTATGTGCACCATGCTTTCTGAAGGTGCGGGTCGGAGCAAATTCCCCTAACTTATGCCCCACCATATTCTCTGTCACATAGACAGATTGAAAGGTTTTTCCATTATGCACCAAAAAGGTATGTCCCACAAAATCGGGTATAATCATCGATCGCCTTGACCATGTTTTAATAGGCTTTTTTGCTCCTTTTAACTTTTCTATTTTCTCTAGTAAATGAGCATCTACAAAAGGTCCCTTTTTAAGACTTCTACCCATAGTAGCTCCCTCCCTTTACTTTTTCTTCTTTTTCTTAGGCCGTCTTTCCACAATAAACCTAGTAGAATTTTTCCTTTTTTTCCTTGTCTTTTTGCCTTTGGCTGGTTTCCCCCATGGAGATTCCAACTGCTGCCATCCTCCCCCGCCTTTACTTTTTCCTTGTCCCCCTCCATTAGGATGATCTACTGGATTCATGGCCACTCCCCTGACTCGAGGTCTCCAGCCAAGCCATCTTGTTCTACCGGCTTTTCCAAGAGATTTGTTGAAATGATCCGGGTTGCTGACTTGCCCAATAGTTGCATAGCATTCAGAGAAAATTTTTCTCACTTCTCCAGAAGGCAACTTCACAATGGCATATTCTTTATCTAAGCCCATCATCCAAGCACTGCTTCCAGCAGAGCGAACTAGCTGTCCTCCTTTTCCAGGTACCAACTCTATATTGTATATCGGAAGGCCCGAAGGAATTTTCTTTAAAGGCAAAGCATTCCCCACTTCTGGTGGAGCCTCTGGGCCACTAATCACCCGACTACCCACTTTCAGTTCCTGTGGAGCAATAATATATCTTTTTTCTTGATCCTCATACTTCAGTAAAGCAATTCGAGCCGTTCGTATTGGGTCGTATTCTATACTCTCTACTATAGCTGGTATTCCAAACTTGTTCCTTTTAAAATCTACAATCCTATAACGTTGTTTATGCCCCCCCCCTCTATGACGAGCCGTAATCCTTCCATAGTTATTTCTTCCACCCTTCTTTTTGTATGGTTCGGTTAAAGACCATTCGGGCTTTCTATTGGTAATGTCGGAAAAATCATCCAACGCTACAAACCGCAAAGTGGGTGTCAACGGTCGAAAATTTTTTATTCCCATACTCTTTCCTTTCAAACTGTAATGTCTATTTTTTCACCAGGATATAACTGGACGATTGCCCTTTTAATCCTTGGAGTCTTGCCCGGCCTGCCTATTCTATTCCATTTTGTCTTTGACTGGACGTGATATAAATTAACTTTAAGAACCTTTTTCCCAAAAGCCTTTTCCACCGATTTCTTAACATCAATTTTGGTCGCCCTTGGATCGACATCAAAAAGATACTTGTTTTGTTCCCTTAGCATCGTAGCTTTTTCAGTCACTCTAGCTTGCCGGAGGATAGAAAACGGATCATTCATAGATTGCCTCCATTATGGTTATTGGCTATTGGCATTGCCAGTTTGATGATGCTTTTTGATTCTTTCAACAAGGATAGTAATGGCTTCTTTTTCAATAAAAATTTTCCTAAAGCTCACCAAGTCCAAGGCATTCACATCCCAAGCCGTAACTATGTTTAAATGGGGAATATTTCTTCCGGAAAGTAAGACATTCCTATTGGGAGATTTTAAAATCAACAAACAACTCTCTTTCCCATCCCATCCATCAAGTAAAGAAAATATATGTTTTGTTTTAATCTTAGCAAGATTCGCATTGTCTATGCATAGGACAGATTCATCATTTATTTTCGCAGCCAAAGCTTTGATTAACGCTAATTGTTTAATCTTTTTGGGAATTTTTTTAGAAAAATCTCTTGGCTGTGGCCCAAATACTACTCCTCCTCCTACCCATATTGGTGAAGAAACATATCCAGCCCTAGCTCTACCTGTTCCCTTTTGTCTCCATGGTTTTCTACCAGAAGCTTTAACGGTTGCCTTTGTCTTTGTAGCTCGAGTGCCACTCCGGATATTCGCAAGATATCCACAAAGGGCATCATGCAACACCTGATCCCTTTCTTTAATCTGAGGGAAAACCAATCCATACTGTTCTGCTTTTTCTCTACTTAGCAATTCCATGACGAAACCTTTGGTTATCAACTTATTTGTTGTTCGATGCTTGCCCTTTTATAGCTTTTCGAACAATGACTACATCCCCCCTAGCCCCAGGGACGCTCCCAGTCACTAGAAGCGCATTGTCTTCAGGAAGAATTTTAAAAAGATCCAAATTCTGTATAGTTACCCGTTCTCTTCCCATATGTCCTGGCATCCCTTGATTTTTAAATACTCTTCCTGGGAATGATCTCTCCCCAATAGCCCCATTTCTCCTATGGGTTTTAGATCCATGAGAGGCAGGTTGACCTGCAAATCCATGTTTTTTTATTACTCCTTGAAATCCCTTCCCTTTAGTAATTCCAATAACGTCTACTTTTTCACCTTCTTCAAAATCCCTTACAGAGAGTGTTTGCCCAGGCTGCCACTGTTTTTCTGACTCAAATACAAATTCTTTCAGAAACCTCCGAGGGCTGATCCCATTTTTCTTATAATGTCCCAAAAGAGGTTTGCTTAGCTTTCTCTCTGCTACTTGTTCAAAACCCACTTGCAAGCGTACAATATTCTCCTCTTTATTAAATCGCACCACCACGTTTGGCTCTGCAACTAGAACCGTTAGAGGACATAATCTACCTTTAGAATCAAACAGTTGGGTCATACCCACTTTCCTTGCCATTAGCCCAAATCCTTTGATGCTCATAGTAATCCGTTTTGTTTTTTTTCCTCTCTCTCTCCTCTATAAGTTGAAAACTCCGGTAAATTCTTCCCTCAATGCTAAACTCCAATAACTGCTTTTCTTTTTCCCCATTAAATCCTAATGCTAATATCAACACCTGCAGGTAAATTTAATTTTTTTAATTCATCTACCGTCTTAGAGGTTGGTTCTTTGATGTCAATAAGCCTCTTATGAGTTCTAATTTCAAATAGATCCATGCTCTTCTTATCAACATGTGGTGACCGATTCACAGCCCACCGTTCTATTTTCGTAGGCAAAGGAATTGGACCTGATACAGCAGAACCTGTTCTTCGAGCAGTTTCTGCAATTTCAGAAGCTGCCCTATCCAATAGACGATAATCGAAAGATTTTAAACGAATCCTAATTTTGTTAGCCATTTGTCATCCCCCCTTTTCCTATTTTTTCTTTTGATCCAATAGTGCATTATAAATATGAACGGGGACTTCTTCGAAATGAGAAGGCTCCATCGAATAGGCTGCCCGCCCCTTAGACATCGAACGGATATCATTGACATATCCGAACATTTCTGCCAGAGGCACCTCTGCATTAATAATAGAGGTATTCCCTTTGGTTTCCACATTAAGAATCTTGCCTCTTCTTCGAGTTAAATCCCCAAGGATATCGCCTTGGAATTCAGAAGGTGTGGACACTTCCACTTTCATGATAGGCTCAAGCAAATAGCAATCGGCTTTTTTAAGAGCATCTTTAACGGCAAATATAGCAGCCATTTTAAAAGCCAATTCACTCGAATCCACTTCATGGTAACTTCCATCGATAATTGTTATTTTAAGATCTGTTACGGGACTGCCGTAGAGAATACCTGCGCCTAATGCTTCTTGAATTCCCTTAAAACAGGCCGGAATATACTCTTTGGGGATGGTGCCTCCAACAATTTTGCTTTCCCATTCCACCCCTTTGCCCCGCTCCAGAGGTGCCATCTCCAGAATCACATGTCCATACTGGCCACGACCACCACTTTGCTTAATCAATTTTCCTTCTCCTACGGCATGTTTTCTAATCGTTTCTCTATAAGCAATCTGAGGAGCGCCCGCATTGACACTGACTCCAAACTCCCTCCTTAGCCTATCGATAATAATATCGAGATGAAGCTCTCCCATTCCCGATATAATAGTCTGGCCAGTTTCAAGATCCGTATGAACTCGAAAAGTGGGGTCTTCTTCCATTAACCGTTGCAAAGAATGAGAAAGTTTTTCTCTATCTGACTGAGCTTTAGGCTCTACAGCCATAGATATGACAGGTTCAGGAAAGACAGGAGGCTCCAAAGACACTTCAAAGCCTTCTGCAGTAAGGGTGTCCCCAGTAGCCACTTCTTTAATTCCAACAAGAGCTGCAATATCTCCGGAATAGACCACTTCGATATCTTTTCTTTCGTTGGCTTGTATTTGAACTATTCTACTGATTCTTTCCTTCTTTCCTGTCCGGACATTATAAACGCTGTCTCCTTTTCTCAAAATCCCAGAATAAACCCTAAAAAACACCAGTTTGCCTACATAAGGATCAGACCATATTTTAAAGACAAGGGCACAAAATTTAGAGGCATCACTTACAATGACTTCTACTGGAGCATGGGTATAAGGATGCTGTCCTTTTGGGGGATCAATATCTAAGGGACTTGGTAAATAATCGACAACGGCATTGATCAAAGATTGAACGCCTTTATTACGAAAAGCGGAGCCTCCTACGACAGGTACAAATTCATTTTTAACAACGAGTCTGCGAATAGCCAGTTTTATCTCAAGAGGAGAAGGTTCCTTTTCTTCTAGAAAGAGCTCAGCCATTGTTTCGTCTCGATCTGCTAAAGCAGCAATAAGTTTAGCCTTAGCCTCCCGTGCAACAGCTTGATACTCTGCGGGAATATCCGTTATCACATAGGTGGAACCAAGTTTGTCATTATCCGTATACACTATAGCCTTTTGACAGATGACATCTATCTGACCGCGGAGTTGATCTTCCTTTCCCAAAGGAAGAAGCACTGGCCAAGCATAACCATCCAGCTTTGTCCGAATCTCTTCGATGACTTTATCAAAATCGGCCCCTATCCGATCCATTTTATTAACAAAAGCAATTCGAGGGACTTTGTACCGATTCGCTTGCCTCCAGACCGTTTCGGATTGCGGTTGTACTCCAGCCACTCCACAGAATACTACAATCACTCCATCTAGCACTCGCAAAGACCTCTCCACTTCTGCAGTAAAATCGACATGCCCCGGGGTATCAATGATGTTAATCCTAAATTTTTCGCCTTCGAACAACTTTACTAAGCCTTGCTCCTTTTTCTCAGGCCAGAAACAAGAAATAGCCGCCGCCGTAATAGTAATCCCCCGTTCTCTTTCCTGCTCCATCCAGTCGGTAACTGTTGTCCCTTCGTGAACCTCCCCCATCTTATGAATCATCCCAGTATAAAAAAGAATCCTTTCGGTAAGTGTCGTCTTTCCCGCATCGATATGGGCGGCAATCCCTATATTTCTTGTTCTTTCTAAAGGGAAGGTTCGATGAGGAGAATTCACTGCTGGGCTTTTTACAGTTTGTAGTAACTCGCTACTCATAAAAAATCCTTTATTTTTAAACTATTGCTTCCAAATGCGATATTCAACCATATATCAAAAGATCCATTCTTTTAAAAACGAAGATGCGCAAAAGCTCTATTTGCCTGCGCCATTTTATGGACTTCATCCCTTTTCTTAATCGAGCTTCCCTGACCATTAGCCGCATCCATGAGCTCCAAAAACAATGCTTTGGACATAGGAACTCCCTTCCTAGAATTGGCATATCGCACAATCCAACGCAATGCCAGGGAGACTTGGCGATGAGGGTTGACCTCAACTGGCACTTGATAGGTTGCTCCACCCACTCTTCTGGATTTCACTTCCAGCTTTGGTTTTACATTGTCCACCGCTTTTCTAACAATCTCCACCGGATCTCCTTCCTTGTTGTCTTGATTCAATGCCTCAATGGCATCGTAAACGATTCTTCTGGCCACGCTTTTTTTTCCTTTTCTCATCACCGTATTGACCAGCTTTGTAATAAGTTCAGAACCATATTTCGGATCCGGCTCTAGTTCCCTTCTCTCAGCTCTTCTTCTTCTCATAAAACATTCCAAACCTAATCACCAATTTGGCTTTTTAGTAAAAAACCCACTCTACTATCAAAATATTTAAACGATGCCTCTATGACAAAGGAGCATCGATAAAGACTAATGACTCTTTTCTATAGTCCCTTCTAAACCGTTCCCTCAGACTTACTCATTTCTACTAACACAGGTTCGAAGCTGACTTCCTGCTTCACCGAGGCTAGTTTCATTCGGGTCTTGCGGCCCGAGCCAGAGCCTTTCTTTCCACAGGCTTCAGATCCGGCCAGCCCTCACCGTAAAGCCGCTTAGGGCGGCCAATCCATATGCCAAGAGATTCCTGGCCGCATTCACCTCCCGGTCCTGTAGGGTGCCACAGCCCGGACAACTCCAATGTTGGCTATCTTGCGATAGTTGTTCAAAATATATATCTTTGCGCAAGAAAGTGCCAACTTAAATTGAAACTGTTTAAGCCCTTTTCAAAACATACTATATATTTTCAATATCCCCTGTAAATTCGATTATTTTCCTTCCAGATGGAATGCTCTGGTTATTTGGTTTTAGCCGCAGGTTTTGCGCCAGCCTTAGGCCTTTTCACTCCATACTTACTTCGTGATACATTCCTATTCATTTTGTTTGTATTACTTGGACCAACAGCTCCAGAAGCATCCAACGTGCCTCGAATAATGTGATAGCGTACACCTGGCAAATCCTTTACCCTTCCACCCCGAACCAGAACAATAGAATGTTCTTGCAAATTATGTCCTTCTCCTGGAATGTAGGCAATAATTTCCTTACCATTGGTTAATCTTACTTTTGCAACTTTTCTTAAAGCGGAATTTGGCTTTTTGGGGGTCCTTGTCATCACCTGAACACAGACACCTCTTTTCTGTGGACAACTGTCCAAAGCCGGTGCTTTGGTTTTTCTTTTTAAAGCTTCTCTACCTTTTCGTACAAGTTGATTGATCGTAGGCATACACTTCCCCACTCCTGCTTTTTTTAAATAAAGCTAGTTGTTCTTTACTCTCAATATTTTTATTATTCCAATGGAACCTTCCTTAAGGCTTGCCGCTCATTGTCCCTCAAGCCCCACTCCGAAGAGAATATCCCGCCAACACAATTGGGAACTTATAAAAATGGGAAAAATAGAAAAAAAATCAAGCTTTTTATTTCAAAAAAAAACCTTCAACATGTTGTCTTCTCAGTTGGAGGAACGATCACTTTTAATTTGTGTTGCTCGCAGCTGAAACTCACTGGAGTATACCCATAAAAATCTCCATCGAGCTCTACAGGAATTTCTTCTGGAGAGCTCACCTGGAATTGCTTCGACTGGAAGTGAGTGACTTCGCAGTCCGTAGGCATTTTGTTGAAAAAACTTTTGAAGAGGCATTTTAACAATATGGTTGAACTCACGCGCGAAAATAGGCAACCATCTAGAATTCCGTCATCATGTCGAGCCTTAGGGAAAACTGAGAATGGTCCCCCATAATATTTCCCATTGCCAACTAAAAGAAAAGAACCAAAAAAACGTTTGCCTTCTTTTAATTTTACTTCTATTAAGGGTTGTGGTTCCTTCAACAGTTTGGTGACGCTAAAAACATAACTCAGAGGACCAAAATTCTTTCTTATATCCTTATGAGTGACTTGCAGCACCTTAGCATCTAATCCTACTCCTGCAAGCTGTACGAAAGGATGGTCGTTGGCTTTGGGTAAATCGATGGTTTTTACATTTCCTTCTAATATAATTGCCCAAGCTTTCTCTATCGATCTAGGCAAGCCAAGTTCCATTGCAAAAACATTGATCGTTCCTAAAGGAATGATACCTAGTGTCACCTCTCTGCCGTTAAACCCATTAACCACCTCATTGATCGTTCCATCCCCACCGGCAGCAACAATCAGGTCATATCCTTGCTCGATAGCCCACTCCGTTTTAGCTTCTGCATCTCCTGGATATTGGCTAATCTTAATCGGGACTTCCCCTACAACGCTATGCAACTTAGTAAGGAGATATTTAGCTTTTTCTCCTCGAGCCGCCGGATTGAAAATAATACAAATCTTATTCTGCACTAGCCTTTACCTCAAATACATATACACTATTTCTTTGTGCGCGTTATTCTGAAGCTCGTCGAATTTTTTATCTTACTTCTCGCCACTTTGCTATTGTTATTTCTAAGCTTCTTTTTGATTTTACAAAAAATGGAAAAAAAACCGGCTATGGTTCATTTCATCGAATCGTTTTTAACCGATGCTTTTGGTATTCCCACAACCATCGAAAAAGTTCATTTTTCCTTTCCCTTCACCGTAAGCCTTGAAAAATTGAAGATTGAAAATTCACTCTCTAAAAATTGTCCTCTTCTTTTCGAATCCACTGCCATCCAATTAAAAAACGGATTCTCCCCTTTTAGCCATGGTATATTTTTTGATGTCTTTTTGATGGACCCTAAAACATCCTTTGAACTCCATCAAGGACGCCATCTTCTTCTTCCTTTGATAGAAGAAGGCAGCAATGGGGAAGAGCTTCCTTCGCTTTTTTCAGGAAAACTAGCTGCTTCTCTACCAATTAGAAATATTCTCATCCGTAATGGAATGATAAAAATTTTTTCTGGCTATCAAACTCCGTTGTTCATTCTTCAAGGGATTGAAGAACAAGAAAGCATAGATCTAAAAAAACAGAAAGCCTCCTGCTCTGGAAGAGCTCTTCTGGCATATATTAATTCTGTTCCATTGCTTCATAATGTTCATTTTAATTACATTTTTTTCCATAAAGTTTTTCAACATTTAGATCTTGATGCCTTGCTCGCAGGTGGCAAATTACATTTAAGTCTATCGAACAGCACTAACAATCAGGATAGAGAAAAGAAGCTCCAGTGGAAAATTATTTCCTCTGGGTCAAAAATTGAAGAGCTTTTTAGTTTGTTTGATCCCCATGGTTCTTATTCGATCTTTGGGTCGTTAAGTTGTAAAGCTGATGGATTTATCAATAAAGTGGAACTTAATGCTATTGAAGGAAATGGCACTTTTCAAATAGAACAAGGAAAGATAAAAAACTTAGCTCTGTTTCAAGAACTCTCTGAATTGCTTAAAAATACCAATTTGAACAGTCCTGAGTTTGAGAAATGGTATGGTTCGTTTAAGATCAAAGAAGGAAAAATTTTTTTATCAGATATGGCTATTTTATCAAATTCCTTTTCAATGACTGGCAACGGCTTTCTCCGTTTCGATAGTTCTATAGATATGGATCTAAAGATATTACTCAATAAAACGTTTTTTAACGGAAAGCTTCCAGATGCTCTTCTAAACAAACTAAACATTCATTCAAATGCTTTAAGTTCTATTCCAGTCAAAATTTCTGGCACTTTGGCTAACCCCAAAGCTGCATTCATCCAACCAAACCCCCTGCCCAGACTTTCTCCCTCCGGCTCCTCTCTTCTTTCTCCTCCCCTTATTTTCACCAAATAACCTTCTAGCCTTTCATTGCCTTCTTGCTATGTCCCTAAAAATTATAGGTGGAATTGCCAAAGGAACTCCTCTTCATGTGCCAAAGAAAACCGTTGTTCGCCCGGCTCTATCGAGAATGAGAGCTGCCATCTTTTCTTCCCTTGGAGACTGGATAGAAGGCAGAAATGTCCTTGATCTATTTGCTGGTTCCGGCTCTCTTGGAATCGAGGCTTTGAGCAGAGGGGCTTCTTTCTGCACCTTCGTCGATCTATCCAAAGAATGCATTGGTTGCATAAGTAACAATCTTAAAAAAGCCCATTTAGAAGGGAAATTAATTCTGATGGATGTCTTTAAATTTCTACAAAAGAACAAAGAGAAATATGAACTTATTTTTGCCTCTCCGCCCTATATCAAAGCATCGAAGCCTGTCGATAGTTCCTCCTTACTCTCCCTAGTGCATCAGAATATAGACTCTGAAGGACTGTTTGTTTGGGAGTTTTATTCTAAAAACATACTTCGTTTGCCTGATTTCTGGTCAATTCATTGGGAAAAAACAATTGGAGAAACAAAAGTGTGGATTCTTAAACCATTGTTTTAAGTCCATGAAAAGGCTTTTGGCACATTATTTGCTTTTTCATTTTTACATGAGCAAGCAGTATAAAAAAACAGAAGAAAAGAAAAAGGAATATAAAAAAGGCTGTAAGGCAATTGATTTCCCTTTTCATCAACAAGAAAAACTAAGAACTTCGGAGCAGAATGAGCTCCATAGCTTTTTCCCTTTTCGATACAGCCGATACATTGAATGAATCTTGCATGCGGTAATCGTTTGGCAACTTATGGACAAATTTTTTAGGAGAACACATCAGGTTGCTTCCCGCTTTATTCTTTAAACCACACAGCGAGGGGAGCTTTAAGGCTAGTAAGCTCCAATGTCAAAAGATATCATTTCCTGCTAAAGTATCAGTAATTTGTCCGGTTTCTGTTCCTGCCAAGGCAATGACAAGATGCTTCCTTGCTCTATGCTAGACAGTTTTGCATAGGTCCATTTCCTCCAGAGGTAGTTTGAATAGATCATAGCATCCTCTTCCATAGATTTTTTAGGACCCAATCTTCTACATTCGTTTTTTTTCTTTTCGATCCTCAAAACTCCTAGTATATTTCCCATCTTGTGGGAAAAGAAAAACCCTTTATTAACACCCTTTCTATGATTTATTTGCTCTATTTTTTTTTCTTTTATCTCTTTTCTTCAGCCTTTGCTTTAAAGGATATCTCCGGTTCGAATGAGGAAAATTCAACAGGGAACAAGGAAAGAATCGTTAAAACTTCCCTGCAAAACCAAGCTGTTTATGTTCTCGATAGAGGTAAGGTTATTTTTGTAGCCCCCTGTACAGTAGGGAAAAGTGGGCACCCGACCCCCAAAGGAGTATTCTACATTAGCGCAAAATCAATAAAAAAACGCTCTCATAGTTATGGATTCTGGGTAAAAGGCAATGATATAAGAGCCACTGAAAACCCATCAAAACCACCTCCTGGAGGTCCTTGGGAATATGTCGGCTATCCTATGCCTTACTGGGTAGAGTTTGCCCCTGGATATGGTTTTCATGAAGGCTTTGTATGGGCTACGCCACGGACACATGGCTGCATCCGTCTTCACGGAAAAACGGCCATTGAGTTTTTTAATCTGGTGAGTATTGGAACAAAAATTCTTATTGCTGACTCTTTTCCTGAAGATCTAACGGTTGGCAAACATCTCAAAAGGCCACGAGATGAACTTCTTCCTGATCCACCTGCTCAATTTATGATTTCAGAAGAAGCTTTTGAAAAGCCATGGGAATTTTAAGGCTGGACTTATAGGGATTTATTAAGAAAAACTTTTGCTTTTTTATCCTGTTGATTTATATAAACAGAATATTACAGGATATTACATAATGGATAAAGAGTTTTTAAAATACTTTTTGAATTTTCCTGTTATTTCTAGAAGAGATTGGCTGAAAATTTTTGGATTTTCTACCCTCTCAACTTTAGCTTTTCAAAAATCTTTTGCTGGAGAGGAGACAAGAAAGATCCATCTATCTTCATCCAATCCCAGTCCATACTGGACAAGCCAAAATCCTTTTGCCTATGAGCCCCAAAAGCTTCCTCTCATTCGATTAAACGATAGACCTATCGTACTTGAAACCCCACGGGAATTTTTCGAGTTTCCTTTTACACCAAACGCGGCATTTTATGTAAGATATCATCTTGATGGCATTCCTAACTCCATTGATCTTTCTAAATGGAGGCTCTACCTTGAAGGAAATTTCTCTAATCCTATTTCTTTTTCTTTTGCAGACCTACTGACTCAATTTGAGCCTGTATCGGTTGTGGCTGTCAACCAATGTTCGGGAAATTCTAGAAGCAGATTTTATCCTAGAGTCCCTGGAGCTCAATGGGGCAATGGGGCTATGGGGAATGCGAAATGGACGGGAGTGCGGCTCATTGATGTCTTGCAAAAAGCAAAAATAAAACCCAATACCGTGCAAATTCAATTCCAAGGATTCGATTATGGTCGAACTCCAGAAGGCACTCCTGCTCATGCATTTATTAAATCCCTTGATAGAAATGATCCTATTTTAGAAGAAACGCTTCTTGCTTATGCCATGAATGGAGAGCCACTTCCCTTATTAAACGGTTTTCCATTAAGACTGGTTGTTCCAGGAAAGTTTGCCACCTACTGGATTAAACATCTGACCTGGATTCGAGCCTTGGAGACTCCAGACACAAACTTTTGGATGAAAACCGCTTATCGCATTCCCAAAACCAACGGGAACTCCATTACATTTGAGGAATATCAAAAAAAAGCTCCTATCCAGACTATTCCCATTGGGGATATTCAGATGCCTGTCAGATCTTTTATTATTCAGCCAACAGGGGATGTGAAATTAGTCGAAAAAATGGGAGTGCAAGTCAAGGGAATAGCCTTCAGTGGTTATGGGAGAATCGTCAAGGTAGAATTTTCTGCTGATGGCGGTTCTCACTGGCAAGAAGCAATGCTAGAGAGAGACTTAGGAAAATATTCATTCCGGCTTTGGCATTTAAACTGGACCCCAAGACAGCCTGGGGAATACTTGCTTGCTTCCAGGGCCTGGGATGAGAAGGGGAATACCCAACCGACTACACCCATATGGAATCCTGGAGGCTATTGTTGGAATACGATTGAAATTCAAAAAGTTTGGGTTGGAAAATATGCATAAAATTAAGCACTATCGTTCCAGGATATCTTTTCTCTCCAAAATCCCTATTTTTTTATGCCTTCTTTTTATTGCTTCTGCATCTTTCTCCCAAACCTCTATGGATGTAACTGAAATTGGCGAGGCTGGATTATATACTCTTGATACATCTGGAGTAATCTTTCCTTTTACCCCGTATCCGCAAGATTCCAGCTCTGTCTATGCGGTAGGCGCTTATCCTCTTACAACCGAGCCTTTACCCACGGGGGAAAGACAAGAAATTGTGCAGAGCTATTGTTCCATGTGCCATAGTACAACCATCATTAGCCTCCAACCAAAATTTTCTTTAAAAACCTGGAGGCATGAAGTAGAAAAAATGAAACAACTTGGTGCTCAAATTCCTGAGGAGATGATCTCCCATATTATCGAATTCCTTGAAAAGAGTTGTTCAGTTAACGAGGGAGAAAAATAAGGCCCATAGAAACAAAGCCTCCATCCAGGCTTTTTGTTCTGAATTTTCTCCTCTTGCCCTCAAACCTGTCTAGAAGAAATTTCAATAGCGATAATGGTTAGGTTTATAGGGTCCTTCCATTGGAACACCTAAGTAATCCGCTTGCTCTTTTGTCAAGCGGGTTAGTTTCACGCCAAGCTTTTCTAGATGTAACCTTGCCACTTTTTCATCGAGGATCTTGGGCAGAGTGTAGACTTTACCCCTTTTATATTCCCCACTGTGGCGTTTGGTCCATAATTCAATTTGAGCTAAAACTTGATTGGTAAAACTGGCACTCATGACAAAACTAGGATGCCCACTAGCACATCCTAAGTTTACAAGCCGTCCTTCAGCCAACACGTACAATTTTTTTCCATTCGGCCAAAGGAACATATCTACCTGTGGTTTTATTTGGATCCGTTGCAGGTTTTTATCCTCATAGAGTGATCTTACTTCTATTTCTGAATCGAAATGTCCAATATTACATACGATGGCTCCTGACTTCATTCTATCCATGTGTTCTCTCCGGATGACATTAATGCATCCAGTCGCTGTTACAAACAGATCAGCTTTTTCTACAACCTCCTCCAAAAGAGTTACTTCATAACCATCCATTGCAGCTTGCAAGGCATTAATAGGATCAATTTCAGTAACAATAACCCGCGCTCCCATCCCTTTGGCTGATTGGACGCAGCCTTTCCCAACATCCCCATACCCACAGACAACGACAATTTTGCCTGCAATCATCACATCCGTAGCCCTTTTTACCCCATCAAGAAAGGATTCCCGACACCCATAGAGATTATCGAATTTGCTTTTTGTGCAGGAATCATTAACGTTCATAGATGGCGGCCCCAAGGTCCCTTTAGCTTCTCTTTGGTACAATCTATGAACCCCTGTTGTTGTTTCTTCAGAAATACCTACAATCCCATCGAGTAGTTCTGGATATTTCTGGTGGACAAGTTCAGTTAGATCACCCCCATCGTCTAAGATCATGTTTAAAGTTTGACCATCGGGCCATCTTAACGTTTGTTCCATGCACCACTCGTATTCCTCCAATGTTTCACCTTTCCAAGCAAAAACTGGGATTCCCTTAGCTGCAATCGCCGCAGCAGCATGATCCTGAGTAGAAAAAATATTGCAGGAACTCCATCTGACCGATGCTCCAAGCTCAACTAAGGTTTCTATTAAAACAGCCGTCTCAACGGTCATGTGAAGACAGCCAGCAATCCTAGTTCCCTTTAATGGATATACTCCCTTATATTCTTTTCTAAGAGCAATCAGCCCAGGCATCTCATCCTCTGCTACTTCAATTTCCTTTCGTCCAAAATCGGCAAGCTCCATGTCTTTTACTTTAAAATCAGCCATATTCACTCCTTCCTTAGGCATGCTTCTAATTTTAAAACTATTCTATTAGGATTGTTGATTTATTCATGAAAAGATAGAGAAGGGTCTTGTAACTGGATGGCGTTTTGAACTGTTTATACCAATCCTACGGCAGTAAGCAAATCATTTACTTTATCCGTTTTTTCCCAGCTAAAGATATCCAACTCGTCGTTTCTGCCAAAATGGCCATAATTGGTGATTTTACTATAAATAGGTCGAAGTAAGTTTAGTTCATCTATTATTTCAGCAGGCTTAAGCCGAAAGACCTCACGAATCGCTCTTTCTATTTTTTGATCTTCAACAAGTCCCGTTTCAAAAGTGTCCACAGCAACCGAAACCGGATCAGCTTTCCCAATAGCATAAGCTATTTGAACTTCGACTTTGGTAGCAATTTTTGCTGCCACAATATTCTTGGCAATATATCTAGCCATATAAGCAGCACTTCTGTCCACTTTCGAAGGATCTTTCCCACTAAATGCCCCTCCCCCATGTCGCCCCATGCCTCCATAGGTATCAACAATAATTTTTCTCCCAGTAACTCCAGAGTCGGCATCTGGCCCACCCGCAACAAACCTACCAGTTGGGTTAATGTAAAAAACCGTTTTTTTATGGAGAAATTCTTCAGGTATAGCCTTCTGAATGACTTCTTTTTTTATGATTTCTTCTATTTCTTTGTTTGAAACCTCTTCGGTATGCTGTGTGGAGACAACAATGGCCTCCACGCGCATTGGTTTGTTATCCTCATAATAAAGAGAGACTTGCGTTTTTCCATCAGGCCGTAACCAAGGACACCCTTCTTTTTTTCTTAATTCAGTTAATCTTCTTGAAAGTCTATGAGCAAAAGTAATTGGAGCTGGCATAAGTTCAGGAGTTTCAGTACATGCAAAACCAAACATCAGCCCTTGATCCCCTGCACCCTGATCGGGATTTTTTCCCATATTATGACGTTCCTTCTTCCCATCAACCCCCAAGGCAATGTCTGGGCTTTGTTTGGAAATCGCACAAACGATATGTAATTTTTCAGGATAAAATAGGCTTTTGGGATCATTATATCCTATTTGCCGAACGGTATCTTTGACAATCTTTATATAATCTAGATTAGCCTTGGTAGTGATTTCTCCTGCTAACACAACCAGGTTTTCCTTCACAAGGGTCTCACAGGCCACTCTGCTGAACTTATCCTGCTGAAGGCAATGGTCCAAAACGGTATCCGAAATGGTATCGCATACTTTATCTGGATGGCCTTCAGTGACGGATTCAGAAGCAAAAACGTAAGACTTAGACATAATAGCTACAATGAGAATATAAGAAAAAAAAACAATCTTTTTTAAAAAAAACTTTTTCTACCTGCTGATATCTTTTTGGAAAAGCACCCGATAATTGTTCCTTAAAAGCACGGATATGGCTAATTCTTCATCTTCAACCCTAAGTGCCAATACCGCTTTGCCGTAGGGTCTTGTCAGGAAAGGATAGCTAAAATAAATATTGATTTCAGCTTGAAGTAGCACAGTAAGGACTTTTCTTAGATCTTCGGCTGATTGCGGAAGCTCTAAGGCAATCAGAGAACATTCAGTATAAGATATTCCATTTTCAGCAAGAATCTTTCTGGCATTTTGAGGATCATCAACCACTAATCGAATGGTGGAGGCTTCGGATGTGTCTAAGATAGTAAAACCTATAATGTGGATTTCATGACTTTCCAAAAGGCGCACTAACTCTAAAAGTCTTCCCGCTTTATTCTCCATGAAAACGGTAAACTGGCTAATTTTTTCCGGCTGCCTATCTTGCGTAGTCTGAATACCCACAATTCTCCTTGATCTCTATTAAATTTTTTTTCCTAAATATTATAAACTTTCTTTTCTAATTATTCATTTATTGTTTCTTGCCTTCTTTTTCAATTTTTTTTAACCAACTTTCGATTCTTCGCACAGCTATTTTGAGGTCTTCAAAACGGGTGGCAAAACTACATCTCACATATCCTTCTCCTCCTTGTCCAAAAGCAGAACCAGGAACCAGTGCCACTCCTCCCTCCTGGAGAAGTCGATAACAAAATTCTTTTGATGAGAGTCCAAACTGTCGAATCGAAGGAAAATAGTAAAAGGTCCCTTTAGGAAGATTCCCAACAAGACCTAAGGAAGAAAGATTTTTCCATAGAAAGTTCCGACGCAATCTATATTCTTCAACCATCTGTTCCATATCTTTCTTTCCATGCAATAAGGCTTCTATGGCTGCCTGCTGAGCAATAGAAGAGGCACAGAGGATCGAATATTGATGAATTTTCATCATCGCCTCAATCCACTCCTTTGGGCCACAGGCATACCCTATCCTAAATCCTGTCATAGAGAACGCCTTAGAAAACCCATGGAGGAAAAGGCTCCTTTCTTTCATTCTATCAAAAGCGACTATCGAACGATGGGTGCCTTCATATATCAGTTCCGCATAAATTTCATCACTGATCACATAAAGATTATGCTTAGAAGCTAATTGAGCAATGGCTTCCAGTTTCTCTTCATTTTCAATACTTCCTGTAGGGTTCGTGGGGAAGTTTAGAATAATTGCTTTGGTTTTTGGGGTAATTTTTTTTTCGACCGCGACTGGATCAAGTTGAAATCCGTCTTTTTCCAACGTTTCAACAATGACAGGCACCCCGTAGGCAAGAACCACCAAAGGAACATAAGACACATAAGAAGGCTGATGGATTATGACTTCGTCAAAAGGATCAATTATCGCTCTTAAAGCACAATCAAGCCCTTCTGAAACCCCTATTGTTACAAGGATCTCTTCGTAAGGGTTGTAGTCGACACCGATTAGTTTCGATACATATTGAGCTATTAATTTTCGGAGTTCTATAAGGCCAAGATTAGATGTGTAGCCTGTCTGTCCCTTTTCAAGGGAATAAATGGCTGCCTCTCTAATCATCCAGGGGGTATCAAAATCCGGTTCACCAATCCCTAAGGAAATAACATCCGTTTGGTTCTGGACAAGTTCGAAAAAATCCCTGATTGACGATTTTCCAATTAAGGAAAGATGTTTGGCTATTGGTAGCTTGGTTCGAAAATCAAAAGGCACTATTTTTTGGGTAGAATTGATAGCGGGATGTTTTTTCATGGAAGGAAATTACGGACTTACAGGCAGACGAAAATGGGATGGAGCTGAAAAAATGATCCCTTGATCTTTGTAAGTTTTTAGCATAAAATGGGTCGATGTAGAAATAACCCCAGGCAGCGTAGCCAATTTTTCTGAAACAAAAAGAGCAACCTCTTTTAGACTTTCTCCTTCTAGGAAAACAAGTAGATCATAGCCCCCACTCATTAAGAAACAAGAAGTAACCTCTTCAAATCCGGCTATTCGCTTGGATAGCTTATCAAAACCTCCTCCTCGCTCAGGAGTAATTTTGACTTCAATGACAGCACGCACTCTGTTTTTCTGTATTTTTTCTGGATCAAAGATGGTCTTATAGGCCAAAATGAACTTTTCTTTTTCAAGCTCTTTTAAAAGAGCTGCTGTTTCCTCAACGGATATACCTAAAGCCGAAGCTATATCCGATATGGAAAGGCGAGCATTTTTTTCTAACAGTCGAACTATATCGCTAATTAATTGAGGATTAACTTTCAAAAGGTTCTGCACACAATGATTTTTAAAGATTAATTTTCTTTCCGTCAACTTCGAATAGAGAGGTCACGGACATCCCTGTATGAATTCTTTTAATGGCTTCTCCTAAAAGAGGCGCCACATCTAACACCGTTACCCGAACTCCTTCAACTACAGGAACGGGAACGCTGTTGGTAGTGATTAATTCTTCGAGATGTGAATTTCTCAGCCTGCCTATACCAATCTGATTTAGAACGGCATGAGAAATTCCAGCATAAATCCTTCTGGCTCCCATTTTTTTTAAAATTGTTGCCGCAGAAACCACAGTTCCAGCCGTTTCTGTTAAATCATCGACAATCAATACATCCTTCCCTTCCACATCCCCAACAACGAAATCCGCTTCCGTATGATAGGCATCCACTCTCTTCTTAACTACTAAAGCAAGCCCTTTGCCCAGCAATTGAGAGTAGGTAGAGGCCATTTTTATCCCTCCTACATCTGGAGAGACAACAACAAGATCGAGAAGATTCTTTGTCTCAAGAAACTTATAAAAAACAGGAACAGCTGTAAGATGATCTACGGGAATGTCAAAAAAACCTTGAATTTGTTGGGCATGAAGATCCATTGCCAGCACTCTGTTGGCTCCAGCGGCTACGAGGAGGTTCGCAACCAGCTTGGCCGTTATAGACACTCTTGGCTGATCTTTCCGATCTTGCCTGGCATAACCATAAAAAGGAATTACGGCTGTAACTCTTGCAGCACTTGCTCTTTTGGCAGCATCAATCATAATCAATAATTCCATTAGATTATGATTGGTCGGAGGACAGGTAGGCTGCACAATAAAAACATCTCTGCCTCGAATATTTTCGTTAAATTTTACAAAGGTTTCTCCATCAGGGAAGGATGAAATGGTTGCTTGTCCAAGAGGGATGCCGACATACTGAGCAATCTTTGTTGCCAAAGCCGGATTCGCTCTCCCAGAAAATATTTTTAATAATTTATATTCGTCATTCATTTAACCGTAGCTCCGACAAAATTTAACCTAAAATATTTTGCATTTCATAAAAAAATAAAAATTGTTGTGCTTTAAAACTTTTGGATGGCTCATCATAAAACAAAGCTTTTTAGATTTTCTTAAATTTCGGTCAGCATTTGAAAAGAAGAATAAATCTGGTATTCAGGGAAAAAAGGGTTATGTCCTTTTTCAAAGCCAACGGTTGATAGGGGGCCAATCCTGGGACAAATGATGGTTTCATCTGAAAATCCAAACAGCGTAGATCGAATCAGTTCAAGAGTCTTATAATAACCGGTTTCTTCATAGGAAATAGAGCCAGAAATAAAATATTTTCCGACAAAAACTAAAGGAGAAGATTCAGGAGGATGGACAAAGTAAAATATTTTATCGATTAAAGGAATAAGCTCCACTCTGAACGATCCAAACCATTGCTCTTTCTTTTCCAATTGCCCCTCTTTAGAAGGAGCAGAAAAAGGCAAGGAAAAACTTTTTAAAATATCGGCTAATTCCTGAATTTGTTCCAAAGAAAAAAGAAAGACATGATCCAGTCCATCCTCCTGATCATTAACATAATAATTTTCGATCAATTGCTTATTTGGAGGATCTATCAAGAATTTTTTGTTACTTCTCTTGTCTATTAACAAATAAGATTTTTTTTCAGGTCTCTCTTCACTAGATATTTTTTTTAAAAAGTAGGGAAGAGACAATGGTTGAGGATTACATTTTCCAGTAGCCATGGAGAGCAGAATTTCACCACTCAAGGAAAGAGCCTGAGCCACTAAAAAAAGAGCCTTTTCATTAAGCACTCCATTTTTCAGTTTTCTTAACTCATCTATTTTGACTCCCGCTTTACGTGCAAGCTCCGTATCGGTCAATTCTTGACCTTTTTGAGCTTTGAGCAAAATCTCATTCCACAGATCTATCCAATCCAACTCTTCCACAAGACCTTTTCCCATATAGAACGCCACAGGCTTTTAAAAGTGAAAATATTTTTCATGCCCGACTCAAATACTTTCCATCGGTTGTGCTTACTTTGACCAATTCTCCTTCTTTAATAAAAAGCGGGACCTGAATACACAACCCTGTTTCAAGGATAGCTGGTTTCATCACATTAGTTGCAGAATCACCCTTAAGCCCTTCTGGTGCTTCCACGACTTTCAACACCACACTTTGGGGCAGTTCTATAGCAGCTAGCGTATCATCAGCAAACAGAAGATCCACAGGTTGATTCTCCTTTAAAAAATCCTTGGCTTTTCCTACCATCTCCTCTGGCACAGAAAAGGTCTCATAAGTTTCTGGATCCATAAAAACAAAACTATTGCCTTCTCTATAACTATACTCACAACGCCTTCGGACTAAAGAGAGCAACTCTACTTTGTCTTGAGAGCCAAATCTTTCGACAAAAGACTTCCCTGTTTTCAAATTTCTTAAAGTCATCTGTACAAAAGCTCTTAAATTACCTGGAGTTCTATGTAGTGTATCTAAAACAAGACAAATAGCCCCGTTATGCCGTATCGCTTGACCTTTCCCTATGTCACTCGCATTGACAAACATAACCAATCTCCTTATAACAATCGATGGATAGCTAAATCCTGAGAATCTATTAAACCTACCACTTTGTACGCTTCATCCACAACAATTAAATCTTCTATTTTATTGTGCTCAAAAATATTAAGAACTTCAACTGCAAGTTTATCAACTCGTACCGTCACTGGATTTTTGGTCATTACATTTCCTAAGGATACTTCGCCAATTTTGGGATTAAGCTCATAATTCCTTACGAAATCCCCATGGGTAAAGATCCCAATAACTTTTCCCTCCGAATTGACCACCACCACAGCTCCCGCCCTTTTTATATTCCACAGCTTCAGAGCCTCTTTTACTTTTGCCTCCGCTTCGAGAACTACAATTTGAGGCAAAGGACGCATTATATCGCCTACCTTTAGGAGTAAATTTCTCCCCAGTGTTCCTCCGGGATGAAAGCGGGCAAAATCCTCTTTTTTAAATCCTCGTTTTTCAAGTAACACCATAGCTATGGCATCCCCTAGAACGAGCATCGCTGTGGTACTCGAGGTAGGAGCTAAGTTCAAAGGGCAAGCTTCCCTACTGACCCGAACATTCAAAATGAGATCAGAATTTTTCGCTAATGTCGAATTTTCATTGCCAGTAATTGAAACCAAAGAGGTTGCAATTCTTTTTAAATGAGGAATAAGCCTAAGAATTTCTTCCGTTTCTCCACTATAACTCAAGGCAATAACAGCATCTCCCTTATTAACCATTCCCAAGTCACCATGAAAAGCATTAACGGCATCAAGAACCACGCTTGGGGCCCCAGTGCTTGTTAAGGTTGCTGCTATTTTTTTACCAATATGGCCTGATTTTCCAACTCCAGTAATGACAATTTTTCTGTTAGCTAAAATTGTTCTTTCCAAAACCTCAATGGTTTGTTCAAAAGAAGAGTCAAGCTGTTTTTGAACAGTGCGTAACGCGTCCATTTCTAGATCAAAAACTTTTTTCGCTAAACTAATCAAATTCATTGCCGTCCACACAAAGGAAAGAACAGCTTAACTGATTTTATGGCATCATTTCAAGGCTATTTTAACACAATCAGCAGCAAGCCTTCTCTATTGCTTAGTTTTTAAAACATAATGCGCTTTTAGTCCACGTACTTTGTTGCAGAGATAGGCAATAGGGGAAATCAGAGCCATTCTCCATGAAATCTCTTTATATACCAATTTTTGACTGTCTGAACAGTAATGCAGTAGGTAAGTAATATACCCCAAAGCCATAGATAATAACTAAATGGTAATGGAACAAGTCCCGCTGCTTCTCCAAAAAAACTATATGGTATAAGATGACCAATGACAATGACAACAGCAGTAGCCAAAACCAGCGGTTTTGTGGCAATACTTTGGATAAAAGGAATTTTCCTCGTTCTTATCATATGCACGATCAAGCTTTGTGAAAGTAAAGATTCAACAAACCAACCGGTATGAAACAGACTTTGAGTTTCGATTGAATTTGCTCCAAAAACAAACCACATGACTCCATAGGTTACATAATCAAAAACCGAACTAATCGGTCCAATGATGAACATAAACCTCAGAATGCCTTCAGCCTCCCATTTCCTAGGCTTGGCAATAAAGTCCTCATCCATTCTATCCCAAGGAATCAATGTTTGTGAAAGATCATAAATCAAATTAAGAATTAAGATTTGAAGGGGGCTCATGGGTAAAAAAGGGAGTAAAATTCCTGAGCCCAGGATGCTCAATACATTACCGAAATTAGAACTCACAGCCATTTTTATGTACTTCACCATATTGCCAAACATTACCCTGCCTTCAATAACGGCTTGTTCTAAAACGATCAGGCTTTTTTCCAAAAGAATGATTTCAGCCGACTCCTTAGCAATATCAACGGCCGTATCCACAGATATTCCCACATCTGCTTCTCTCAAAGCTTGAGCATCATTGATCCCATCCCCTAAAAATCCAACAATATGTCCCCCAGTCCTCAAGGCTCGAATCACTCGTGCTTTCTGTAGAGGAGACATTTTGACAAAAATATTTGCTTTTTCAGCTGCTGTAATCAATTCATCATCGGTTAAGTTTTCTATTTCCGAGCCACGCATGACTCCTCTGACTTCCAATCCAATCCAATCGCAAATTCTTCGTGTAACTAATTCATTGTCTCCAGTAATAATTTTAACTTCCACTCCATAGTTCTTCAGTGCCCGCACAGCATCTTCAGCATCATGCTTTGGAGGATCCAGAAAAGCAATAAAGCCACAAAGGGTCATCCCCTGTTCATCGTTCACTGAAACAGGTCTATTCATTTCAAGAGGCAATTCCCTAAAAGCAACCGCAAGAACTCTTAACCCATCACTATTTAAATCATCCCGAAGAGCCAGAGCTTTCTTCTTAACGTCTGGAGTTAATTCTATTACTTTTCCATCCTTTAATAGGCTTCCACAGATAGCAATCATTTCCTCAACGGCTCCCTTCGTTATCAAAAGATCTTTTCCTGTGGTAATTTCCCTTGCCACTACGGACATTCGGCGCCTTGTAAAATCAAAAGGGATCTCATCAACTTTTGTGTAGTGAAAAATGAACTTTTTACCTTCTTCCTTTTTATCCAGAACAGCCTGGTCAAGAAGATTGCGTAAACCGCTTTGATAATAACTATTGATATAGGCATATTTCAAAACCTCTTCGTTCTCGTTCCCTTCCGGATCAAGATATTTTTCCAAAATAATCTTGTTATGGGTTAAAGTTCCTGTTTTATCCGTACAAAGGATATCCATCGCTCCTATATTCTGAATCGCATTGAGTCTTTTCGTGACGACCTTATTTTTTGAAAGTAAAAGGGCCCCTCTAGCCAGACAACCGCTAACGATCACCGGGAGCATTGTTGGCGTAAGCCCAACGCCAACTGCCAGAGAAAAAAGGAAGGCATCCATCCAACTGCCTTTGGTAAAGCCATTAATGAGAAAAATCACCGGTATTAATGTTCCAATGACCTGAAGCAGTAACCAGCTGATACGGTTTACCCCGACATCAAAACTGGTCATTGTCCTATAACCCCTGAGACTCTTCGAAAAAGCGCCAAAATAGGTATTTTCACCTGTGGCTAAGACTACGGCAGTCGCCGTTCCGCTAATGACATTTGTACCCAGATAGGCAATGTTAGGTAGAGAAAAGGGATCCGTTCTTTTTTGTTCATTGAGGGAAGCAGGATAAACCGTGTCATACTTTTCTACAGGCATGGATTCGCCTGTGAGAACTCCCTGGCTAACAAAAAGATCTCTTGTAAAAATAAGTCGAACATCAGCAGGGATCATATCTCCAGCAGACAATTGGAGAATATCCCCTGGAACAATCTGGCTAATGGGCACCTCTCTTACTTGGCTTGACTCATGGTTAGAGACTATCGATGCCTCTTGATCTTGTTCCTTATCCCATATCCTCTTTACCGATGCAGTTGTCCTTACCATGGCTTTGAGTCTTTCGGCAGCCCTGCTTGACTGAAACTCTTGACTAAATCGTAATACTACGCTCACCACGACCATAATCATCATGATAAGGACGCTTTCTTTTTCTCCCACTGATCCTGCAACCAAAGCAAGAAAAGTCAAAAGAAGAGCAAAAGGATTAAAATAACTTTGCAGAAGCATAATGAACCAGCTAGGTATTTCTTCTTGTTTGATCTCGTTATAGCCGTATTTTTCCAGTCGTTCTTCAACTTCCTTCTCGGTGAGGCCTTCTGGACGGGTCTTTAATTCAGTATAGAGATCTGAAAGAGATACCTGACTTGCTTTCTTGAGCCTTTCAAATATGCTTGCTTCTTTTTCTTTCAGAAAAGCTTCTTTTTTCCTTTCTCCAAGGCGTACCTTCCCAAGGAAGAGCTCAAAGAAAATAGCTCTCCAATTCCTTTTTTCGATAAGCTTTTTGTCTTTCCTTGTATTTCTCATTATCAATCGATACGAATCCACCGGCTATATTTATGAATCTCCGAAATTTTTAAGACCAAACAAAGATGAAAAACAATAAAATGGAAGAGGAAGAAAAGCCATAGTATGGATTTTATTTTTTTTCAAGACAAAAAAACGATTTCACACACTTTCTTCTTTTTCCCACTCCGCTTTCCATGGGGGACTAACAATACAAAAAAAACAAAGAGGACTCTCTGATGTATTTTCTATCCATTGAATATAGCCAGGAGGAACATAAACAAGATTTAAAGCTTTTACTGGATAACTCCTCTGATTGTTTGTCTTAAAAATCCCTTCTCCACTTATAAAAAGGTAGATTTCTGGTTGGCTGAGGCTATGAGGCTTTGTTGATCCCCTCGGCTCTAATTTCCCGTAGGCAATAGAGAAAGGTAGCCTTAAGCCTATTTTGTCCGGATGAAATAGTTCATTCAATAAAGAGCCGTCTTGGGCAACAAAAAATTCTTCAGCATTGAGCTGTTTGACAAAGAATTGATTTTTCATTGTCCATCTTTTTTCTTTCCTAGTGAGCTTTGCTCCAAAAATAACGCTGTTTGAAACAATAAAAGACATTCTAAGAAATGAAAGCGCACCTACTTGCTTTTTTAAACTTTTCTTTTTTCATTTATCAGATCAGAGATTAGCAAAGAAAAAGAAATGGTCAGATCGATAGATACTACCAATAAAATCAATAACACTCATTTAAAAGATTTTTTTCCTTTGCTGTCTTAAGCCAGAGCTCTTCAGAGCATATTGCATCTATAGCCTGCAAATAGAGAAAAAGAAATGAAGCAATTTAGAGATCAAAGCTGAAAAGATTGGCAGTCCATTCTTTCCCTAAGCATGAGGAGAAACTTTCCACGGTAGAATAGAATAATTTTAAAATAGCAAAAAATCATGAGTAGTGCGCTCGGGGAGATTTGAACTCCCATGGGGGATACCCACTAGAACCTGAATCTAGCGCGTCTGCCAATTCCGCCACGAGCGCAATAAAATGATGAAGAGATTAGTTTAAATCTATAAAAAGTGATAAAAAAAGAAAATAATTTTCACTTCGCTATCCAGAATAAAACAGAACCATCTTCTCAAGGATGCATGAGGAACGTCCAACTGCGAGTAGATGCTTTCAAATTGACCACCATATAGGTAGCGAGGTGAGCCTTAGGTTTTGAGTTTTCTTTAGGCTTCCTTAACTCAGCCTAAAGAGCTGTAAAGCTAATTTCCTGTTATGCGAAAGCTGATTGCAGGCCCGCCAAAATCAACTTCTCCACAGGCTCAAGATCAGGGAAATCAGAGCCCGATTCCCTGGAGCTGCCACGTAATATTCTAAAATGCCTCAGCAAATGATCACCATCTGAAGCGTGTTCTTGGTTTTATCCAGCCTGGCCTATAGCAATAGAGTGTTCCTAGCTTGCTTCTGCCACACCAAATCCCCTTTCTATGTCGTAGCTGAAGAGGAGGGCCTAGCACTCATCCGACGGTTCATACTTTCCGCAGCAGAAAACCATTCTGGAGATAATTTCGCCCACTCAGAGTGTTGAAGGTTGCATGGTATGTCCGGCAACCAACCTGCTTTTTTGTTTTTCCATCGCCTCAGGCTAGGGATAAAAAGGCCAAAGGCTTTTGCGGCTCTTCCTATGTGCTTAGGAAGCTTTCCTTTTTGGAGAGAAAAGAATGGATTGGTACAATCAATCAGCTTGAGCCCTTCTAAATGAAGCGAGTGGAAGCTGTCTAGCTTGCAGCTTTCTAAAATTTTGGAGAGCTATTGGTTATCCCTTGATATTGCGGCTGCCTTGCTTGAATTTTTTCTTTTAACTCTTCTTCATATTCCTTTACTAATTTATCTCGATAGGCTTCAACCTTTTCATTTACTTCTTTAATTTTTTCCCTTCGTTCAGCAAGCTTTCTTCTATAGATGCTTTTTCTCCGTTCATGACTATAAAGATACCCCCCCAGGCCTCCACCTAACAGTCCCAAACCCGCACCAATGCCTGCCCCCAGACCTCCACCAGCCAATCCTCCAATGAGTGCCCCTCCCAAAAGACCAATTCCGGCACCCTCAAGGGTCGTAGTCGGAGTACCTGAACCTGAAGCAAAGGGCTTACCCATTTGAGGAACACCTGGAATATCCTTTATAAGCTGATTGCGATAATCGATCACTTGATCACGAATCTGATTAATTCTTGCAAAAAAAGCCTGCCAGCTCTGATCCTGTTCTTGCATCAATTGATTCAAAACCGGATCGGATTTCACCGAATAAAGCTCTTCAACTTCAATCGATTTTTGAAATGATTGCAAAAGGCTTTCCGGCCCTTCAAATGGAGTCGGTTCTACCTCAAGAATGCGCCATAGCCCACCTTGCACGACAGCTCTTTTAACTGTCCAGGAAAATTCAAAAGGTTCTTGGGCTTTGGCTAAAATTTTCTTTTCTCCAAAAAAATAAATAAACCCTGGGGGCAAATCATGGGTAAAAAGAACAAGGCGGACTAATTTCTTTTGGATTTTATCTTCGTTTGCGGCAGGTAGCATGGCCTTGCCCCTTGGTACAATCCATTCTGTATAGGATGGAAGAACTTTGACAGTATAAATGACCTGAACGTAATCTTTTGTTCTTTCGAATTGGACTGGATCTATTTTAAGCAGTGCAACACCAGCCGGAAGATGCCTCAACAATGCAGCTTTCACAGCTTTGCTGTTAGGCAAATCATGATAGATTTGCCAGAAATTTGGCCGATTAAACTCCTTAAGAGGTTGAAAAGGAGTAATATTAGACTGCATGTAGCGACTTATCTGTTCATTCCAGAAAAGGTATTTTGAATAGGCGATCTCAGAAGAGTTTATCTCATCGTTTGTCGTAGATCCGGGATAAGGCTTCGTAAAAATATAAATAAAAAAAGACAATGTCAGAATGAAAAGACAAAATCCGCTAACCAAAAACAATATTTTTTTAGTTTCCTTTTTTTGAAATGGCCTTTTTTCTTCTTTTATAAACCCAGAAGTTGCCGATTTATGGCCATTTCCACGATACTCATTGGCGGGTATAGGAGGTGGCTCAGGCTTTCTTTCGAAAAAGTTTTCTATTTTACCCATATCAATAAATAATAAATTTCATCATTCTTGTTAAAACAATGTCTAAAAAGAAAGAACAAAATAAAAAATACATGATTATTTTATTTAATAAATTTATCATTCATATTATGCCTATTTTTCTTGTTTTTTAAACAATAGAAAAAACATTTACAATCTGATATAAATGAGAAAAAAAATTTCCATGAAGGAAAGAATCCAAAAAGAAAACTTTTGAATATTTTAAAAAATTATTAATTTATTTTATTAAAAATTAAAAGCAACAGCTCAGAAAATGTTTTTTTTACGATGACATCTCACAATGGGCAATGGAGATTTGCTACGGATACTACTCCCGAAGGCATACGAGAAGCGATCCTTACTCATCTTAGGCTCAGTCTGGCTCGATCTCCTGACACAGCAACTCCTTTTGATTGGTGGATTTCAACAGCCATGATGTGTCAAGATCATATTGTTGACCGATTTCTTGCTACTTACAGAACGCAGAAGATAGAGAAGGTAAAAAGGCTTTATTTTTTATCACTGGAGTATTTTTTGGGCAGGCTTTTGCATCAAAATCTAATCAACCTAGGAATTGTTGAACAAACTAAGAAAGCTTTAATCGGACTTGGATTAGATATAGATCAAATCTTTGAAGAAGAACCTCAAATAGGGCTAGGCAATGGGGGGTTAGGAAGGCTGGCCGCCTGTTTTCTTGATAGTTTATCGACTTTGCGTTACCCGGCCTTTGGTTATGGTCTGCACTATGAATTTGGCCTTTTTCATCAAGAAATCATCAACGGCTATCAAGTGGAAAGACCCGATGATTGGACTAGATTTGGAGTTCCTTGGGAGATTATTCGACCACGATTGTCTCAAGTCATCAGACTCTATGGGAATATTGATTGGAATGGTCAAAAGCCTGTGTGGGTGGGGGGAAAGGATATTTTAGGAGTCCCGTATGATTATCTCATCCCTGGTTATAATAGTCCTGTTGTCAATGTCTTACGCTTATGGAGATCGAAATCTACTGTTGAGTTTGATCTTGAAGCTTTCAACCGTGGTGGATATTTTGAAGCGGTTGCAGAAAAAAACTTTTGCGAGTCTATCTCCAAGGTTCTCTATCCCAATGACAAAACAGAAATTGGTAGAGAGTTGCGTTTAATTCAACAATACTTTTTTGTTTCCTGCTCTCTCCATGATATCGTCCGAAGGTTTTTGAAGGAGCATTCTAATTTCAACGATTTTCCTTCAAAAGTGGTAATTCATCTTAATGATACCCATCCTTCTATAGCCGTTGCGGAGCTGATGCGTATTTTTCTTGATGAACACAACTTGCCATGGGATCAATCTTGGAAGCTGGTATCTCAAAGCTTTGCTTATACAAACCATACTTTATTGCCTGAAGCTCTGGAAAAATGGTCTGTTCCGCTCTTTGAGAGAGTATTACCTAGGCATCTTCTAATCATTTATGAAATCAACAAACATCTTTTGGATAGCGTCCCCATAGACATGCCAGAAAGAGACAAAATTATACGTCAGATATCAATCATCGAAGAAACCTATCCAAAGCTTGTCCGAATGGCTAATCTTGCAATTTGTGGCAGTTATTCTATTAATGGGGTCTCCTCCCTGCACAGTGAATTGCTTAAAAAAAGTCTTTTCCACCCTTTTTATCTTTTGTTTCCACAGAAATTCCGAAATGTAACCAATGGAATCACCCCACGACTCTGGTTATTAGCCTCCAACCCTAGGCTTTCTAACCTTATCACTAAAGCTATAGGAGAGGATTGGCCTGCCGATTTAGAAAAACTAAAAGCACTTAAAACCTTTGTTTCGGATCCTGAGTTTCAAGAAGAGTACAAACTAGTCAAGCACGCCAATAAAATAGAGTTGGCAAACTTGCTGAAAAGCCGATACAATTTTATTCTGGATCCCGATGCTATTTTTGATGTTCAGATTAAACGAATTCATGAATATAAAAGGCAACATCTCAATTTGCTACAAATTCTTTCTCTTTACCGTAGGATATTAGATAATCCTAATCTGGATATCCATCCACGAGTTTTTCTTATCGCAGGAAAAGCTGCTCCAGGATACGATCTTGCCAAGTGCATCATCAAAGCGATCAATGCCGTTAGCTATAAAATTAACAACGACCCCCGTGCGAATAAAAAAATTAGGGTCTATTTCATTCCTAACTACGGTATTTGGTCAGCATGTAAAATTATTCCTGCAGCTGATGTTTCCGAACAAATTTCGACAGCAGGCAAAGAAGCTTCTGGAACGGGAAATATGAAACTTGCCTTAAATGGAGCTCTGACAGTTGGGACTCTGGATGGGGCAAATATTGAAATTCGAGAAGCAGTTGGAGAAGAAAATATTTTCATCTTTGGTCTTAAAGCCGAAGAGATTGCTCAATTAGCTGCTGCCGGGTATTCTTCAAGAAAAATCTATGAGACAGATCCAGAAATTAAATACCTATTGGATTGGTTAGGAAGTGGAGAATTTACTCCCAAGGAACCCCCTTCTGTGCTTCATCCTATCGTTCATAGTCTAATTGAGGGAGGGGATCCTTTTTTTGTTTTAGCTGATTTTCACTCTTACAAAGAAACGCAATCGAAGGTGGATCAAGAATACAAAGACCAAAAAACATGGGTTTCAAAAGCTATTATCAACACTGCTTCGCTTGGTTGGTTCTCTAGCGACCGGTCAATTAAACAATATGCTACAACCATTTGGAATCTTTCGCCTTGTCTTCCTAAATAATTTTCAAAAACCATTCCAACGTTAACCCATTAAATAAGAAATACAATTTTCTTGAAGATAAGCTAAAAAATGAATTTCCCAAATTGCTTGCTGCAAGGGCTTGGATTTTATTAAAAATGGATCCCAGTCCATTTGTTCCTCAGTTATTCCATGGATTATAGCTAGAGTTAATCGGCGATCATTTAATAGGCATAAAAATTGATCTATATCCTTTTTAGCAATACGCAAAAATCCTTTGGATGGATTGCGTAAGGGGCTTTCCCTAGAGAGCCATTCTTCTAACAATCGAAGTCGTTCCGATCGCAACTCGATTCTTTCGGCAGATAAATCTTCCTTGAGATCATCCAATTCAGACTGAAGCTGTGGATCTCGGCTGAGCTCACCTAGCCAAAACTTTCTTAACGGTTCAGGAAGTTGCGAAATTTCTTGCTGATAATGTTTCCTGAGCTCAAAAAGAGAACTTAAAAGCAATTCTCTTTCGGTCGGTTCCAAAAGAATAACCAATTGTTCATTTTCCTCCCTAATCTTCACGTTTTCTCCATTGTTGCTTGCAAACCAAACCCTTGTAATTGGTGAACCAAAAGCTCAGCTTTTTCTTTAGTTTCTTTTGCTACCATGCTTTTCCCTTTATTATGCACCTCCAGCATATGACGTGTCGCGTCCTGTTTGCTCATCTTAAGCACTCGCTGAAAAACATAAACCACATAACTCATTAAATTAATTGGGTCATTCCAAACAATTACTCCCCAAAGTTGGTCGAAGGCCTCCTTAACCTTCTCTTCGACCGACTCTTCTTTTATTACATCAGGACTTGTTAATTGCTCTACCGCCATTAACCACCTCCCTTCCGTCATTCATTTGAATGGTTATGAAAAAAAATAGTATTCGCATTCATTAAATAACAAATCAAAAATCATGATGAAAAAAAACGAACTTTTTATCCCTCCCTTTTTCGCAGAAAAAGTCCCCACCTTTTAATATTTTCCCAGCAGGGATAAAAGTATGTTTTTTCTCGATCATTTATCTGTTCTTTCAATTATAATCAGGAATGACGAGCCAATCAATAATCACAAAAGATAAAAGTTAAAAAAGGCAAGCATTCCTCTATTTATAAAAGAAGACTAGATTTATAAAAGAAGACTAGAACCAACTAAAAGTTCAAAAAAACTTTTATTCTTTTAGCCCTTTTTATCCTAGGGATAGCCAAAGTTATTTTGCCCTCCAATCGACCGATCAAAGGCCAACAGTTTGGCAATAGAGCCTCTTCTCTCCTTCAGGCTTTTAAGCCAATCCCCTTTATCAGCTTATCGGTTAGTGAAGTTCTATTTTCCCCTGTTCTTCACACCATCGACAACTATTTCAATAGGCCAACAGTCTACTTACCCATGGAGGATCCCTAAAAGTCTCAATCGAAAGTCCCTATAAATGACTCAGAAGAAAAAAGTTTTGCCCTAGCCATTTCAGGCCATTACCCTTCCATGCAAGGCTCCATGCCGATACCTTCCATCCGCAGTGGTAGTGGATATTATGATGAGCTCTAAGATAGGAAATGACTCTTATTTCAATAGCGCTTATTAATAGCGAGGAACAGTCGGGTCAATCAACTGGCTCCATGCATCGATGCCTCCATGAACACTCCAAATGTTCTTAAAGCCAGCGTTTAAAAGCATACGACAAGCTTTCATGCTTCTTCCGCCCAATTTGCAATGAACGACGATTTTTCTAGAACTATCTAATTCATGAAGCCTAGCATGCAACTGTCCCAACGGTATCAGTTTAGCACTGGGAATTTTTGCTATCTGATATTCATGCTCTTCTCGAACATCAATCAAAATAAAATCCTCCCCATTGTCCAATGCTCGTTTCAGCTCCTCAACGGAAATGGAAGGTATGCCATTATTAAGATCAATAGGCTGTTGATTGTTTAAGCCACAAAAAGCTTCATAATCTATCAACTCTTTTATGGTTGGGTTCTTCCCACATAATGGACAATCAGGATCTTTTCTTAGGACATATTCCCGAAAACGCATTTGCAAAGCATCAAAATGAAGTAACCGACCGATTAATGGTTTGCCTATCCCCAAAATTAATTTGACTGTTTCAATAGCCTGCAAAACCCCGATAACTCCCGGCAGCACTCCTAATACTCCTCCTTCAGCACAACTTGGAACCATTCCAGGCTCAGGAGGCTCTGGATAAAGGCAGCGATAACATGGCCCCTTTTCTGCCCAGAAAACAGTAGATTGTCCCTCAAACCGGAAAATCGAACCATATACATTAGGTTTGCCTAAAAGCACACAGGCATCGTTCACTAAGTAACGGGTTGGAAAGTTATCGGTACCATCGACAACACAATCATATTCCTTAATTATCTCTAAGGCATTTTCCGATCTTAATGCCATCTCATAGGGTTGTACTTTGACATTTGGATTTATTTCTAAAATAGTCTCGATAGCTGATTCTATTTTTGGTTTTCCGACATTTTTTGTTTTATGGATGATCTGTCTATGCAGATTCGAATGATCGACAACATCAAAATCCACAATACCTAAAGTTCCAATCCCAGCGGAAGCCAGATAGAGAAGCAGAGGAGAACCTAGTCCCCCTGTCCCCACAGCTAACACTTTTGCTGCTTTAAGTTTTTTTTGACCTTCTAGAGTTACCTCTGGCATGATCAGATGACGACCATAGCGTTTGATTTCTTCAAGAGACAACTCCATACTAGAAAATGTCTTTTCAACTCTCGGTATAAAACTTTTCATCTTTATTTTTCGTCTCTTCCCTATTTGTTTTATTATTGTTCAAAGCCAAAAAAAGATTCAACCCGATTCAACAAGTCGTTTTATTCCTTGATAAGTGATCTAAATCTATAGATACTTTTCTATAAAGAAAAGAAATTTCTTTTTCTTAAAATAGCGCCTCTTTATTTTATAAGATAATAATGGAACAAAATAAGCAATTAGATTTACTCTCTTTTTCAACCACGAATCGAAAACTACGATGGATTGATGATAACAATTCGCTCCAAGAATACTTATCCATATTAGATTCTTTAAAACCAATCGCCATTGATATTGAGGGGGATAGTCTCCATCATTATCCAGAAAAACTTTGTGTTATTTCCTTATGTCAAGAGGGCTATCTTGCCGTTATCGATTGCTTAAAAGGCGATCTCTCCTCTCTTTGGAGAATGCTTAGTGGCTGCGAATGGATTTGTCATGGAATGGATTATGATTTAAAGATGCTAAGAAGGGCCGGATGCCCTCAGCCAAAAAAAATCTTCGATACCCATATCGCTGCTAAGCTTTGCGGATTTGATTCTGTTGGTTATGCTGATCTAGTCTCCCTTTTTTTTCAAGTTAAATTGTCCAAAGAACATCAAAAAGCCGATTGGTCCAGAAGACCATTACCCTTATCCCTTGTTCATTACACAGCCAAAGATGTCCTTTATCTTGAAAAACTTAAGGATATTTTATCAAAACTTCTTAAAAGTTTAGGAAGATCTGAATGGATGGAACAAAGCTGTGAAAGAATTCGAAGAAAGATTGAAAAATCTCTTTCTAAACCACCATATAAAGATCCGGAAAGAATCGAAGGATTTCAAAAACTCGATCCTCTTGGTCAATCTATTCTGCTTGAAATACAGCGATGGCGTCAAGAACTAGCCCTATCAAAAGGCATTCCGCCTTTTAAAATCATAAGAACCGAAGATCTCATTCAAATAAGTTCTATCTCCTCTCAAGGGGAATCCGTTTTAAAAATTCCTGCTGTTAAACAGCTAGAAAAAAATATCCGTTATAGCCTATTGCAAGCGATTGAAAAAGGAAAACAAAATGGTCCTCACAACCAACCGCTTCTCTCAAAACCCTTTTCCTTCATGGATAAAGAATCCTCCAAAAGATTCGAAGAACTAAAAACCAAACGCAACAAGATTGCTTCTTCGCTTGGTTTAGATCCTGGTCTAATAGCTTCTAAAGCTCTTTTAAGCGAGATGGCCATGGACCCTAAAACGATTCGAAAAAGATTAATTGAAACTGATAAGCTTTGCCCCTGGCAAGCCGAACTATTAGGATTATAAAACTTTCATCCAATATCCTTGTAGGTTAATATATATAGGTTAAATACATTTAAATTATCAAAAAATGATAAAAGAAGTGGTTTAAAAAACAACTCTATTGATCAACTATGGCAGGACATAGTCACTGGGCAAAGGTCAAGCATCAGAAAGGTTTATCTGATATAAGAAAAGGAAAGCTGTTTAGTAAGCTCTCCAGAGAAATTTCTATAGCAGCCCGAATTGGAGGAGGAGATCCAGCATTCAATTCGAGGCTGCGGCGGGCTATTGCCACTGCTCGCGATGAAGGAGTTCCTCAAGAAAACATCCTTCGAGCCATCCAAAAAGGAACAGGAGAAATATCGGGAAGTCACTATGAAGAGGTGCTTTACGAAGGCTACGGCCCAGGAGGTATAGCCATACTTGTGGAAGCAGCAACAGATAACCGAAACAGAACCACCTCTGAAATTCGAAATCTTTTTTCTAAACATGGAGGCAATCTGGGTGCCGCTGGAAGCGTTAGTTGGTTGTTTCAAAGAAGGGGCAAAATTCTTATTGAAAAGGATAAGTGCGATTTTGACAAGGTGTTCGAAGTAGCAGTAGAAGCTGAGGCTGAAGAAGTGCAAGAAAAAGATGGTGAAATTGAACTGATTACTTTGCCTGAGAAATTAGATGAACTGCTCAAGTGCTTGGAAAAGGCGGGAATTGTTGTTAAGTCCTCTCAAATAGTTTATTTGCCCAAAAATTCAATTCTGCTAAGCGATAAAGAAATAGCCAAATCCCTTTTTCGTCTTCTAGAAGTTCTAGAGGATCAAGATGATGTTCAAAATGTGTATGCCAATTTCGATGTGCCGCAAGAATTTTTAGAACTGAATTAACGATTAACTTTTGAAACATAATAAGTTGATGAATTCGAATGAAATTCGACAACGTTTTCTTGATTTTTTTAAAGAAAGAGGACACACAATCCTGCCTTCAGCCAGTCTTGTACCAGAATCCCCTAATCTTCTTTTTACTAATGCGGGGATGAATCCTTTCGTTCCCATTTTTTTAGGCAAACAAAAATGTCCCTATGTTCCTCCTCGAGTGGCTAACAGCCAAAAATGCCTCCGTGCGGGGGGGAAGCATAACGATTTAGAAGAAGTTGGTTATGATACTTACCACCACACTTTTTTTGAAATGCTGGGGAATTGGTCATTTAATGATTATTTTAAAAACGAAGCCATCCATTGGGCCTGGGAGCTTTTGACTGAAGTATGGAAAATTCCAAAAGAAAGGATTTATGCAACAGTTTATAAACCTGCCCCTGAAGAACCTGCTGAATTTGATGAAGACTCCTTTAGAATTTGGTTTGGGCTTTTTCAAAAATCTGGGCTTAACCCTCTTGTGCATATCCAGTTTGGGACAAAAAAGGATAATTTTTGGATGATGGGAGAAACAGGACCCTGTGGGCCCTGTTCGGAAATTCATATTGATCTTACGCCAGAAGGCAACTCTGAAGGAACATTAATCAATAAAAACAGTCCCTACTGTATTGAAATATGGAATTTGGTCTTCATACAGCTGGATGCTAAGGAAGATGGATCCTTTGCTTTGCTTCCCTCCAGGCACGTAGATACAGGCATGGGACTAGAACGCGTTTGTGCCATTTTTAAAGGCACCTCTTATTTTCAAAAGTTTGATGCTCCCATTTCTAACTACAATACAGACCTTTTCATTCCTCTTATCCGAAAACTAGAAGACATATCAAAAATTTCCTATAAAGGCACCATTCCAACTGAGAATACCGTTCAGGACTTAACGATCCGGCAAGATATTGCTTTTCGGGTTATCGTCGATCACCTTCGTGCGATTGCCTTTGCTATTGCTGATGGCATCCTTCCGAGCAATTTGGGGAGAGGCCATGTCCTGCGGCGGCTTTTAAGAAGAGCCACTCGATTTGGTCTTATTCTTGGACTGAATCCTCCTTTTCTTTTTGAACTGGTCGATCCCCTTGTCCAGACCATGGGGCATCACTATACTGAGCTTATCGACAAACAACGACGAATTGAAGAAGTTATTAGTTCTGAAGAAGAACTTTTTGCTAAAACTCTCTCCCATGGCATGGCTGTATTCGAGGAGATAAAGCAAAAGATGCTATCCGAAAACAGAAAAGAAATCCTTGGTAAAGAGGCTTTTGTTCTTTATGACACCTATGGTTTTCCCTTGGATTTAACCCAACTCCTAGCCAAAGAGCATGGCTTTAGTGTCGACACTAAAGGTTTTGAACAATACATGGAAGAACAAAGACACCGATCAATGGTAGCACACGAAGAAGACATTGTCAGCTTGACAAAAACCTCTGAATTTGTGGGCTATGAGGAGTTGGAAGCAGAAGCCGAAGTGGTCGCCTTGCTTTCTGCTAATCGTGCTATATTCGATCGCACTCCCTTTTATGCAGAAATGGGAGGACAGGTAGGGGACAAAGGCTTTGTATTGGTCAATCAGAAAAGAATTGAAGTGCTTGACACCATTAAATCAGCTAGTGGGGCTCATCTCCATAGACTGGCCTTTACTGATGATCTCAAACCGGGAAGTCGCGTATTCCTTCAAGTCGACAAAGAAAGACGACAGAATATTGCCGCGCATCATACAGCTACTCATCTTCTCCATTGGGCTTTGCGTAAAGTCCTCGGACCTGAAACTCTCCAAAGGGGCAGTTATGTAGGACCTGATAGGTTAAGATTCGATTTTGCTCATCCTGGCCCTCTCAGCAAAGAAGAAATTAGAGCGATCGAAGAGCTTATTAATGAAAAAATTGAGCTTAATGATCCAGTCTACTGGGAAGAGGAAAAGTATGAAAAAATTAAAAATAACCCAAGCATTTTACAGCTCTTCGGTGAAAAATATGGAGAGAGGGTAAGGATTGTATCCATTGGCGATTATTCAAAAGAGCTATGCGGAGGAACGCACGCTAAATCGACCAGTGAATTAGGCTACTTTAAAATACTTAGTGAGTATGGAGTTTCTGCAGGCATAAGGAGAATTGAAGCGGCATGCGGCAAAGCTCTTTTAAAATTTTTAAAGACACAGGCACAAGAACAAGACAGGAAATGGAATCTGCTTTTCAGCAAAGATCCTTCTTTACGTAAGCTTCCAAAGTTTACAGAGTCTTTGGATTTCCAATCCTTGATTGAGCTCTTCCAGAGAAGGAGCGAAGAAATTGCTGAACTTGAAAAAGACATTCGAGAAAGAGAAAAAGAAAAGGCAAAAAAACAGGAAGAATCTTTTCGATTGGAAGCCAAAAGTCGAGTAATGGAGCTGCAGGCTAGGGCAGAAAAATTTGGCTCGGTTCCAGTTATATTCTATGATTGTGGAATAAAACCTCCTTCCTTTTTGCCAATCCTTTGGAATGAGCTAAACAAAAGAGTCGAAGGCATAGCTGTGCTCTCTAGCCGATGGGAAGAGAAAATTAATTTTTTTGTTGGCATTTCTCCCTCTTTAACCCAAAAGATACAAGCAAAAGCGGTCCTTTCAAAGATTCTCCTCCCATTGGAAGGAAAAGGAGGAGGGTCAGCCACCATTGCTCAAGGGGGATGCAAAGACAAAAAAGATCTTAATCTTAATCTTATTTTTGAAAATGCCCGAAAAGCTATTAATGAGTTTTTAGGATAAAGATCCCTATCAGTTTTCTTTCCGTTATTCGAAAGGAGTATGATGCAGGCAGTTGCTAAAAGGTAGGTTATAAATATTTTTAAATATGCAAGAAATTGGGAAAATCCTTGTTTTTCTTGGAATTTTTCTCATTGTTACAGGCTTAATCATTGGACTTGGATTTGGAAAAGGATGGATAGGCAGATTGCCTGGAGATATTAAAATTGAAAAAGGCAATTTTACTTTTTATTTTCCTCTCACTACTTCCATTCTTATTAGCATTATTCTAAGTTTTATTTTCTGGTTGATTAGAAAATAATTACAAAGCTGTAGGTAGAAATTCTACGTTTGAATGACAAACAGAGCATCTTTTTTCTTTAGCTTTTTCGTCTTAAATGACTGGGCAAGATTTTCAAATGCGCCCTATATTTTGCGATAGTCCTTCTAGCCATTTTTATTCCCATCTTTGCTAGAGCCTCAACGATCTGTTGATCAGACAACGGGGCCTGAGGATCTTCGTTGCGAATAAGTCTTTCGATCGCTTCTTTAATGGTCTGATTTGCTACAAATTCTCCAGTTGTCTTTTGAAAGCCAGAATTAAAGAAATATTTTAGCTCAAATATTCCATAAGGGGTCTGAACATATTTGTTAGCAATCGCACGACTGACTGTTGTTTCATGGACACCAGTTTTTTTTGCAACTTCACTCATTGTCAATGGCTTCAAAAACCCAGGCCCATGGTGAAAAAATTCCTGCTGACTCTCCACGATCGCTTCGGCTACCCTTAAAAGAGTATTTTCCCGCATCCTTAAACATTTGATCAAGAAGAGACCGGAACGCAGTTTTTCCTTCAAATAATTTCTCAAGCTGGGGTCTTTGTCTTTATCACTCAACAAGCTTTTATAATAATGATTCAATCGTAACCGAGGCAACAATTCCTCATTGAAGTATACCTTCCAGTTTTCTCCTTCCCTCACTATAATAAGATCTACCTGAATAATCTTCTCTTTTTCATCATTCCCAAACTTTGAACCAGGGAAAGGTTCTAAGGAACGGATCGTAGCCACCGCTTCTTGAACTTGTTTAAGACTTACTTTTAGCTGTTTGGCAATTTCATTAAATTTTTTCCTTTCTAAAAGCGGCAAACATTCTTTAACAATACGGAACTCCAAGGAGTTTTCTTTCCCTTGAGCTTTTAGTTGCAATAAAAGACATTCGGAGAGGTTTCTAGCAGCTATACCAGGTGGATCCAAAGATTGGACTAAAGATAAGGCTTCCTCAATTAGATTATATGGCATACCTAAATCAGTCGCTATTTCTTCTAATTCTGCTCTCAAATAACCTTTTTCATCCAAATTGCCAATAATATGGTTGGCTGCTTCTAAAAGGGTTTTATCAGTACAAACTAAAGCAAGCTGCTTCGATAATTGCGTAGTCATGGATTCTGAAGCGGTCTGTGAATCGAAAAAAAACTGACGTCTTTTTTCATCCTCCACCGATCGTTGGAATCCTTCGAAATTCGAACCTAGATATTCATACCACTTTTCCTCTTCCTGAATCCACTGATCAATCGACAATGCATCGGGATTTTCTAAAGGCTTTTCTTCTGAAATTTCAAGCATCGGATTGGCAAGCAACTCCTGTTGGATAAGAGTAGAGAGTTCTACTGCAGGAGCCTGCAATATGCTCAAAGAATGTTGCATCTGTGGCGACAATGTCTGATGCAACTTAACAGATTGATAGAGACCTATAGATGTTGACACAGCTTATCCTACATCAATTTGAAGCATTTTCCAGGCCAATTTTTTTTCTTTTTTTTTCTGGAGAAAAAATTTTTAACATGAAATAGTCAAAAAATGGTTAGCATAAGAGTCCTTGCTAGCGGAAGCAAAGGCAATGCTTATTTGTTGGAAACAGAAAAGTTTCGATTTTTATTGGACCCCGGCATTCGGTTCAAGCATCTGGCTATTCAGCTTGCAAATTTAAATATTCCATTGGAATCCATAAATGGAATTTTCATTACTCATGAACATTCCGATCATGTCATCGGGCTGCCAGTGCTTTTGAAAAGAATTCCTTTTCCCCTTTATTGCAACGAGCTAACCTGGAAAAGCTTAAAGAAAATGATGGACTTGAAAGAAAAAGCCGTCGATTGGCAACCCTTTGAGCCAGGCTGCAAGATTGTTCTAGATGAAATAGAGATCGAAAGCTTTCCTGTTCCCCATGACGCTGCTGATCCTGTGGGTTTTCTTTTTCACCATTCCAATGGAACTATTGGCCTGCTCACGGATCTAGGCTACATTACAAAATTGGTGAGAGAAAAGATCCTAAGCGTTCATACTATGATCTTGGAATCTAATCATGATTTGTCTCTCCTTCAAGCAGACACAAAAAGACCGTGGTCGGTCAAACAAAGGATTATTTCCAGGCATGGGCATCTTTCCAACGAGGCTACAGCAGAAATAGCTGCTCAATTAGTTAAAGAAGGCACACAAAATTTGTTTTTAGCTCACTTAAGTGAGGACTGCAATCGAACGGATCTTGCTGAATCAACTGTTAAAAACAAAATTCTTTCTGCTGGTCTTCCCCTGCCTTATATTCAAGCAATAAATCCAGCTAATCCAGCGTTGCAAATTGTTCTCTAATAAATAATAAATATCCCTGACCGGTTCAGAGCCCTTTTCCTATCAGAGATAAAACAATTTCCTTCCATTCGGAGTCAAAATCTTTTCCCATGGCTTTTCCTGCTTTTGCATACCAATATTTGCTGTTAGCTATATCCCCTTCTTTGCGATGAAGAAAAGCATGGACCCAACAGGAATCAGTATCTTCATACCGTTGGATTAAGTTGTGCGCACGTGCCCACTGGCCTTTTTTTTCGTAAAAAAGAGCTTGAAGGGGCGCTGAAAGCGATGATGGGGGAGTGTCCTCTTTTTCTATAAGTTCAAGAAACTCTTGGAATGTCATACGCATTTTAAATTTAAAGGAAAATCGTAATTTAAAAAATCTTTAAAAAAGATAAAATTTGAATCCTTTACAAAAAATAATTCATAGCTATCCATTAGTCGCTACCATGAGGAAGTCATACATAAAGATTCTTTTTATTTTCTTACCACTCCTTTTTTTCTCTTGTTTTACTCTGAGGGCATCCAAAAATTCCGAACCTCTTCCTCCTACCCCTCTTCCTCCATTGCCTCCAGAAGGAAGATTAAAACTGCTTAAACCCCTATCTATTGACTGGATACAGGGAGATAGGAATGCCCCAGTTGTGATCATTGAATATATCGATTTTGAATGCCCAATTTGTGCAGCCTATTATCCTATCCTCCAAGAACTGAAAAGAAAATATGGAGATAAACTCTCCTGGATCATCCGTCACAATCCTTCCATCTCCCATCCTGAAGCCTTTCCAGCTTCCATGGCCGCTGAAGCTGCAGGTAGACAAGGCAAATTCTGGGAAATGGTTAATTTACTCCTCACCAATCAAAAAGAGTGGTCATTCAAGTCCTCCTGTACTGAAGCCTTCCTCCAATATGCCAAAAAATTGGGACTAAACGAAGAACAATTCAAAAAAGATCTCCAAGGAGTAGAAGGGATCCCTCTTCGAAAGAGGATTCTTGCCGACTGCCTTTCTGCTATTAGAGTTGGAGTGGATGGCAATCCAAATTTTTTCATCAACGGAGAAAAAATTCCCAATCCCTCCAATTTAGAAGAATTCTCTACCTTGATCGAAGCCGAGTTAATTAAACGTAAATCGGACAAATCCTAGGCGTAATAATTGGGAGGAAGAAAAGTCCTCAAACTCTATAAAAAATGGTTCGCCTAGAAAGCCAGTTTTGGAGTAGCCGATAACCCGCAAGCATATCAGCTGGAAGCTTCTACTGGGAGTGCCCTGCAATCAGCTTTTGATATAAAGTAAGATACGATTCGGCCATTTTTCGAGCAGAAAATCTCATTTCGAACCTCTGCCGACATTTCTTTCTGTCTATTTTGTGAATCTGGCGTAAAGCACCAACCGCCTCATCCACATCTTTCACAATCCAACCTGTAATACCATGATCGACTACTTCTGGAATTGATCCACATGGATAAGCAATTACTGGAGTGCCGCAAGCCATTGCTTCAATCATTGACAACCCAAATGGTTCAGGCCAGCAAACAGGAAATACCAAGGCTAGAGCTCCCCCCAATAATTCATTCTTTTCCTTATCCGTGATTTCGCCTAAATATTCTATATTTTCTTTTTTAAATTCAGGTAATAGTTTTTCAAAATAAGCATCATCTCCAAGTCCTACACGCGCAGCGATTTTCAACTTTACTCCCGCCTTCCTTGCTATTTGCAAGGCATCATCTACACCTTTTTCCGGAGATATTCTCCCTAAAAAAACAATATAATCAGATGGATTTTCGTTTAATTGATAAAGAGACAAGGGAAGACCATGATGGACTGTTCCTATCCAACGAGCAAGAGGTAATGGCTTTTTCTGAGAATAGGAAATCGAAGAAAGAGGCATATCGTTAAAATTAGAAAAAAAACGGATATATTCCGGGAAATCCATTCTTCCATGAGGAGTCGTTAAATGAGCTACATTCATCCTTCGAAAAATTGGAAAATGAAAAAAATCCGTATGGAAATGAATAATATCAAATTGTTCTTTATGCTTAATTACTTCCTCAAGTAAAAGGATATGATATATAGAGGGGTTGGCACAAGGAGCAACATCTTCCCAAAGAGCTCTAGGAATTATAGAAATTAAACGGGCTGAGGTTTTTGAATCCCCGCTTGCAAAAAGGCTTACTTCATGTCCTTGGCTGACAAGTTCTTCTGTCAAATAGGAGATTATCCTTTCTGTACCTCCGTACCGTGGAGGAGGAACAGGTTCATAAAGAGAGGCAACCTGGGCTATCCTCAATGAATCTTCTCCTGTTGATCTTTATTGGTTGAGTTTCTATTTGCTAAAAAAACTATAAAATATGCAAGTATTTATCTCCACTGCTTGAAAATAATCATTGAAATCAGTTTAGAAAAATAATTTATAGAGCGATTTGATAACAGACCACTTCTCTCTTTTAGGGGCATATTGAAAAAAAACCAATAAGGATTAAGTTTTAATATATCCATTATGTTGATTGAATACGAAAGTACTAAAAGCATTGAAGCATTAAAAGAGGCATTGGAAGAAAAATCCAAAGCCAAAAATTTTGGACTGTTGACAGTCCATGATATCTCTAAAACCTTAGAAACAAAGGGCTTTCCTATATCCTACAAATGTCTTATCTTAGAAATTTGCTCACCAAAGTTTGCAAGGATAGTCCTGGAGAAAAACCCTGAAGTTTCAACTGCACTTCCTTGTAGAATAGCCATTTACGAAAAAAAAGACAAAAGAATAGTAGCTAGCCTTTCTCCCCGCCTTTTGATCGAAATGTTTCAAGCTCCTCAATTATACAAAATAGCAGAGGAAGTTGAAAATATCTTAAAGGAAATTATGCAGGAAGCTCTGTGAGAGCTTAGTTTTAAAAAATCTTAAAACGATGTTTTTGGAATATCTTCTCCTCTAGACACATTAAAAAGGTAATGAAACAGCAGCCAAGCCCCTTCTCATGTGAAGAAATAAATCTTGTAGATAAATATCTTTCCCAAGAGGACTGGGAGGTTAAGGAAAACAGCAACATGACTTATTCCCTACAAGGACTCAACTTTTATATTTCTTCAAAAATTTCCAAAAGCTATTGGTTACATAAAATTTATCCTCATGATGTCAAAGAAGCCTTTGAGCAAGGGGATATTCATATTCATAACCTTCAAGTCCTTGGCGTATATTGTATGGGTTGGGATCTTGTAGACCTTCTTGAAAAAGGATTCATGGGGGCTGAAGCTAAACTGGAAAGTGGTCCTCCACTCCATTTGAGCTCAGCCTTGAACCAGATTATCAATTTTTTTTATACCTTACAAGGAGAAGCTGCGGGCGCACAGGCTTTATCGAATTTCGATACGCTTCTTTCTCCTTATATTCGTTATGATAATCTTAAAGAAAAAGATCTTAGACAACAACTCCAACAATTTTTATTCAACTTAAATGTCCCCACACGTGTAGGATTTCAAGCGCCTTTTACCAATTTGACGATAGACTTGCGTCCTCCTCAGTTTTTGCAAAACGAGCCTGTTCGGATAGGTGGGAAAACCAGAAGAGAAACCTATGGAGAATTTCAAGAAGAGATGGATTTTTTCAATCGGGTATTTTGTGAAATGTTTTTGGAAGGAGATGCCCGAGGAAGGGTTTTTACCTTTCCTATACCCACATACAATATTAGCTCTGAATTTCCCTGGGACTCTAAAGCCACTCAGGCTCTTTGGAAAATGACAGCAAAATACGGCATTCCTTATTTCGCCAATTTCATCAATTCGGAACTAAAAGTCGACGAAGTCCGAAGCATGTGTTGTCGATTAAGACTAGACTTAACGCAACTTGCACGAAGAGGAGGAGGCCTTTTTGGTTCCAATCCTTTAACAGGATCTATCGGTGTGATCACAATCAATCTACCGCGGATTGGATATCTTTCTAAGAATGAATCTGATTTTTTTTCAAGACTTCGAGACCTTATGGAATTAGCAAAAAAGGCACTTGAAGCCAAAAGAAAGGCTATTGAGGGATGGATGGAAAAGGGATTATATCCTTATAGCAAGTTTTACTTAAAAGGGATTTATCAACGGTTTGGCTCCTACTGGGCCAACCATTTTTCAACCATAGGGCTTGTGGGGATGAACGAAGCTTGCCTTAATTTCCTTGGAAAAAGCATTGCTGAGCCTGAAGCAAAAGCTTTTGCCATAAAAGTTCTTGATCTGATGAGAGAAATTTTACTCTCTTTCCAAAAAGAAACCCAAAATAACTACAACTTAGAAGCTACTCCCGCCGAAGCCACAAGTTATCGATTGGCCCGAATCGATAAAAAAAAATACCCCCAGATCCTTGTTGCCAACGAAGAGGCAGTTAAAAAAGGAGCCGCTCCTTTCTATACCAACTCAACCCAACTTCCTGTGAATTTTACTACTGACCCATTTGTCGCCCTGGAGCATCAGGAAGATCTTCAGTCACGCTATACGGGAGGCACAGTCCTTCATTTTTTTCTTGGGCAAAAGATTGACGAACCAGAATCCATTGGCTCCTTTGTCCGTACTGTCTGTTCAAAGTACAAGATTCCGTATTTTACCTTAACTCCCACTTTCTCAATCTGCCCAGAACATGGGTATCTTTCAGGAGAACAATCCCATTGTCCACGTTGTGGAAAGCCTTGTGAAGTCTATTCTCGAGTTGTAGGTTATTTAAGACCCGTTGATCAGTGGAACCCTGGAAAGCAGGAAGAATTTAAACTGCGGAAAACTTATCTACTAGATGAAAGTCGGTGGCATTGATCCATTTAGTCTTATTGATTTTCCAGGCAAAACAGCAGCTGTCGTTTTCACTCAAGGATGTAACTTTCGCTGTCCCTATTGCTATGTACCCCAGCTTGTTATTCCAGAACAATACGGAACAGTTGTTCCCATGGCTAAAGTTTGGCGCTTTTTAGAAGCTAGGAGAGCGAAGATCGATGGAGTCGTTATAACTGGAGGAGAACCAACAATTCAGGAAGATCTAGAGGAATTTGTATGGAGCATAAAAAAAATGGGCTTTTTGGTTAAGCTCGATACCAATGGAAGTCATCCCGAAGTCCTAGAAAAACTGATTAAAATTATCGATTATGTGGCTATGGACTTCAAAGCTCCTCTTGAAAAGTATACAGAAAGCACTCGGTCTACGATTAAAAAAGAACAAATCACTCAAAGCATTTCCTTACTTCTAAAAGGGAACATAGAGTATGAATTTCGAACAACCCTTGTCAGCGAAGACATAACCTTTGAAGATTTTAAGTCCATGGTAACAACTCTCTCAGGGGCAAAAAAATATGTGCTTCAAAAATTCCTTCCTGCCTCCCCACTTGTCGATCCATCATACAGTACAAAACATCCAATCGACTTCGACATAATTGAAAAATGGAAAAATTATGCCCTTAAGAAAATTAAAAAAGTAATTATTAGAAATTACTAAAAGATACCGATCTATAACGATGTATACAATCTCAACAGAGATTGAAATAAAGGCAAAAAAAGAAGCTCTTTGGGACTGTCTATCAAATTTTTCTGCCTATCCAGATTGGAATCCATTTATAAAGAAAATATGGTTCAAAAAACTTGAGTCTGGACAACCTCTTAGATTGCTGATTCAAGCCCCATTTTCTTTCCCAGTCTTAATGACAGGAAAAATTATGATGGTGGCTCCCCCTTCTCTTATTCGCTGGGAATGTTATTTGATCCATCCTTTTTTCTTGAAGGGCATTCATACTTTAGAATGGACAGAACATCAAGCCTCTAGCGTTATCTTCCTTCATCATGAAACATTCAATGGGATTCTTTTACCTATACTTTGGAAAATGATAGAAAAAAGAGTGAAAAAAGGATTTGAATCGATGAACAACGCCCTCAAAAATAAACTAGAATCCCTTTCTTAGATTATTAATGTTTTTATGCTGAAAATCCCCATCCCTTTCTCGATCAATGGCAAGGCTAAAAGAAAGCAAAGTCTTGAAGAAGATTTATACAAAGTTTCTTCTTTTCCTATTCATGCTCGATTGCGACATCCCTGTCACAAGATCCATTATGGAGAGCAAAGTTCTTCTCATAGCAAGAAGTCTTAATGCTCTTCCCTAAAACTGCTGCAGGCCTTATGTTCATCATCTATTTACTGGCAAGTTTTAAAATAATGGGTCATGCTCACATGGTAGATTTATAAGAGCTTTAAATAGGTTCATTTCCTTTTTTTAATTGCTAAGGATGATCTTTACCTAGTTAATGAATCCAACAGATTGTTAATCAAATTTGAAGGGCTTGAACAGTTTCTATACAAGTTGCTTTTTCCTCCTCATAAATGTACATTCTAAACCTGTCGCCCAAAATAGTCAGCATTCAAGAGGCCGCCGAGTTCCTGGGGGTTGCGCCGCAAACACTGCGGCGCTGGGAGCGCGAGGGCAAGCTCCTACCCAATGAACCCACAGCAGGTGGGCGGCGACGCTATGACCTTGCGCAGCTTCGGCTAGACCAATTTCATGCACCGGAGAAGATAGACCGCACCATTGCCGCCTATGCCCGTGTGTCCAGTTACGACTAGAAGGACGATCTGGAAGGGCAAAAACAGGTTCATGAGCTGTTCTGTGCCCCCGGCAAGGCTGGACATTCGAGCTGATCGCGGACCTGGGTTCTGGCATGAACTACCACAAAAAAGGCCTGAAGCGCCTGCTGGATGCGATCATCGGCGGTGAAG
>Ga0080006_1202975_pt1 | contig 76478 bp, 69 predicted proteins | sample RS3BMetagenome_FD_69209 | JGI IMG/M metagenome (GOLD analysis project Ga0080006, IMG submission 69209) | Ferric oxide microbial mat and aquatic microbial communities from Rainbow Spring, Yellowstone National Park, USA - RS3B (SPADES... ... | reverse complement strand
GATTCATCACGCCCTGTGTGCCCGTCGTGCCCCAGGGCGTGATGAATCACGCCCCTACGGGATGATGGCATGGTCGGTTTCGGTTGAAAAAATTCATGATCACACACTGTAAAGTTCAAAAAGCTGTAATTTGCATTAAGAATCTGTAAGAGACGTTATGATACTAAAATAGTAGTATCATAAGCGTTACTGCTTGCGCTTGAGGGCCGAAAAGGGTTATACTCAAGCATAGCATCGGCAGGTTATATTGTGGAGAGAAACCGTACTCAAAAATACCAGTACGTTGCGTTTTTCTCCACGTCGGTGTATTATAGCCTAAAGTTCCTGCACATGCCCGGTGTGTAGTACCAATGCCGCTTTACGCTGCTCTTTGTAAACAAGAGCGGGTCAAAGGCGTTTTATCGTAGAGGAAGCAAATGGCCATCCACTGTAGTTGCCTGAGCCAGCGCGATGGCAGTGTTGAACACGGAATTCAGGAACTTACGGGAGAGATCTGTGTTGTCCAAGCAACTCCGACTCGAACCAGCACAACTCACAGATGTTGGACGTAAACGTCCCCATAATGAAGATAATATGGCCTACGTCATCCCGAAAGACCCGGTGGTGATGGCCAGGAAAGGGGCACTGTTTATCGTCGCCGACGGTATGGGGGGCCATGCTGCGGGAGAAGTAGCCAGTGAAATAGCGGTAGACACGGTGAGCAAGGTGTACTACCAGGACGATAGCGATGATGTGTTGGCTTCACTGACGTATGCCATCAAACGCGCTAACACGCTCATCCATCAGCGTGCTGCCGAGAATATGCTACGTAGTGGCATGGGCACCACCTGTGTCGCCGCCGTATTACGCGGTAGCACTGCCTACATTGCGAATGTTGGTGATAGCCGGGCCTATTATATCCATAACGGACAGGTTCGGCAGATCTCGCAAGACCATTCCTGGGTTGCAGAGCAGGTGCGCGCGGGTCTGTTGACAGAGGAACAGGCGCGTTCCCATGCCCAGCGCAATGTGATTACGCGCAGCCTGGGAACTCAGCCGGATGTAGAGATTGATGTCTTCGTGCAACCTCTGGAGGTAGGAGATTTCATTGTCCTTTGTAGTGATGGTCTTTCCGGGCTGATCACTGACGAAGACCTGCTCTCTACCGTCAGCCAGTACCAGCCGCAGGAGAGCGTGTACCATCTAGTGGAGCGCGCGAACGAAAACGGTGGGCCTGATAACATCACCGTCATCGTAGCGCGCGTGCAGGAGGTCGGCTGGGAGCCGTCCAGCCCCACTGCTACCATGCCGATGTCGGGCCGGGGCGCTCAAGAGCCTGCCGAGATGGCTACCATGCCTTTACCCAGTTCCGGTTTCGCCATTGGCGCGGGCGCGAGCCGCAAAAATGAGAATGGGTGGGTGGCGACATCACCTTCACAATTCCGTACACCAACCGGGCCATTGTCAACCGCGGCAACTATCTCACCAACGCTGCCCTCACAGCAACCAGAGAAGCGTAAGCGCAGCCGCCTTCTCTATCCGCTGCTGACCATATTTTTACTCCTTGTGCTTGTGATGGCCGCCAGCGCGTACTACCTCATGCAAAGCAATACGACGGCAGCGGCACTCGCCAGTGCCGGTAATCTGCTAAAGCAGGCGCAGAGCGAAAATCCGACCAGCGCTCTGAAAGATTTGAGTACCGCGCAGTCTATCTTGCGGGCCGTGCATCCGAGCGCGTTGAACAGTAGCCAGAACACGCAGTTGCAAACTTTACAAACGCAGTTAGTGGCAATCACAAAGAATGCAATTACTAACTATACCACGCAGTCCAATATCACTTTGCTGCCCTGTACGGGCACGACCAGGAACAATACGATCACGACCAGTACTGCCGGTAGTGCTGGCGTGCAGGTGACGGCGGTTGCTGCTCTCATAGACGCGAAGGGCACGGCTCTCATGGTGGCGCTTGGTCAGGATGGTCATCTCTACCAGATTAAGAGTGATTATACTCTATCCGGTTCTCTGCTTACGCTGGGGGGCATCCAGAAGATTGCTAGCGATGGCTCGCGCCTGCTGGCCCTCACCGCTACGCCTGCAACAAAACCAACCTACAGTCTACACCTGCTGCTTCCCTCCGGCAATACCTTGCAGGACGCGAATGCGATAACCATTGATACAACGATGGCCCAGCAGGATGGCAGCGTGCCGTCCTTTGTAACCGCCTGGGGCACCGATGTCTATGTCGTGCTGACCTCGCTCTCGGCTCCTAACAATGCCTATATCCTGTCTTATACCATAGACGGCAACAATAAACTGGTGGTTGGGCCGGTTACGAAAATCTCGATTTCCAATCCTATTCAGAGCGTGGCTGCTTTCCCCAACCATCAATTGTTTCTGCTCTACAGCGATGGCTCCGTGCAGAATTGGGTTAGCGGCAGTCAGGCCAGTGTGAGCGTGGTCGTTCAGCAGCCAATTCCCACCCCACTCGTGGTGACGGCACAGAACTTTACTTTTAATACACCGGTGCCCCAGGTGTCCGTGCCATCGTCTGTCTTCCTGATCTTGCCGCGCTCCATCCTGCTGCTTGCCGGGTCGGTAAACAATACGCCACATCTCTATCTGGTCGATAGTATGTATCATCGCGTCCTCGACCTTGAGATTGCGCCCGCCCCTACGGCAGCCGCCACTGCTACTGCTACACCGACACCCAGGCCAACCGCTATTGCTACCGGAGCCGCCGGGGCCGGGGGAGGTGTCGCCGCATCCAGCAATCAAATGAAAATGCAGCTCGACCACCAGTATGTCTCTGCCGCGCTGCTGTCTACTATCCAGAGCGCGGTGGCAGACCCCCGTCAGCCCTCCCTCTATCTGCTCACACAGCAGAGTGGGCAAGGGGGAACAACTATGCAAAATCTGCTCACTATTGATGTCAGCCAGAATGGCATTTGTACACCTGAATAAGCGAATACCCGTACCTACGAAGGAGATACTTTTACGTGGCTTTTGCCGTACATTATCGAACACAGACCTGTGGTGAACTAACAGCCAGCAATGTGGGCCAGAAGGTGACGCTGGCCGGTTGGGTCAATCGCCGCCGCGATCATGGTGGCCTGATCTTTATTGATCTGCGCGACCGCTACGGCCTGACGCAGATCATTTGCGATCCCGAACGCTCAGGAGAGGCCCATCGCATCGCCTCCGAAGTGCGTAGCGAATATGTTCTTCAAGTCAAAGGCACCGTTGTGCATCGCCTCCCCGGCACCGAAAATCGCCAGCTTAGCACCGGTGAAATTGAGGTAGTCGCCGAGCAGATTACTATTCTTAATCCCTCGCGCACAACGCCTTTCCCCATCACCAACGAGGCCGACCTGGTGGATGAGTCGCTACGCCTCAAATATCGCTATCTCGACCTGCGCCGCCCTAAGATGCGCGACAATATCATCCTGCGCCACCGCGTCGTCAAGTTCATCCGTGATTACCTGGATGAGCGCGGCTTCCTGGAGATCGAAACTCCCATTCTGATGAAAAGCACTCCAGAAGGTGCCAGAGACTATCTCGTGCCCAGCCGCCTCTATCCCGGTGAGTTCTATGCCTTGCCACAATCGCCGCAACAGCTCAAACAGTTGCTGATGGTGGCCGGCATGGATCGCTACTTCCAGATCGCACGCTGCTTCCGCGACGAAGATCAGCGTGCCGACCGCCAGCCGGAGTTCACGCAACTCGACCTGGAAATGGCTTTTGTCGATGAAGGGGATGTCATGGCCCTCATCGAAGACCTGCTGATCCATCTCATCGAGGCCACAACTAACAAGCGCATCAAATATCGCTCCTTCCCGCGCATCAGCTACAAGGATGCGATGGAACGCTACGGCATTGACCGTCCCGACCTGCGCTTCGACCTGCCCCTCGTCACTATCTCCGACCTGGCGGCGGCGGGGAATTTTGGCGTCTTCAAAAATGCCCTTGCCGCGCAGGGCATCGTCAAGGGCATTCGCGTCCCCGGCGCTGCACACTATACACGCAAAGAGATCGAGGAGCTAACCGAGTTCGCGCGTATGCTGGGCGCAAAGGGGCTGGTCACAATGGCCATCCATGAAAACGGCGAGATCAAATCGCCGCTCACCAAATTTATGGTGGCAGAAGAGGTGCAGGCTATCATCAATCGTCTCGGCGGACAAAGCGGCGATCTGCTGCTCTTCGTGGCCGATAGCGCCAAAGTCTGCAATGATGTGCTTGCGCGTCTGCGTATCAAACTGGCCGAGCGTTTGAAGCTCATCGACCCCAACGAAATGGCCCTTTGCTGGGTGGTAGATTTCCCGCTCTTCTATTACGACGAGGAGTTACAACGCTACGATGCCGAGCATAACCCTTTCTCCGGCATGGACGAGGCACATATCGAGCGCCTGGACACTGACCCACTAAATATTCGGGCGAAGCAGTACGATATCATCTGCAACGGCTACGAGGTCGGTGGCGGCAGCGTGCGTATCAATGTGGCAGAGATTCAACACAAGGTCTTCACCTTGATGAAGCTGACTGATGAGCAGATCCAGGAGCAGTTTGGTCACATGCTGGAAGCTTTCGAGTATGGCGCACCCCCGCACGGTGGCATCGCGCTCGGCATTGATCGCCTTGTTATGCTACTGGCCGACGAGGAGAGCATTCGTGCTGTCATCGCCTTCCCCAAGACGCAAAGCGCCCAGGATCTGCTGCTGGGGGCACCCTCCCCGGTCGATGACAAACAATTGCAAGAACTACACCTGCAAATACGCAAGCCGTAGGGGCGTGATTTATCACGCCCTGGAAGCGGCTGAACAAGTACATAGAGGTGGGCAAGCAGGGCGTGATGAATCACGCCCCTACGGGGGGGGTGTCCAACGGCAAATTTCATTGTTCCCCTCCTGATTTCCTGGGCGTGATCAATCACGCCCCTACGGGGGGGTGTCCAACGGCAAATTTCATTGTTCCCCTCCTGATTTCCTGGGCGTGATGAATCACGCCCCTACGGGGGGGTGTCCAACGGCAAATTTCATTGTTCCCTTCCTGATTTCCTGGGCGTGATCACTCACGCCCCGCTTGCTGTGTACTCGTCGAGCCGCTTCCAGGGCGTGATCACTCACGCCCCTACGGGGGGGTGTCATGACGGTGAAAATTTTCATCATCACGGCCCTACAAAAGTTCATTATCACGTCTCTTCTGCCGTAGATTTGCATACCTGAGTATACTGGAAATAAGTAAGGCTTCAAGCCTGTATTTTCTGTCGGTCATACAGTTTCTATTCTGGTTGGGAAGATGGAAGGAGAAGCATCATGGCGATATCACATCAAAAGCATACATCCGCTTCAGCGTCGGGTGCTCCGGCGACGGGCGGGGTTAATGTTCTCAGTCGTTCTGCCGGAGCGGCTGTGGCAGTCGCGCCGAAATTTGTGCCCGCGCTGAGTGAGGAGCAGGCCGTTGGGCATGCTCGTTTGTTAAAGGCGCTCGCCGACCCCACGCGCCTGCGCATTTTGAGCCTGCTGAGTCGCTATGAAGGAGAGGTCTGTGTCTTTGAGATTGTGGAGAGCTTTACGCTGGAACAACCGACTATATCGCACCATCTACGTATTCTGCGCGATGCCGGTCTCGTCGATTGTCGCAAAAAAGGTCTGTGGGCCTATTATTACGTGCGGCGCGAGGCTCTCAACCACGCGCGCGAGGTCATCGGGTCTTTAACCTAGAGCAAGCTCACCTTTGGCATAAGAGGCCGGGGCACGGTATCCATACATCTATAGATGCCGTGCCTCGTCTCCCTCACTTATGGCAGGTTATCAACCATGCGACGGGCCAGATGTAGCCACTGCTCAGGGGTGTCGTCGGGGATGGAACAGCCGTTGGCAAGAATCAGGCGGCGGCCTTTCGTTTGCGTGATCGCACCGATGATCTCATTTTCCAGTTCGGTTTCACCGCCATGCGTCAGCGGGCCACGCTCGGCCAATCCTCCCATCAGGCATTTATCCGTCAAGGTGAGCGCCTCGCTCAAGCTGGGGCCGGTGAGCCGGTCACTCCAACTAAGCACCTGGACAGGGTAGTCGGTAAACAGGTCGAAGTAAATCTCGTCGTCGCCCTGTGTCGGGTCGGCGTGAATATGCACGGTGTTGAGCCAACCGGCCTGCGTTCCCTGCAAGGCTTGTAGATCATAAGGACGCACCAGTTGACTGTACTCTTCGCGCGTGAAGTCACTGGTGGTAGCGGCCATGCACGAGAAGAAAATGCCACTTACACCCGCATCGATGGCGGCCTGCATCAGATCACGCAGATTCGCCGCCACAATAGCCTGCCCGGCTTTGAAGGCATCGGGCGCGCGGCGGGCTTCGGCGATAGCTCGCTGCATGCCCAGACCCATGTAGCGCAGTAGATAGGTCGCGGGACTAAACAGTGTCAGAATCAAAGGGTAATCAGCACCCAACTGCTGGCGCAGGATGCGTGCACACAACAATTGTTGCTGGAAGGCGGGCGTCTCCAGGGAGAGGCGCGGTAAAGTCTGCCACTGTTCCGCTGCCGTGACTTTGGGCGTGGGATAGGGCAGGTCCGGCATAATCTTGACGATATCAAGCTGGAATTTCTTGTAGAAAAATTCCAGCGTGGCCGCAGCCAATCGCTCGCCCGATCCCTGGGTCTCCTCTCTGAAATGATGCCAGAAGACAAAAGGAACGCGGTCAACCTCCTCACCTTTCAGAGCAGCATGAACGCGCTCACTCACAGTCATTGTTTGTGCCATATGGTCGCCTCACTTTCTATCCATATATATCGCTATCGATGTTTCTGTTTGTAATAAATATTGGAACGCATAAATTCCAATACGACGCGATCAATACACGCATCTTCAAACCAGCGCGCCTCAAGATTCTCGCGCCCGCTGTATGCGCGAAAGGCATCACGGGTTGCATTATCATACACGCCGTTAATCGTACCTGTGTAGTCACCGCTGGCGCGCAGCAACGTTTGTAGTTCAGCGGTCATGGCGCTATCGAGCATCAAGATATCCTGTGGCTCTGTTGGAAAAAGATAGAGCTTGTGGAGTTGCAGCAGGCGTTGCAGTTCCGCAATAGGTGTCGGGTGATCATCGACGCGCAGGTCGATAAAGCGGTCATTAAAGCCGCCGTAGCCCCCCTTTGGGCGCACGACCAGCAGGGCTGCCGACTGCTGCCCCCGACTATCGCCCCCGGCCGCCTGTCCGGCGGTCAGTGCCGCGAGTAAGCGGTCACAGAGCAGGCCGGTGGTCTGCTCGAAGGTGTGGGCCATTGCCTGTACCGTCTCCTCGCTGACCAGGATATTGCCCTGGCAGGCATAGTGTTCGCCCACACACCCCCCGGCCCAGGGAAAACACTGCTCGCCCGTGTAGCTGACAGGCTTACCGCTCAGGCCAACAATGCCCACCTGCCGATCTGCCCGCCCATCATCCTGGCAGAGCAAGCTCTCTAGCACCTCCTGGGCGCTCAAACCCTGTGCCAGCAGTTCAAGCCCGCGTAGCCCATAGCTGGTATTGGCCCACGCTTGCGTGGCAATCGCGCCTACGCCCGCCCTGGCCCAGGGCACCACCGCCCCAACAGCCAAAAATTTGGACTGCACCGCGATGCCAAACTCGCCCGCCTCCAGGTCGCGTGCCACAATAGAAAACGTCATATAACCCTCCGCCTGAGTGAATTCTAGGCTCATTATAGCACGCTACGTTTTTCGCTGAGCCGTTGATCTCCAGCAGCGTGACTTTGGGGAATAATATTCCCTGATAATCCTGTTCCACAGACAAGAAGCTTCTAGTCGGTGTCATGTCAGATAGAGTACTCAGAGAGGTGCAACGATGTCTCAGTTTGAAACAGCAACCCTGGCCGGTGGCTGCTTCTGGTGTACAGAGGCGGTCTTCAAGCGGCTCAAGGGCGTGATCTCGGTCGTGCCGGGCTATGCCGACTCGAAAGTTCCGCATCCCACCTATCAGCAGGTGTGTTCGGGCAGAACTGGTGCGGCGGAAGCCATTCAAATAACCTATGATCCCGCTATTATCTCCTATGATAAGCTGCTGGACGTGTTCTGGCACACGCACGATCCAACGACGCTTAATCGTCAGGGCAACGATGTGGGTACACAATATCGCTCGGCCATCTACTACCACAACGATGAGCAGCGCCAGACTGCCCAGCAATCAAAGGCGGCTCTGGAGCAGTCTCACCTGTATAAGAAGCCGATAGTCACGGAAATCACCCCTTTCACTAACTTTTACCCGGCTGAGGACTATCATAAAGACTACTATGACCGCAACCCCGACCAGCCTTACTGCATGCTGGTCATCGACCCCAAGATTCAGAAACTCATGAAAAATTACAAGGATGAGGTCAAAGCATAATAACAGGGAACTTGCGAGGAGCATCCTCCCATGATGACGGGTGTGAAAGGCGACTGTCATTGTAGGGATGCCCCTCGCGGGTTCCTTGCTCCCTCGTTTCGTTGCCTCGCTGAGGTGTCAATTTCTTCCCATCAACACCATAAAAAGCACCGTATCTCAACCTTCTTGTGCGCCATATCTTTTTTGCGCTGCTGTATGATTCCTGAGTACTCCTGATAAGATGCTATAGAAGAGGGAAAGATTGTTGTGTTGACGCGGAGAAAATGGTCGTCAGAGGCGGGTGTAATGCGGGCGGCGCGCTTGTGGTTTCTATTAGCGCTGTTGTTCACGGCTCTGTTCCTGGGTTTAACGACGTTCTATGCTACCGGTGTACTCACCTTACCCACGCTACTGGTGGAGCGCTGGCTGATCGGGCGGCCACAACTTCAGTTCGATTGTGTCCTGGTGCAGTGGAGAAATATTGGGGCTGCACCTGCCACGCTAGGTATCACCGCTCTACTAGGCATATGGTGCAGCTTGACACGCTATCGCTGGCGCGTGCTACCGCTCCTGTTGATGCTGGCGCTAATCAGCGTGGGCGTGGAAGTAGTAGGGAAGCATGTGATCGTGCTCCTACTTCCTCCCGTCATGCGTTCAGGTATGGTAGCGCTGACCTGCCCACAGGTCGGTTCATCTTCCTCCTCGCTACTGCGCCTTCAGCTTAGCCTGGGTATGTGGTGGAAGGCCCCCTTACCGGCTCGTGGCGAGCAGGACTGGGCGCACACCGTCTCGCTGATGCCCGTTCTGCTCAACAATAGCCATCTTGAAGCCAGTTATAGCTATCCCAGCGGTCATGCCCTGCGCTGGTGGTTCGTGGGTCTCGTGGGTGCCTGGCTGCTATGGAGACATGTGAGACGCGGTTTTGTGCGTTCGCTAAGCGTCGTTGTGTTGCTGATTATCAGTTTTTGCGGAGCCGCGACACAGTTCTATCTTGGCGTGCACTTCATCTCCGATACTATCGCAGGGTATCTGCTCGGCAGCGCACTGGCCTGTTGCGCTATCGTTTTATTGCTGCTGAATGAGAAACCGTCGCGCTCTATATTAAGCGCACGTTATCGGATTGTGAAGCCGGTGTTAGAATCTGAACCGGAGAAAGCTTGACTTTTGTCGTTCTATTAAGCACAATGGAAAGAAGCCTGAAAGATGAGAGATATGTCACCCCCATGACGTATATCTCGTTGAATGCAGGCGAGTGTGCCAATGGCTGAGTATCGTCTCTCCATTTGTATCGAACTAGAAACCTGTTGCGTTGTATTGGGGGGGGAGGAGAGGAAACAAGTGCTATTTGGGTTGTGCGTACCAGGAGAGCGATATCCAGCCTGCTAAGGAGCGACAATGGTGCGACAGGACTGGTCAGATGAATACCTGGCTCAGCGGTTACAAAAGCATGACCCGGAGGCTTTGGAAACACTCATCTCCCGGTATTCTCGTGAGCTTTTTTATTTTATTCGCCTTGTATTAGACGGCATCGGCGTCACGCAAGACGCCGAAGAATGTGTCAATGATCTCTTCGTCGCGGTATGGCAGGAGATCGAGAGCTTTGATCCGACGCGGGGAACACTGCGTACCTGGCTCACCATGCGCGCCAAATACATCGCGCTGGATCGGCGACGCCAGCTTTGCCGTCGTCAGACGCACACCGTTCAGTCAGCCGATGAGACGCGCCAGTGGGCTACGGCAGATAACAGTAATAATCGCAAAGGCTCCGGCTGGGGCAGCTATGAGTACGAGTATCGTGCCACGCTTCCTCCACACCCGGAGTCGAGTATGGAAAATCTACTGGAACAGAGTGAACGGCGCGAGGAACTGCGCCAGGCCTTGGCGATGTTGCCTGAGCTTGACCGCTATTTGATCTATCAACGGTATTTTAAGTTCGCCAGCACGGAAGAACTGGCGGCTAAGACGGGCCTGACCCGCCACGCCGTAGATACGCGACTCTGGCGAGCGCGGAAAAGCTTACGCGAAGCGCTCAAGGAGCATGCACATGAGTATGAGCGAATTTGAACGCCTGCTACGCGATTGGGACGATGATGCGTTTCCGTTGCCAGCAAATGAACAAGAACAGGAAAGAGAACAAAAATGCCTTCCTGATGATTTTACATGTGACGATCTGGATTTTGCTCAGGAACTTAATGGACTGTTTCCTCTCGGTGAAGAGCAGATGCCTCCCGATTTCGTGCAGACCTTACTGGCCGCCGAGGACTCGCGCCTGGCTCCCGTAGCACCGGGCTTTGAAGAGAAGACGTGCGTGGAAGTGTTTCGCCGCCTGCATCTGCGTCGCCAATTATTCCCTCCAACGCGCCCGACCTTCCGCACATTAGTGACGGCCTTGCCCGGTAGCCGCACACTGGCGGCTCTTATCGCGGCTAGCCTCATCGTTATGGTCGTGACAGTAGCGATGACCGGTAATTCGTTTGCAGTCGGCCTGAATATTCTCTGGTCCGGTGCGCATAGCGGCGTGCTACAGACCACACGGTACCCCGCGAACAATGCGCTGTCTACGACTCCTCATGCCCATAAGCAGGCTCCAAAGGGGGGACATCATCCCACTATTCTCTCGCTTGCTGAAGCACAGCAGCAACTCCACTTCTCGATGTATTGGCCGAGCAGCGTGCCTGACAACTATACACTACAAGCAATCTTGCTGCGGCAGGGCGTAGGGCAGGAATGGGCAGATGGCCCCATCCTGGAACTGGATTATAGCTATAACAATCATGGCGCTTTGCCACATGGCAGTGGCCTCATTGTCATCTCTGAGTTCAAACCACTAGGTAGCGTGCTTCAGGTAGTACAACTGGGCGCGGCCCACCTGATTGCACAAAACGGCAAAGTAACGGCCATTTACGTGGATGGACAATGGGAGACCATCAATCAGTCCTCGCATGCCTGGGTCTACGGTGAGCGTAGCGAGTTGATCTACGAGCATGATGGTGTCGTCTTCTGGATCGCTGGCGACCAGCGCGACGGCATCGATAGCAACGCGCTGCTCCAGATTGCCGAGTCGCTGCATGTACTGGATATGACGCGCATCACACATGCTCTGTCAGTCATGGTACCTTCTGAGAATGCCAGTTGGAGCTTCGGCAGCGATGTCGTCTACTATGACAATACCGATGGCCTGTTAGGCTATGCTACCGGCGATAATGAACCGGTTGGTACCACCAACCAGAGTCAGTTGAAGGGGGGGATGCATTCCCAGTGAGACAACGATGGTTCTGCTGGCTCATCATCCTGATCATCGTCATGGCGGCTTGCGATACCTCTCAAAGCGCGATGCGTAAGCCGCCAGTAAACTCCCCTCTCATCGGCAACTACAGCTATACGCCTTCGTCTTTCCCCATACCGCGCGGCACTCTGACCTTCGCCGATATCCAGTTTCCCGATACCGTCAACCCGCTCTTTAGCAGTTCATCCGTTGACCTGGAATTGCAGGCCGCACTGTGGGGTGCGCCCGTCATTTATGATCAACACTTCCATGTCCATGCCGATGAATTAACAGAGGTGCCGTTGCCACAGAACGGCGATGTGTTGGACAATGGTAAAACAATCATCATGCATCTACGCCATGATCTGCGCTGGTCAGATGGTCAGCCAATACTCGCCAGCGATTTCCGCTACTGGTGGCAACTCGATCAAGACCCCGCCACTGGCGCGACCAACACCTTCGGCTATGATCAGATCGCCAGCATTACAACGCCTGATAACTACACGGTTGTACTCCATATGAAACAACCCTTTGGGCCGTATCTTTTCTATCTACCCTATGCCGCGCCTCAACATGCCTGGGGCCATTTAAACCACATCGACCTGCAAAATCTATCTTCCGTCTATTTGCAACCGACCGTCACCAGTGGCCCCTATAAAGTCGTCAGCATGATAGATGGACAGAGCTACAGCCTGGTTCCCAATCCTTACTACCGCTCGACGACCTTTCACGGCCCCTTTCTGGCTCACCTTATCTACCATGCCGCCGGTTCAGCGACTCAACTGAGTATAATGGCGCGCCAGCAACAGGCCGATGTCACGATGGGCTATCTCTCCAACCTGCTGCCCTCGCTGCCCGCCCTGTCCAATCTGCCCTCCGATGTGCGTCTGCTCCAGGTTCCGGCAGCGGCCTATGAACATCTGGATTTCAATAATGGCGAACCTTTATTCCGCGATGAGGCGGTAAGACGTGCCATTGCACTGGCGTTGAACGTCTGTGGCATGCTCGCCGCTGTGCTACATGATCCCACCTGTCATCTGCGTGCCACGCAAGTTGAACCACCACCTTCGCTGGTGTATGACCCGACTATTCAGGTGCTACCCTATGATCCCACACAGGCAAAGCTGTTGCTGGCTCAGGCAGGCTGGCATCTCAATCAACAGGGCCTGCTGGTCAAGCAAGGGCAGCCGCTGCGCCTGAATCTGGCAACTACAAGCAACGACCCTGTGCGCCGCGCGCTGGTGGCCTGGATTAGCCGCGACCTGGCGGCGATTGGCATTCAGATTCAGGCGCATTACTATGATGATGCAACCCTCTTCGGCCTTTACACGCGTGGCGGTATTCTCGCCACCGGCCGCTATGACCTCGCCCTCTTCAGCTACGCTAATAGCCCGGAGCCAGATGACGAATACTTCGTCTTTGATTCTTCACAAATTCCCTCTACGCAATCCCCCGACCTGGGCAATTACGCGCGCGTCGCTGACCCTCTGATCGACCAGGCCCTCATACAGGGACGCACCAGCGTGGCCTTCGCGCAACGAGTAGCAGCTTACCATCGTTTCCTGGAACGCATGGCGCACCAACTCTACATTATCCCTCTCTACCTGGATGAAACGGTTATGACGGCTGATGCCCGTACTCAAGGCATCATTCCCAACCCGAATCAGTTCGCCCTGACCTGGAACATTGCCGACTGGTCAATTGCTACGCCATGAGATATGGATCGGTGACACTCACCCAGCTACCTTGAGCTTCCTTGTCCCGACACAGCCGCAAGATACCATCAAGTCGGTGCAACCTGTCTATCTCTGTTGCAGGTTGGTCGCACTCTCTTTGATTTCGCCAGTCGCCAGTTGATGCTGGATTAAGTGGGCATAATAGCCCCCATGATGTAGCAGGTCCTGGTGGGTGCCACGCTCCACAATCGTCCCCTGATCCAGCACCAGGATCAGGTCAGCATTGCGAATGGTGCTGAGGCGGTGCGCAATAATGATCTGCGTGCAGGGGAGCTGCCGTATATTCTGCTCAATCACTTGTTCTGTGACCACATCCAGGTTGCTGGTGGCTTCATCCAGCAGCAGAATCGCTGGGTGATGCGCCAACGCGCGGGCCAGGGCAATACGCTGGCGCTGTCCCCCGGAGAGCGCGTTGCCCCCTTCGGCCACCATCGTTTCATATTCCATCGGCATCTGCATGATATCCTCGTGGATGGCCGCCAGGTGGGCCGCCTCAATGACCTGCTCCATCGTCAATTCGGGATGGTTGAGTGTGATGTTTTCGCGCACCGAGCCACTGAAAATGGTAGCCTCTTGCGTCACTACCCCGAACTGCGAACGCACTGCCTGGTAATTGAGTCGTCGGAGTGGTAGACCATCGTAATAAACCTCACCAGATGTAGGCGTGTATAGACCCAGCAGCAGATTGCCCAGCGTGCTTTTGCCCGACCCGGTCTTGCCCACGATGGCTACCTTCTGTCCAGGCTGGATCGTCACGTTGATGTCATGCAAAATAGGGGGCGATTGCGGGTCGTACTGAAAGGCAACATGTTCCAGCCGAATATGCCCTGCCAGGCGCGGCGGCTCGACGACCTCTTGCACATGTTGCTCCGGCTCGGCTTCCAGCACATCAGCGAGCCGCTCCATGTGCGATTGGACAAGTTGGATCTGGCGGCCGCTAGCAACTAGCGAGGTAATGGGCGTAAGCAGCGAGGAACCTAAGGCGCTCAAGGCCAACATCGTGCCCAGTTGCATCGCCCCATTGATGACCTGCACCATGCCGATCCAGAGCATCAGCAACGGGGCCAGCGCGCTCAAGGTGGAGAGGACCGTGTCGATGATGGAAGAGAGATAGACTTGATGGATTGAAATATTCATCTGCTCAAAAAAGAGGTTGGCCCAGCGTTCCAGCACACGCTGCTCGGCCCCGGCGGCTTTGAGTGTTTTGACACCTGCCAGTGCCTCGGTCAAATAGCCCTGAGATTTGCCCACTGCGGCCAGTTCGCGCCGGTTGAGTTCGGTCAGCTTCTTGCCCGTTCCCAGCAGCAAGATGGTTTGCAGAATGCCAATGACCATGACAACGACGGTGAAGGACAGCGATTGCGAGAATAGAATAAAGAAATACATCAGAACAAAAGAACCATCAAGGATCGTCGAGAAGAGTTGATTGCTAATGGTCTCGCGGATCGTGGTGTTACTGGACACTCTGGCCAGGATATCGCCGGTCGAGCGCTGCAAAAAGAAACGCTGCGGCAAGCTCAAGAGTCGTTCGAGAAAATTGAAGATCAGAGTGGTATCGACGCGCGTTTGTAGATAGAGCAGGATCATGGCGCGCAGCAGGCGGGTGATAGCCTGGGCCAGCACCACCAGTACTATGCCGATGCCGAAGGCTTCCAGGGCATTGCTCATCTTCATGGGGATCAGGTCATTGACGGCAATGGCGGAGAACAGCGGAAACAGCAACCCCAGCACTTGCAGTAGCAACGAAGCTCCCAGCACCTGCATAACCGAGCAAGGCGCGCTTTGCACATAACTTCTGGCGTATGACAACAAGGTCAACTGCACCGGTTTGCTCACACAGGCAAACTGTGGCCCTGGCTCCAGCATGAGGACGACGCCGGTAAAGCCTTCGTCGAAGGCTTTGGCACTCAGGCGTCTGCGCCCTAATGCAGGATCAACCACGTCTACTGCTTCAGGCGTCCAGCGTTCAACCACAATAAAGTGATTAAATTCCCAATGCACAATCGCCGGGAGCGTGACGAAACGAAAGTCATTCTCTTCTAAAGAAACAGCACGCACGCGCAGGCCATAGCTGCGCGCAGCTTTGACTAGATTGAGCGCAGAGAGACCATCGCGTCCCACCCCACAGCGTTCACGGATCTCGGCAACGGTGGTGGCGCGCCCGTAATAACTGAGGATCATGGCCAGGCAGGCCGCGCCACACTCGACTATACTCATTTGCAGTAGGACCGGTACACGCCGCTTTCTGCGCAGCAGGCGACGTGACGCCGCAACAGTTTTTTCTGCCGCTCTGTTCGCATTAATTACGGTCGGGGCAGCATCGCCCTTTTTCGGCTCAGGGGCGATAGTAATGGCTTGCAAATGCTGCGTTTCTTCAAGTGCCAGCCGCTCACGACGCGCAAGCAGTTCTGCCAGTTCAGGCGAAGGCATTGTCGGCACTGTTTCCGCCGTTTCTATATCCCAGTAGTCTGCCTGCTGCTTTCTGTCAGGCAGAGCCATGTGCGGCAAAACAACCACCTCTTGCTTTGTTCCCCCATTTTCTGTTGTGGATGGCAACGGTTGCGTGAGATCATCTTCTTCCATATCTCTGCATCTAGCGAATGTGTAGCAAACTATTCAACACGGGAAAGAGCGAAAGCAAGCTCTCTGAGCCAATCTGGATTTGCGCTTGCACCAGGCTCCCGGCATACAGGTGGGCCGGAAATGCCGATCCTAAGTCAGCAATGACTACACAGGAAGGTGCGGGCACCTGCAAGCCATACTGCTGCCGCACCTGTTGCGGGCTGAGAGGCGTGCGCTCAACGGTATCAATGGCCGTATGCAGCACTGGCCCGCTCTGCCCAATTTGCAACTGGATAGGCAAGCCAGCGTGTAGCCGAGAGACACTGCCGACTGGCAAAAAGATGACAGCAATCGCTGTACCGGTCTGCTGAGACGAGGTATGCTGACCAGGAACAATGCCTGTTCCGCTGACATACACCGGCACCTGTCCCTGCCAGACTGCAACACCTGCCGCGATGAGCAATATCAGGATGAACCAGCACAAGAGAAACACGGGAGGTGCAATCACACGCGGTAGCACACTCTTCTCCCTGTTCTGGATGTATTTTTGGATCATCTTGCTGCGAAAAATGGTGTTATTCGATACCGGCATCGTTGGATCTCCCTACCTTGTGCTATAGAAGCATGGCTTCATCTTTTGCCTTTATCACTTCTATTACCCGTAAGCCATCCCGACCGACCAGCGTTCCGTTTTACCGTCTATGATGCTGGCGGTCATGGTCACGGTCATAATCATAATCATGATGCTGATGGGCATGATGACCCATATTCAGCAGTTGGTTGAGCTGGCTGATCGAACTAACCTCGTAGATCGTATCCCCACCAATGGTAGAGCCACTGATATTACTGTTGATGATAAAGATATACTGTGGTGCATAGACGAACTGATAGACAGTGGCTGTATTGCCCATATTATAAGCGTCACCACCCGTCACCTGCGCCAGTTGCTCATCGTTGAGCGAGCGCATATGGAAATTGCTATGCATAAATGTTCTTAACTCCTTTTTTTTGCTATCCACAGGGTAGGTACGTCTGTTTTGTCTTAATGTACATACCCTGTGAATGGGGGGGATTATCTCGGATTCGACTATGGGAGAGTAAATCCTGTACTGCCCAGATTCGATTGTGGGAGAGTGAGTCCTGTACTGGCCAGACTGCTGGCAATGCCAGTCGTACCAGGGCCACCGAATAAGACGACAGCCGTACTATTGGCAACCGCAGTTTGAGGAACAACGCCGATATTGAATTGGATCTGGAAAAGGCTCCCGCCAGTCACAGGTGACAACTCTTCATCACTCAGTATGTGTACCTGCAAATCACTATGCATTGTAACTATTCTCCTAACCATCCTACGTTGTATGCATGATACAGACGGCATGGCCTCCACTTGTAGAGGCCATGCCGCTGTGAAGCGCTGCTCCGCCAGACATGTTTTTGTTCTCGCGTGCCTATGTTGCAAGCCTGGGTTTATCTCTGTGCCAGGAAACGCCATACGCTCTGCAGGAGAACAAAAACTTGCCTGAGAGCGGGCTAGTTCTTCTGGTTCTCTTGCGAGACGAAGGCGGTATTGACGGCAGCAGCCTGGGCCTGGTTATTGTTGAAAGAGTTCTTGACGAAGTACGGGTCTGCCACGTTAACGACAGCCGCATTCGCCTGGGCATATTGCCAGATAAAGGATACATTGTTCTGTTTGCTAAAGCCATATCCACCGGTCACTGTGGCCAGTTGCTCTTCGCTCAGCTCAAATGCCTTCATGTTGTTTACCATTGTCCTTTTCTCCTTTGTGTATAGTATGTGAGATACGTTTTTTATGGCATAGCTTTCTTAACATAAGAGTATGCCTTTTGGATACGAAGAGAGTTTATATACTGACATCCAGGAAACTCATCGAAAGTTCCTTTATCTTTCTCTGTCTCTCTCGTTCCGACATAGCTAATAATACTTGTGAGAGGGTGCGAAGCATGTTAAGTATAGGTTAAATATTGGTGAACATTTTATGGATTAAGTTAAGATAAAAACCTCATGTATACAAAACTCTACTAAAAAAGTATAGATGGGTTATAGCATTTGAAGAGAGGGAAAACCGTTCCAGAAGCCTGCTCTTTTCTCCTGGCACCCTACGTGGTATAGAGAGAGACACACGCCCTGGCCTTCACACGGGAGGACCATGCTGCGATGAAACGCTCGCCCGGTGAACAGGTTTTTGTTCTCACATCCCTCAGGTTGATGCCTGCTCCAGGAACGCCATAGACGCTGTGGGAGAACAAAAACCTGCCTGGAGGCCGGGCTAGGCGTAGAAGTACGTCTTCGCAATCTGAAGCGTGGTGGCGATATTGGTTGGGGCTACCTGATTAATACCATTATCGTTTGCGGTGAGTGTGCCGGTTAGTACTATGTTTGCCTGCTCGACTATGGCAAAGTTGCTTGCGGAGCCATAGCCACCAGTTACGGTCGCCAGTTGCTCGTCGCTTAGTTCGGTTATCTTCATGCTGTTTTCCATATGCTGCATCCTCTCGTTTAATTATGAGCATTCCCATCTGTCACGAGTGACAACGCTTCGTCACTCAAAATGTGTGTCCGCCACTTATTGTTGACTGTAACTTTTCTCCTGGCATCCTGCGTGGTGTGGATAGATACAAGCAGCATGGCCTTCACACGGGAAAACCATGCCGCTGTGAAGTACTGGCCCGGTGAGCAGGTTTTTGTTCTCGCATCCTTCTGGTGTCTGGTACAACTCAGGTTGATGCCTGTGCCTGGAAGCGTTACAGGCACTGTGATAGAGCAAAAACCTGCCTGGAGATTGGGTTAGGAGAAGAAGAAGGTCTTCCTCACTGCTACTTGCAGTGTGGCATTGTTATTGGTTGGGGCAACCTGGTTGATACCATATCCGTTTGCGGCCTGAGCGCCAACGTTTGTGATGTTGAACTGCAAAGTTGCGTTAAAGTTTTTTGCGGAGCCAAACCCACCAGTAACTGTTGCCAACTGCTCGTCGCTCAATTCAATTGTCTTCATGCTGTTTTCCATTGTTTTTCTCCTTTTTTACTTTAATATTTTTTGCAAACTATAATTTTTATGGCATAGTCTTCTTACGTAAAGAGTATGCCGTTGCGGTGCAGAGAGATTTTACCTACACGAAACTGGAAGGAACTACCCTGAAGTTCGCTTCCTCGTTTCGTGTCTCTCTCGTCCCGACATGGCTAATGTTAAGCGTAGACAGATACGCAGCACGTGAAGGTCTCGGTGAAATATTGGTAAATATTCTTGTATAAAGTTTAGAAAAATACCACATGTATAGAAGACTCCACTAATAAGATAGAAACAAATGGGTGAGCCACGATTTTTAGAGAAATGAAAAAACGCGCTACAAGGCGAGCGCCAGGGGACGCTCCTACAATGAAAACGAGCAAAAAACGCATCGTATCATTGTAGGAGCGTCCCCTGGCGCTCGCCTTACCTCGCTACTGGTTGCACCTGTCCTCTGGCTACTTCCATGTCACCCGTTCGAGCAGATACATGGGAACTTCCTCCATGTGAAGGCGAATCTGGCTCGTGGTGTCGCGGTCGCGCACGGTGACGGTCTGGTCTTCCAGCGTCTGGAAGTCGATGGTAACGCAGTAGGGAGTACCGATCTCATCCTGGCGGCGATAGCGACGACCGATATTTGCCACGTCGTCGTATTGCGAAACCATCAGGCGTTGCAATTTGTGATGCAGCGTCTTCGCAGTTGATACCAGCTCTTCCTTGTTCTTTTGCAGCGGTAGCACAGCGACCTTGACCGGCGCAAGCATCGGGTGCAGGTGTAGCACGGTGCGCACCTCGTTCTCGCGCCCGGAGGGGTCTGGCTCCTCCTCGTAGGCATCGAGCAGCAGGTTAAGGAAGGTGCGATCCACGCCGCCGGAGGTTTCGACGATCCAGGGAATATAGCGCTCCTTCGTGATCGGGTCGGTATAGCTCAAATCCTGTCCGCTATACTGGCTGTGGCGCGAGAGGTCCCAGTCCTGCCGCCAGTGAATACCCTCCCATTCCTGCCAGCCAAGCACGGTGCGGTACTCGATGTCGTAGGCTTGTTTGGCGTAGTGTGCCAACTCGTCGGGCGCATGCTCGCGGAAGCGCAAACGGTCGGTGTGGTTAATGATGCCCTTGTACCAGTTGAAACGGAACTCTTTCCAGTAATTGAACCAGTATTCCATCTGGCTGGGATGGACAAAGAATTGCAGATCCCACTGCTCAAACTCGCGCTGGCGGAACAGGAAGTTGCCAGGCGTGACCTCGTTGCGGAAGGCTTTACCGATCTGGCAGATGCCAAAGGGAATCTGCATGCGAGAGGATTTCAGTACGTTGTCGTAGTCCAGGTAGATGTTCTGGCAGGCTTCGCCGCGTAGATAGGTCTTCATGCGGTCGCCCTCAACCACGCCCAGGTAGGTTTCCATCAGCAGGTTGAAGTTGCGCGGCTCGCTCAGCTTGCCGCCGCAGGCGGGGCATTTGCGCTGCTCCCAGTTCTCTGGGGGCAAATGATCGACGCGGAAGCGGCGTTTACAATTGGAACACTCGGTCAGGCGGTCAACGAAATTTTCAACGTGGCCACTGGCTTCCCAGACGCGCGGATGGGTGATATTCGCGCCCTCGATGCCCACCACGTTGTCATGCAGTTGCACCATCGACCACCACCAGTAGCGGCGGATATTGTTACGTAGTTCGACGCCGAGCGGGCCGAAGTCATAGATACCGGCCACGCCGCCGTAGATTTCCGAGTTGGGGTAGACGAAGCCGCGCCGTTTGCTCAGCGCAACCACTTTTTCAATTGGTACCAGCGGGGTATCTTTGACCGCCGCTGTCGCTTTGTTTTCGCTGCTTTCTGCTAGCGTCATGAGTGGTTTCCTTTCTTCACAACAGACTAAAAAGCCCCAGGCATCTTTGATGCCCAGGGACGAATGCTTTCTGGTAGGCCTGGGGCCACTACCCGACGAAAGCATGCGCGGTTCCACCCTGCTTCTTCACCCTCGTGAAGCCACTCATTCACTGCTCGACCGGCTCCGAAGCGCCGTTCACCTGCTGTAATAGCCGACCTCGCACCAATCGTCGGCTCGCTGCCTATCCCTGGCAGGCTACTCCTCTTCATCATCGCCAATGCTATCAAGTTGTTTTGTAATAGCAGTATATCATAGGATGCAAGGGGGGCCTCTCCTACCCACCTGCTACAGCGACAAGCAACACGATATGATCTTCAGCATGCAGCACGGTAGCCAGCGCGTCAGCAGGATCGAGCCTCTCATTGTTCACCAGCACACGGATGGAGGCGTTTAATGCTCCTGTTTCGCTCAGCAGGTATGGCCGCGCACGCGGATAGGTAGCGATCAGCTCTTCCACTACCTGTGCGAGCGTAACATGAGGGGCCTCAAATGACAGGTCTACCATCGATTGGCCGGAGACAACACGCGCTCCACCATACAGCGTGACATGTATTTGCAAGCTCTCGCTCTCCATATCTGGAGAGACAAGACGAGCGTCTTGCCTCTCTACGGATTAGAGACCATACTGCTGACGAACATATGGCCCGATGCCGATGGCGTCCAGCCGCGACAGAGGCGCGAGCATGTTCAACTGAACAACTCCCGGCAAGCGACCGATTTCTACCGAGCCGGTGATTGTGCAACGATTGCGCACTTCGGCCTTCGTCATTTGCAGAACATTGGCTGCGCGCTCGATAGCGTTATCGGTGGCCTCGTTCAGCGTGGGACCCGTGCCGATGAACTGGACAGGCCCCATGTTGCGCTGCAATGTGACGTTGTAGCGCTGAGCCAGCCGCGTGCCCGCCTCCAGTTCTTCCTTTGAGAAGGGGCGAGTGATGAAGGGCAAATCTTCCGCCACTGGCAACAGGATAGGACCATCCAGTTGGAGATTCTTGATGACATTGACGCGCACTCGCGCCTCCGCCGTGATGTCGGTGGTATGTAGCGCCAGTTCACCATCACCCTGGTTGGCATGGCAATCGCCGATATACACGCCGCCACCATCAATCTTGACCGGGCAGATTAAGATCGCGCCCGCGCGTACTTCGTTTGTGTCCAGGTGAGCATCGGTCTTGGCGCGGTTGAGTTCCTCTAACGACATGCCATAAGGGTGATGCGCCCCTACCAGGAAATTGCCAAAATCGCCTGCGTTATGCGAATCGGGCAAATCAACGCTCGGCGTGGTACCGATGTTGCCGATAAATGGGCGCAGGCGGGCCAGCGTGCCAGGGATGGTATGCGGCTCAAAGAGGAGGATAGGATGCTGACGGGCATTGGCGGGTAACGCTGCAACCTCGCGGGCATGCAATGCAAAATCGTGGGCCGCATCTGCGCTAACCGTCAAGCCGACCATATTGTCGTGGTCAAAGACGATAGTGTAACCCTCCTCAAAGCCAAAGGGCTTGACGACCGCTCCGCATTTTGTGCAGCGAATGCTGTCCTCGCCCGTTCCTTCAACGCGCGTCGTGGGCCAGGGTGTACCACAGCCCGGACATTTCTTGTCAACAAACGGGTCATCGCCAAAGGCCGCCTGATTTGTCACCATCGTGCCAGAAGAGGTCGCCAGTGAAAGCACGCGCATAGACTCGATAGTAATAGCAAGCGCGTCGCCCACTCTGGCCCCCTCCACTGCAACAGGGCGCGTGACTTCGTGGCCCCCACGAAACTCCGGCGTAATCATCGGTCCCCAGCAGCCAGGAGGCACGACACAACGGATGTACCCTCCATCCTTAATAGTCGCTGCGAAGCCGAGGCTTGGCCCGATCAGTCCACCGGTGTATTCGTCTACAAAGACTTCTTCCTTGATCTCTCTACCCATCGTTGTCATAGAGAACTCCTTATCAGGCTGGAAACGTCGTCGGTAAAAATACAATCTCTTCCCCATTATAAGCACGAGAGGGATGGTCACGGCAAGGGGATAGGATAGCAGCGAGGGTACCTCTACAATAATACAAAGCTTTTATTACCCGTTATTCATTATAGAGATACCCTTCGTGTCTATCTCGCCTCCTGGCAGCTTAGACGTGGACGGGGCCGTCAGCCGTCCACCAGGTTAACACGTTGCTGGTGGTGTCTAGCGAGGCGCGGGCGGCGCTGAATTGCTGCTCGATGTAGCTTTTTGAGTTGCGCGTCACGCGATGCTCTGACTCCAACGGTGGGCCAAAGTTCCAGCCGCGCTGGTAGCGGGCGCGGAGCCAGCTCTGTTCAATGGCGCTCTGTTCGTTGATGGGAATGTCCTTGCAGAGTGTCCAGACCTGGCGGTCATCACTATTGAAACTGAGCGGTGCTGGCTGGGACGGCGCAGGGTTTGTCGGGGACGGTCGAGCAGGCTGTGGTGCTGGCATGGGGGCATGCTGAATCACGCTAGCGTAGGGTGCATAGAGGCCATAGTGCCAGAAGCCGATGTAGCCATAGTTGCGCATGCACGCGATGAAATCGCTTACCTGCTCCGGCGCGATACGGTTAGCCAGTGAAATGATGGGCAAGATGGGCTTTAAGCCGCCCTGGCCCTGCACATGGGCAAGCTGATCAAAATGTTGCCACTGCGGATAGACATAGTTGATGCCATCTTGCGCATTGCCGTCCCATTCGGCGAAGTAGACCTGGGGCAACCAGGCATCCATATAGGGATTCAGGGAGAGCAGCGGCACAGGATGGGTGAGGGGATTGGCGTACAGCGTGGGCATCCAGAGGCCATGAAAGCTGGCGCGTACCTGCTGTGCAAAGCTGGCCGCGCTCTCATACTGTCCCATGTACTGGTCCTCAATGTCGGGAATGACGGCACCAAAAACCTCCCCGGCCCAGATGGAGATGCTTGCCTCGGTGCTAATCTGTTGCGGGCCGAACTGTGGGCCATAACAATAATGGTAGGGAATGACATGCAGATGATGCTGCGCTGCGACCTCCTTGAGCATCTGCAAACCGGCATCGTCATACCAGCGATTGATGCCATCGGCGACCTTTGGATGTAGACCCTGGAGCTGCCACTGCGCGGCCTGTGTACAGACCTCTTCCCATTGTGGGCGGGTGAAGCTTTGCAGACCAAACCAGAGCCAGCGCCCCGTGCTGAGCGCGGGAATGGCAGTATTGTGTGGTGAAATTGTTGTAGAGGATGTGTTTTGTTCTGCGGGCATGGAGAGTCCCTTTCGTGGCGTAACCGTGTGGAAAACATGTACCATGCGAGGCGAGGAGCCTCTTATGAGGATTACATAATAAATCATAGCATGCAACGGGCCAAAAATCAATGATTTTGACATTGGGCTGTTTATCCTTCCTGGGCAAATCGGTGTAGGGGCGTCATTCATGACGCCCGTGTGCAGATCAACGGGCTGCCAGGGCGTCATGAATGACGCCCCTACACCGACCACCAACATCCCCCGAAAGGATAGAGATGCGACATTGGCATCAATACCATCAATTTTTTGGTTCGGGTTACATATTTGTACGAGCTTTTACTCTTTCTAGCGTCATTAGTGTGGTTAGTCGGAAGAGTCGCAAACTGAATAAAACTCTTCACGAGGAATGCGTAGTTCAATTAATACATCCTACATACCATATATTTTGTAGGATGGCAGAGGTGTAGTTCGTTATTGCATACCTACACAAGGAGGACAGTATGTTCAAACGTGGGACATCCCTGATGGCATCTATTGTCGCTCTGCCGATGGCACTGGTTCTTGTAGCTGCACTCTTTGTCCTCACTGGCGGTCAGGCGCATGCCCAGTCGATGAACGGTGGTTCCGGCATGGCCAATTTCGCTTTCACCGCCCTGATTACAAAGGGGGCCAACACAAACACAGCCATCACAGGTGGTCTGAATGTCAATTTTAATAGCCCCTACTACTGCTACCCTCATCCTTACTGCTTCCACGGCAATCTACACGAGCCTGATGGCACGCAAATTTCCGTCAGTGGTGAGTTGAAAGATGGTAATTTCAACATCACGTTCTACAATGCTGAGGGCCAGCCTATTATCAAGGGCGTTGGCACACAGCAGAACAACGGGGAACTGGTTGGCACCTTCAACTACTACAATAACAATTACTGGGTGGCCTCCGGTATCTGGAGCGCCTATCCGGTTGCTAATCCGAGCGATGTGCTAGCGCTGGCCTTCTGGGGCAAGACGAAGCATGGCCCTGACGCCGGAACGCTCTACACGGGCGCGATTGTGTTGAACAAGGAGACCCTGACCGGCACTTTCAATCTACCTGATGGCACTGTTGCAAATGTTTCCGCTATGTTGGAGCAGAACAACATCAGTGTTGTCTTTGATCTGGGAGGCGGCATGAAGATTTTCGGCATCGGCGTCCCTTACAGCAAAGACAACATGACAGGATTTAAAGGCCCATTCGTCGGTCACATGCAGGGTGATGAGGGCTACTGGCACGCCTTCTTCTTCCAGTTCTAAAGTTGCGCTAAAAGCATGAGGTCAGCGCGCGTTGCTGACCTCATAGATCAGAAAATGGGCAGGTAGCGCTCGATCTCCCAGGCATGCACCTGGCGGCGGTACTCTGTCCATTCGATGGTTTTGGCATCCATAAAACCCTCGTAGATGGCATCGCCGAGCGCCTCGCGGATAAGCGTATCCTCGTGTAGCGCTTCCAGTGCCTCGCCCAGCGTGGCGGGTAGCAGGCTGGCGCGCGGACGCAGACGCTCGCTTTCATCATGCAAAAACAGATTCTCGTCCATCGGCGGCGGCAGCGTCAGGCGGCGCTGAATGCCATCCAGACCGGCACGCAGCATCACGGCGCAAGCCAGATACGGATTGCAACTGGGGTCGCTACAGCGGATTTCGATGCGCCCGGAGATATTGCTATTGCGGCTCACGCGCGGCACGCGAATCAGAGCCTGCCGATTGACGCGCCCCCAGTTGATGAAGACCGGTGCCTCAAAGCCGGGCACGAGCCGCTTGTAAGAGTTGATCAGTGGGGCCAGCAGAGCGCACATAGCACGAGCATGTGCCAGTTGACCGGCAATGAAGTAGCGTCCAATATCGGAGAGGCCATACTCGTCGCGTTCATCGACAAAAGCGTTCTGACCATTACTGAGGCGCACCAGTTGCTGATGCATATGCAGGCCGGAGCCGTTGATGCCATACAGCGGCTTGGGCAGGAAAGTCGCGTAGAGATTATGCTGGGCCGCGATAGCCTTCAGTACATATTTGGCAGTAATCAGATTGTCGGCGATTCTCAGTGCGTCATCGGCGACAAAATCAAGCTCGTGCTGTCCGGCGGCGACCTCGTGGTGGCTGGCCTCGATAGGAATATTCATCTGCTGAAGGGCACGCACCATCTGATGACGCACCGTTGCGGCCAGGTCGGTTGAGAGATCAAAGTAGCCGCCGCTATCGTGGGGCAGTGGCGTCGGCACCTTCTCATCCTGGCGCAACAGGAAAAACTCCAGTTCGGGCGCGACCTGGAAACCATAGCCCATACTCCGCGCCAGTTCAAGTGTGCGCTGTAACATAGCGCGCGGGTCGCCGTCAAAGCTCTCGCCGTCGGGCGTGCGCACAAAGCAGATCACCCGTGCTACCATATCATCTTTGGTAGCAAGCTCGTGATCTAACTGAGGCAAAGCAGGGGCTGGACGCACATTATTCGGTAATACAGCGAAGGTGGAGAGGTCAGGGAAGAGATACATGTCACTTTCGGCGATGCGGGCAAAGCCATCAAGCGCCGAGCCGTCAAACCAGCGACCATTTTCAATACAACTTGGGAACTGCTCAACCGGAATAGTAACGCATTTGGCCATACCAACCACGTCAGTAAATTCCAGATTGATGAAACGAACTTTTTCTTGCTCAATACGGCGCATCACCTGCTCACGAAGTTCATCCACGAGCTATATCCTCCCTGTTTGCTGCTCTTTGTCCACATTGCTTACACACTTGCCAGGCATTGTACAACACACATCTAAAGCAATGTGCATTCTCACATGGATGGGGCCGTCTGTCAATATCTGAAAACAGGACGGCTGCGGGGGTCGCCCTGTTTTTCTCCCGTCTCTTCACATTGCGATAACATCACTTTTGTATAATAGCTTGAGATGGTCTGATATCCACAGAAGTATCAGACACGCACAGAAAAATAGGAGCAACACAATAAAAATGACCGAGCAAGCTTTAGTCTATTTCTGGGCCATTGGCGATATGCATTTTCGCGCGTGGAAGCCGTGGCAAGCCATTCATATGCCGCGCATGACACACATGTTCCATGATTTGCATGCACTCTGGCAGCAAGAGGGGCCACCGGCTTTTTGTGTCTCGCCGGGTGATCTGGTTGATAAGGGCGCACCCCAACACTACGCACTGGCAAAGCATATACTCAGCGAACAACTGGGCACAGTGCCGCTCTACCCTGGCATTGGCAATCATGAATTTCAACCCGACGGTGCAGAAGATACCTTGCATACCGGAGCAGAATTCAGCGCGGCATGGGGCCGACCGATACGCTATAGCTGGACGGCGGGTCACAATGACTCCGTTGCCTGCATCATGCTCGACCAACCCGATCCTTTCTTGCCCGGCGAACGCTACGAGAATCCGCACGTGATCTTCTCACCGGAGACGCTGACTTTTCTGGACGAGGAACTAACGCGCCATGCGGGCCGACGCGCCATCATTTTTGCGCACTGCCCGCTTCACAACACGGTGCTGGACCGCGACCCACACCGCAACCTGGATGACGATTCGCTTGACCCCTTCTTCTTTGTCGAAAATTCAGATGAGGTACGTGCCATCCTCGCCAGACACGAGCATGCCGCGCTCTATATCAGCGGTCATACCCATTCCGGCTGGGGTTCGCCTCAGCTTGTCATGAGCGAGACGCTGGGCGGGCACACGGTAACGCACCTTAACCTGATGTCACCCTGGTACACGGGGCGTTTCGCGGGGGCACGCTGGAACGAGGAGCGCACGCAACTGGTGTATCGCGCCGATACGCCTGATGTGCTGGCCTCATTCGCTCTCTATATCTACGAGCGACAGATCATCATTCGTGCGCGCGACCATCAGAGCCGCAACTGGTTGGCGCAATGGGAGATACCACAGGCATATTCAATGCACTAAATGAACAAGGTGAACACAAGGAATCGCCTGTATAATGATACAGTCCCCCTCTTGTTGATCTTGCTGAGTAGTACCCTGTGCGAGGGAGCACGCTGTACAAAAAAATGCTCTGTGACCTTTTTCTCAGTCACAGAGCATCACAGGTGCTGTTATTCAGTGTAGCATCCTTGCTGAAGGTGGCAAGTATTACTCAATAGCGAGGATGGTGTACTCGCGCAAACCGCCTGGGGTAGAGACAATGACATGATCGCCAGCTTTATGACCCAGCAACGCCTTACCGACCGGTGACTCGTTGGAGATGCGCCCGGCGCTGGGCTGTGCCTCAAAAGCCCCAACAAGCGTGTACCGATACTCTTTGCCCTCGCTTGAGCGAAGATGGACGACGGAGCCAAGCGTAATTTCATCGGCGGGCGCACGTGTGATCGGCTTGGCACGCGCCAGCATCGTTTCCAATTCCTGAATGCGCTGCTCAAGCCGGGCATGTTCGCTTTTGGCATCCTCGTAGGCCGCGTTATCGATCAGGTCACCGGACTCTTTCGTCTCATGCAGGTATTGAGCGACCTCCGCGCGTTTGACCGTGCGCAGAAATTCTAGCTGACTGAGTGCAAGTCGTCGTCCTTCGTCAGTGAGGAATACATCTTGTGTTTCCATGTTCTGTTCCCCTCTATATTGGCGCAAGACCGGCTCGCGCCATCTTTTTTCCACATCAGCAACCTAGAGTGTGGGGTACCCAATCTCCCCCCAGGTAATACTGATCTGTGTACCATCAGACAGACGGAGTAACAGCTCTCCGCTGCCGTTGACATCCTCAGCAACACCGCTGAGAACCGTACCACCCTGTCGCACTTCAACGGTACGACCGAGCATGCATAGATGACTACGCCATCGCTCGCGTACTTCCTGTGAGACTGGAAGTCTGCTGCCGGGATGGGTTGCAGCAGTTGTCTGGGTCGCCTCGTCTTGTAGCGCAACATAAGAGGTTTCGATGAAGCGCAAGAGCGAAGCGATAAATTGCTCACGATTCACTTTATGCCCACAGACTTCCTCAAGACAGGTTGCCCTGTTAAGGAGCGCTACGGTTTCCTCGGAACTGTGCGCCTGGCTGGCGGGATGGGCATTCACATTGACGCCGATGCCCATAACAGCGAGCATCTGCCCGGCGTGGTCGCGGCTGGTTTCGATCAGAATGCCGGCCACTTTTCGTTCCGCGATCAACACATCATTGGGCCATTTAATGCCAGCACTGACATCACAGACCTCGTGAATCGCATCAACCACGGCAAGGGCCGCGAGCATCACGAGCAAGTAAGGAGCAAAGCGTGGTCGCAGGACCAGCGAAGTGATGGAATTGCACCCCGCAACATCTACCCACTGGCGTCCTTGCCGCCCTCGACCCGCGTACTGGTTGTCAGTAACGACAACCACACCTTCGTCTGCTCCATCGAGCGCAAGCTGCATTGCCCGCGTATTGGTCGAGTCTATTGCCGGGAAATACACCAGGCGTTCTTGTCTCCCGAACACACCGGTCTGAAGTCGGCGCTGGAGTTCAGCAATGTCAAGCCGTTCTACAGGATTTGTCTCGTCCACACATTACTATATTCTAGTACTTACTTATATCAACTCAATCTGACTCAATCTACTCCCCAACAACGGGTAGACACGGAACGGGAGCAGAAAGCGCTGGAAGATGACACATTCAATGAAAAGAGCCTACCTGCAACATAGGCTCAAGACCACCGATAAAACAATGAAATAGACGAGGACGCTCAGATATGGAAAAGCGCTTTACGGGTATCATTCATGATAAAAATCCCAGAGCAGGGGCAAGACTTGAATTTCGCCTTTGCTCTGGGGGGTGCTGCACAGACAGCATGTAGATCTCAAAAACAACCTACTCCGTGTCTGTATGTTTTTTCAACCCTCACCAGACTGCTAAGTCGGATGCGACACGAGAAAATTACCGTGTAACCTCTCTTGTCGGAAAGGTGTGAGAATCTACCACGCTGCCTGTGCAACGACTACATTGATCCATTACACACCACCTCCTTTCGTTGAGATGAATTGTACAATAGAACGCGCATCTTGTCAAGCTTCCCTGAAAATTTGCTCATTTGGAAGGTCACACATTACAGTATAGATTGGCTTGCAAAGCGACTTGAGCCAGACGACGATATTGTGAAAATTTTGTGAAAGAGCGCTTGTATGGTTGGTTCTATCAGAATGGTTGTGGCCAAAGCTGTGTTTCAACCGTTATGATACACAATAGATCGGTGAAGATAGAAAGTTCTATCGTCTCCCCATTCTTCCAACGTCCAACACTAGGAAGAATGGGGGATGCCAGCAGCAATCTTTCGTGAAAAATTCCGGTCTTATGCCCGAATAGCGCAACCTGAGAGGAAAGAAGTTGCGTATTTCGCAAAATCATCCCACAAACACTGGCAAAAAGACAACTCATACGGTATACTATACAATGTATAGTAGCATGTAAGAGTTAAGTAGCTAAGCGATGCACGGCTCTTACTCATGAGGTTACTCATTTGTGCATCACATAACACCTTAAGGCCAGTTAACGATCTGTTCAGGTAACACCATTTTTGTCCGGTAGAGGTACGGTTGTAGCGCCGCACCTCTATCTTTGGTTATAGATTTTGTGCCGTTTGCGTGCTGGGGGAGTGCGCTTCTCACGATGAAGCGCCAGAAATCTGCTCGTACACGGCGTAAAAAGCATTTTACAGGCTCAGGTGCCATTGCCAGCATGGGACTGCGATGGCACCTGATGGTTATCAAATCAGACTTACTATGACAAGGCAATCAGGCCAGGATAAGGAGGATTTAGCAAATGCAGGATCAGCAACAGCAATACATGGATCTGCTCATCGATACCCTCCTGGATGAGGGCTTTACGGTAGATGAGGCGTACAAGTTAATCAAGCTTCAGGAAGAATATGAGGAGCGGATAGCACGGGAAGAAACTAACTATCATCGTTTTATCCGCTGGCTCGTTGAACATGGCCGTCTGAGTGACTGGTAGAGGAAACAGGGCAAGCCGCGAGATAGCGAGCGTGGTATCCGACCACGAAACAGAGCACCCGCCAGGGACGCCCCTACAATGAGATACGATCATTGTAGGGGTGTCCCTGGCGGGTCTTACATAGGTCGGTTTTTTGGTGGGATGCTGTATTTTTATTCGTAACTCTAGCATGCAAAGGTACGTTATAATATCCGAATATATTTAACACCGCGCGCTATGTGCTTGCGGCATCATCAACATGTATCTGGCCGGTGGCCCGATCAGGCGTTGTGTATAGCGGCGCGGTGCAAGGAGAGATTTTGTGAGACGGCCCGCTACTAATATTCCTGAAAAGACTCCATTAGAGGATAGAGCGCCGACATCTTTAAAAGAAGAGTTGCAAGCTAACCCGGCCAGGAGGAGCCTCATCGCCTTCCTGAGTGTAGTAGGGCTACTGCTGCTGATCTTTACCGGCTTCTCGGTTTATTCGCTGCCGCAGGTGCTGGCCTCGACCGGCAAAGGGCCGAATGGGCAAAAAATTTTGCATGCCACCGATGCAGATACGCCCGATCAACCGCCACTGACGGCTCCTGGTGAGGTTAACGCTCCGCCGCTACACCTGACCAACGATGCAGCAATAATCTATGAGTCACAGAATGGCATCTATAAGATACCCGTTACAGGGGGTAAGCCTCAATCTCTGCTCACGCCCGGCTACGTGTACTCAACGTCCATCAAGCCGGTGCTAACGGCCTCTGGCCTGCTGCTTTATAGCGGCGACGGTCTCTGGGTCACAACGCTGGCAACCGATACACCTGTTCAGGTGGCTAAACTCGCCGCCGGACAGATCATTACCTCGATGGTGCTGAGTGACGACAGCACACTGGTGGCCTGGAGTACCGAGCCACTGAATGGCAAGGGTAATACCAACCTCTACCTCACTTCGCTTGCCCCCGCTACCTTCGCGCAAACCACGCTCATCTATCAGCAACCGGCCAATCAGTGTCCCTGTTTCCGTGTCTTCTCTTTTCTGGAGGAGCCAGGGGTTGCTGCACACTCGTTTTTGCTCTTAAGCGATGATCGCGGCGATCATGACGCGGTGCGTAGCGGACTCTGGATACTTGATTTACGCGAACTGCCCGCCGATGATCCACAGCAACTACTCTCCGAGGACGCGCAGCAGGGGCCATTGCTGCTGATGCCACATCAACCGGTACTGCTCTACGCACCTGCCGAGGGTGTCGCGCCGGAGCCGACCGACCAGAGTGTGCCCGCTGACCTCGTAAATCTCAATCACGCCACCGGCCTGACCATCGCCTTGCTTCATGGCGACCTGCCGACGCTGACACAAAATCATACCATCCTACCCGCTCAGCATGAACTGAGCAATATCGCTGAATACCACTGGATTGCCACGCCGCTCTTCTCGCCGGATGGCCATACGCTTGTTTACCTGGAATTTTCCAGCGATGCTCAGGCACCCTTTGACCGCCACTACGCCGTCTATAGTGTGCAGGTCAAAATGCTGCATGGCAAACTTCAGGTAGGACAGCCACAGCTCATTGCGACCTCGCTAGCAAATTTTGTTACGTTAGGGGCGTGGATGAACAACAACATCATCACTTTTTACAGCAGTAATGCGCTCTACGCGATGGATGTCCAGACGGGCGCAATGACAATTATCACCAAAACTGCGGCCTACGCGCGTATCATTGATGTTGTGCAGGGACAGATATGAGCGCTGCTTCGCTGCTGAAACGCCCGTTATGGTTCCTATGTATCCTGTTCTGTGTCGCCTATCCCATTGCCGTCACGGGCGTGGCGTTTAACGTACAGCCGCCCTTCTCGCTGGCCTGGGCCGGGAGTACACTGCTCTTTCTGGAAGGCACGCTGGTGATTTGCGCAATGCTCATCAGCGTTGGTTGGCGTCGCGGCCTGCTGGCAAGTCTGCTTATCATCGCGCTTTCGTATCTGGTAGAAGCCATTGGCGTCAACACAGGCTTTCCTTTTGGCGTCTATCATTACACCGCTGTCTTATTTCCACTTTTGCCGGGACACGTTCCTCTGGCTGTCATGTTTGCCTGGCTCATGGTCATTTCAGGTAGCTATGGCTGGCTCTACCGGCCCACGCGCCGCTTATCTTTGAGCCTCCTCCTGGTCGGGGCAGCGCTGGCAATGCTGCTCGACCTGGAGATTGAGCCGGTCGCATCTCACCTGGAACATTACTGGCAATGGCTCACACCGACCGGCCTGAGCTGCTACGGCGTGCCACTCACCAATTTCGCCGCCTGGTTTGCCGTCGCTGCGTTGCTGCTCTGGCTTACAGATCGCCTCATACATAGCAAAGGAGATTTCGATAGCATTGTCCATGGAGAAACGGCGGGCGATCACAAAGACACGACAGACAACCAGGAGAGGAAGGAGATTACGAATTTCTACAAGGGTACGCCCCTACGACTTACCTTACGATTGGCGCTGCTGGTTCCGCGCGTTCTCTTCGCGGCCAGCCTGTTCATGTTCGGGCTGGTCGATTTGACGCATGGCTACTATCTCGCGGTGGGAATGGGTCTGCTGGCCGCTATCTCGCTCTACATAGTATCGTCCCTTCCATAGCATTCCCCGTTTGCTGTAGTGCCAGCGCATTGAATTGAGAAGGATCAGGCACTCCAGCAGGATAGAGAACGGATGGAGCAGGCAAAGCGCCAGCATCAAGCCGCGCTGTGTACGTGTGAAGCGCAACGTCAATAGGACACGCATCGACACACTAACGAGATAGGCGCAGAAGGCAAAGAAAATAGCTAATGCTGGCTGTGGCACGAACAGCGCGCTCAGCGAAATTAGCGCTGGCAGCACGAAAAGTACAAAATTGAGTAGCAAGGCCAGTAGGGCAAAGACAGGTGAATAATTATAGAAAGCGTAGAGATTTTTGGAGAAACCAGTCCAGACTTCGGCAAACGAACGATACATGCGGCAGCGCACCAGATCAAAGGCATCCATGAAAAGCAGGCGATAACCGGCGGCTTTGACGGCTCGCGCCAGCAGAACATCCTCCAGCATACGCGCCTTCACAGCCGCATGGCCCCCGATAGCATGGTAGATGGCGGCGCGGAAGCACAAAAGCTGACCGTTGCCGGTCGCCAGCGCAGGCTCAGGACGTCGTGGAATCAGCGCTATGGGCAGCAAGGTCAGGATGGTGAAGTTGAGCAGGGGAATGATGAGCCGCTCGCCCAGGCTGCCGAGTTGAAATTCTGGTTGCGCCGTTAAAAGATCAACGCCATATTCGCGCATAGCACGGATCACGCTCCTGGCCATTGCAGGCGCGTGAACAGTATCGGCATCCGTGAAGAGCAGATACGCGCCGCGTGCGTGCTGCGCAAGCTGGTGACAGGCAAAATTCTTGCCCACCCAGCCCGGCGGTAGTGGCTCGCCATGCAGCAAGCGCAGCCTGCCCCGTTGTTCCGGCGGCAATGCATCAATAATCTGCTGTACGATAGCCGTTGTGTTATCCGTGCTATCGTCATCCAGCACCAGCACCTCCAGCGGCTCGTACTGCTGGGCCACCAGCGAACGCACGCATGCTGCAATGCATGGCTCTTCGTTTCGTGCCGGTACCAGAACAGACAGGAACGGCAGCGCTTCATCCTCTACCCTTACCGGAGCGAGGCGACGAAAGGTGAGCAGGTTGACGATCAGCATGCCGAGCATCACCAGCAAGATCATCAATACAGTGCCTGTAAGAACGACAGGCGGCGTGTAGCCGAACTGGAGCATGGTGAGAATCATCTGCATTTTCATCAGTGCCTGGCAATCTGCTTTCTGAAGAGCAGGCTATCAAATATTCTATTAGTTGACGCTTGACCGCGCATGAGCAAGGTAAAATCATCGCGGCGACAGGCAATTACATCGTCGCGCAGTTGGTCAAGTTCCGCCGTCACACTGGTCTCAAGCTGGCGCGTGCAGTGTTTGAGGAAACCAACTTCACGACTCATGTCCTCCGTGACCATCAGTGGAGCGCCCAGACTGATATACAGATCGGGACGCTGCTCAGCCATATATTCGATGCGGCTGGCTAATGGGTAGAGCAGCGACGGGCAGGTCAGGCGTGCCAGATGGGCAGCACCGGAGAAGAAGGTCAATGGGCGGCGATCATTCGGCACGATCTCGCCCTGCGGAAAGAGCCAGACCAGTCGTCCTGGGCGCTCTTTGAGCAGGCGCGCGGCGTACTGAATCGATTGCATAGCCGAGCGGGCGTGTTCGCGGTTCACTGAGAAGCAACCGGCCCAGGCAAAGAAGAAATAGCGCCGCAATTGCGCTTCTTCCATCATCAGGTAGCCATCCAGCTTAAGATAATGTTCGACCAGATAGGCAATATAGCCATCCCACCAGCTAAAGTGATTGGCGCATACGATGATGGGTAGATGCCTCTCGACAGAGCGAACGCGCGTGCGAAAGTAGATGCGATCAAAATGTTTGTGCAAGGAGCTATAGATCAGACGCCCCACCAGCCAGTCGCCAAAGGGAAATTTCCGTGCCACGATCATACTTACCCGCCTGTGCATTATGATGACATCAGTTACTATATATTATATAGAGGTAGGAGCATGACATACCGGATACAGGATTGTATTATCATTGGCGCAGGCATGGGCGGGCTGTCGGCGGCCATTCATCTGGCGGCGCAAGGATGGCGCGTTACGATCTTTGAACGGCAAGCGCGCGTAGGCGGCAAGCTCAATCAGTTGCAGCTTGCCGGTTTCAGCTTCGATACCGGCCCCTCGCTGATTACCATGCCGCAGGTCTTTCATGATCTGTTTCATGTTGCCGGTCGCCGCCTGGAAGACTACCTGGAATTATTGCCGCTAGAGATCACCTGTCGCTATTTCTACCGCGACGGCCTCACGTTAAACGCCTGGCGCGACCACGAACGCCTGCGCGCCGAGTTCGCGCGGCTCAACGCCCACGACGCCGAGGCGCTGTGCCGCTTTCTGGAATATGCACGTAAACTCTATCAGGCCGCCGCCGACCCGTTTCTCTACCACAGCCTGGGCAGCCCGTTCGATGTCATGCGTACCTTCATCCGCTACGTGCTGCATGGCCATAATGGTGAGGTATCTTCAACGCACATAGAACGTCTCAGAGCCGTGCTGACCGCGCTCTCGCCCTCTACGCTCGATCAGTGCATACGCGCTTTCTTTCAAGACGCACACTTACAGCAACTTTTTGACCGCTATGCCACCTACAACGGCTCCTCACCCTATCAGGTAGCCTCGGTCTATAGCATCATTCCTTACGTGGAGATGGCCGACGGCGGTTGGTATCCACGCGGCGGTATCTACGCACTGGCGCGCGCCTGCGAACGCCTGGCCCGTGAATTGGGCGTGCAGATTCGGACAGGCTGTGAGGTGAGGCGTATCCTGGTCGAGCATGGCGAGGCACGCGGCGTCGTGCTGGCCGATGGACGTGTCGTGCGCGCCGAGGTCGTGATTGCCAATAGTGATGTGGTGACCACACACCGCGAACTGCTTTCGCCCGCCATCAGCCAGCACGCTCAATCCGGCTATATCAGGCGGTTAGCACAACTGGAACCATCCTGCTCCGGCTTCGTCATCATGCTTGGTTTGAACAAACAATATCCGCAACTGGCTCACCACAACATCTTTTTTTCAGACGACTATCGCGCTGAATTTGATGATCTCTTTGTCCATCATATACCTCAACGCAACCCGACTATCTACGTATGCGCAACCACGCGCAGCGACGCCACGCAGGCCCCGCCCGGCTGCGAGAACCTCTTCATCCTGGTCAATGCACCCTACCTGACGGCGCACAGCAACTGGCGTCAGGACGCACCAGCCTATTATGACCACATTCTCACACAGCTGACGCGCTATCCACAAATCGATCTGAGCGACCTGCGTCAGCATATCGTCTGTGAAGCTCTCCTGACACCTGAAGATTTCTACCAAAAGTACGGTGCGAACGCTGGTGCAATCTATGGCCTTTCATCGAATGCCCGCATGGCCCCTTTTACCCGCCCTGGCAATCGCTCAAAACTCGTGCGCAACCTCTACTTCGTCGGCGGCAGCACACACCCCGGCGGCGGTGTACCCCTCGTCATCCTATCAGGCAAAATCGTGGCCGAGATGATTTGCGCACCTATTGTCACGGCGAAGAGATGTGCCGTATAATTGGACGTGTATCGGATTATGATTGTTCACAAGGCATCCATCGGATGCTGTGTGCTTGCTTAGGAGGCTTTCTTAGCTATGCCTACGTTAAATTTTGCTCCTACCAGTGGTATTTTTATTGGCGATATTTTCGGCCTTATTATTGCCCTGGCTATCTCGCTGTTCCTGGCGTTCTGGATTAGCTCGGTAAAAAGCTGGCTCGCCGTTGTCATCGGGGCCTTCATCGGCGGTGTGCTGGGCTTTCTGATTATTCTCGGCTGGGCCGGTACGCTCATCTATGACACACCACTCCCCGGTGCCAGCCCGACTGCCGTTTTCTTTAGCGCAATCTTCTTCTGTGGCGCGCTGGCCCTGTCATTCGGTATTATCACCGATCTGCTCGTAGCTCGTTCCCGCAGCGACGACTATCGCCGCCGCCATCCGCTAGAAGAGTAAATGTTTTATCTGCTACACGGCGATGACGAGTTCAGCAGCCGCGAACAACTAAGAAAAATACGCCAACAAGGGAATTTCGAGTATAACCAGGATATCTATGATGGGGCCGAGGTTGACCTCACCACCCTGTTTATTACGACCACAACCATGCCCTTTCTGACCGAACAACGCCTCGTCATCGTAGAAGGGTTGCCCAAACGCAAGCGTGGCGAGGCGACTGGAGAGGCCCCCCCCTCTTCCACACCCGCTGCTGACGCGGGCGAAGGCGAAGCGAAGGGCGGTAAGACAAAACGCGGCAAAAAGAGCGCCAAAAGCGGCCCTCCCACCCGCACTGCCTTCGAGAAGGCGCTGGCCGAACATATCGCCACCATGCCGGAAAGCACGGTGCTAGTTCTGCTGGTCGATGAGACGCTGGATGCCGCTAACCCGCTCGTGAAGGCGGCGAGCAAATATGGCAAGGTTGTGCAGAGCATGGTGCCAAAGGGTGCAGCGCTGGAGAACTGGATTGCCAAAAGAGCCAGGGCCAGTAACGTCAAGATCACCCCTGATGCCGTGACTTTACTGGCAAATTTCATCGGCAGTCAGCCACGCATGCTGGCGAACGAATTGGAGAAACTGGCAACCTTCGTCGGTCCCGGCCAGACCATCACTGCCGATGTTGTACAACGGCTTTCCGCCCAGGTGCAGGAGGCGCGCATCTTTGACCTGACGGACGCACTGGCCAGCCGTGACCGCAAGCAGGCGCTGAATATTCTACACGACCTGCTCTCTGAGGGGGAGCCACCGCTCAAGGTCATGGGCACTATCACTTCGCAGGTACGCTCCCTGCTCCTGGTCAAAGAGCTATCTCAAAAAGGTATGCGCTCAGCACAGATCGCTTCCACTACCGGTCTGGCACCCTTCATTGTAGAGAAGGCGCTGCGGCAGGTGGCAAACTTCAGCATAACGCAGTTAGAGACGGTCTATCACCAGTTGCTGGAAACCGACGCCACCTTGAAGCGCAGTCGCCTGACACCCGAAATGGCCCTTGACCTGCTCATCGTAAACTTTGGCATATCTCCCATCGGAGCATGATGCGCTGAGCAAACAAAACCGGTGATCGCGTCCTTATCGGATTGGAGCATATATGGCGACGACCTTGCAGAGCATGATCATTGAGCGCATCAGGCGCGAGGGGCCAATCCCCTTTGCCGACTATATGCGTATGGCGCTCTATGAACCGGGCTATGGCTACTATGTGACCGGCCCGGCGCGCATGGGATGGGAGGGCGACTACTATACCAGTAGCGATGTCTCGCCGCTCTTCGCGCATTGCGTGGCGCGTCAATTGCTGCAATACTGGGAACTGCTCAAACGTCCCGCACCTTTTATCGTCATAGAGCAGGGGGCGGGACGCGGCACGCTTGCCAACGAGATACGCGCCTGCATCGAACAGCAATACTCCATGTTCGCCGCCGCGCTGGACTATCGCACCGAAGACATCAAATTGGGGCAAGACGCGCTCGTGTCCGCTGATGCGGAGCCACATCCCTCTGTCCTGCTCTCTAATGAACTGGTAGATGCCTTCCCCGTACACGTGGTTGAGGTACGTGACCGACAACTATACGAGGTTTATGTGACCGAAGAGCAGGGACAACTATGCGAGACGCTGGGCAAGCCGAGTCGCGCAGAACTGCTCAGCTATCTGGATCAATGGAAGATACCCTGGCGCACCTTTGCGAACGGCTGGCGCGCGGAGATCAATCTGGAGGCCTTTACCTGGATGCGCCGCTGTGCCGAGCGTCTGGCCGCCAGCACCGGCAGGCGCAAGGGGCATGGCTTTTTACTGACCATCGATTATGGTGAGAAGGCTCGCGCCCTTTACACGCCCTATCGTCGCTCCGGCACGCTGGCCTGCTATTTCAAGCACCAGTTGAGTGATCGCCCTTTACTGCGCCCCGGTGAACAGGATATTACGGCACACGTCAATTTCAGCGCGTTGATTGACGAGGGGCGGCGTCAGGGTCTGCGGCTCCATGCTTTTACAACGCAGCGCGCATGGCTGGAGCAAATGGGAATCTACGACGAATTGGCACAGATACGCCAGCGCGACTTCGCGCTCGTGGATAGCGGGCGCGCTAGCGATCAGGGCCAGATCGCGCTGCTGCAATGGTACAATATTCGCAACCGTGTGACCGCTTTGACCGACCCCGCCGGAATGGGTAACTTTAAAGTGTTGATGATGAAGTGCTGAGGTAGGCGGGCAGATCGGCCAGTGAAGGCAGAATAGCATCGGGATGGACGCGCTCCAACAAGGGCGAATTGGCCGTGTGCTTGCCGGTAGTAACCAGGATGCCGCGCATACCCACGCTCTGTGCCGCACCGATGTCGTTCTCGATATCATCTCCCACCACCATGGCCTCATGAGCGGCAACGCCAAGCTTGCGCAGCGCCTGCTCGAAGAAGGCACGACTCGGTTTGCCCAGCACAGTGGCGGTCTTGCCGGTTGCCAGTTCCAGCGCTGCGACAAAGGGGCCACTATCCAGTTGCAAACCGGTCGCCGTGCGCCAGTACAGGTTTTTATGCATGGCGAGCAAAGCTGCACCGCTCATCACCTGGCGAAAGGCATGGTTCATCGCCTCGTAGGTCAGTAGTTCTTCGGCCCCACCAATCACGACGACATCCGCCGCCGTCTGCATATCGACCAGCTCGATGCCCGCGAAATCGGCAGCGGTATCACCTTTGGTCAGCAGCCAGCAACGTTGACCGACGTAATGCTGTCGAATATACTCGGCAGTTGCCAGCGGCGCGGTGAGCAGTTCTGCCGCCGGGACGGGCAGACCGATCTCTTGCAGGCGCTGCGCCAGCGCGGTGTGCGCATAGGTGGTCGTATTGGTCACGAAGCAGAGACGATAGCCCTGCTGGCGCAGTTGCTCCAACGCCTGTGCCGCACCGGCAATGGGCTGCATGCTCACGTGCAACACACCGTCAACGTCCAATAAAATGCCGCGAATCATAATCTCCTCGCCAATTTTGTGATGCCAGACATAGCGCGCCTGTCAGGGATAAAGTATACTATGCATAATCCTTCTTGAAGAAGAGTATACACATCTCAATAGTACCGGCGTCAACCGGCGATATGCGTTGCACATAGGACTCTCTACCCATAGCATTGCCCTTTACAAACGTGAGAGCGTTTTTAACAACAAAGGGCCGTGTGGTATACATGATACTACTCAGCAGATGGTGGGATAGTGTATAATGAAACGGCTGGCGACTTCCTGATATGATATAAGGAAGATTAAAGAACAGTTCTCAATCCGTGAAAGGCAGTTCAATCCATGCAGAGTGACCTGATCGGGCGTGTTATCAAGGGTCGCTACAAACTCATCGACGAACGGGGGCGTGGCAGTTTCGCCACGGTCTACGTTGCTCGTGACCTTGAGAACAACCGTATTTACGCTGTGAAGGTCATGCATCTTGAGTTGTCTGATAACGATGAGCTACTGGCTCGTTTTCAACGCGAAGCCCATATTCTTCTCAGTCTCAATGATGCTCATATTGTCCATATCACTGATTATGGCGATGAAAATATGATGCACTATATTGTGATGGACTACATTGATGGGCAGAACCTGAAATATCATATGTATAATGATGGGCCATTCGAGCTGGCGCGCGCCCTTAACTATACGCAACAGATCGCAGAGGGATTGGACGCGGCGTATAAGCGCGGCGTGGTTCATCGTGACATTAAACCACAAAATATCCTTGTCAACACCCACGACGTCGTGAAAATTACAGACTTTGGGCTGGCGCGCAGCCGTGAGACAGTGACACTCACACAGTCGAACGTCTTCATGGGCACGGCTTATTACATCTCGCCAGAACAGGCAGAGAGTGGGCGGGCAGCGGACACCCGCTCGGACCTGTACTCTGTGGCCGCCGTCCTGTTCGAGATGCTCACCGGCAAGCCACCCTATGAAGGCGACACCGCCGTCGATATCGTGATTAAGCACATGAATGAGAAGGTACCCTCTATTTGCCGTCTGCGTCCTGATCTTCCGGCAGAGATGGATCACTTCATGCAGAAGGCCATGGCGAAATCACCGGCGGATCGTTACGCGACCCCTCAAGAGTTTATTGCCGCACTGGAGCGGTTGCAAGAAGCCATGCGCGAGACACCTGTAGAGCGTCGTCCGGCCCTGCTACCCAATCAGCCAGCAGGGGTAGGAAACGTGAACAGGGGGCGTGGCGTGCCACCGGTTCCGCCCCCTCCACAAAAAGAGGCGTATCTGATAGTTCTCTCAAGTGGTGAGAGTATTCCACTCAAGGGTGAACTGATGGTCGTGGGGCGTAAAGATCCAACGCTGGGTATCTATCCAGAAATTCACCTGGCGGATAAAACAGTCGGCAGGCGGCATGCCTATATACGCAACAAGCATGGTGTCTATACTGTTGAAGATCTCAATGCCTTGAACAAAACACGCTTGAACGGGGTGATTCTGGCACCCCACGAGGAGCATACACTCAAAGATGGCGATGTACTCCGTTTCGGTAATTTCGAGGTGCGTTTTGAATTGCGATAAATGTTGTTTGTTACCGCTATCAGGTACAGGTAGGGGATTCGAGGTAGGCCGCTCCTACAAGCAGAGGGGTGAAACATATGTATGAACATCTTATAATTCTGGCAGCGCTTCCCGTTGGGCCAATTGGCATTGTGGTTGCCGGTCTCGTGCTGGCGGCGGTGATCGCGGCGGTTGCGATTTTCTTACTACGTGGCAACAAGAAGAAGGTAGAAGATGCCAGCGCGGCCAGTAGCGCCAATAACTGGCAACCTCAAATGCAAGGGCAACCCGGTGTGCCGGGTTGGGGTCAACCGGCGGGGCCTCAAGCCGATGCCTGGGGGCAACAGGCCAGCGCAGCAGGGGGCTGGGGCATGCCTCAGCAGGGCCAGCAGGCGCAGATGGGGGGCTGGGGTATGCCGCAACAGAGCCAGCAGGCACAACCCGCGAACCCCTGGGGTACACCGCAGAGCGCCGCTCCCTGGGATGCCCAGGCTCAACAAGCTCAGGCTAATCCCTGGGCAGCACCACAGAGTCAACCGGCAGCGGGTTGGGGCGCAGGAACGCCGCAACCGGCAGCGGGTTGGGATAATCCTGCACAACCGGGAGCCGGTTGGGGCCAGCAGGGTCAGAACGCTGCTCCCTGGGATGCCCCCGCCATGCCAGCAGCACAAGACCCCTGGGGGCAGGCCGCCCAGCAAGGTTGGGGCGCGCCCGCCGCACAGCCACAGCAGGCTCCGACCGCCTATGGAGCAGGCTCTAATCCATCCTGGAATCAAAATCAAACGTCATTACCGGGCGGGCAGGCAGCACAGGCGGGCGCGTGGGGTATGGGGGGCGCACCTGGCGCAGCCGCTGCTCCGGCTACCGCCCCCTGGCAACAACAGCAGCCCGGTTTTCCTGCTGGCGCTCCCGGCATGCCCGCACCGAACGCGGGCTACAGCGATGCTGATAAGACCATGTTGCGCTCCCCTGGCTCGGCCACCGGTATCGGCATTGTGCGCGTCGAGGAAGGCAAAGAGCCGGGCAAGGTCTATGAGATCCGCAAAGACCAGCTCACCATCGGACGCAGCCGCGAGAGCGACATCTTCCTTGAAGACCTCGCCGTCTCCCGTTTCCATGCTTCTATTCTCAACCTGGGCAACGGTATCTATGCCTTGAAGGATGAGGGCAGCGCCAACGGAACGAAGGTCAACGGACAACCGGTCAATAAATATCAGACCTATCCGTTACAGGAAGGCGATCACATCCAGTTGGGACAGACCGTGCTGGTCTTTAGCAAACGCTAAGATGTGACCGGGCGAGAACATGCAGCAAGATGAACTCATCGGAGCAATACTTGGCAACTATCGTATCATTGCCCCCCTCGGTCAGGGGGGCATGGCACGGGTCTATCGGGCTTACCAGGAGAAGCTTGATCGAGAGGTGGCCATTAAAGTTCTTCCACCCTGGTATGCTGCCGACCGCAATTTTGTAGAGCGTTTTCAGTTAGAAGCTCGCCTGGTCGCACGCCTGTCGCATCCCAATATCGTGACAGTACATGACGCAAACGAGGTGAATGGGCATCTTTACATCGTTATGCAACTGGTTGATGGCGGCACACTCAGACAACGACTCGATCAGTTGCCGCAGAGACAGATGGCCCCGGCAGAGGTCATCGCTGTCTTCGTGCCCCTGGCCGACGCCCTGGCCTATGCGCACGATCAGGGCATCATTCACCGCGACATTAAGCCGGTCAATGTGTTGATGGATCGTGCGCGCCGCCCCATCCTCTCCGATTTTGGTATTGCCAAAGTGCTTGCCAGCACGCAAGAAAACCTGACCCGTCCGGGCGCAGGAGTCGGCACACCAGAATACATGTCGCCGGAGCAGTGTCGTGGTGGCCCGGTAGATCATCGTGCCGATATCTATGCTTTAGGCGTCCTGCTCTTTGAGGCCATGACCGGGCGTCCGCCCTTTCAAGGCGATACCTATCCCGCCCTGGCCCACAGCCATATCTATGAGCCACCGCCGCGCCCCAGCGTGCTTAATTCCGCGGTCAACCCCTATTTCGAACAGGTGATTTTGAAAGCGCTGATGAAAGAGCCGCAGCATCGTTATCAATCAACCCGTGAAATGGCGCTGGCGTTGGAGGCGGCATACCAGCAGACGCTGCAAGGGCGTGTCAGCGGGCCATCACCAGCAACAGGCAGATCAGTGCTACGTGAATCAGCACTCCCTCTCTCGCGTCTACCGGCCAGAGAGGATGCCGGACTGAACGCGCAAAGTAGCCTGTTATCGCCCGCAGAGGCGATGCATCTCTGCCCGAATTGCCATGCTTATAACCGCGCGCAGACGCGCTTCTGCACCCGCTGCGGTCACGTCCTGAATCCGTGCCCTGCCTGCGGCAAGCAGAACATGGCTCGTGACCGCTTCTGTACCCGCTGCGGTCAAACACTCATGAATGGCTATATCGGTTGAGACATTACCACACAAATTCTTCTGGATGAGCCGCGTTGAGGCGTCGTAACGTGTTGCGCTGCTCTTCCATGCGTTTGCGTTGCAGGAGCAGGCGCTGTTCCTGACTCAGCGAGAGCAGGGTTCGCACCCGCTCCACGATCACGCTCGGCTGACTCGGCTTGGTTAAGTATTCGACCGCCCCCTCTTCAAAGCCCTGAATCTGCTCCGTGAGATGCACCAGCGCGGTCATCACAATAATGGGCAAGGCGGGAATAAAATGATTGTCACGCAACCAGTGCAGTACATCCCAGCCAGAAACCGGGTACATCATAAGGTCTAGAATCACCAGATCGGGCTGATAGCATGGGATGTGATCGATGGCCTCCTGCCCATTGCAGACGCCTAGCGTATCAAAGCCCGCCTGTTGGAGGAAAAAGCAGAGAACGTGGCGAATGTCCATCTCGTCTTCCACCACCATTATCTTTTGTTTCTTTGTTTTCTCTTGCATAAGCTTCACCTCTACTAAAACCACCAACAGAATTCGGCCTGGTACCATATTACGCCCGCCGGTTGCGCGCCAGGGGGAAGCGAATCTCCGCTATTGTGTACTGAACAGCCGGGGTCATAACAGCCGGTAACGCTATTTCTTGCTCTTGTTGCTCTTGCCCTTCTTCATTCCTATTGACCGCTACTGCTAGCGGCTCAACAATCTCACGACGCAGCGAGAAATGGCCCCCCAGATCGATAGCCAGGTTTTTGATCAGCGATAGCCCCAGACCCTCGCTGCCCTCGCCCCCGCCTTCCGCCGAAACGGTAAAGGGAGGGCCGCTCCCATTGTCAACGACCTGGACAACCACCTGACCATCATCTTCCCAGCCGCGAATGATTATCTCGCCTTCAGATTGGTGCGCCATGCCGTGCTTGATGGCGTTGGAAACCATCTCGTTCAGGATAAGCGCTAGAATGGAGACAGCACGGGACGGGATGACGATAGGACAGGGCTTCACATCGAAAACAATGTGCTTATCGGGCGGCTTGAGGTTGGCATTAGCTACGCCAACGATCTTGCGCGCAATATCATCGACGCGAGCCTCGCTGACATCCTCGTGAGCCAGCAGGTCATGAGTTGCCGCCAGGCCCTGCACGCGGTTCACGCTTTCGGCCAACGTGCGCCGCACCTCCGGCGATTTCGTGCGCCGCATCTGTAGCGAGAGAATCCCGGCCACCGTCGCCAGATTATTTTTGACCCGATGGTGCAGTTCACGCAACAGCACGGATTTCAGTTCCAGGCCGCGCCGCGTCTCTTCGTAGAGGCGCGCATTATCAATGGCAATAGCCGCCTCATTGGCAAACGTGATGACCAGTTGCATCTGCTCCTGGCTGATCGGGTGACGGTGACTGCTGTAAATGCAGATGCAGCCCAGAATCTTCTTTTTGACTTCCAATGGCACACACAGTACCGAGTGAATTTCCGACGAGATAAAGGGATCGCTGTGAATGATGCAATGTTTGTCGGCGTGGAAACAATCGAAGCCGACTTTAGGGCGTCCCGTCTGTACGGCGCGTCCGGCGCAACACTGGCCCAGGCTCAACTGGACACGATTGGCTACCACGCTATCCAGGCCATAATGAGCGATGACGTGCAGGCGCTGCGTTTCCGGATCCAGTTCAAAGATGCACGAGCGCTCGGCCCCGGAGAGATGCACGGCCTGCGTGGTGATGATTTGCAGCACTTCGTCCAGGTTGAGCGTTGAAGCGATGATTGACGAGACGCGATGCATGGTGCCTAACTCATACACCTTGCGTCGCAACTGTTCGTCCGTCTGCTCATACAGGCGCGCATTTTCCACGTTGATCGCAATAATGCCCGCGACCACCTCGACAAAACTCATTTCCTCGCGCGTAAAGTCGCGCGGTTCCACCGACTGCACGCTAATCACGCCGATCAGGCGCTCCGTATTGCCGAAGAAGATGATAGGGATCGCCATCAAGCCATGATAATCGGTAACATAGGCATGTACCTCAGTAGCGAAGTTGCTATCATTCAGGGCATTGTGAACCAGCAGAGGACGCCCCTTATCGGCGACCCAGCCGCTATAGCCCTCGCCCATGCGCAGAGTGAAGTGCATGCCGCCGAGTGGGCGCGGGCCATTGGTGGCACGCAGAGTCAAAACGCGCTGTAATTCGTCATAGAAGAAGATGGAGCAGAGTTCGACATCCAGTTCTTCGGCAATGATCTGGGCGGTGGCTTCCAACGTCTGATCCAGATCCATTGAAGAGTTGTTCAAGCCGTTGATCTGCTGCAAACTCAGTAAGCGCCGCTCCACCTGCTGCGAAAAGTGAGCGCGTTGCGATAATACCTGGTCGCTGATAGCCTGATAGCCGCGCGTGAGCGCCAGCACACATTCGGTATGCACGCTATAGACGTATTGCAGTACCTCAGTGAGCATGGAAGTTTGATAGCGAAAAATGCTTTTGCACTCAGCAACCAGGGCATCGGTATAGCGTTGCAACCCTTGCAGGCGGGCATCAAGCTTGCCACCCTGTTCGGCCAACCAGCGACCGGATTGCTCAAACCGCGTCAGAAACTCATCATGCTGGTCGCGTTTATTGATCAGCATGTCGAGAAGCAAGGATGCATCGCTTCCCTCTTCTGGCCCGTAGCCATCTTCTGACACGTGTTGCAGGCTTATTTTTAACCGTGGCAGGTGCTGTATCAGTATAGAGTCAATGCCACTGCTTTGTGTCACGTTGTTCCCTTGCTTCTATCCACCAACCATCATCCAAAAACAGAGATGATGGCCTAATCGATGATAGTACATAAAAAAAGATGTTTATTGATATGCATATATCAATGACAGTATCATCCTTTGCGTGTATTGTAGTTGTACCAGAGATTGCTGTCAAGTATAATCAGGCAGGCGGCCCACCTTGCTCGCAGGCGACCCGATGCTGTATGCCAAATGTCCTAGTGAGCGGTTTTGTCTTTACGTCATTCCGTGATCAGTCGTTATAAAAAGTGGTGTTGCGACAGCATCATTCAGTTAAAGGTTGATATTACGGAGTATTCCTGGCTTATGAATTGTGCAATATGCGGGTTTCCGCTCACATCATCGCATACTGTTTGCCCGCGCTGTGGGGCAAGGGCAGTTCCGGCGGGGGGCTATGCTATCCCTGATACTTCACCACCGCAGGCTTTTACCCCGTTCCAGTCATCATTCGCCAATCCAGGGCAAGACGCTCGCGCGGGTGGCTCCTACGTAGACAGCGCGATGTCACAGGCCAACTGGAATACGCCATCCCCTTCCTGGCAGGCAGCCATGACCCCTATGCCCCCTCAGGAAGCCCCTACAGGCGCTGGCATGGGCAATAGTACTCCTCAGCACAACCACTATGGCCCGACCGGAGCCTATGGACAAGGCGGAGAGCAGGGGCAACACCCGCTCTATCTCACCCCATCCGGTCCGGTGGAACCGTCACTTGGAACCTATAACGCCTTGCCACAGACACCACCTGTCACTACCTCTGGCATGCGCCGACCGCGTTCATCGCGTTTCGGCTTCACTATCGCTGGCCTCTGCCTTATCTGCGGTGCGCTCATTCTGGTCTTCGTGTATTTTCTGGCCCCTGGCCTGGACACCGCCAACAACCAATCGTCTACCACGAATAACCCGATCAGCGTTCCTACCGTGTCCCCTTCACCAACAGTCGCAGCTTCACCCACTCCCACCTTTCCGGGCCAGCAATATATCAGTAACGCGCAAATGGCCAGCCAGGTGAATACCACAACGGCCCAGCCCATCATGCTGGCAACAACCTTTAAGGCGGGGCAACGTATCTATGTCACCTTCAACGTGCATACGCCCAATGATGGCCCCGGCGGCGTTTGCCTGCTCTGGTATCTCAATGACAAACTGATCCCGACTTCCGCGTACAACTTTTCGGTCAACAGCAGCACCTCTGCCTATTCTTATTTCACAATAGACAGCGCGGGCGATGGCTCAGTAGAGATTTACTGGCTCGCCTCTCCGCAATCAACCTGCGCCGACCCCACCAAACTGCTCGGTACACGCCTGCAATTCACTATCACGTCTTAACCGGATCATGCCTGCCACATGCTTGTCGGCTTCTGGCAAACTCAGATATAATTACGACCAGGTGGATAAAACCGACAGTTGTTACGTAAAGGAGTGGTTGGCCGATGGCAGCACAGATACCGGAGAACGAAGGTAGCTATTTTATCGATGCAGAGAGCCTTGCCGAGATGACGCGCCTGCTAGAACAGGATCGCGTCCTGACCCGCAACCAGGGGGGGGTATTTCCTGACGATATTGACCTGAGCAATATACATGACGTACTGGACCTGGCGTGCGGCCCCGGTGGCTGGGCAATGGATGTGGCACGGGCACATCCAGTCATGCGCGTTACCGGTATCGACATCAGCAATCGCTCCATCAGTTACGCAGCCATGCTGGCTAAAACGGAACATCTGGAAGGGGTAACATTCCGCTTGATGGATGTCTTCAAGCCGCTTGACTTCCCCGCGCACTCCTTCGATTTTATCAACGCGCGCCTGCTGGCCGGTTTTATGCCCACCACGCACTGGCCCGTTCTGCTGCAAGAATGTATGCGCATCCTGCGTCCCGGCGGCTACATCCGTTTAACGGAAAGCGAGTTTGGCTTGAGCGGCATCACCAACAGTCCCGCCACCGAGAAGATCAATCTGATCGGCACGCAGGCGCTCAAACGCGCCGGCTACAGCTTCTCGCCCGACGGCATGAATATGTGCATGACACCCATGCTGCACCGCCTGTTGCGCAACGCGGGCCTTCAGCATGTGCGCCACTTCGCCTTCGCCGTAGACTACTCGGTCGGTACCGAGTTTCACGAAACCTTTCGCCAGCTCTGGGGTGTCTTCGTGCAACTGCTCAGCCCCTTCTTCTTCAAATTCGGCACCACAACAAAGGAAGAGTTCGATCAGCTCTATCAACAGATGCAGGCTGAGTGGCTCGCCGATGATTTTGTCGCGCTCTGGTATCTGCTCTCCGCCTACGGCCAGAAGCCCGTGGAATAAGAAAGACCGTAGCAGGAGCCTGTTTCATGCCATACCCTGTTGTTCTCTCTCACGTGCAAGCCAGACCACTCCTGGCGGCCCGCCAGGCGGGTCATACTCAATCTGAAGCCTCACCCGATCTCGCCCTTTCCACCGTAACGGTGGTATTGAGCGAGGCCGGGGTAACATTCCCTTCCGGTGAGCTTGTCGGTTGGGCAGAGATTGAGCGTATCGCGCGCGACGAGATGCATTGCTTTGTAATACGCGATGGCGTGGCAGAACCGATCCAGGTCTTCTCAGAGGCCACCAATCGCATGTGTAGCCTGTACCCGACACAGCGCGCACCAACCATGCTGATCGCCGGTTTCACCATGCACCGCATCGTCGCCATCGACCCGCTAGAGGACACACGCAGGAAAATTGCCACTATCAAGCCTATCACGGGCCGCGTGCTGGATACCGCAACAGGCCTGGGCTATACCGCCATCGGGGCCGCGCAAAGCGCCGATGAGGTCATTACCATCGAGCTTGACCCCGGCGCGCAGGAGATCGCGCGTCAGAACCCCTGGTCACGTGATCTCTTTAGCCATCCCCGCATCAAGCAGATCATGGGCGATGCCTTCGAGGTGGTGCCAACCTTTGCCAGCGATTCCTTCGCCCGCATCATCCATGATCCCCCCGTCTTCAGCCTGGCCGGTGAACTCTACTCCGGCCAGTTCTACCGCGAACTCTATCGCGTGCTACAGCGCGGCGGTCGTCTCTTCCACTATATCGGCGATCTCAATAGCAAGTCTGGCAGCACCGTGACGCGCGGCGTCCTGCGTCGTCTACAGGAGGCCGGTTTTACCCGCATTACCAAACACCCGCAGGCTTTCGGCGTGGTGGCCTCTAAATGAACTTCCCTCAATATGACACCATCGTTATGACACCATCGTTCGACCCACAAACGATGGTGAAGTGGCAGATAATTTTTAAACCACATCAGCTAGCCTTTGACAGAGCCGGCCAGGATGCCGCGTATGAAGTAGCGCTGCATGGAGAAGAATACAATCAGCGGCAGCACCATCGAGAGGAACGACGCGGCGGTGAGCAACTGCCAGTTTTCGCCATAGGAGCCAACCAGGTCGGCCACGACCACGGTCATCGGCGCGACCGACTGGTTGCCACCCACAAAGATCAAGGCGATCAGCAGGTCGTTCCAGACCCACATGAACTGGAAAATTGCCAGCGAGGCCAGGGCAGGCACCGACAACGGAATAATGATTGTCCAGAAGGTGCGAAAGTTCGAGGCCCCATCGATATAGGCCGATTCGATCAGGTCTTTGGGCAGCGCGGCAAAAAAGTTGCGTAACAGAAAGACTGCGAACGGCAGACCGAAGGCGGTGTGCGCAATCCACAGCGAGGCATAGGTGCCGGTCAGGCCCAACTGGGTGAACCAGTAGAGAATCGGTGCCAGAGCAATCTGGTTGGGAATGACCAGCATGGCGACGATGCCAAAGAAGAGCGCATTGCGGAAAGGGAATTTCATCCAGGCGAAGGCGAAGGCCGCGAACGCGCCGAACAACATCGGTAAAATCGTTGCCGGAATAGAGATGATCAGACTATTGATGAAAGCCTGCCCCAGCCCATTGGCCTTGATGACATTCATATAGTTCTGAAGGGTAAACTGCCACGGTGGGAGCAATCCCTGCCACCAACCGGTGGTAGCGATTTCCTGGGGCGGGCGAAATGAACTGATAAACAGGCCAAAGGTGGGGATCGACCAGAGGACGGCAATGGCCACAACGAGAACAGTGACCAGGCTATTGTTGAAGGAGCGCAGAAAATAGCCGCCCTCACGTGGCTGGGCCAGAACTTTCGCGCGCGCTGCTGAGACAGTGCGTTGCTCGGTAGTACTCATCGTCCTTGTTCCTCTCTGCGCATTCTGCGCACATTAATAATCATCACCGGCAGCACCACCACAGTCAGCAAGACGGCCAGCGCGCTCCCCGTGCCGTAGTTATTGAACTGGAACAGTTGGTTGTAAAACGCCATTGCGATTACATTGGTGCCGTAGTTGCCGCCCGTCTCAACATAAATGACATCAAAGATTTTGAGGATATTGATGACCATCGTGGTTGTGACCACACCCAGCGTTGGGCTGATCATGGGCACCATGATGCGCCAGAACATGGTGAAGCGACCGGCCCCATCCATCTTCGCCGCCTCGATCACATCGTCGGGAATGCCTTTGAGGGCCGCAGAGATAATGACCATGCTAAAGCCGGTCCACATCCAGGTGTAGATCACAATCAAGGCAAAGTTATTGAAAGCAGGATTGGTGAGCCAGGCCTGGGGACGGATGCCGAATAGGCCGATAAAGGCATTGAGCAGACCAATCTGGGGTGAGCCGGGTGGCTCGTAGTCATAGACGAATTTCCAGATGACGCTGGCACCCACAAACGAAATCGCCATCGGGATGAAGAGGGCGGATTTGATGATGGACTCAATCTTCACACGATCTACCAGCACCGCGACGATCAGGCCCAGCCCAACTGTCAGCATCGTCCCCAGCACCAGCCAGAGCAAGTTATTCCTCAGCGCAACAAGCATCGATGGGTCGGTGAAGATAAACTTATAGTTCTTCAACCCGACAAACGCTGTGGAATCAGCATTTTCAAAGCTGTAGATGATGGTTTGTATCAAAGGGTAGATGAAGAAAAGCAGAATGAGTATTACAGCGGGTGCAATCCAGAACAGGGCCAGCCAGGAAAAACCGCGCTCCTCTTTCACGGGAGGTGGTGTCGCCACAATATGTTCTCTAGCGACCTGCGCCATACTATGCCTCCTTTATGCGTATCAGTGGTGTATGCGCACTCAGAATATCCCAAAGACTATGCCCCCATCGCGGAGAGAAAGGGGCATAGTCCGAATGATTCTCCCCATTACGGGTACATCCCTGCCTTTCCGAAGCACATGGGTAGAAGATGTCGTAATACCCGCAAGGGACACGGACCGGGGAACCGTGTAGCCACGACATCTTCCCCCTCTCCGAATGGATCAGGAACCGTAGACCGACGAAGCGGTGCTTTCCAGCGAGGCGAGGATGCTGTCCAGCGATGATGGATTCTGGATGTAACTGAGGGTCGCTTTCCAGTAAGCGTTCTCCATCGCGGAAGGCATCGAGTCATCCTGGCTGAAACGGAACGAGGTAGCGTTGATCAACTGTTTAGCAGTATTGGCAGACACGACGTCTGGATAGGCGCTCAAAGGCACCGCTTTGTTGACGGAGGTTTTTCCACCCCTCTTTACCCAGATTTCCTGCGCTTCCGCTGTGGTGAGAAATTCCATGTACGCGCGCGTGCCATTGTTGTCTTTCATCGCCACATAGATGTCCGCCGTACCGGTGACTGCTCCCGCATAGGCCGGGTTGAGCGTGGGCCAGGGGAAGAAGTCAAAGTCCGTGCCGGGTACAATGCCTGGGAATTGGGCGGTAATGAACGCTTCCGTGAAATCGCCCAGATAGTACATGTAGGCTTTTGGAGGCGTGTCAAAGGGCAAGTAGGAGGCGGGCTGGAAGTTGGTCGCCAGAATGGACTGCGGCGCGCCATTAATATAGTGATGCCCTTGCACAATCTGGCCGAAGTACTGGAAGGCATTCTTGACGCTGGGATCCGTCCAGGGAATCTGGTGCGCGACCCACTTGTCAGACATCTCCGGGCCGTTCAGAGTGAGGTAGATCTGGTCGATCCAGTCGGCGGCAGGCCAACCACTGGCCGCTCCACTTTCAACACCCATTGACCAGGGATACAAGCCTTTGGCAGCGATCTGGTTCGACAGCGTGATCATATCCTGCCAGGTCGTGGGAACGCTCCAGCCATTGGCCGCGAACTGCTTGGGGCTATACCAGATCGTACCTTTGGTGTTAGCCAGGAAGGGCACGCCATACATGCCACCGTTGACCGAGACTACATCGATCCAGGTCTGTGCGTAATTCTGCCGGATCTGCTTCATATCTAAGAAGGTATCCAGGCGCAGCAATTTCCCCTCACTGGCATAAGTTTTGAGCAAAGACGGAGGCGGGGCGGCGATGTCGGGGGGATTGTTACCCCTGACACGTGTATTCAGAACAGTCGGCAGGTCGCGCGTAGACTCGACGTTGACCTTGATGCCGGTCTTGGCCGTAAAAGCCGCGTTGACGGCGTTGTAGTTATCCAGCTCTGTCCCGCTGATGACCACCAGAGCGTCAATGGATTTGACCGTAGCCGGTGTGCTACTGCTGTTCACGTTGCTGCCAGTGCTACCACAAGCCTCCAGCAGCGAGACGGCTGCACCGGCGGACAGGCCGACGGCCATAGCACGCTGCACGAACTGTCGGCGGGTTATCCTGAAGTGCGTATATTCTTCGACTAACTGCTCCACGGTGTTACGCTGTTGATGACGATTAAATACGGGCATGGTTCTCTCCTTTGTGGGTATTAGGAAACTAACAAGAACAAAACCATCTCAGGTTAGCCAGGCAAAGAAACTTGCCAGACCTGCACAGTATCATCCCAACTGGCCGAGGCGATATAACGCCCATCCGGCGACCACGCGACGGCATCTACGTTATCGCTATGTCCCCGATAGATGACGAAGGGGAAACCTGTCTTTACGTTCCATACACGCACGGTATGATCCCAACTGGCCGAGGCGATGTAACGCCCATCCGGCGACCAGGCCACTGATCTCACCTCGTTGGTATGTTCTTTGTAGTTCGAGACAAGCATTCCCGTCATCACATCCCATATTTGCACACTACCATCTCTGCCTCCAACAGCGATATAGCGGCTATCCGGCGACCAGGCCACTGTGTTCACAATATCGGCATCATCGGGATTGGTATAGGCGTATGGAAGAGGGACTTCTGTTTGTGCATCCACCACATACGTCGAAGAATCCCTCACTCCAACGGCGATGTAGCGCCCATTGGGCGACCACGCAACAGCATCGACAAAATCTGCATACGTGAAACTAAAGAGCTGGGTACCCGTGCGCACATTCCACACCTGCATTGTGTGGTCCCAACTGCCGGAGGCGATATACTGGCCATTCGGCGACCAGGCCACCGAACTCACCTCTTGCGTATGCCCCCGATAAGTCTGGACAAGGGTTCCCGTATCCACATTCCACACCTGCACAGTATGATCCCAACTGCCGGAGGCGATATAGCGGCTATCCGGCGACCAGGCTACCGCATCGACGATATCGCCCATCGCGTAGGTCAGGATCAAGGCCCGTGTCTTTGCATTCCATACGCGCACAGTATGATCCCAACTGCCGGAGGCGATGTACTGGCCATTGGGTGACCAGGCCACCGCATCCACAAAATCACTATGCCCCCGGTAAGTGTAGAGTGTTGTTCCTGCCGGACGTTCAATGGTGGTATTGATAGTACGCGAGCCGAAAAGCAATAACAGGCCGATAACGAGAGCCGCCACTACGATGGCTGCCAGTGATTTACTGATAGAGGTTGCAAACGAGCCGCCCGGTCTCGCCGGACGTCGCATGTTTGAGACACGGGGAGAGGATTGTGCGAAGCCAACGGCTTTCGCCACACCTCCTTCCTTCTCCTTTTCATCCCTGACAGACAGTTGCGAAGTAAGCCGTGGTAACGGCTGCATAATCGGAGGAGGCAACGCTTTGAGACGAGCGTCAAGATAACGATAGTCGGCCTGTGCTGCCGCACATGCCGGGCAAATTCTTATATGCGCTTCGAGTGCCGCCCGATCAGCCGGTGAAAGGTCTTCATGCCTGAGGGCAAGTTTTTCGGCCCAGGCTGTGCAAGGAGGTTGATTACCCATAGGTCTTATCTTCCCTCCTTCGTCACAACACTTTGTTCCTTTATAAGCCGATGATAGATTTGACGTAGCTCCTCTTTTCCTCGGCTGACATACTTGCTCACAGACGACTCCTTCATTTTTAGAATTTCAGCAATCTTTCGCTGTGGCAGCTCTTCTATCACATATAAAATAAGACATGGGCGATAGGTGGGAGAAACACGCGCCAGAGCTAGCTTTAGCAGTTCTGTCTCTTCTACCTGTTCCTCCGGCCCTGCAATACTTAATTCCGCGTCCTTTTCTCTATAGGAATCCCATGGAACAAGATGCAAGTGTTGCGCTCGATGCTGGTAGTTATAGGCACAGTTGGTAGCAATACGGTAGAGCCAGCCTGCAAAATGTGTCGGCTCACGCAGAGACGGTAATGACTCCCACGCTTTCATAAATGTCTCCTGTGTTAGTTCGCAGCCAACGCCATCATCCCCCGTCATACGGCTCAAATAGCGACTTATACGGCTGGTATAGCGCTCATACAGTAGTTCAAATGCTCGCTGGTCTCCATCATAGGCACGCCTCACCAGTTGGCATTCGTCAGGAAAATCCTCTACACCGGAGGAAGAGGTATCTTCTGTCCAGTAAGACATGGCCAGACTCCCTATCAGAGTTTCTTCCCTCTTTTTTCATCATTGAACGGTAAACTTCTGTCACGGCTACTACGGACAAAGAAGACAAAATATCACAGGCCGCTACCATAGCGACAATATGCCATGCTCTGCTCTGGGTAGTAGTTTCACAGGAACTCTCTATTCTTAAAGACACAAAAAATGCCGAAAACATGACAATCAATTTGGACAAGGCTGAGGATGCCCGTCAGTTTTTGCATGGCGAGCGCAAGGCGAAGTTCCCCATCACGAACAGGTATAATCATGATATACTTAAGAGCAGATAGCATCATTATTCGACGGAGAATAGTCTAGCGAGGAAGATATTCTAATGGCTGATTCCGCACTGGAAAATCCTAATGCACCCGTTTCTGCTCCTGAACCCGCCAGAACGGAACGACTGGCCGAAGGCGTCTACGCGCTCGTGACCGGCGGCGACCCCAATACCGGCTTTATCATCGGAGAGCGCGGCGTGGTGGTCATCGATGCGCGCGCGACACCGGCCCTGGCGCGCGAAACCCTCTCCATTATTCGCCAGCTTACCGATAAACCCATCCGCTATCTCGTCCTGACCCACTATCATGCTGTGCGCGTCCTCGGCGCATCTGGTCTGGGGGCCGAGCATATCATCGCGCACCGCAATACACGCGACCTGATCCGCGAGCGTGGTCAGCAGGACTTTGAGTCGGAGGCCCGCCGCTTCCCGCGCCTCTTCCACGACATCTCATCCGTGCCGGGCCTGACGCATCCCGATATTTGTTTCGACGACACCATGATCCTTGATCTTGGAAACCGCGAGGTGCAGTTGCTCTGGCTGGGCCGCGCCCACACAGAGGGCGATACGGCAGTCTGGTTGCCACAGGAGCGCGTGCTGTTCGCCGGTGATCTCGTCGAGGCCAGCGCCGCTCCCTACTGCGGCGATGCCTACATCCTGGACTGGCCCACCACGCTGGCAAACGTACGCGCGCTCGGTGCGCACGTGGTCGTCCCTGGTCGCGGCGACGTGGTACGCAACGAAGCTGTTGGCAAGGCCATTGATGAAACCGAGGCTTACCTGACGATCTTGCGCGATACCGTGCGTAGCGCCGTTCTGGCCGAGGCCAGCGTAGCCGAGGCGTACCGCGCCGCAGAAACGGCGTTGACACCGCGCTTTGGCACCTGGGCCATCTTCAAACATTGCCTGCCCTTCAACGTGCAACGCATGTACGACGAGATCAGCGGCACACGCCCACGCATCTGGACGGAGAGCCGCGACGCCGCTCTCTGGCAATCTCTGGTCGTCTAAGCACTAAACAAACGTGCTGAAGCTATCCCTACAGAGGTAACGGCCATGATTGAACAGACATTGGCCCAACTTAAGCCGCGTACCGACTGGCAAGACCCCATTGTGATCGTGGGGGCCGGGCCAGTCGGCATGAGCGCCGCGCTGGGATTAACTCACTACGGCGTGCCTTGCCTCGTTCTCGACGATGGCAACGGCCCGGCGGTGGAAGGCTCACGCGCGATCTTCATGGAACGCCACACGCTGGAGATCCTTGGTACGTGGAGTCCCGTCGGCAAACAGATGGCCGAGCAGGGTATGACGCTGACCAGCGGGCGCGTCTTCTTCCGCAAGACAGAACTCTATAAAACCTTTTCTGCGCCGCCCGACCCCAATACGCCCTATCCGCGCTTCGTGAACATGCCACAAAACCTGCTTGAACACCTGCAATACGCGGCGCTCCAGCAGCGGTCATGTTGCGAGATACGCTGGCGGCATAAAGTGGTTGGGTTGACACAGGATGAGGCGAGCATACATTTAGAAGTGCAGACGCCTCAGGGGACAGAGTACGTCAAGGCGCAGTACGTGCTGGCGGCAGATGGCCCCAAAAGCACCATGCGCCGCCTGCTCAACCTGCCCTTTCCAGGCGAGTCGCGCGATCATCATTTTCTCATTCTCGACGTGCGCATGAAGCTGGAGACGCCGCGCGAACGCTGGTTCTGGTTCGACCCGCCCTTCAATCCCGGTCGCACGGCCTTGCTGCATCCCCAACCGGATAGCATTTATCGCCTGGACTACCAGCTTCCCCCCGACACAGATTTAGAAGCGGTCAAAACGCCGGAGGCGCTGCATCAACGCATCGTGGCAACGGTGGGCGAACGCCCCTACGAGATCGTCTGGCACAGCATCTACACCTATCAGCAGCGCGCACTGGAGCAATTTCGACACGGGCGCATCTTCTTTATGGGTGACGCGGCGCACCTGATGTCACCCTTTGGTGGGCGCGGCCTGAATAGCGGCGTGCAGGATGCCGCCAATCTGGTCTGGAAACTGCTGCTGGTACGCGCCGGACTCGCCGACGACACCCTGCTGAATAGCTATCACGATGAACGGCACGCCGCCGCGCTTGAGAACCTGTATCTGACCGCCGATACCATGAACTTCCTGGTGCCCGCCCCAGGCTTCGCGCGCTGGAAACGCGATATGATCCTGCGCCTGAGCCTGCCCTTCAAGTTCATGCGTAAGTATGTCAACGCCGGGCACATGTCCAATCCCTCAACCTACCGCCATTCTCCTATTATTTCAGAAGACCCCCTGCTCTCCACTCAGTACCAGGGGCCTGAGTCCGAACGCGCCATTTTTAAGCAATACCGTATTGGCCCACCCGCCGGGTCGCTGGCCCCGCTCAGCATCCTGACCGATGCCACGACCGGCGCGCGTGTCCCGCTACTCGACTGCTTCGGCAACGGTTTTGTCGTCTTCTATTTCTGCCGTCACGCCGACAGGGGCCTGACAGCCCTGGACGCCATACAGCAGCGCCTACCGGAACTCCCCATCGCACTCTACTTAATCACGCCGCAAGCTCCCACACAGGCCGTTCCGGCTTCTCTTCATGTTCTGCTCGATCCAGAGCTAACCGCAACAAAGACCTACAACGCCGGTTCATGCACGCTTTATGTAATGCGGCCCGACCGCCACATTGCCGCACGTCGCTTCAGCAGCGAATTGGATGAGCTACCGGCGTTGCTCATGCAGGCAGTTGGCAAGGCACCATAGAAGCATGATAATCAGGTTCAGGTGTAGGGGCAGGTGTACCTGTCCCTACAGCGAGCGCTCTGGCTCAGCCAAGCTTATAGGTCACGAGTCCTTTGGCAACGGCCTTGCCTGCAAGAGTGCTGACCTCGACATCGAGATAGACGAGGCGGCGGCCACGATGCAGAACACGCGCGACCGCCTGGATATCTTCCTGCGCTGCTGCCGTGAGATACGTCACCGTGAGACTGACGGTTGTGCCGCGCGTATTGGCGGGTACCGATGGATGAGACCAGGCGGCAGCGGCGGCAGCAGTGTCAATCAGCGTTGCAATTGCGCCGCCGTGAACGATGGTGCCGACAGTCACCATCGCATCGCTGAAGGGCAGTGTCAACGTTGCCATATCTGGCTCAAGGGCGGTGAGCTGGATGCCGAGATGCTCAACAAATGGTGAGGTCGGTAGAAATTGTCGAATGAAGTCCGCTCCCGTGAGAGGAGCTTCGGTCGGTGTACTCATGCAAGGTCTCCTTCTTAGTGTGCCGTCCAGCCGCAGTCGATGACCTGGGCACTGCCGGTGATGGCGCTGGCGGCGTCTGTGCAGAGATAGGTAGCGAGTTGCGCGACCTCATCAGGTTCAAGCAGGCGGTGGATGGCTCCCTCGGCCACCATGATTTTTTCTACCACCTCTGATTCAGGAATATTATGGATACGCGCCTGATCGGCAATCTGCTTCTCGACCAGCGGCGTTCTGACATACGATGGACAAATAGCATTACAGGTCACGCCGTATTCGGCGGCTTCCAGCGCCGTTACCCTGGTCAGCCCTAGCAGACCATGTTTGGCAGAGACATAGGCCGATTTAAAGGCCGAGGCCCGCAAGGCGTGAACTGAGGCGATGTTGATAATGCGCCCCCACTTGCGCTCGTACATGCCGGGCAGCACAGCTTTGGTCAGCAAAAATGGTGCCGTCAGCATGAGATCGATGATCTGTCGCCATTTGGCCTCTGGAAACTCTGTAATCGGTGCGACATGCTGAATGCCCGCGTTATTCACCAGAATATCGATATGCCCCTCCGCCTTCAGCGTCTCTTGCACCAGTTGTTGAATGGCCTGACTATCTGTCATATCGGCGGCCTGAAAACGCGCGTGCGGCAAGCTTGCTGCTGCTGCTCGTCCGCCTTCAACATCGATGTCGCTTAAGGTGACATGGATGCCATGAGCGGCAAAATCGCGCGCAATCGCCAGGCCAATGCCGGAAGCGGCACCGGTTACGATGGCTACTTTGCCTTCTAGTTGTGTCATGAAAATTTCTCCTTGCTAGCTACCAAGATAAAGCTCCTGCACTGAGGAGTTTTGCGCGAGTTCCTGCACCTGTCCTTGCAGAGCGATGGTGCCGCTCTGTAAAACATAAGCCTGTCCGGCAATTTGCAACGCCTTACGCGCATTCTGCTCACTCAGCACGACCGTGAGATGGTCGTCACGGTTCAGGTGTACTACTACATTGAGGACGGCTTCCACAATGACGGGGGCCAGTCCCTGCGATGGCTCGTCCAGCAGCAAGAGCCGGGGGTGCGACATCAGGGCGCGTCCAATCGCCAGCATCTGCCCCTCGCCGCCGCTCAGGCTGGCGGCGGGTACCTGGAGCATGGTTTTCAGGCGTGGAAAGTAGTCCAGCACATGCGCCAGGGTGTTTTCGATTTCACGCGCTGAATGGCGGGTAAACGCGCCCATCAGCAGATTCTCCCTGACAGTCAGAGAGCCGAACAGTTCGCGCCCCTCCGGCACCAGCGCCAGGCCACTACGCACGCGCTGTTCCGTTGAGGCGTGTTCCAGGCGCTGACCCTCAAAGATGATGCTGCCGCCACGCCGGCGAATCAGCCCCATCAGCGCGCGCATGAGCGTTGTTTTGCCCGCGCCGTTGGCCCCTAGAATCGCTACAATGGCACCTGCCGGAACTTCAAACGAGACGCCGTGCAGCACCTCCAGGGGGCCATAACCGGCACGCAATTGCGTAACAGTGAGCATGTGACTACTCCTCTCCGATCTGCGTATCGCGTCCCAGGTAAGCCTCCAGCACGGCCTGATTGGTGAGTACCATTCTGGCCGGGCCTTCCGCCAGCTTACTCCCATAGTTAAGCACACAAACGTGATCGGCGACAGCCTGGATCAAGTGCATGTTATGTTCAATGAGCAGCAGAGTGGTACCGATCTCATCGCGCCAGCGCCGCAGGTTCTCGGCCAGCTTCTCCACCTCACTATGCGGCACACCCGCCGCCGGTTCATCGAGCAGGAGCAGACGGGGACGCAGCACCAGCGCACGCGCGACACCCACCAGTTTCTGAATACCAAAGGGCAGCGTAGCGACAACCCGCCCGGCGTAGTCTTCTAAGCCGAGCTGCGCCAGCGTCGCCTGCGCCTTTATCCGCGCCCGTTTGTCCTCTAACCTGGCCTGGCCAAAGGGCAACATACCTTGCAGCAATCCGGCTTTCAGTTGAGCATGCTGAGCCACTAAGAGATTTTCCAGCACAGTCATGGTCGAGAAAAGCTGAAGCTGCTGAAAAGTACGCGCGATGCCGAGAGCCACCCGCCGATCAGTGCTGAGCGGCAGAAGCGATACACCTGCAAAAGTGATCGTACCGCCTACCGGCCTGACAAAGCCACTGATACAATTGAGAACCGTCGTCTTGCCCGCACCATTGGGACCAACCAGCGCGAAAATCTGCCCCTCTGTGACACTGAGATCCAGGTTCGCTACCGCTTGCAGGCCGCCAAAACGCACCGTCAAGCCGCGTATCTCCAGCAACGGTGTGAGAATAGATGCAGTCATCGTTTATCTCCTCTCTGCGCAAGCGACTGCACGGCTGTTTTCGCGTAGTCGCCCAGGCTGCGCAGGCCGGTGGGGAAGAAGATGAGCGCCAGCAACAGCAGCAGGCCATAGATGAGGGTGATGAGCGAGGAAATTTGCAGTTGGAATGGGCCGATGCTGAACGGGTCGGGCAACTGGCCCAGCAGGAGCGGGAGCAGACCCACAAAGATTGCGCCTAGAACGGAGCCGGAGATGGAACCAAGTCCACCTACGACGATCATGGCGAGGAAGGCAATGGTCTGATCGGCACTGGACATTGAGGAACTCGCCGTTGTGGCCCAGGTGGCATAGAGCGCCCCGGCCAGCCCGGTCAGCGTCGCGCTCACGACAAAGGCGAGCAATTTATAGCGTGCAACAGGCACGCCAAAGGCTTCTGCCGCTACCTCGTTGTCGCGTATCGCCACCCACGCACGCCCAACCCGTGAGCGCAGCAGATGATAGCTAAGAAAGATGATCACGACAACAATAGCAAAAACCATAAAATACAGCACGTGATCGTCGGTCAGTGCCACCGGCAGATTGTTCAGCTCATAGCTCTGTCGGCCAGCCGCCGTATCCCATACATTGAGCAAGGCACCGGCCACCAGCACCAGCCCCAGCGTGACGATAGCCAGATAGACGCCGGAGAGCCGCAGGGCCGGTGCGCCAACGACAAAGCCCAGCAGTGCGGAAACCAGCATGGCGACGAGGATACCAAGCCAGTAAGGCTGGTTCAGATCGGTATTCAGCCAGGCCAGGATGTAGGCGCTGACACCAAAGAAGGCGGCATTGCCCAGCGACGGCTGCGCGGCGTAACCGGTAAGAATGTTTTGCGCCAGCGCCGCGATAATCAATATCCCGATGAAGGTGACACGGTGGAGTTCAAAGTCGGCGCTAAAGCCGAAGATTTGATCATAGATGGTTGGTAGCAGCGCCAGTACCAGCAGCGCGCAGAGAGCCAGCAAGCCGTTGCGCAAGCGCCGTCCCTGCACACTCGCCAGTTGCCCGCGCAACCTGCCCGACGCTACCGGCGTTGCGGCTGCCGATGGAGAAGCCTTTGCGGCGGGCGGCTCACCCGCTTTTCGCGTTGTCATAAGCATATCTCCTTATTACACACGACGCGCAAGCGTCTTACCAAACAGGCCCTGCGGCCTTAGAAAGAGGATCAGGACGAAACCACTAAAGATTAGCGCCTCGCGGATGCCTGGATCACCAATATTCAGCGTACCAAGCGCGTGATTGGCGAGCAGAAATGCCAGCAGATTATCGATGAAACCGATCAGAATACCACCGATTAAGGCCCCCGGCAGGCTATCCAGCCCACCCAGCACCGCACCCACAAAGGCGAACAGCAGGATGGAGTCCATGAACTGGATGTCGATGAGACTTTGCAGACTGGCAAGCAGGATACCGGCCAGCGCGGCAATGAAGGCGCTCAAAGCCCATACAAAGAGGAAGATCAGGCCAACGGGAATGCCCACCATGCGCGCCGCGCTCAAACCATCTGCCGTGGCGCGCATAGCAATACCCAGCCGACTGCGTGTGAGAAAGAGGTTCAGACCAACCATAATCAGCAGCGTGATCACTAAAATAATCACATCGACGAGCGAGATATAGACGCCGCCCACGCGCGCAGCATGGCCCTCGAAGGGCGTGGGAAAATGCAGGGCCGAGTTTAACTGCGGCCACAGTTGTTGCGCCAGCGCCTGTAATACGAGGGCCAGCGCCAGGGTTGCAATGGCTTTGGTAAAAATCGGCGCATTGAGTACCGGTCGCGCAAAGCCTCGCTCTAAGACAACGCCTAGCAGCGGCGCGCACAGCAGCGTTATAAGGAGGGCAAGCCAGAAATTGAGCCGGGCCTGGGAGAGCAAGATATACATGAAACACGCGCAGACGGCCCCGATGGCCCCATAGGCAAAATTTAATACCCCCGTTGTCCGGTAGACCAGGGTAATGCCGAGCGCGAGCAGCCCATACAAACTGCCTGTAACCAGACCGGCCAGTATGACTTGAAGCAATGCCTGCATAGAAATTGTCTCCTGCTCAGAATGAAACGTTAACGTTCCCTCATCAATACAATATGACACCTGATTCATGTGTTGGTCAAGGGAGCCGGGTGAGTACCCACCATGGACTCTCTATCCTTGCGGGGGAAACGTGTGTAGGGGCGTCATTCATGACGCCCTGGTCACCTGTTGATCCGCGCATAGGGCACCATTCATGACGCCCTGGTCACCTGTTGATCCGCGCATAGGGCACCATTCATGACGCCCTGGTCACCTGTTGATCCGCGCATAGGGCACCATTCATGACGCCCTGGTCACCCGTTGATCCGCGCATAGGGCGTCATGAATGACGCCCCTACACCGACCTCCCTAAAGGATTGAGACACCCACCATGCAGCCACTTGACAAAGTTGCGTTTATCTGTTATATGATACATGATTCATGTGTCATATTCAAGTATTTTGTCCAGCGAAAACTGGTTGTGTGCATGGTATTTCTCAATCTTGAGAGGAGTGACGCGATATGGTAGTCTTCACATGGCTTCGCAACAGAGGATGGGCGATGGCGCTCATCATCACGGCTCTGCTCACGCTGGCGGCGTGTGGCAGTTCGTCAACAGGAGGGACATCAGGGACGCCGAGTGCCGTTCCTGGTGTGACCAGCGACACGATTACGATTGGGTCCGTACTCGACACGACGGGCGCGATCAAGGTGATTTGCGCGCCGATTCTGGCCGGTGATCAACTCTATTTTAACCAGCTTAATGCCGCCGGTGGCATTCATGGTCGCAAGATCAGACTGATCCAGGTTAGCGATAATGGCGACCCCACGAAGACCAAAGATGCCGTGCGCCAACTGGTAGAGCAGGATAATGTCTTTGCCATTTTCCAGGTGTGCGGTTCTGGCAACTCCAATGTCGCCGAGAGCTATACCGATCCTAAAGGCATTCCCTTTGTTGATCCCATCGGCGGCGGCGCGCAGTTCACGGACGCCCAGGGCAACGCGCTACCCTGGGTGTGGATGACACAGCCGAATTATGGCGACGAGGGGCACGTCATCGGCTATTACATGGCGCAGACGCTTAAGGCCAAGACGGTGGGGATGTTGTATGAGGATGACGTGCTTGGCTTGCAACAGAAAAAGACGCTCGGCGAGGCACTGCAAAAATATGGCAGTCAGCTGGTGGCGTCGGTAGGCTATAACTTCACGCAGACAGATTTCACCGCCGCTGTGCAGACCTTGAAAGCCGCGCACCCCGACATGATCGTGCTGAACGGACTGCCCGGCCCGACCGCGCAATTTGTGGCGACCGCGACTCAGCAGGGCTATCGCCCGCCTCATGGCTACCTGGCGAACTATCCGATGGCCGACAACTCGTGGGCAAAAGTACTTGGCCCCGCCGGTGAGGGTATCTATGTCAGCGGCTATACCAGCATCAACACGCCGGTCGCGCAGCAATACCTGCAAGCAACTAAAAGCGACCCCGTGTTTAGCGCCTACAAGTTCTACGGCTATATCAATGCCAAACTCTTCGCCGACGCGCTCAGCAAGGCCGGACCGAATCTGACCCGTGACAGTTTACGCAACGCGCTCAACACCGATTTCGTGAACTACGATACCGGCTTTGGCCCCACGATCACGTGGACGCCGACCCAGCACGGTGGCGTGAGCGATTTCATGTTCTTCCAGATTCAGCACGGTCAGTTGCAGCCGGTCAGTGGCTTTATCAAAGCCTCTGCCGTCTGGCCGTAAAGATGCTATTTCGCCGTCCAGCCGCCGTCGATGACCAGGGCTGAGCCGGTGACGAAGGTGGCCTCGTCAGAGGCCAGATACAGGGCCGCGCTGGCAATCTCGTCAGGGCGGCCCATGCGTCCGATGGGCTGGCGCGCGTGAAGCTGCTGACGCACCTCATCCTCGTGTCCGGCAAAATTGCGCGCCAGATAGCCCTCGACGAAGGGTGTATGGACGGTGCCGGGGCAGATAGCATTGACGCGAATGCCCTGATCGACAAAATCCATCGCTATCGAGCGCGTCATGCTCAGCACCGCACCCTTGCTGGCCCCATAAGGGAAACGCCGGTCAACTGCGATCAGGCCCGCGACCGAGGCGATATTGACCAGCACCCCGCCGCGCGGCTCCTGGGCGACCATGTGGCGCACGGCTTCACGCGCACAGAGAAAGACGCCACGTGCATTGACAGCCATCACGCGATCCCACTCTTCCGCGCTCGTCTCCAAAATATTGCCCACATGACTGACACCAGCATTATTGACCAGAATATCGAGCCGTCCATGCTCACGTACCACCTGCGCGAAGCGCTCACGTACCTGCTCCTCCTGAGCCACATCCAGCGTCAGCGCATAAGCTATACCATTTTGTGCGGTAATCTCGGCTACCACGTTAGCTGCGCTCTCTTCGCGGATATCGGCCACGATAACTCGCGCTCCCTGTTGCGCATAAAGTAGCGCAATAGCACGCCCGATGCCCGATCCCGCGCCGGTAATCAAAGCCACTTTTTGATCTAAGCGAAACATGCTATCTTTCCTTTCAAAGATTGGTTTATCGCATTGAGACCCATGCCTCCCCGTCGGGGAAACGATAGGTGTTCAGCGATTCTGGCTTCATCTCGATACTATAACCTGGAGCGGTGGGAGCGATGTAGCGCCCGTCACGCACGACAACCGGATGCATAAAGTGTTCGTGCAGGTGGTCAACATATTCCAGCACGCGCTGCTCCAGCGAGGCACTGACACAGATGTAGTCGAAAATAGAGAGATGCTGCACATATTCACATAGCCCGACGCCGCCCGCATGTGGACAAACGGGGATGCCGAATTTGGCCGCCATCAGTAGCACAATCAGCACCTCGTTGACACCGCCGAGGCGGCAGGCATCGATCTGGCAGAAATCAATGGCCTTTGTTTGCAGCAGTTGCTTGAAAATAATGCGGTTCTGCACATGCTCGCCCGTGGCAATTTTGATGGGCGCGACGGCGCGCGCGATAGCCAGATGGCCTAGAATATCATCGGGGCTGGTCGGCTCCTCAATCCACCAGGGGTCATACGCTGCCAGCTCCTTAATATAAGGAATGGCTTCGTTGACATCCCAGTACTGGTTGGCGTCCATCATCAACTTGCGCTGCGGGCCGATCTCTTCGCGCAAAATACGAGCGCGACGCAAGTCTTCATCCAGATTGACACCCACTTTGAGCTTGAAATACTGCCAGCCCTGTTTTACCGCCTCGCGGCAGAGCAGGCGGATTTTCTCATCGCTATAGCCAAGCCAGCCTACTGAGGTTGTGTAGGCCGGGTAGCCATATTGGAGCATCTCGGCCTCGCGCTGCCGCTTGCCCGCCTCGTTGCGACGCAGTATCGCCAGCGCCTCACCCGGCGTCAACACATCGCTGACATAGCGGAAGTCCAGGCAGGCTACTAACTGCTCCGGCGTCATATCTACGAGCAGCTTCCAGAGCGGTTTGCCCTCGCTTTTGGCATAGAGGTCCCAGACGGCGTTGACCAGCGCGGCGGTGGCCAGATGAATGACGCCCTTTTCCGGCCCCACCCAGCGCAACTGGCTATCGCCGGTCATCATGCGCCAGAACGCACCCATGTTGGCGATCAGTTCTTCCAGCGTCTTCCCCAGTAGCAGCGGGGCCAGCGCGTAGATGGCCGCGACACATAGTTCATTGCCGCGCCCGATAGTGAAGGTCAGGCCATGTCCGCTCAAGCCTTGCGGACTATCGGTGTGCAAGATTACATAGGCCGCCGAGTAGTCCGGGTCACGGTTCATGGCGTCGGAGCCATCGAGCAGGCGGGAAGTCGGGAAACGAATGTCACGCGCCTCAATCCGTGTAATCGTGATAGTCATGCAAGCACCTCTTCTTCAGTGTGACATAACTTTCATGCTCCAGGGGACGAACGGGCGCAGATGGCGCAAGAAATGCGCTTGCAGATTGGAAGCATAGGCCTCCGGGTTTGCTCGCAGCAGATCCATTATTTGCGCATAGAACTGCCAGTTGCCTTCCGGCGTCTTTGCAGTTAGCACGGAGCCAAAGGTGACATGCAGAATCTCGCGCGCATCAAATTGTTCCAGTAGCGCTGGCAGGTCGCTATCCGACAGCGCATTGGGCAAGGGAGCGCGCTCCAAACGTGCTGAAACATGATAGCTGGCGCGGTCGGCCTCGTAGTGAGCGCGCGCAAAGCTGTAGATGGCGCGCAGGAGCGGCGGATTGAGAGTGGCGATGGTGCGCAGGGCCTCCAGGTAGCTGGTGCCCGCCGTTTTCAAGTGTACCATGCCACGTGTCTGGCGTGCGGCTGGCTCGTACACACTAAACTTATCCGAACCAGAATGCAGGCTGAGTTTGTATGGCCCCAAAGTGCGCGCAATCGCCGCATGTACTGCCATATCCGCCTCAAAAGCCGCCACGTCGCCAATGTAGTCAACGCCCTTCTCGAATTGTCCGATGTAGCGCGGAGCCAGACTGACACAACGTACATTCAAGCGGCGCAATTCGCTGGCGATATAGACATGCTCCGCGTGGCTCGTCGGCGTCTCCGTTTCATCGACCGAAACCTCCACCTCCCAGGTATTTGCGCTATTGACTGACGCCAGATGCCGATACATGTGTTTGACATGCGCGATAGCTCGCCCATACTTGACGGCGGCACGCATGAGCGTGTTATCATCGAAAGCAATACTGTACTGCTCACACTGCACAGGTCGGGTGAGATAACGCGCCTTTATATCAGAGGGCGTATCTTCCAGCTCTTGCCAGGGCAGTGCCTCCCAGCGTGTACGCAACATATCCGCGCTCATGCTATCCGCCGCGCTCTCGACATATTCTCCCGGATCAAAGGTGTAAAAGGTATAACCGGCAGCAACACAGTATTCTATATCCTGTGGCGTTTTAAGATGGTCGGCATCAGCACCAAAGCCGGAGCGCCAGCCCTCGGCGAAGACGCCCCACATGGCATCATCCATTACCTGCTGTGGGGTACGACCGGTGCGTGTCATCTCACGAATCGACTGCTGCGCGGGCAGAGGGATGATATGTCCGCCCGCCGCACGCATAGCCCGCAAGTGACCGGGCGTTGCCAGTCCCAGGCGATCACCAAGTCCCGCGCCCGTCTGTAAGCCCAGCACGGTCGGGCGTAGCCAGGCGAGCTGTGAGCGCAAAGCGGCGGCGTTATGCGCATTCAACGGGCAAAGCAGTAATATCTGTTTGCCCGTCGCATGGGCCTCACCCTCGAAGGCCGCCAACTGCGCTGCTCCTGGCATACCCTGCACCGCCAGCATAGTCCGTTTGCTGTCCTGCTCCATTGTAACCAGTGCATAGGTCACGCCATTTTGCTCTGTCACCGACGCCTCGTGTAGAGGAAGACCGGTAAACATCTTTCGCTTCCTTTCTACCACGCAATCATCGCTTTCATAACGCCGCTGGCAGGATCAAGCCAGTGCGAGAAAGCCTCGACCATATCCTCGCTGGTCGCGCGGTGCGTAATCCAGGCGGCGTCATTGACCTGACCAGTCTCAAGAGACGACATGACGTAGCGAAAATCGGCGGCGGTCGCGTTGCGGCTGCTGTAGATGGTCAGTTCGCGCTGGTGGAAGTGCGGGTCGTGAAAAGTGATGTCGCCTTGAAACAGGCCCACGAAGACCAGGCGTCCACCATGCGCCACATACTGAAAGGCGTTCTGCATCGATTGCCGACTGCCGGTGGCGTCGAAAACCAATGTCGGCAAGTCGTCACCCATCACAGCTTGCACAGCTACCAGTGGGTCGGCGCGTCCATCCAGACATGTCACATTGGGATACAAATGCTGACAAACGGCGAGGCGCTGCGGGCTAATGTCCATCACTATCACATCAGCGCCGGTTAGCAGGGCGAACTGCGTTACCGCCAATCCGATGGGGCCAGCACCAACAACCAGCACATGCTCATCACGCGAAGGCGCGCCACGCGAGACAGCATGCGCTCCGATAGAAAGAGGCTCGACCAGCGCCAGTTGCTCGAAGCTCAATGTTGACGAGGGATGCAATTTGGCAAGCGGCACCAGGGCCATCTCACGCATACCACCATCGATATGTACGCCAAAAACTTTAAGATTGACACAACAATTGGTCTTGCCACGACGGCATGTTGGGCAATGGCCACAATGAAAGTATGGCTCGACGGCGCAACGCATGCCTGGTGTCAAGCCACGCTCCTGCGAACCCACTGCGACGATCTCGACGCTTACTTCGTGGCCCAGGATACGCGGATACGAGAAGAAGGGTTGTTCGCCGCGAAAGGCATGAAAATCCGTTCCGCACACGCCCACCTTGCGAATGCGCACCAGCGCTTCTCCCGGCCCCGGTGCGCGCGGTTCATCCACCTGCGTGGACAGCCAGCGACCAGGAGTCTCCAATACTATCGCTCTCATCACTACCACTTCCCCTTTCCTTCCTAAACTTAAGAAGTAGAAAACATAGACATTGCTTAGAGCGTGCGCCACGAATATTGTGGCGCATAACCCAGCAACTTACGCGCCTTACGAATGGAGAGCAGCGTTTCAAACGGTTCGATCTCACCTTTCAATGGCACGCCGGGGAAGACCTCTGCCAGCAATTCACGGCTGGGCTGCTTCATGACGGTATCTGCTGCTGCGATGATAAACACCTCGGCCCCCGTGATGCTGGCTTCCAATCCCAAACGGCAACTTTGTGCGACATCACGTGCATCGACATAGCCCCACAGGTTCCACTTACGCAGGCGCGGGTTCTCCGAAAAGGCGGGGAAACGTTCGTAGTCGTGCGGCTCCATAATATTCGAGAAACGCAGTCCAATAAATGGAATACCGCTACGGCGATTGAATTGACGCGCCATCTCCTCGCTGATAACCTTCGAGAGCGCGTAACTCGATTCAGGATATAACGGATGCTCCTCGTCAATGGGAGCGTAGGCCGGTTGCTCACGTTCAAAGGGTAGCCCTAAGACGGTTTCACTGGATGCCCAGACCACACGTTGCAGCTTTAAGAGCATCGCCGCGTTAAAAACATTGAACGTGCTGAGCGTGTTATTGCGGAAAGTCGCTTCTTCAGTCTGAATACCAGGGGCAGGAATAGCACCCAGGTGAACAACAGCGTCCGCTCCGTGTAGCGCCTCAAGCACCTGCCCCTGGTCGGTCAGATCCACCTTCAGAAAGGGGCTGATGCGCTCGCGCGGGGCCAGCAGATCGATATTTAAGACATCATACTGGTGTTCGAGCAGGTCTTTGATGACCGCGCGTCCGGCCTTACCGCTCCCACCTGTCACAACTATCTTTTTCATTCTTTCACTTCCTATTCTGATTGAACTCTATTTCGCAGGGAATGTTGTCACATCTGGTTGTTAATGTTCATTGTCTGAAAGCACGTGCCATAATTCATCCGGGATGGGATGGTGCGCAAGCGCGATGGTTTCTGTCACGCGCTCCGGTCGCGTCATGCCCACGATAGTTGAGGTGATGCGTGGGTCACGCAGCGAAAATTGCAGTGCCAGCGCCGCCAGTGGCACCTGATAGCGTTGACAAAGCGCCTCAAGCTGGCGCGCGCGCTCGATCAGCGCCTGCGGAGCTTCGTCATACATATAGCGCGGATAGGCCGCCGCGCCTTTCGCCAGGATGCCACTGCCATAGGGCGCGGCATTGATACAGGCCACGCCATGCTGCTGACAAACATCCCAGAACACATCGGCCTCGGTGTTGAGCAGCGTATAGCGATTATGCGAGATTGCCACCGAGAAGAGGTCGGTTTCGACAAAGCGCGTCATAAGATCGATGGGACCGCCCGCAACGCCAAGATGCTCAATCAGCCCCTCTTGCTGGCAGCGCAGCAGCGCCTCGACCGGCCCGTTGGGGGCCATCGCCTGCTCGAAGGTAATATGCTCCGGGTCGTGCAAGTAGAGCATTTGCAGGCGATCCAGGCCAAGCAGGCGCAGGCTGCGTTCAACACTGCGCCGCATCTGTGAGCCTGTGAACTCGCCAGAATGCAGGTCGCGGTCTGCTTTGCTGGCAAGCACGAAACCGGCAGGCAGACCGCCAAGCTCGCGCAACACTATCCCGATACGCCGCTCGCTCTCGCCGTCGCCATACGAAGCTGCCGTGTCAATGAAATTGATCGGGCTGGCAAAAACGGCACGCAGTGTGGCCAGCGCCTGCTCCTCGGCAACGCCATAGGCGAAGGTTTCGGGCATATTGCCTAGAGGAGCGCACCCAACGCAGAGCGGTGTGACCATCAACCCGGTCTTACCCAGTGCGCGGCGCGGCAAGGAGAAAGCTTGTGACATATATGATCCTTTCAGTCAGTGTGAAATACCTCTTTGATGGTCAGCCACCACTCGCCGGGAGCGCGTTCTGGTAGAGGTTCCTGCATCGGGTCGGTGTATGACCACCACTCCTGGGTCCTGGGGTCGGCGGCCATCTTTTTCATATCGGTCGCAAAATCGTTCCCTACGTATTCAAAGTACGCGAAAAGCCAGGTATCGTAGCGAAAGATCGAGTAATTGCGCATATTGCAGGCATGAATGGTAGCCAGCACCTCTGGCCACACCTGCGCGTGCAAGCGCTCATATTCATGAATACATTCTGGCTTGATGCGAATGACCTGTCCAAAGCGTTGCGTGGCCATGTCTCTTCTACTACTCCAATACTACCACAGTATGCGGGCCAACGGGCGGCAGGTCGATACGCACATACGCGCCTTCACGCTCAAAACTCAACGGCTGGCGATCAGGAGCGCGATAGACCCGTGTCGGTATTCGTCCATCCTCACAGAGTACCTTCACGCTCAAGCCAGCGGTAGACCAGGATTGATCGACGTGTTGCGTTGGCTGTAAGGTGCGGCGCGGATGATAGGTGACGATATGTACAATGCTGCGTATGGCTTGCCCATTGTTATAGCGCTGCCGATGCAGCGTGCATTCGGCCCAGCCGGGGCCGTTGGGCAGCAGCAACGGAGACGGCAAGAAGCGGCGTAAGGCATTCAGGGCAATAGCCCGATAGGCCCAATAGTCGTGATTGCGATAGGCCGTGAACAGTGGTACGGCAAAGTAGAGTATCGGCCCTTTCTCGACCACCAGCGGCGTGCCCAATGTATCACCGACCGGCGCTTGAGCGTGGCTGGTGAAATGCTCCCACGTGCGCGTGAAAAGCGCGCGCCGCAATTCCCCATATGCGCTGGCCCCCTCCACCGGCTGTACCATGTGCGCCTGATCGTAGAACACATAGTCGTAATCGGTCGCCAGTTCGCTCTCACCAACCAGGGTGGCGTCCAGGCGCAAATAGCTGGGCACGGTAGGAGCTAATCCCTGATAGCTGACGGGCATATCGTTAAGCACGAAGGTATTGTGTGCAGCATCGTAACCGGCTGTACCGCTCAAAACCAGCTTGCCGCCCTGGGCCATATATGCTTCCAGGCGTGCTTTGAGTTGCATATCAATAGTGAAATTGTCGGGAACGACGAGGGCTTTATAGCGTGAGAAGTCGGTGCCGACGGCATCGAGGATGTCAAATTGAATACCTGACTCCAGGAAAAGCTGGGCTGCGCCTTCCACATCGTTGCTATGACCGGGGATGCGTGGCCCTATCATGGGAGCGGATTGGTTGAGGATCGCCACCTCAGCGGTGGGCTGCGCGTCTTCCAGCCAGGGTTCAAGCTGCTCAATTCTGCCGAAGGCGTGACCGAGCAGGCGATAGACCGCCGGATCAAGCACACCGCGCGGATGCAACTGGTCGCCGACGGAGATTTTGCCACCCGCCCCCACAATCGTACCGCACTCATAGTCAAGCTGATCGCGCGTCTTGAGACCCCCGAAATCGGCCCAGGATTTGTGAAAACGCCCGGTCATGCCCAGGAAATCGATTCCATAAGTTCGGGCCTGACGCGCCATGATCGGATAGTGCATGTAGCCCCAGGCATGAGACGCGGTAGGCAGGCTCTCAATCTCCAGGTGCGTCTGCGCAGAGATATTCGTTGCCATCAATGGCGTGACGGTGCCGTTAAAGAAGATGGTTGCTCCAGGCGCATATTCGCGCACAACGTCGCTCAAACGCTGCACATAGGCGTCGAACTCCTGTTTCGTGTACTGAAAAACAGCCTCGTCATCGTCCAATCGCACACCCGCCGCACGCATTCTGGCCTGACCCCAGGGAGAGTAGTTTGGCAGAGGAAAACAGATATCGAAGAAAAAGCCATCAACGGGATAACGCTGGCTGATCTCTTTGACCTGCGCGATGACGTACTCGCCGTAGCCCGATGTCAGATCGAGCGTCGTCCAGCCCCACCCACCCAACACAGGTGAATGGTTGGTCAGAGGTGGACGCATCAACATATTACCGTTCTTCTCCACGATGACCCACTCGCCGTGTCGCTCACCGGCCAGATCATCCCACATCAGCGAGACATAGATCGGCGCGCGCACACCTATCGAATGCAGAGCCTCAATCTGTTGCCCCATCAGGTCAAAGGAGAGATGGGGATGCATCGTGCCCACCTGCGTGGGATAGTAAGAATAGCCGTGATGACACTTGGCAAAAATCGTCATCGAGTTGACATGCCCCAGCTTGACCGTCTCGGCAAAGGCACGCGCATCAAAATCCGCGCCGACATGCTCACAGGACGCAGAGGTGTGAAAGTCCAGATGAACCTGACGAAAACGAAGCTTAATCGGTTCCATATGATTCCTTCCTATTTTTTAGGCGTAATACGCAAGGCGAAAGCATGTTCACAGGGCCTGCGCGCTGGCATAGCTACGACAAGGCCATCACTCGTGCGGTTCCAGGACAGCGGCTCAGAGACACCGAGCATCTCTACCTTTTCGATGGGCATTTCGTACAGCATTAGATCCGTTCCCAACGATTTAATCGTAGCCCTACCCTGCTCCGGCCAGGCCAGCAGCAGGGCATAGAGGGTATCGCCGCGCGTAGTGAAGCGAATATCTTGCCCGGTAAAGGGCGCGCGTTTGGTATCATTGAAGCTGCCACCCATGACCTGCGTCGGTCCCTCGCCGAAGATTTTCCAGGGCCGCGTCCCATAAATCGCCTCACCATTGACGACCAACCACTCGCCGAGGCCCAGCAATATCGCCTGCTCCGGCTCAGGAATGGTGCCATCAGGGCGCGGCCCAATATTGAGCAGCAATGCACCATTCTTGCTCACAATATCCACTAGATCACCGACCAGTTCGGTCACGGACTTATAATCCTGCTGGCTCACATAGCCCCAGGAATTCTTCGAGACAGAGGTATCGGTCTGCCAGAAATAGGGTAGAATGGTCGAGGATTGGCCCCGCTCAATGTCAAAGACAGCAGTTCCCTCTGGAAAGGCTTTGAATTTGTAGTTAATCGCTACACCGCGTTGCCATTGCGCAGCGCGGTTGTAGTAATAGGCCGCGAAGCGTTGTAGATAGCTCTGAAAAACGGGTTGCTCAATCCACCAGTCGAACCAGACCACCTGCGGCTGATACTTATCGACCAGTTCACAGGTACGTGCCAGCCAGTCATCCAGAAATTCCTCGTTCGGCTGTAAGGTATCCGGCTGAGCCGGGCCATAAAGATCGGCATAACGTGCATCCTGCACATCAGACGGAAATTTCATGCCGCCATTGAAGAACCACCAGTGTTCGGCGCGATGGCTGGAGAGGCTAAAGGTGAGCCATTGTTGTCGCACGGCAGCCGCCAGTTCGCCAATGATGTCGCGTTTCGGCCCCATATTTGCCGCGTTCCACCGCGAAAATGAGCAATCGTACATGGCGAAGCCGTCGTGATGCTCCGCGACCGGCATCACAAACTGCGCTCCGGCCCTTCTAAAGAGAGCCGCCCAGGCATCGGGATCGAACTTTTCGGCGGTGAACAGGGGAATAAAATCTTTATAGCCAAAGCGTGTCTGCGGGCCATACGTCTCTACATGATGAGCAAAGACCGGCGAATCTTGCAGATACATATTGCGCGGATACCATTCACTGCCAAAGGCCGGAACGGAATAAACGCCCCAGTGAATAAAGATGCCAAATTTGGCATCTTCGTACCAGCGCGGCACGCTGTACGCCTTGAGCGACTCCCAGTTGGCGGCAAAAGGGCCATCGGCGATGACGCGCTCTATGCTGTGCTTCGCTTCCGCGATGCGATCACTATATATGGACATTACTGCTCCTTATCTAGTAGGGGCGTGATTGATCACGCCCTGAAAACGCTTTGATGGGCAACCAGGGCGTGATCAATCACGCCCCTACGGGCCGTTCCATCTCCAATGTGGGGATGAAAATTCTTCATTCACGCCCTGAGAACCCCTTGATGGGCAACCAGGGCGTGATTGATCACGCCCCTACGGGCCATTCCATCTCCAATGTAGGGGTGAAAATTCTTCTTCACCCCCTGAGAACGTCTTGATGGGCAACCAGGGCGTGATCAATCACGCCCCTACGGGCCGTTCCATCTCCAATGTGGGGGTGAAAATTCTTCTTCACGCCCTGAGAACGCTTTGATGGGCAACCAGGG
>Ga0080006_1216046_pt1 | contig 76609 bp, 72 predicted proteins | sample RS3BMetagenome_FD_69209 | JGI IMG/M metagenome (GOLD analysis project Ga0080006, IMG submission 69209) | Ferric oxide microbial mat and aquatic microbial communities from Rainbow Spring, Yellowstone National Park, USA - RS3B (SPADES... ... | reverse complement strand
CCCCTCCAGTCGCTCCTCGAAATCCTCCTGTTCCACGCGCGAGAACGCGCGTACATGCCCTGCTTTGAGAGCTCCTCTAGGCCAACAACACCTGCAACGGACTGGATCACGCGAGCGATTTCTAGCTGGTGCTTTTTAGCGCGGTTCCTCTCCCTGTTCGAGTACTTAGCGAGTATTTTCTTCGCCTTCTTCGACTTTGAAGCCTTCCTCTGGGCGCTCCTCCTTTTTTCGAAGGATGAGATGTGCACCGATGCTAGCTTCGATGTGTCAATCCTAACCCACCCCGTCTCTGGTGAGTAGCCATCCAGGGAAAGCAGGTTGAAGTCCCAAGCCACGCTTGGCTTTTCGCCTTGGCTCTTGTCTTCGTAGTGAACTGGAAGGTGCACCTTTTCAAGCGTTATTATTGGTTCGCCAAGGCCCGCTGAAGAAACTTCTCTAGGCAGAGGAAAGTACCTTTTAGAGAGGTCGATGTAAACGTGTTCGCCAGGTTTAACCGTTAACCTAAGCCTTTCACCTTCAAGCTTGACGAGCGTTTGCTTCACTCTCGCGAATAGCCTTCTCGCTGTGGGCTTCTTCCTTTTTCTGTCTCCTTTGACGTAGTTCTTTCTCCACGATTTGAATATTGAATATGCTGTCTTCATTGCCGAGTCAACCCAGTGGGCTGCGTAAGGCCAATCCTCAAGCAGGCTGTCCCTGAGCTTCTTCCTGTAATCTCCGCTGTGGATGTCCACCTTGTACTTCGGTAGTAGCCTCCACTGCTTCTTTCCATTAACCTTCCTTTTTTTCCATTCTATGTTATTCCAAAGCTCTTCGAGCACGCTATTAACGGCGTCCCTGTAAGCTTTGAGGAGCGGAAAGAGCTCCTCCCCGCGCTCATGCTTTAGAGAATAGCTCTTTAGCACGCTTCACGGCCTCCTTTTGCTCACCGCTCCTCATTCCGTACAGTTTACCAGAAAAGTGAGATATTATTGTGATCAGGTCCTCTACAAGTTCTTGTTGTGGCGGTTTTGCGTCTGCCAGGTTTAGCACTTCTATTGTTGTTCCATGCCCTTCAAACACTTTTTTCAATGCCTCAAAACCAAACCTTGCTGGCCTATCCTCGTGCAATACCAGGACTTTATCGACCTCGTTGTGTAGCACCCGGTCGAGAAGCCTCAGTCTCAGGAAGCCCTTTCTCTTCTGGTTCAAGCCTGAGCCTATATCGGTAATCACTTCTTGTACGCCTCTCTGCCTCAAACGTTCAACCTGCCTCTCCAAGTCAGCTTTCTGCGTATCCAAGTCTTCTTTCTGCGCATTAGAAGAAACTCTTGCATATCCAATAACGCTCCGCATGCCTTTTTCACCCTGCAACCTCCTGATTTCTGATTCTGGTATTCTCCTGCGACCGCCAGGTGTTCTCAGGACCCCGATTTTGCCTTGCTTATCCCACTTCTGAATAGTCCTTGGGTGAAGGCCGAGGAGCAAACATGCCTCTTTCAAGGTATATGATCTTTCAGGCACAGAATATTATATGACAAGCACCTATATAAAACTAATTTATTTTGAAACTGTTTGTGACAGCGTCACGTTATGGCTTTGTATCCCTCCTCGGTTAGACCGAAGAGCGCGCCTCTTCCTCCGAAGCGCTTTACCAACCCTTTCTTTTCTACGTTCTTCGATACTATGTAGCAATACACAGTACCCATACCAGCCTCCTCTGATATCCTCTTTATCGTGCTAGGCTCCCCAATCTTGAGCAGGGCGGTTAAGAATTTCCGCTCCCCCTTGGTAAGTATTTTAATCTGTTTCGTAGCTTCGGCCTCGTCGACCCAATTTCCATTTATCAAAATCTTTGTCAAGATTTATCTCATGATACCAAAAAAGGGAATAATATAAGCATTTCGAAAGAAACCTCCCAACGCTCTAGGTCGTGAGGTCTAAAAACGCCTGTAAAAGCGTTCAGAACGGGAAACTATAGCTGTTTGGAAACGTCTTCCGGTATTGCTCCAACGATCCGGGTGCCGCTGGGGTCCGCCTCCCCTATACCGACCTTTTTGCATAAATCGCAATACATTTGAGATATAGCCCCGATGTCGTGCTTTTCCATTAGCTGCTCTGCGGCTGCGGAGGCAAACTTCTCTATTTCTGGTTTCCAGGCCTTGATTATTTCGTGTTCCTTCCCTCCCCTTTCGCCGTTCATGTAGTGGCTAATAGATGCTTGGGAGACTCCCAACAGCTTGGCGGCAGCGGCTTCGCTCAGGAAATACTTGTTCATGAGTTGCTTGGCTATCTCAGCTCTGGCTATTGGGAGTAAGTATTTGACCGAATCTTCGCATTTAGCTAGGGCTTTCATTACGTCTCATTATTCTATCTCGCGGTGCCTTTTAAGTATTACAGCGTTATATAAACGGGATGTGATTCCATTACCCGCAGGCCGATGAGCGACATTCAAGCGGGCTCGAGGGGATTTGAACCCCTGATCAACGGCTCCGCAGGCCGCCGTCTTTAGGACCACAAGGTTATCCTGACTAGACCACGAGCCCGAGATTTACCCAAGCGCGTTAAAAAGGCTTGCCTCCTGGCTGCGATATCACGCCCAGTGTGCTGAGGATAGGAAGCGATCTAAAAAGAGGCTTCATCCGGCGGTATCCAATCAAATGTCGCATCATCAAGCGTTGAGAGGGTGGATTCGTACTCGCCCAAGGTGACGCGGACTTTTTCTTCAGAGCCCCTCCGTTAGTTAAGTGCGGGAAGTTTACTAAGGCTTAAAAGCACCTAAATATAATTTCCGATTGGGTGATAATGTGTGTCTGGGGCTGAGTTCCTGAAAAAACCCCACCTGAACCTGGTGGTGATAGGGCACATCGACCACGGTAAGTCGACCATAGTTGGTAACCTTCTTTATCTCACTGGCTCCTTAGATCCGAGGGAGATGGCTGAAATAGAGGCGGCTGCGAAGGCAAAGGGCGAAGAAGATAACAAGTTTGCTTGGGTGCTTGACAGGCTTAAGGAAGAGCGGGACAGGGGCATTACCATAGACCTGAGTTTCTGGAGGTTTGAGACGCCGAAGCACTTCTTCACTTTTATCGACGCTCCTGGTCACAGAGACTTCATAAAGAACATGGTAACTGGTACGAGTCAAGCAGATGCTGCGATATTGGTTGTCTCGGCTAAGAGGGGTGAATATGAGGCCGGCATAGGCGCTACTGGGCAGACCAGGGAGCACGCGTTCTTGGCCAAGACCATGGGCGTGAACCAAATAATAGTGGCCGTTAACAAGATGGACGATTCGTCCGTCAACTACTCCCAGCAAAGGTATGAAGAAGTGAAGAGCGGGATATCGAAGCTCCTCTCCATGATAGGGTACAAGATGGATAAGGTACCAGTTATCCCTGTTTCGGGCTGGAAGGGCGATAACCTGGTCACGAAGAGCCCCAACATGCCGTGGTATAACGGGCCCACGTTAGTTGAGGCCCTGGACATGCTTGAGGAGCCGCCGAAGCCCGTAGACAAACCCTTGAGGATACCGATTCAAGACGTGTACACTATACAAGGGGTAGGTACTGTCCCAGTGGGCAGAGTAGAGACCGGTGTGTTGAAGATTGGAGATCGCCTAGTATTCTTACCCTCCAACAAGGTTGGAGAGGTTAGGGATATAGAAACCCATCATACGAAGGTCCAGCAAGCAATACCGGGTGACAACATTGGATTCAACGTCAAGGGTATAAACAGGACCGACATACAGAGGGGAGACGTGGCCGCTAGGCTTGATTCCCCCGCCACCGTGGTCAAGGAGTTCACTGCGAGGATATTCGTACTTTACCACCCGACCTCCTTTGGGGTAGGTTACACGCCGGTGGTCCACATACACACCGCGACCGTTGCTTGCAGGATCGAGGAGATAGTTAACAAGCTAGACCCGAGGACAGGTCAACCGCTCCCCGAAAAGGCGACCTTCCTCAAACAGGGAGATTCTGCCGTGGTTAGGATGGTCCCCATAAAGCCCATGGTGGTAGAGAAATATCAGGACTTTCCGCCGCTGGGAAGGTTCGCCATTAGGGACTCTGGAAGGACCATAGCCGCCGGGATAGTGGTGGATGTCGTTCCTGCGCAGATTCAGGTGAAGGCTTGATGGCCCAAAAGGCCAGAGTTAGGCTTTGGAGCGCTAACGTTAAGGATGTTGACTCGGTGTGCGAAGAGATAAAAGACGTTGCCGCCAAGGCGGGAGTGAGGGTGGCCGGCCCCATTTACCTCCCGACTAAGTACCTCAGAGTTACGACGCGCCGGGCCCCGAACGGAGAGGGTACCGATACCTTTGACCACTGGGAGATGCGCCTCCACAAAAGGCTCATGGATATCGACGCGGATGAGCGCGTCATGCAAGAAATAATGAGGATACAGGTACCGGATTCGGTTTATATAGAGATTCAGCTGACCTGAATTTTTTTGGCGGCCTCCAGAAAGAGTTCCACACCTTTTTGGAGGTCGGGAGATCCCCTGTCGTTGAGGGGGACCTTGGTCATGACGTGTATGAACTTACCGTCCTGGGTTTCTATGAAGGCCTGAGGGATTTCAACCCCTCCAAATTCGTCCTTTTCGCCGTAATTGGTCAAGAAGTTCCAGTCCTCATTAAGTTCCTTGTAGTCAGCTCCGAGTTGCGCGGCCGCGTTTTGGCATATCTTTTTCGCATAAGTTTTAACGGCGTCCCAATCTGCCGTCACCAATATCACGCTCTTAACGGTCATTTGTGTTACGATGGTTATATGGCTTAAAGGCTAGCGCTTTGAAGGGGCTCAGATAGGACTTTAAGTCACGCCTTTCCTATCCCGGATTCCTCTTCATAGCCCTTTAGCGCTAAAGCAGTGGCCTCCGCGCTCAAAAGGGTTGGGGATAGGTTTAGCTCATCAGCGGCCTCTTTTAGGTCCTCGAATTCCGGTTTTACGCTTATGACGTTGCCTTCTGAATCCCACCCGAACTTCACCCTGAGTTTCTTCCCTCTTATTTCGATGATCCGGGTCTCCCTTTTAGCGATGTATCTATTTACGGACCAAACCCTAACACCCAGCGTCCCGCTATCGCGCATCATTAAGCTGGCTAGCGCCCGGGTTTTGTCGGGTGCTGATAAAGCTCTCAATAGAAATCCCGGTCTTCCCTTTTTCCGAAAAGTCGGAACGGCATACGCGTCGAGAGCGCCTTTTTTCATCAGGTCATCGATGGTTTTCCCGAGGACCTCGCCCGTGGCGTCGTCCACGTCTGTTTCGATTTGCATTACCTGTTCCTCGAGCGGATCGTCGTCTCCTAGGATCACCCTTATGAAAGAAGCCCTCCTTCCTAGGTCCCTTTGGCCTATGCCATAGCCGATCTTTCTCGGGACGAAGATAGGGTTGACGCAGGTTGGGTCGGCTAGCGCTGTTATCACACTGGCCCCAGTAGGGGTAGTGAGTTCTCCTGTCCCGAAGGGCCCCGGAAAAACGCGGAGGCCCGATTTAGCCAGGATTCTAATCGTTGCGGGTGCAGGAGCTCCCATTATTCCGTGCGAAAAATCAAAATCTCCACCGCCAAGGGGTATTGGAGAGGAGCAGACCCTTGCGCCGTCAAGCACGTGAAGGTCTTCCAGGGCCAGAGCGATACCAACGATGTCTATAACGGTATCGGCAGATGAAGCTTCGTGAAGCGTTACTTTTTCCTTTAAACCATGAACGTCGGCTTCTGCTGCCACCAAGTTGTTGAACGCCTTGATTGCCAGCTCGGATGCCGGTTTGCTTGCTCCGAAGTGTTGCAAAGCCTCCCTTATGGTGGTCTCAAGAACGGTGCTCTCTCTTTCCGGGTGCGGTGGCTCACCCTCTTCGAAGGTCAGCTCCTCGTCTATTCTGACTTGTACGCGTTTTCCCTTGATTTCTCTAGACTGTGAATCTTTTATCGAGATCTCAATTGAGCGAACTCCCGGGAGGTTTTGCCTTACGAAATCCGCCAGGTCGACTATTTTTCTTTCATCTGCGCCCAGATCCAATAGGGCGCCAAGGATCATGTCACCTGAGGCGCCGGCCGTCGAGCAGTCGAAATAAACTATCATTTCTTCGTTTTGTATGGGTTCGCGCTTTAGCTTTTCGGGTTTTGATAAGACGAACGACAGACCTCGCTTTTTAGGGCGGAGAGGAGGTCGGGAAAGACGCATAGTAGAGCGAGATGGGTCTGGTATTTTTTGTTCGACCGCTGTCCTGCGTTTTACCGACGCGCTTCCGATTAACTTTATATTTTTTCCCCTGGATCTCCGAATGAGGGAAATCCTGGAGAGGTTGCAAAACGGGAAGATAAGCGTAGAACAAGCAGAGGAAGAGATCAGGAAGCTTTACGTGGACGAAATCGGCGATGAGGTAAGGCTTGACCTCGAGAGAGCCGAAAGGAGAGGAATCCCGGAGGTCATCATGGCCGAGGGAAAGGAGCCCCGCGTGGTCGCCGAGCTGGCCGCAGAGATGGCCAGCAGGACGGGCTCAGCTCTGGTCAGTAGGGTGATGGACGATGCGCACAGGGGACCACTAAGAGAGCTAGCCAAAGCGTTTGACGTCATCGAAGGTGACAGGTGTTTCACCATTAGAAGAAGGGGTTTCCTACCGGTGAGGACCGGGGGAAAGATCGGAGTTCTTTCCGGGGGCACGGCTGACGCCCCGATCGTGGAAGAGGTCAAGATGGTGGCGCAGGAAATGGGATGTGATGTGCTCGTTGCGATGGATGTGGGAGTGGCGGGTTTGCATAGGTTATTCAAACCCTTGAAAGAAATGCTTGACGAGGGAGTGCAAGTGTTGGTCGTGGCAGCGGGCATGGAAGGGGCACTTCCTGCAGTAGTCGCGTCCCTTGTGGACCTTCCCGTGATAGGCGTCCCCGTCTCCACCGGTTACGGGTACGGCGGTAAGGGGGAGGCGGCACTCATGTCAATGCTACAGGCTTGCCCCATGGGCATTGCGGTGGTGAACATAGACGGCGGCGTGGCCGCAGGCGCGTTCGCCGCGATGATTGCGAACAAAATTTCTAAATGTGGGGATCAAGGTGGACGACTTTTTAGGAATTCGCGGAAATTATGGATTTTATTCAAAAGGCTTATATCACCATAATCCCCTAAATCATGCCATATGAGCTGAAAGACGGTTCCTTAAGACCTCATAGGTTATCGGTGGAAGACGCTCTTTCTTTAGCTGGCAAGGTTAGGTTCGTGGACCTCCAGTTCGTGGATTTGAGCGGGAGGCTCCAGCACGTCACAATTCCTTCCCACGCACTTGACGAACGTTCCTTTAAGTATGGAGTGCCAAAGCTAGACGGTTCCTCCATAAGGGGTTTTGCGAAGATCGACGAGTCTGACATGGTGTTGTTTCCTGATCCCTCGACTGCTGCCTTGGTCCCCTGGTATCCGCAGGAGTTTGCGACTATTCGCTTCATTTGTGACGTGGGTAACGCTTCCGGGGGAAGTCTTTTTGAAGATGCCCCGCGGCACGTCGCCAAGCGCGCGTATTCGATGCTTGCAGACCAGGGTTATGTCTCTTATTGGGGGCCAGAGGTCGAGTTTTTCGTTTTTGATAGGGTGAATTGGGATACATTGCAGCCTTACAGGGGAGAGAGTTACCAGATCGAATCCAGGGAAGCCCCCTGGTCTTGGGGGGGTAATGGTTATCCCATACCGTTCAAGGGGGGATACTACCCTGCACCACCTCAGGATTCGCTTTACGAGCTGAGGAGCAGGTCGGTCGCTTACCTAGAGGATTACTTTCACGTAATCTGCGATGCCCACCATCACGAGGTCTCCACGGCTGGGCAGGGCGAAATAAACATAATGAGGGATGAACTAGTGGCCTCAGCTGACGCGGTCTCCACCATAAAATACGTGGTTAAGAACGTCGCAAGAGGTATGGGGATGGTTGCGACCTTCATGCCCAAACCCATCTTCGGTGATAACGCCTCTGGTATGCACGTTCACTTCTCGCTCTGGACGGGTTCTACAAACGCCTTTTACGATGCATCGGATGGTTATGCCGAGCTCAGCCAGTTGGGTAGATATGCCGTAGGGGGTCTGTTAGAGCACGCTCGCTCGTTGGCGTCTATAGTTGCACCTACTACATCTTCCTACAAGAGATTGGTTCCGGGTTACGAGGCGCCAGTCTACATGGCATGGAGTAAGGCCAACCGGTCGGCTGCGGTCAGGATACCGGCCTATCACCGCGGAGAAGAACACGCCGCTGAAAAAAGGCTCGAGTTTAGGCCTCCCGATCCATCATCGAACCCGTACCTGGTCTTCGCTGCAATGACCGCGGCTGTTATTGATGGCATAAAGAAGAAAATAGACCCCGGAGACCCAGTCGACAGGAACATATACGAACTAACCGAGGACGAGAGAAGAGAAAGAGGAATAGGGGTGCTCCCGGGCTCTCTGAAGGAGGCCGTGGAAGCACTGCAATCGGACTGCGATTACCTGATGCCGGTATTCAGCAGGTCCCTCATAGATAAGATAATCCTTCAAGAGCTGAAAGACTACACCGACGTGAATATGCGGCCGCATCCCATGGAATTTCAATTGTACTTCGACGTCTGAATGCACGGTTGAGTTTAGTTGAGTTTTTGGGGGAGGCGTGTGCCAGCAATCGTGGTCAGAAAAATCTTATATCGGTAATCCGAAATATATGCGTCATGTTCGAAGAGGCGCGCAAGCGTACGCTGATATCCGCCTTCGCGTTTCTAGCGATGGCATTGGCAAAAATTGGCAGCGGGTTGATCTTCGGTAGCGTCATAATTTTCGCGGATGGCATACACTCAATCTCTGATGTGGCCATGGCCGCCGCGGTTTACGTGAGTCTAGCATTGGCGGAGCGCCCTCCCTCTGAAAGGTTTCCCTTCGGTCTTTACAAGCTCGAGAACATGGCTTCGCTTTTGGTCGCGGTGGCCATATCTGCAGCGGCGGTGGAAATAGGTTTTGACTCCTTGAGAGTTATCCGCGTCGAAGAACCGCTTGTACCGGTGGCGATTGAATCCGTTAGCCTTGTTGCTAGCTATTTGCTGATGGTTTATCTAAAGTCCACTCCGGGGATTAAGCTCGGTTCCATTGAAGCGCAAAGCGCTCACGCCTATCAGGACGTGCTTTCTTCGCTCGTTGTGATTTTCGGTATCATTGGGGAGTGGTTGGCCGTAAATCCCCTGGCGATAGGAGCGGCTTTGGTCGTATCCGCTTATATAGTTTTTGAGGCTTACAAGATAGGAAAGGATGCGCTTTTAGTCTTATTGGACGTTAGCAACGAAACCGTGGAGAATCGCATTAAAGAAGTGGCCTCGCGGGTTGATGGGGTGATCGGCGTACATGAGTTGAGGGTGCGGTCAGCGGGGCCTTACTATTTCGCTGAAATGCACCTTGAGGCTCCACCCAATTACTCGGTGAAGGAAGCGGACGATCTAGCCGACAGGGTCGAGGGAGAGATAAAGCGCAAGGTACCAGAAGTTTCGTACGTTTCCATTCACGTGGAGCCCGGCTCTTTTACCGGTAAGTGGACGGTAGCGTTCTCCGAGCAGGAGGACGGCGTGATCAGGGGGCACGTGGCTACGGCTCCTCTGTTGAAGATCGTGGATACGCAAACCGGTAGAACCGAGTTAGTCCCTAATCCCGCGTTGGGAGAAGATAGGAGGAAGGGCATAAGGCTGGCCAAACAGCTAAAAGACAAGGGGGTTGAGGTTTTAGTGGTAAGAGAGATAGGTGAAGGAATGCTTTCCAACCTGAAGGGCGAGGGTATATTAGTGTTGCGCTCTCCTACTTCGGACGAAAAAGAAGCTTTGAAGCTCTTCAAGGAGGGGAAGCTAGCACCCGCTGAGGCTGCTTTAGAAGGCGAGCGAACCTGTATGCACGACAGCGATGAGCGCTACCCTAAGAAGAGCATCGGCAGTCTTTTTGGCGGCGGACTTTTTCCGTTGGGCTGCGTAAACTCTGGGGGAACCCTCAGTAAGAGGGGCAAACCTTAGCTATGGGGCAAATGCGTGCTGTGCGCCGCCGGGATCCCTCAACTTTGACGAAAAAGGGGAAGAAGATGTAACCGTGAAACGTTTGTTTCGTAGTGGTTTGACAAAAAGAAGGCAAGCCTCGCTCCTTCTGGGGCGGGGGTAAGGTCGTTAAGCCGAAAGTTTTTTGGCGATGCCCTCCTCGGGTCAACTCTTAAAACGTGAGGGGCGGGGGCCGATTTCTCCCACGCGGGAGGGCGTCGGCGAAGTCAAACGCGCGGATAGGAGGACATCGTCGTACGCCTTTTGCCCGACGGTTTTAAGAGAGGGAGCTCGGGAATTCAGCGGCTCTCGGCCAAGCCCCTCAAGAGCTCGACCGCGAGAGGAGGCAGAGGTGCACCCCTGGAGGGGAAGTGGACTTCGAGGAGGCACGCGAGGGGTACTGCGAGAAGTATGGGAGCGCGCTAAAGGCCAACGCCGATCGAGTCCTGGACGAGGAGTGTTCATCACCTCTCTCCTTCCTAAGGATGAAGAAGGGAGATAGAAGGTTGCACCCCGGGGAGAGGGAAGGTTGCCATCCTGCGCTCCGCGTGGGGATGCCGGGTTACTGGGAGGGCGGGGAGACCGGGAGGGGGAAGTCGCCCCCTCGTCGTGAGGCAGGACGGGTACGCGGTGGAGGAAGAAAACCGCAGGCTAATGCTCAAGGACTTCGGTCTCGGTTTCGACTTCGCTGGCAGGCTGAGGTGGGGCAGCAAAAAGGGCTAGGTTCGAGGTATACCTCGACGAGGCCGAGAACGCTTGGTATGCCTCTGTCCAGCTCAAGGTGAGCGCTGAGACGACTGAGAATGGCAACGAGTCGGAGCACGTAGTCCGCGGCGAGAGTAGATCCGTGTAAGTCGAGTCTCCCAAGGGTGACGAGGCCGCTTCAGTCGACTTGGGCATAAAATGAGCGTCCTGGCCAGCGTCCTCGTCGTCGGCGACGGCACTTGGTCGTTTTACAAAGGCGTAAGAACTGAGGAGGACTACTTCTACTCCGAGAAAGAGATCTCAGAGGTTCGGTCGCTGGCGGACAAGGCCAAGAATATGGGGGAACAGGAGGCCCGTGATGGGCTTGATAGGGAGAAGAGGAGGCTCTTCAAGAAGTTGACGAGCGGGCTACTTCACCTGTACCGCCTCCTCGCTTCCCACTCGGTGAAGGCCCTAGATCAACTCGGCGCCTCGGCGATCTGCTTGGGCTACCCTCTCAGCGCAGCGCAGGAGGAGGGCAACGAGCTCGCCGTTGACCTCTGGTCCTGCCGTAAACCGATGGACGCGATTGGATCGAGGGCCCATGAGTGCGGCGTGAAAGCCTTAGAGGTCGTCGAATACAACGCGTCCAAGTACTGTGCCTATCGCGGCGGGGAAGCCAAGAGAGGGGCTAGAGGCGTGATCAGCTGTCCCTTGGAGCATAAGCTGCGCTCCGGCATGAACGGCGCGCTGAGCATCCTGAAGAAGGCCAACGCGGTAGTTTCAACGGTGAATAAACCGCTCTCTTTCCTGTGAGTCGCAACCCAGTAGCGCCCGAAAAAGGGGCGTAACCCCCGAGACCTCGGGATCCCTCGTCCTTCGTGGCGTGGAGGAGGTCAGGGGTTAAACTTTTACTAGCTTTCCGACCATTCATATGATAAACGACCAAGACATAAAGAGAATGGCAGACTTGTTAAAATCGGGCGCTACGATGCTTGCCGACACGTGCCCCGTGTGTGGGTCTCCGCTTTTCAAGCTGAGGGATGGTCAAGTGATTTGCCCTCATTGCAACCGCCCTGTGGTATACCTGAGAGCGGGGGAAAGCGAGGCTGCTGCCATGGAGCCTTATATTCTCGAAAGAGCTAGGGATGTTTTGTTGAGAAAGCTCAGCGATTTGACCGCGCTTTTGGAGACGGATCCAGATAACGCCTCTTCATACATCGCGCTGATGTCCCAGGTGCTGGACGATTTGAAGAAAATTGAATCGCTGGTGAGCGCCGGCGCCAAACGGGGAGAGCCGCGAGTTATAGGAAGGGAGATGGATTGCTCGTAATCGGCGGCATGGGCGTTGGCGGGCCCAAGAATCTGACCTGTGGTTTGCTTGAAGCGGTGAGGGCCTGTGATTACGTATTCGCTGAGAAGTACACCGATCCCGAAGACGAGAGTACATTGCAAGAAGTAGAGAGTTTCACTGGCAAAAAGGTGGTGTTGCTGGATCGGGCAGACCTTGAAGAAAATAACGCATTGGTTGTGTTGAAGGCTGCCCAGCAGGCTAACGTCGCGCTCCTGGTTTTTGGCGATCCGTTCATATTTACCACCCACTTGGTGGTGAAAAGGCGGGCTGAGAGCATGGGGATCCCGGTAAAGGTTTTTCATGGGCTCTCCGTGTTGTCGTTGGCCCCTTCATCATCCGGCTTGGATCCCTACAGGTTTGGGCCCCCGGTGACACTCGTTTTTCCCGATGAGAAATACGGGTACTTCCCGGAGACGCCATACGAAGTAGTTGCGGATAACCTGTCGCGGGACCTGCATACGCTCTTGCTCATGGATGTGCGGGCTAGTGAGGGACGTTTCATGAGCTTTGAAGAGGCATTCGATTTGCTGGGTCAATTGGAGAAAAAATTGGGGAAGGGAATATTCGTGAAGGGCAGGAAAATCGTGTTACTGGCGGCCTTGGGGTCGGATAGGGAAGTCGTTAAGTGGGTCGACTTCGGGGACGGGCCCCCGCGCGGTGGGTTTCCGCTGCCCAGGTCCGCTATAATACCCGCTTCTATCAGGTTCTACGAGGAGGCGTCGCCTCTCGGTAGAAACGGCTAAAAGCGGGCTATCCAGTTGTTCGTGCAGGGACTTCCCGACGTGCCATCTTTCATGAAAAAGAGCGGGTTTCGCCCGAGAGAGTACCAGCTCAACATATATTCATCATCCCTTAGGGAAAATACGTTGGTGGTGCTCCCTACGGGATTGGGGAAGACGGTGGTGGCGGCCATGGTTGCCGCGCGTAGGTTTCAGGAATACCCGGATGAGAAAATATTGGTGCTAGCGCCCACCAGGCCTTTGGCGGAGCAGCACCTTTCAGCCTTCAGGTCGATGCTAGACATACCTGACATGAAAGTGCTGACGGGCGAAGTGGACCCGGAGTTACGTAAGTGGCAGTGGAACCATAGCTCAGTGCTTTTCATGACGCCCCAGGCGCTCAGAAACGACCTAGAAGAGGGAAGGTATGACCTGAGCGACGTTTGCTTTGCGGTGTTCGACGAAGCTCATCACGCGGTGGGAGATTACCCTTACGTTTACATAGCTGCCAGATACGTTAAGGAAGCAAAACATCCCCTCATCATGGGACTAACGGCCTCGCCTGGTCACACGCGCGAACACATGGACGAGGTCCTATCCAACCTTTTCATAACCCACGTGGAGGCTCGGGATGAGAAGAGTCCTGACGTTGCTCCTTACGTCAAGGGGGTTCGGGAAGAAAGAGTTGAGGTAACTTTGCCCACGGAAATGCGGCAGGTGGCGTGGGTTCTTGAGTCGCTCTCTAAGAAGTACTTGGACCGCCTTTCGGCTTTTGGGATAAGGTTTCGCGGGGACAACGTACCCACAAAGTACTTGCTTAACGTGCAGCAGAAGCTTAGGGCGCAAATGGAATCGGGTGAGCGGGATTCAAGCACGTATTTGGCGTATGGGCTTCTCAATAACGCCATAAGGGTGAGGCATGCAAAGCTGCTTTTGGAAGTGGAGGGCGTCAGCAGCGCATTGGCTTATATGGAGGAAATCGAATCCGAAGCAGAACAAGAGGGTTCGACTCGCTCATTGCGCGCGCTCGTCAGGGAGGAGGCGTGGACTAACGCCAGGCATTCGCTTGAGGCGCTTAAGGAGGATGGGGTGGAGCATCCCAAGGTGCCGGTTTTGAGGGATGCGGTCCGGAACGGGTTGAAAGAGAAGGGGAACAAAGTGCTGGTTTTCGCTCACTACAGAGAAACAGCTAGGGTGCTTTCCTCCTTACTTCAAGATGTGGATGGGGTAAAGGTTGCGCCTTTTATGGGCCAGGCCGCCAGGGGAGACGAGAAAGGTATGAGCCAAAAGGATCAGATGAGGGTCTTGGAAGATTTTAGAGAAGGGCTGCTCAACGTTCTAGTGGCCACTCAGGTAGCGGAGGAAGGCTTGGATATCGAGAACTGCGATTTGGTCATATTTTACGATAACGTGCCCAGCGCCATAAGGTTGATACAGCGCCGGGGAAGGACGGGCAGGAAAAAAGAAGGGAGGCTACTAGTGTTGGTCGCGAAGGGCACTGCGGATGAAAGTTATCATTGGATATCCGTGAGGAGGGAGGGCGTGATGGATAGATTGGTCTCGAGGAAGGGCGAAGTGGCGCGCGGGGTTTCCAAGGGCAAGGGTCTCGAGGACTACGTGGTGCGGGAAGGGGCGAACACAAAAACGGATAAAGGGCAGACTAATACTATGGAAGAGATGTCCGGGGAAGAAAGGAGAAAGATAGAGGTCGATCAGAGGCTCAGGGGGACGCGTCTTTTGGCTGAACTTAGCGGTTTGGGCGTATCGTGCGAGTTCAGGGACCTTGGTGGTGAATACATAAAAGTGAAGGATGCGGTCGTAAGGGTTTTGAGCTGTGACAGTGTCATGGGTTTGCTTTCCTCGGGGAGTTTGTTTGAAGAGGCAATATTCATGAAGACGCTTGGGAAGCCGGTCTTCATAGTTGAGGGAAATCCACCCCTTCTCGGGTCCGAGGAGCCGGGTCCCAGAAGTTCGCTGATGGCTATTTCGCTTAAGTACGGTGTACCTTTCATACCGAGCTTGGGTCCTAGGGATTCGGCCCTCTATATCTGGGCGTGGGCCTCACGCGAGGATCGAGGGCCCAGGGTAGCTTTTTACAAAACCGATTTTACGTCAAAGGTTGGCCAGCGCCTTTACCAGGGCGGCGGAGGAGGCCGCTTTCTTAAGCGCGAGTTCTAGTTCGTCTGGCGCGTAGAAAGCGCCCGTCTGAGCCATGGCCACCGCCCTTTGCGCCGCCCTTTGAAGGATTAAGGGCGTGCTTTCATCGGTAAATATCTCCGATTCCACAGCCAGCGTCAGCGCCTTCATCCTTGCCTCCGTTAGGTCGCGCTCGTATTTCTCGATGTCTATGTGCAGTTCTTCGCCCGGTATGAAAATACCGTCCCAAGCGCCCTTTATCTCAAAGGATAGTTGGATTGGTCTTATATCTAGCGCCATCAGGAGCGCTGCCGCGGCAGCGCTCACTTTTTCTCCGGCGCGGATCAGCGTGAAATCCTCATCCAACCTGAGCATACCCTTTACTATTCTGGTTTTTGCTCCCATGTCAGTTAATATGGTCGCGGGCCCTCCAGGAGGTAGTCCCAAGTCTCCCGCTGGGATCACGACGTCTGTCTTGGCGGTGGCACCGCTTTTGATCCAGTCTGCCTGCTTTATTTCTTCGACGGTTGTTGAGACCAGGAAAGGGGAGACTTTGGAAAGGATAATGGCGTTACTACCCTTCATCAGGTCGGTCAGCTTTTCTATGCCGGGGCGCTCTCTCTGCAGCGACGTCAGCGCCCTTACAACGACGCTATTTTTGGCGACTTTTACCTCTCCTAGCCCCCTGAGCCTTGCCCTTAGCTCTGACATCATGTGACCGCTAGCCCCCTGTATCCCTATGACCATTATGGCTGGATACTCCTTTATTTTTTCAGCTAACTGGGAAGAGAGTTCACGTTTCTTTAATAATATTTGTTCTGAGGGCAAAATCAATCACCCGATTTCAATCGGTTTACCCATGGTGAGCTTGATCAAGACCTTTCCAATTTCGACGGAGGGATTTTTGAACTCCCTGGCCACTTCGTTAAGCACGGCCAGCGCGTTCTCCGCAATCTCCTGATCGCTCATGTCTTCTTCTCCTATTTTGACGGATAAGTATGGTTGATCCTTCATCCTGACCTTCGCGGTTCTTCTAGCTCTCTCCACCAATGACGTCACGTCCGCGTTAGGGGGAATTGGGTCCGGCATCTTGCCTCTGGGTCCGAGGAAGGGACCGAGCACCCTACCGACCGTAGGCATTAGCTCCGTTTCGGCCAGGTAGTAATCGTAACCTTTGGCTACTTTTCTTGCGCTTTTTTTGTCCTGGGCCAGGGCCGTTAGCTCGTCTCTGCCCATGGTGAACGCAGCCCCAGCTTTCTCCGCCATCGCCCGCTTTTCGCCGACCGCGAAAACGGCCACGCTGGTGGACTTTAGTTCATGCGGGAGTAACACCGATTTGTTTTGTTTGTATTCCTGTTTCCTGGGATCGAAGTGCGGTAATTGCACTATCAGCTCGAAGCTTTGTTTGAAGTTCCTCGGTTTACTTTCGGCTCTGGCGCGCTTCACGGCGTCAACCAACTGATCTAGCGTAGGTATAGGCATCGCCATTTCGCCCTCTTTGCTTCAAACTCTATTTCACCCTTGCTTAAAAGCTGATCATAGGCACCGGAATTTATTTCTGAAATGACTTCTTTTGGCTTTTTACCGTTAACCGTGAGGCCTACCGAGGCGGCTACGCCCAGGACCGTCCTGACCGCGCCTTTGAACGTCGAGGCCGTCAGCGAGTCTGCCCTATCCTCAGTCACTTTGACTATGGTTTCAAGGGATATGTCCCCGGCCGTGGCTTCCCCGGCTACCCCGGGTTTTCCAACCCCACCGGATTTGCCTATTTCGTGCAGCAGAACAGATGAAAGCGATGGCTGACCTACTTCTACCTCAAAGTCTTTGCTTGACATGTCTACCGTTACCTTGACCGGTACCTTCATGCCCATGTACTTCTTCGTCAGCTCATTTATCTTGGCTACAACTTGGGGTGTCTTTACGCCCGTTGGGCCGAGAGCCTGACCGATCGGAGGCCCAGGTGTTGCCTTCCCGGCGTCGACCCTAAACTTGAACACTTTTTTAGCCATTTTGAGTTCCTACCTCTTCCTTTTTCTCCGAGCCTTCTGCGGATATCACCTTTAAGGAATCCGCCGATACGACTACTGGCATCACGTTCGGCGTGCCGATTAGGCTTATGCCGACCTCACCTTTTGCCTTATTAATGAATTCTATTTTGCCCCTCATGCCCTTCAATAGGCCACCGGTGACCTCGACTAGGTATCCCTCCTTTATTTGGTCGATTACCGGGGCTGGAACTAAAAGCTTCTGAAGCTCATCGTCCTTAACCAATCCCTTTATTCTACCCCTGACGAACCTATCTCCTTCTATCAACCGATCGATCGCAGCGGAGCTGGCGGCTTCAATCAGGACGTACCCCCTAAGGGAGGGTATGGATGTGATGGAGTAAATTTGAGGGGTACCACGCGAGTTCATGTTTTTAGCTTTTTCGGCCAGCTCCGAAATCACTTCCTCCTCCCTCCCGCGAGTCATTTTGAGGGCGTAAGTGAATGGCATTTCGTTCACCTACAGCGGGAGCGCTGACATGAGTATGTGTATGAGGAACGCTAACGTACCGACGGCCAGGAGCCCCAAGAAAGTTATCCTCGTGGATAACCAGAACTCCTTCCGCGTCGGTTTCCTTATCAATTTCATGGTGGTTACGATGTCCTTCCAAAGCGACATACCAATGTTCACAAACGGGCGCAATTAAGCTTAGCGAGCGCTCTAAGCGTATGCGCAGTGCCAATGAACGCCACTCCGTGAATGGACTGAATGAAGTGAAGGGAGACTCTCTGTGGTTGGTCAGCAGCTCTTTCGGCATGTACGCCCCTATTTAGCTCGGAAGTAGTGCATTCTTTTTGCCCGTTTGGTCTTGCGGTGTTGGAAGATGGCCACTGAGGTCAAGATTTAAAAGTGCGCGCCAAAGGTTAAAAGGGTTGTTGTACTCCGAGGTCGCGGACTACTACTCCAAGATAGAGTCAACCACCAAGCGTTTGGAGATGACGTCTACGCTGGTGGAGATGTTCAGAAAGGCAGGAAAAGATGAAGTGGGTATACTCAGCTACCTGACGCTTGGTAAGCTTTATCCGGATTTCGAAGGCGTTGAGATCGGATTGGGGGAAAAATTGGTAGCCCGCGCGATATCGAGGGCTGCCGGTGTTTCTACCAGGGAAGTGGATGCCCTTTATGAGAAACTGGGAGACCTCGGATTGGTCGCAGAGCAGCTATTCAGCAAGAAGAGCGTTCAGTTGCTCCTTCAGCCGAAACCGCCCACCGTTCTGGAGGTTTATTCCGTACTGGACAAGATCTCTAAGTCCGCGGGAGGGGGAGCTCAGGACGAGAAGCTGGCCTGGTTGGCGGGTTTGCTTGGCGGCCTCACGCCGAATGGCGCGAAGTACTTGATCAGGACGGTAATGGGAAAGCTTCGGCTGGGGGTCGCCGATATGACGATCCTCGATGCCTTGGCCGACCTATATGCGCAGGGCGATAGGACGTTGATCGAAAGGGCGTACAACCTGACTAGCGACATAGGATTGGTGGCCAGCGAGCTGGCCGCTCACGGTCTAGAGGGTTTAAAGGAGCTCAAGCCAACCCCCGGCAAGCCCATTCGCCCCATGTTGGCTGAGAGGTTACCGAGTCCCGAAGAGGTTTTAGAGAAGTTGGGTGGGAAGTCGGCTCTTGAGTACAAGTACGATGGAGAACGCTGCCAGGCACACGTGGTGCGCGGAAAAGTTACGTTGTTTAGTAGGCGTCTTGAAAACATAACATCGCAGTTTCCAGACGTCATAAAGGCGGTGAGCACTTACGTTAGAGCCGAAGAGGCCATAGTAGAAGGGGAGATCGTGGGCGTAGACCCCAATACCGGCGAGTTGATGCCGTTCCAACAACTCATGCATAGGAGGAGGAAATACGGCATAGAAGAAGCGCTGGAAGAGATACCCACGAACATATTCCTGTTTGACGTAATGTACCTAAACGGCGAGGATTTAACCCAGACCCCCTACATGGAAAGGAGGAAGAAGCTCGAGGAAATAGTTGATGAGTCTGGCTCGGTTAAGCTAGCTACGAGGACCATCGTTTCAGATCTCAATTCATTTGAAAAATTCTTTGAAGAGGCTATAAGCGACGGTTGCGAGGGCGTGATGGCAAAAGACATAACTCCTGCCTCGGTTTACCAGGCCGGGGCTCGCGGCTGGCTGTGGATAAAGTACAAGAGGGACTACAAGAGCGAGCTGGCCGATACGGTAGACCTCGTGATAGTCGGCGCCTTCAACGGAAGGGGTAAGAGAGCCGGTACTTATGGAGCCTTGCTGCTGGCGGCCTACGATAACAAAACCGACGAGTTTTGCACCGTGTGCAAACTTGGGAGCGGTTTTTCCGATGATGAGTTATTTTCCTTGCCGCAGAAGCTGGCAGACGCCAGAGTTGAAAACAAACCCGTCCGCGTCAATAGCCTCATGAAGCCAGATGTCTGGTTTGAGCCGAAGTACGTAATTGAGGTCAAGGGCGCTGAAATAACGCTGAGCCCCATACATACCGCGGCTTTTGGGGCAATAAAGGAGGGCGCCGGCTTGGCCATCAGGTTCCCTCGTGCCACCGGGAGGTGGAGGACTGATAAATCTCCCGAAGAAGCGACGACTACCGATGAATTGGCGGAGATGTACCGCATGCAGTTGAAGAAAATAAGTCGACCTTAGCGGCCTTTTTCTTTGCGTTGTTGAGGCGTCTAGGGCAAGGAAGGCGTTAACCCCGTCGATGAGGTTTCCTGAGTGGGGTGCACTCGAGCCTGGGAGGAACGAGTTCAGCTCAACGATGTGGGTGAGTGCAGGGCCGGTATCCGGTGCGCGAAGCAAGGAAGGCCCGTCTGCGGAAAGGGAAGCTTTTTCATCCCGTCATTTTGCCCGAAAGGGTTAAATTCGTAACGCTATGCTGTTTGTGCAGCTTGATTTAGGTGCGCATCATCGCGTAATTCCCGAGCCCGCGGGAGGAGAGGTGGGTGGCCTTGGCTGACGTTCCCAAACAACGCAAGAACTACATCGAAGTTTATCCGATTGAAGAACCCTATTCGTATGCGGGTATAAGGCGGGAAACAATTACGAATTCTATGCTTTACGAGGTAATAGAACCCAGCCTTAACGCCGATGAAGTCAAAGTCATAGACCAGATAAAGAAGTACTTAATGGAGGAATGGGTAGTTCCCCTTGATCAGCTAACCTTGGATAGGGTTTCGGCCGTGGGACTACTCAAGAAGGCGGTGCTCGACGTGATTAAGCGCAACAAGATCAAGCTGAACCAGTCTTTGCTTGACAAGTACTACTATTTTCTCGTAAGAGATCTGATAGATTATGGCAGGATATCTCCCCTTCTGAAGGATCAAAACGTTGAAGACGTGGTTTGTAACGGCGTTGCCATTCCGGTATTCGTTGTGCACAGGAAGTACGGTGAGCTACAAACCAACATCGTATTCAACACCGAGGACGAACTCGACACCATGGTTGAAAGACTGGCCTTCATGGCGAATAAAGACGTCTCCCTGGCCAAACCCATAGTTGACGGCATACTACCCAACGGGAGCCGTGTGCTGATAACTTACAAGAAGGAGGTGTCGGGTGGAGGCTCGACTTTTACCATTAGGAATTTCAGGCCGGAGCCCTTGACTATAATCGACATGATCCAGGGGAATGTGCTCGAGCCAAGAGAGGCCGCTTATATATGGGAGCTGCTGGAAGCCAGAAAGTCGGTCGTGATCATAGGCTCTACTGGGGCGGGCAAGACCACGTTGCTCAACGCGGTGCTTGACTTCATCGACCCTCAAGAGAGGATAGTCACCATAGAGGAGACCCCGGAGTTGAGGCTGGAGAGGGAAAACTGGGTATCCCTTCACAGCAAGGGAATAGAGGGTGAGCAGTCCAGCATCACCCTCTTCGAATTACTAAAGGCGAGCTTGAGGCAAAGGCCCGACTACATAGTCGTGGGGGAAATAAGGGGCGAAGAGGCGTCGGTCTTCTTCCAGTCCATAATGACTGGGCACGGTGGCCTTACGACCATACACGCGGATAGCGTCGACTCTATGATCAACCGTTTGATAAGCCCGCCCATATCCGTTTCACCGTCCCTCATACCCGCCGTTTCTGCAGTAATTCACATAAGCCGCGTGGTGACTCCCAAGGGGTACGTCAGGAGGGTCAGCTCAATAGACGAAATAACCGGTTATGACCCATCGAGTAATCGCGTCAACTATCAAAACTACGCCTCATGGAATCCCTCCAAGGACTCCGTCGATTACGGCAACAGTTTAGTCGTCGAAGCCATAGCCAATTCCGTTAAGAGGCCGCTCAAAGAGGTGTATCTGGAGATCGAAGATAAGGCCGAGGTGTTGAAGTGGATGCTTAGGACGCACAGGACGGATAGGAGCGCCGTTGTTTCCGTGATGCGGGGCTATTACAGCAATAAGAAAGAGGTCGTCATAAAAGCGCGTTTGTCCAATCAGGCAGGTGAGCTTTCTTGAAGAAAAGGCTAACTGAGCTATTTAAAAAGAAGATCGATGTGACGATCGAAATAGGGGGTGGAGATAACTCGAGCACTCGCGTCCCCGTCGCGTCGGAGGATGTTGGTGAATTTGGGTCGTCCAGGCAAGGGGCGGAAGAAAGTCCACAAGCGGGTCTCGATAAAGCGGCTTTTCAGGCAGTAGGAAACCCGTCGTTGGTAAGGGCGGCCAACTGGGCGAAGCATAACGCGAATTTCCTTTCCTTTTTAAAACCGCTGATAAGGCAATACGGCCCGGAGTTGAAAAAGGCTGGCATACACGTTGACGAGGAAGACTTCATGGGGCTATGGGCGTTGATAATATTCTCATCTGCTTTGGGTTCTTTCGTGGCTTCGGCAGCGCTTCTCTATTGGTTGTTTCGCGGGTTGGTTTTCTCGTTGGTGATGGGTGCATCGATTGGGCTGATTGGATTCGCGGCAGGTGTGGGGTTGCCCGCCTTTTACATTTCGTCCAAGAAGTCCTCAAGGAAGGCGGAGCTAGAAGCCGTGCTACCCTTCATAGTGGAAAGGTTCGCTAGTTACGTGGAAGCCGGGGCTCCTTTGAGGGAACTGATAGCCTCGTTTAACAACAGGCGGATATACGGGGTTTGGGTTGATGAAGTGAATAACGTAATAAAGGAAATCCAGTTGTTGGGCTTATCTCCTTCCGACGCGCTTATGAATGCGGCCAAGAGATCCCCCTCCGAGAAACTCTCCAGTTTCATATCCAGTTTCGTGCTCGGCGCGAAGAGTAGCTTAGACTTGAGGTCTTTCATAAATGCCGAGAGGGCGGAAATAATGAAGGATAAGCAGGCTACCGTCGAGAGGTTCTTGGAGAATCTGGGGGCACTGACGGAGAGCGTTATTTCGCTTTTCGTGATCCTTCCCATAACGATATTGACCATGGGGATGGTGGCTTCCACAATAGGGGGAGGTTTCTTTGGTTTAAACCCGACAGCGCTGATAGTGGTCACGAGTTTCGTGCTGATGCCCCTCATGTTCATGGTGGCGATGGAGAGCGTCAAATCGATCACGCCAAAGATTTGACCCGCCCTACATCCGCTTAAACAAGGGACGCCTGACCCGGTTAACGGCTAAACGCAGCCATCCGAATGGCGTCAGGTCATCATTTGTTTTCTTTTTCGATCATCCTTGCCATGGTCCACCTGATCGTTGAAATTATCTCACGGGTCCTCCTTGGGTCGTTTACGTTCCTTATCCATATCTGTTTTATGTTGTTATCCTCATCCACGGAAACGTCGTAAGATAGCCCTTGGCCGGTCGGAATTTGACCTTGTTGTTCTTTCAGCTTATCCTTCTTTTCGTAATCCCTGAGCACTTTTTCCACGAAGAAGGATTTAAACGGTGGAGTATCCTGGTTTAGCGGGACCAGCACGTCTATCTTGATTTCGTTGTCGTGCTGGAAAATAGCCGCAACCTTTTTTTCACCAATGGTTATTTGCGTTGTGGGAGTTTCCGTTTGTGCTGCTTCGGGCTTGGGTTGAGCCGTTTCCTGTGGGGGTTTGGGGCTGGACTTTTCTACAACGGGTTGTGCAACGGGCGGCGAGGGGTTTCCTTCCTCTTTGATCTCCGTGGGGACCGGTTTTTGTTGAGTCTCTCCCTTGACTGCCGAAGCTTTCTCGATTAAACTTATGGTTGCCTTTAGTCCTATAATCTCGTTCTCGAGGTCTTCTATCTTCTTCTTCATCCAACTGAGTACTCTGGCCTGGTCTTCGTCGCTTTCCATACGATACCAGGTAACCGGGTCGCGTAAAAATGTTGCGGGTGCGCTTGTTCTCGACTTAGGAGCTTGTCGGACACGACCCGCCATATATCATCGGAAATCGCTCTTTTGTCCCGGTGGCCGTCTATTTCGATGAGTTCACCCCTGCGCACTAGCTCTTTGTACTTTTCGAAGGCTTTTTCTTCGATTTCCTTCCCATCGGTGAGTTGAGGCTTCTGCCTGGAGCGCGCTAGGCGTTGCGCTGCCAGTTCAGGTTCTACATCTAAAAAGAAGGCGAGGTCAGGTTTTATGGCAAATTTGTTGAGCTCGCGAATGTAGCTCTCCGGTATTCCCATTCCGCCTTGGTACGCTAGGGTTGAGTAAAGATATCTATCGCAAATGACGAATTTACCCTGCTGAAGCGCGGGCTTTATGACAGTTTCGACGTGCTGGAAACGATCTGAGGTGAAAAGAAGGGTTAGCGAATTATGAGGGACCTGTTTTTCTTTGCGCAGGATGTTTCTAATGCACTTTCCGACCGGTCCCTCGCTAGGCTCGGCAGTGAGCAACGGCGATAAGCCCGCTTTGGCGAGGCGCTTGCGCAGCATACGGGCCTGCGTCGTTTTACCAGAAGCATCAATACCCTCTAAGACTATGAACGCTCCTTCCATCCCAGTAGAGTGGCCTGCGGTATATGGGTTTTTTGACTGTCATCAGTTCTTCCTTGAGTGGTCTCGTTCTCCACCGTTCAGGCGAAAAGGGCTGGAGGCCTTTTATCCGAGAAGCCATTCAGATTGGGTATCCGCTTGCACGCGAGCTCGAAGCGGTTGTATGCCGTGGTTGACCACTACCTGGAGCTTGCTCGCGCGAATTGCGAGAACGAATTGGGAAAGCAGTACATCAGGAGGGCTTCGAACATATGTGAGCGTTTCGATTTGCCCAAGCCCTTTTACCTGAAAAGGGGATATTGCCCTACCTGCGGCGTCCCCCTGGTGCCTGGAAAAACTGCCAGGGTCAGGGTCAACCATGGTAAGTTGGTCGTGACTTGTCTCGTATGTGGGTCCGTCATGCGTCGGACTTTTCCCAAGCGGACCAAGATTTCACCTCACGAAGATCGCTTTCCGCAACCGCTTGCGGGTAAACCTTAATAGGTGGGGGAGTAATCCTAGTGATTAAACGATGGAATACGTGTACGCCTCGCTTTTGATTCACCAGGCAGGAAAAGAGGTCACAGAAGAGAGCTTGAAGAAGGTGCTTGAAGCAGCTGGCATACAGGTAGATGACATTAGGGTAAAGGCAACTGTAGCAGCCCTTAAGAATGTAAATATAGACGAAGTTCTCAAGAGCGCTACCGCTGCTCCGGTGGCCCCGGTGGTTGCGGCTCCCCAGGCCAAGCCTGAGGAGGCGGCGAAGCAGCCGGAGAAGAAAGAAGAACCCAAGGAAGAAGAGAAAGAAGAAGAGGAAGCAGCCGAGGGGTTGGGCGCGCTCTTCGGATAGCAGCGGCTTTCCTTGGCAAATCGGTCGATCCAAAGGGGTTTTGTGGTGATCCCGTTTGGGTAGAAACAAGCCTTTCGCCAGAAAGGCGAGGCTCGCCAAGGCCAACAGGAGGACCGAGCCAGTGCCAGTTTGGGTAGTCCAAAAGACCGATGGGAAAGTTCGTCGCACTAGGAAGATGAGGAGCTGGCGGAAGAGCCCAAGGCTCAAGCTTTGATCAACAAGCGAATCTTTTCAGCCCGAAATTAGGGATTATTCGTCCAAATGGGTTTTGTAAAGGGTAGCACTTGTTCGTCTGCTTCCCGCTCAGACTTCCGCTCTGGAATCTCAAAGCGGCCAATTGCCTATGCTCTTGCGACCGCGTTTGTAGCGAGGGCGTGCGAGAGGAGCAGTGAGCGCTTCGCTGCAGGGGGTTGGTGAAGCGCTGGGCAGGGGTCGGTCTTTTGTGGATAGTTAAAGCGATCGCGTTTTAACTAGATTTAAACGCTACCGGTAATGTCAACGCATGCGCGATCTGTTGCTTTTGTTGGTGTTTTTGACCTTGCTGGTGGCCCAAGCAGTGGCCATAGATCAAAGCGGGACTTACGCTATAAGTATGAACATGGACATAAATCCCGCTTCACAGGATTATCTCGCAAATAACCTGAGGTTGGCAGAGGCTGAGGGAGATCGCGTTTTCATACTGGTTTTGACGACTCCGGGTGGGGATTCGGCCAATATGCTTAACATGATAAGCGACATAAATAATTACGAAAAAAATTACAACGGAACTTTTATCGTGTATGGAGTATCGCCAGGGGTTTTCAGCGCTGGTTCGCTGATATCGGAAGCGGCTAACTACATATATCTTCAGAACGGGTCGAGTTTTGGTGGGGCGTCGCCCATCTTTTCTTCGCCTGAGCCGACTTACGTCGTCCAAAAAATAATGGGAGCGTACACAGAGCTGGCTTCCTCCGAAGCCTCTAGTCACGGGAGAAACGGGACCGCGGCGGGTATGATGGTTTCCGCGAACGTGTCGGCTACTGAGGGGGGTCTAACGTATACTTGGGTTCAAGCCGTAAGGCTTCACGTGGTGAACGGCTACGCCGACAACTTATCTCAGCTCGTCTCGTTGCTGAAGGCCCGGCGCTTGATCCCGGCGGGGGCCGATGTGAAGGTGATCGGGCCCAGCTTAGCTGATCAGTTTCGCTACGACCTTAGCAATTCAACGCTGGACGCACTCCTAGTGGACCTGGGCTTCTTCGCGATCCTCGTCGATCTATATCACCCCACGGGGGCCTTAACTTTGGTAGGTCTCATCTCCTTGATATTAGGTCTCTACGGCATGGGGGTCGTGGGAGCGTCACCGGTGGCACTCCTGCTCTTCGCCATAGCTGGGGCATTCATGTTCTTGGAGCTAAAGGCAGGTCACGGCCTTTTTGCAGCCTCTGGAATAATCATATCCCTTATCGCGTTATTCCTCATATACGGCGAGGTGCTCATCGTCCCCCCGTCCGGTTTTCCGTCAACGCCCTCCGCTCCCGGCTACTTCACTCGCACTTCCGTCTTTTCTTTGATCACCGGCGTGGAGTTTGGGTTGATGGCAGTAACGCTAGGCCTGGGGGTATTCTACCTGGATAAGGTAAGGGAAGCTCTTAAAAGCAAGCCCAAGCTGCTGAGCACCGAAAGGTTGATCGGGTCTACGGGTAAGGCAGTGCAGGACTTCATCGGAGGAAAGGGCGTTGTTGTAGTGGCATCAGAAGAGTGGTCCGCGGTTTCCGATGATAAAATCCTCAGGGGTGATGAGGTAACCGTGGTAGGTGTGGAAGGCATCATTCTCCGTGTGAAGCTCAAGCGGTCCGAGGGGAACTACGATACGTCAAACCAAGCCTCGGGATAACAGCGTTATACTTAATAGCGCCTGACGGATTAAACCCATGCAAAAGGGCCTTTCCGTCGTAGGTCTTCGCGTATCTGTTAAGAATGGTAAGCGCATTTTAGATGGTGTCACGCTTGAGCTACCGCCTGGAGAGGTTCGCGTCGTAATGGGGCCTAACGGGTCGGGAAAAAGCACCTTAGCGTTGACGTTGGCCGGTTCGCCAGATTTCGTGGTGGAATCTGGGGAGGCCACTTTGGATGGGGAAGACTTGCTTGGGCTTCCGGCCGACGCCCGCGCCAAGAAGGGTCTGTTTCTGGCCTTTCAAAAGCAGATCGAAATACCCGGAGTTCCCCTCAAGGACATGCTATGGGAAGCGTTCAGGGCCAGGTGGGAGGGGGAAGGCAGGCCTTCCATAGTCGATTTCAGGAAGAACCTTACGGCTGTTGCACAATCGCTGTCCTTTCATCCCTCTTTCCTTGAAAGGGGTATCAACGAGGGCTTCTCGGGGGGTGAGGGGAAGAAGTCGGAGGTATTGCAGATGCTAATGTTGAAACCAAAAGTGGCAATACTGGACGAGATCGACTCGGGTTTAGATGTTGACTCCCTAAGGGTGGTGGCAGCGGCCGTAAACGGTTTCTCCAAGGATTGCCGTTCAGCGCTGATAATCACCCACCATTACGATATCTTGAATTATGTCACGCCAACCGTGGTTTACGTGATGAAGGAAGGGAAGATAGTCGACAAAGGTGGCCCGGATTTGGCGAAGGTAATTGAGCAAGAAGGGTATTCACGCTGGGAGGCGAGTTGAAGTGTCCAAGATCTTCCAAGAAGTGCGTGGGCTGAACGAGGGTGTAGTCAGGCAGCTGTCCAATGAGAAGGGGGAACCGGAATGGATGCTCAAAAAGAGGCTTTATTCTTTATCCGTGTTCGAGAGCAAGCCGTTGCCAACTTGGGGGCCTGATCTGAGCGGGCTCGATTTGAACGATCTCGCTTACTACGTCAAGCCGCCGGCCCAGACAACTCACGACATTAACGGGCTTCCAGAGAACCTGAGGAAGACGTTTGACGCACTCGGTATTCCAGAAGCGGAGAGGGAATTTCTAGCAGGTAACGGGGCGATGTATCAATCGGAGGTGATATACGAGAGGATGAAGGACCAACTGATGAAGCAGGGGGTTTTATTCATGAGTACCGACGAGGCGGTCAAGGAGCACCCCGAACTCTTGCAAAAGTATTTCATGACGAGATGCGTTCCGCCCACTTATCATAAGTTTGCCGCGTTAAACGGAGCAGTTTGGAGCGGCGGAACCTTCCTTTACGTCCCCAGGGGCGTGAAAGTCCAGATGCCAGTGCAGGTCTTCTTCTTATTCGATCACCCGTCCATGGGGCAGTTCGAGCACACGGTGATAGTTGCAGAAGAGGGTGCTTCGGTGGAGTACATCGAGGGTTGCTCCGCCCCAGAGTACCTTAAGGGAGGTCTCCACGCGGGTGTGATGGAAATATTTGTTGGCAAGGGAGCCCGCGTGAGGGTGACCACTATTCAAAACTGGAGCAAGAACGTTTACAACCTCGTGACAAAGCGCGCCATAGTAGAGGAGGAGGGGAAAATGGAATGGGTTGAGGCGTCCCTCGGTAGCAAGGTTACCATGCTTTACCCTGCCAGCGTTTTGAGCGGCAGGGGAGCAAGGGCCGAGCACCTTTACGTGTCTCTCGCTTCGGAGGGACAGGTCCTCGATACGGGGGCGAAGATAACCCACGCAGCCCCAAATACATCTGCGTACGTTGTCTCTAAGAGCATTTGCAAGGGTAATGGTAGGGCGACGTACAGGGGATTGGTGCGCGTAAACCCAGGGGCCAAGGGTTCCGTGAGTTCTGTCAAGTGCGACTCGTTGTTGCTTGACAGCGCTAGCTCCACCGCCACGTTCCCTGCGGAGGAGGTTTACGATGAGGATTCAGACGTCTCTCACGAAGCGTCCGCGGGTAAGATAGCCGAAGAACAGCTTTTCTATTTGATGAGCAGGGGCTTTTCTAGAGAAGAGGCAGCGGCGTTAGTGGTACGCGGCTTCATGGAGCCCGTGACCAAAAAGATACCTCTAGAATACGCGGTTGAGTTCAATAGGATCGTGGACCTCGAGATGAAGGGGGCGGTGGGCTGAGATGACAGACCTCGAGGAGTTCAGGCGTGAAACGGAGTCAAAGTACCTCGCTCTTCCTCTACCTAAGTGGAAGCAAGAAGTAGGCGGAAAAATAGTTTATCGTGAGGAGCTCAAGTATTCCGATTACGCGATCCCCCTTCCTTCCGCGTTCCCGAAACCTGACACGGCGGGATTTGCCCTCGTTGGAAAAGGCGATTACGTCGCGAGGCCTCTTTTGGAATGCCAGGGCGATCCTTGGCTGTCCGGGGAACTTTTCAGGTCTTCTGACGACAAACTCGAGCTATTGGCTCTGGCGGGGTGGAAGCATGGGCTTTTCTTGGACATACCGCCTGGCTCGAGCGCGTTCGTCAAAGTCGAGTTAACCGAAGCCGCACCCTTTAGGCTCATAATCAGGGTTGGGCAGAAGGCCAGCCCGGAGATCAAGGTGAGGTACTTCCAGTCGGGCAAATCGGTGGGATTTGGTACTTCTCTTTTGCAGCTTTACGGCGAGGAAGGCTCTCGCCCTACGCTGAACGTGCTCGGAGGGTATTCGCGGGTAGAGTTTTCCGCGCTTGAGGGGCGCCTGGGCCCTAACTCGAGCACGAGGATTACCACTTTCATCTCATCAGGCGACTACGGGCGCCATGTAGGTCGGCTGTGGCTGGACGCTGGGTCGGAGGTAAAAGCCGTAGTTGGAGAGTACGTCTCGAAGAATTCATTTGGAGATTCCCTGTTCAGCGTATCACACCGCTCGGCTTCGACCAGCGATGTCGATATGAGGGCCGCGGTGCTTGGGAAAGGGGTTCTGAGGGGGGTCACGAAAATAGAAAGGGGTGCCGTCGGCAGTAAGGCAAACTTACAGGAGAGGGTTTTAATGGTCGGAAATGAGGCTAAGGCCGTGACTTCCCCTTCGTTGGACATTTACGAGAAAGACGTTCAGGCTAAGCATGGTTCTTGGGCAGGTAGAATAGGGTCGAACGAGCTGTTTTACCTCAGGAGCAGGGGCTTGAACGAGGAGCAGGCGGTGGCCCTTGTGCTCAGGGGGCTTTTCGAGCCGCTTTTAAGCGTTTTCCCGGCTGCTGATGTATTGGGGGATACAATCGATGGTTGAGGGAGTCGATGTCGTCGAGAGGATTAGGCGCGACTTCCCGATCTTTTCGAGAAGGGAAAACGGAAAACCCTTGGTTTACTTGGACAGCGCTGCGACAAGCCAGAGACCAGTTCAGGTGATAAACGCGGTAGTTGAGTTTTATGAGAAGATGAATTCTAATGTGCACCGCGGACTTTATGCCCTCAGCGAGGAGGCCACTGAGGCGTACGAGAACGCCAGAAAAAGCGTGGCCTCCTTTCTTGGGTGTAAACCAGAAGAGTTGATTTTCACGAGAAACGCGACGGAAGCGCTAAACCTCGTGGCCTTTTCTTGGGGAAGGGCAAACCTAAGTAAAGGTGATGTGATCGTTACCACCCAGATGGAGCACCACAGCAACATGCTCCCTTGGCAGATGTTGGCTGCCGAAAAAGGCGCGAGGCTTGAGTATGTACGGATTACGGAAGATGGTCTCCTTGACCAGGCCTCTCTCGAGGAAAAGCTTTCACTAAATCCGAAGATTTTGGCTTTGACGCAAGTTTCTAACGTGCTGGGGACGATCAATGACGTCAAAACGATAGCAAAGCGGGCACATGAAGTGGGCGCTATCTGCTTGGTTGACGGCGCTCAAAGCGTACCGCACATGCCAGTCGATGTCAGCGATTTGGGTTGCGACTTTTTGGCTTTCTCCGGTCATAAGATGTTGGGTCCAATGGGCATAGGGGGACTTTTCGGCAGGTATGACTTACTTGATTCGATGCCACCTTTCCTCACGGGGGGTGAAATGATAAAGGAAGTTTCGTTGAAGGGGGCAAGTTGGAACGACGTGCCTTACAAGTTCGAGGCCGGGACCCCAAACGTAGAAGGGGCGATAGGGCTTTCGGCGGCCGTCAGCTACTTGAGGTCGCTTGGGATGAGCTGGGTGAGGTCTCATGAGGTCGAGTTGACGGCTTACGCGCTTTCTCTATTGGATCGCGAAGCCGGCGTTGCCGTTTATGGCCCGAGGGAAGAGGACCGGAGGGGAGGTGTGATATCTTTTAATGTGAGCGGCGTACACGCGCATGATGTCGCGCAGATACTCGATAGCGAAGGTGTCACCATACGTTCTGGCCATCATTGCGCGATGCCAGTCATGGAGAGGTACGGCATACCGGCGGCCGCAAGGGCTAGCTTTTACGTTTACAACGACGAGGGTGACGTGGACGCGCTTTTACGCGGCATAAGGAAGGTAAAGAGGGTGTTCTCAGTTGGACGAGGATATATACCGTGAGGTCATACTCGATCATTACAAACACCCCAGCAATTTCGGGCACCTGCAAAACCCCAATGGGAAGTATAGGGATTCTAATACCAATTGCGGGGATACCATACAGATGGAGATCAGGTTGGTCGGGGACAAGCTGGAGGACGTGAAATTCACTGGCGTCGGCTGTGCCATATGCATAGCTTCAGCCTCTTTGCTCACGGAAACGGTGAAGGGGCGTAGCGCAGACGAAGTTTTGAAGATGGGTGAAAAGGACATCCTTTCCCTGTTGGGTTTGTCGAGCATAACCCCAGAGCGCGGTAAGTGCGCGATGTTGCCGCTCAAGGTACTGAAGATGAGCGTGCTGCAGGCACAAAAGCAAGCTTAAGCGTGGCGGATTTCTCTCCTTATGGACGTAGCTGACCCTTCAGAATATGAGCTTAGGGTTTTGAAAGAAAGGGGCTTTGTCAGGAAGAAGTGCAAGGTATGCGGCACCTACTTCTGGACTAAGGATCCCAATAGGGAGACGTGTGGCGAAGCGCCATGCGATCCTTATACCTTTACCGATTCCAAGAAGTTCAAGTCGAGCTACACGCTTTCCTCCATGAGGCAGTACTTCCTCGGTTTCTTCGCCAAAAGGGGTCACACGGTTATCCCCCCCAGGCCCGTGGTTGCCCGTTGGCGCGATGACCTTTACCTCACCAGCGCTAGCATAGTTCTCTTCCAACCGTACGTCACCAGCGGCATGGTACCACCGCCGGCCAACCCGTTGGTCGTATCTCAGCCTTGCGTGAGATTCGTCGATATAGATAGGGTCGGGCTGACTGCCGGCAGGCACTTGACCATATTCGAGATGGGGGGTGCCCATGCTTTCAACAGCCCCGATGACAAAAAGTACTGGAAAGATGAGACCGTGGGATATGGCCTTGATTTCCTGGAATCTCTAGGCGTCCCCGAAGATGAGATAACCCTGAAGGAGGATTTTTGGGAGGGTGGGGGAAACGCGGGGCCTGCGTTCGAGGTGATAGTGGGGGGCTTGGAGCTCGAAACCCTTGTGTTCATGAAGTTCGTTGACCGCAACGGCGAGTACGTAGAGATGCCTATGCAGGTGGTGGATACCGGCTACGGTCTAGAGCGCTTTGCCTGGATGTCGCAGGCCACGCCCACGGCTTTTGAGGCGATTTTCCCCGGACTGCTTCCGAAGTTCTTGGACTTTGCAGGGGTGGAAATGCCCGGGCGCGAACTCTTGACTAAAATGACTAAGGCCTCGATATACGCTTTGGGTGATCAGGTGGAAGCCGACCAATTGATGGCCAAGGCGATGGGTATGAGTGACGAGGAGTACGCTAAAAAAGTTAAGCCATTTCAGCAGGTCGGTGCCCTCCTCGATCACACTAAGACCATAGCCTTTTTGCTTTCAGATGGCGTTATTCCCTCGAACGCAGGAGAGGGTTACTTGGCCCGGCTGATCATGAGGAGGGCGCTGAGGCTTAAGTTACTCTTGGGGATCAAGGCGAGCCTCAGCGAACTGGTCGCCCTTCAGATAGGTTATTGGAAGAGTGATTTTCCCTCCCTTGGGAGAGATGAGGTTCGCTCGCTGGAGCTGGTTGACATGGAAGAGGGCAAGTACCGTGATGCCCTTCAAAAGGGGCTATCGGTACTGGAGAGGCGCATGAGCGGCGTTGCAAAGGGTAGTGTTGACGAGGACCTACTGGTTAAGCTCTACGATTCCTATGGCGTACCCGTGGAGGTGATAGTTAAAGCCCTGTCAGAAAGAGGTATCAATATCGACGTCCCGAACGACTTCTACTCCAAGTTGGCCTCGCTCCACTCCAGCGCCCCCCAGGGTAGGCTCGGGGAGAAGGGCGGGAAAACCGTGCCGCATGAAGACGATCTTTCCCAATTAGCTCCAACTAGGCCGCTATATTACGAAGCAGCGTCGCCCGCTTTCTCCGGCCGGGTACTTCAGTACAGGAAGTACCCCGACGGGGAATTCTTGGTGCTAGATCAGACCGCTTTCTACCCGGAAGGCGGTGGTCAGCCCTCTGACGTCGGTGAGGTGAGTTGGGATGGGGGAAGGGCCTCGGTTCTGAGGGTTTATAAGACGAAAGGTGGTGTGATCGTGCACCAGGTTACTGTCCAAGGAGCGCCTCCTGCTAGCGGCGCGATTGTCCACGGAGAGATAGATTTGGGGCGCAGGCGTCAATTGGCTAGGGGGCACACGGCAACGCACTTAGTACTAGCGGCCGCCAGGAAGGTGCTGGGCGATCACGTGTGGCAGATGGGTGCTCAGAAGGACGTGGACTTGAACAGGCTAGACATACTTCACTATAAACCCATAACGGCTGGCGAGGCCGCCGAGATAGAGAGGTTGGCCAACTCTTGGGTCATGGATGACATAGAGGTCGAGGTTCTCAACTTAGAGAGGGACTTGGCGGAGGCGGCGTTTGGATATGGAATTTATCAAGGTGGAGTAGTTCCCGGCAAGACCCTGAGGGTAGTTAGGATACCGGGGGTTGATGTCGAGGCGTGCGGTGGTACACACGTTAGGCGCACCGGTGAAATAGGTCAGATAAAACTGGTTACCGTTTCAAGGATTCAAGAATCGGTTTTCCGGCTGGAATTCAGGGTTGGTTTCTCGGCGCTGGCCTACACGCAGCAGACTGAAAAGGAGCTGGCAGAGGTGGCGGCAGCCCTATCCGCTAACGTGGAAAATCTGAAGGAGAAGGTCGCAAGCACTTTATCGCGGTTGAAGGCCTTGGAGGGTGAGAGCTCGGCGTTGAAGAAGGAGTTGGCAGAGCTATACGTGCAAAGGGCGCCTGAAGTGGATAGCGCGTTGGGAAAGGGTAGGCTGGTGGTTACGCCGGAAGGCCTCGAACCCCGCGAAGTGGCCATATGGGGCACTCCATACGCCGACCTCGTGATCGTCCTCGGAAAGGGCGGTAAGAACGTGGCCATAGCAGCCAGGCGCGGTTCGGGCGTCGATCTCAGGGCGCTTAGCCCCAAGTTTCTTGCTGCGGGCGCAAAGGGGGGTGGCAGCGGGGAGATGCTGGAATTCGTCTTCGAAAAACCGATCACCGATGAGCTTTTACGCGAGCTCCTCAAGGCTCACCGATGGTGTTTTTAATGCCCATCCCAGATTATGAAATCAAGTGGTCCAAGCGGTACGAGGAGTCGGGCGTTTTCCAAGCAGATCCAGACCGCAGGGAGAAGTTTTTCGTGACTTTTCCGTTCCCTTATATGGATGGGCCCTTACACGTAGGACACGCTTACACCGTTGGGCGGCTTGATGCCATGGCAAGGTATAAGAGGGCAAAGGGTTACAATGTCCTCTTCCCTTGGGCATGGCACTGGACAGGGCAGCCCATAGCTGGCGAAGCGAAGCGCATATCTTCGGGTGATGAGTCCGCCATAGCCCCGCTCAGGGACGTGGCCAGGGTGCCCGTGGAGGAAATAAAGAAATTCGCGGACCCCGTTTACCTCGCCACTTACTTTACCAATGCTGGTAAACAAACGCTGAAGGTCTATGGGGTTTCCATAGATTGGAGGAGGGAGTTTTTCACCACTTCGAATAACCCGGGATTCAGCGCGTTTGTGACATGGCAATACGAGACGCTGAGGGAAAAGGGATTCATAGAGAAGGGCACGCACCCCGTGGTTTGGTGTCCATTTGACCGCAGCCCCGTCGGTGACCACGATAGGCTTCAGGGAGAGGGGGTGTCGCCCGAGGAGATGACGGGCCTTAAGTTCCAGGTGGTGGGGGGTCAGTTGGACGGCTACTACATGGTGGCCGTGACGTTTAGGCCGGAAACCATATACGGCGTGACCAACCTCTGGGTTTCTCCGAACCTTCAGTATTCTGTAGTGTCTGTGGGAAGCGAAAATTGGATCGTCGGAGAGAAGGCGGTTCAAAAATTGGACGATCAGGGTTTTCACCCGGTTTTCCAGCGCGCGGTTAGCGGGAAAGACCTAGTGGGCCTCAAGGTGAGGGCACCGCTCACTGGGGCGGAAGTACCCGTTTTGGGTGCGGACTTCATCGATCCCGATTTTGGTACGGCGGTGGTCTTCAGCGTTCCCGCTCACGCCCCTTACGATTACTTGGCCTTGAGGGACTTGGGCATGCCGCTGGCCCCGATACCCGTGATATCGGTTCCAGGTCACGGAGACGTACCTGCAGAGGAGGTTTGCGAAAAAATGGGGCTGAAAGACCAGCGGGACCCGAGGGCCGAGAATGCGACCAAGGAACTTTACTCGCTGGAGCTGAGAAAGGGTGTAATGCGGGTTGGTCCTTACTCGGGTATGAGCGTCGAAAGGGCGAGGAAGGCCATATCAGAAGCGATGAAGGCTCAAGGAAGCGCGTTTGCGTTCTACGAGCTGCCCGAAAAGGTTGTTTGCCGTTGCGGCACCACGTGCGATGTGAAGATCCTTGAAGATCAGTGGTTCTTGAGGTATTCTGATGAAAGCCTCAAATCCTTGGCGCGCCAAGCCATTCAGAAGATGGCCTTTTATCCCCCTTCTGCCAGACAGGCCTTTCTTGACGTGCTGGATTGGGTTGGCGACAAGCCCTGCGCTAGAAGGAGCGGTCTGGGCACCCCGCTGCCTTGGGACAAGGAATGGTTGGTCGAAACCCTTAGCGACTCGACCATATACATGGCGTACTACGCGATATCTAAGTTCGTAAACGCCGGTCTGATCTCTCCTTCCTCGATGAAAAAAGCTTTCTTTGATTACGTCCTTTTGAGCAAGGGTGAAGCCCAAATAGTATCCGAGGAAACGGGCGTGTCAGTGGATTTGCTGAACAGGGTAAGGGCGGAGTTCGAATATTGGTATCCTGTAGACCTCAGAGCCTCCGGTAAGGATCTCATATCAAACCACTTGATTTTCTACGTGCTTCAGCACGTTGCCCTGTTTCCTCCGGACAAATGGCCTAGGGGTATAGCGGTGAACGGTTTCGTATCCATAGAGGGAAACAAGATGTCCAAGTCCAAGGGAAACTTCGTGACGTTGAGGGACGCGGTGGACAGGAGGGGGAGCGATGCGCTCAGGTTGGCGCTGATAAACTCCGCCGAGGGCATGGACGATCCGGACTTCAAATGGTCCGAACTGGACTCCATGGGAGATAAGATATCACAATTCTTGCAAGTAGTAAGCGAATCGTTTTCTGGCGAATTAGGGCAGTCCGACTCGACAGATGATTGGCTAATGGCAGACTTTAACGAGGTACTAAGGGACGTGGAAGCCAGCATGGAACAGTATCGCACTCGTACTGCGCTGAACAGGGCTTTTTTCGAGTTCTGGATAGACCTGAAATGGTACACAAAGAGGAGGGTCGCCAAGGGATTGCAGCCCTTATCGCAGGGGTCTCTGGAGGTTTTGAGGAGGTGGATAAGGATCCTCGAACCTTTCATGCCTTATGCCGCCGAAGAGGCTTGGGAAAGGGCAGGGGGAAGCGGGCTTCTGGCGTCCACTAAGTGGCCAGAGCCATTCACCGTTTTTGATGCTGAGTATCTGCTGGCTAAGGAGGAATACATAGGAAGAGTGCTACAGGAAGCCAAGGACGTCGTGGCGCTCTGGGATAAGCGGGGGAAGAGGCCAAGCGCGCTGGTTATTCACTGCTATGACCCATCGCTTTCGCTCGTGGGTTTGAAGGAAGGAAAGGTAGACCTATCGAGCGTCCCCGAGGAAGCTAGGCCCCTTTACAAGAGGATGGCTTCGCTGAGGTCAAGCCTGAGCGATTTGGAAAAAAAGTCGTTTGACAGACTTGCGGAGGAAGAAGAAGATATATTGAGAGATGCGACGGCGTTTCTGTCGCGGGAGCTGGGCATCGACGTCGTTATGGGCCCGAGGGGTAAGTTTACCGTTGGCGAGAAGGTTTACTGGCCGCTTCCGCTGAAGCCGCTTTTTGAAGCTAGGTGAGCGCCGCCTACGGTCCGGATTGGGCGTCGCGCATTGCAAGGATGCCCTGCGGTTTCCCCAGTATTTTGCATATCCAGGTGACTGATTGTATCATCACGTCTGGCCTGGCAGCTAATAGCGTTTGGATATCGGAAAGCCCGGTTAGCACTGCGGCGGAGATCATGCCGGCTTTGTGGGCAGCCTCCACATCTAGGTTCATATCGCCCACGTATATGATGTCACCGTCCACGCCCAGTTCATCTTGCAACTTCAGCAACATATCAGGGCTTGGCTTCTTGTTAACCACGTCATCCCCCGACACGCCGATTACCCCAAGTCTTTCGAAACCGTAGCGTTCTAGGAAATAGTCTAGGACCATGCGGGGCGCGTTTGTGGCGATACCCACCGTATAACCCGTCTCGATCAAGGACTTCACGCATTCGTAGGCCCCGTCGAAAAGCTTTGCGTACTTGTTAATGTAGAAGTACCTGTAGCTATAATTCATCCACAGCAAGAAGTCCTCGCTCTTCGCTGGGTCGATCTCTCCCAATGCTTCCTCAAAGATCTCAGAGTAGCTTTTGCCCACTAGCTTAGCTACCGCGCTCGGCGGTGGCTTAGGAATGTCGTTTACGATGAAGAAGTCAGTTATCTGTTTGATGAATGCCTCACGGGAGTCCAGCAGTGTCCCGTCCATATCGAATATGATCCCGTTTATGATCTTCTTGCTTCTCGTTAGGCCGGATAGCGGCAATGGGAAGAATTACCCTATCGTTCTAGATAAGTTTTCTGGTGCTTCGCTGAGCGCTCTTCGATGATCCGCCGTTTACAACGATATATAATATGTTATTTCCCCTTATCAATATGCGTCCAAAAGAAACCATGGCGTTCCCGTCGTCATCGATTTGAACAGAGTCGTCGAGAACGATATTCATCGTTGGGTCGTAGTTGTTCAATATGCCCCTGTACTCTTGCCCGTCCTTCAGCTTCACCGTTATCGGCGCGTTTAGCGCCTTTTTGAGGAGTTTCAAGGGTGTCTCGTAGGAATTGTTCTTGTTTTGCCCCTGTGACTGTGCTTGTCCCCTTTCGTCGTCTTCCTCCCTCATCCTTCTGGATATCAAGCATTACACCTTTTAGTTAACGAATGGGGAGTTTATAAACATATCAGCAAAGCAGCACCTACTCCAACGACCTCCCAACGGGGCGGCGTTATCGGACGGTTACTCGGTGAACTACCCCGCCCTTACGGACGGGGCTTCCCGGTTCATCGACACGCTTACGCCTGGAATACCGCGGGTATTCCATCCCGCATCGCAGAGGCGTTCTCATCCCCGGGCGTCTCCCCTACGTTCCATGGGGAAAGTCCCTCCTTCTTCTCTAGGTTTGGAGGCACAGATATCTCTTTCAGCGACGTAAAAAAGGTTCCTGTAAGGGGGCTATCCATCTCTCACCTTACGGAGGGGGACTTTCGCCCCCTTAACCCCCATAGAGTTAAACTCACGTGAAGCGAGCTTTCATGGAGTTGGCTGCGGCGTCTCAGAGTCGCGGTGGTCGTTCTACTGCGAAAGGGGCGAAGCGAAGGTCTTTTTGGGTTGCGTCTTCGTGGGTTGTTGAACCCCCTAGCTGATCGATTTGATTTTCTCGACGATTTTGCTTGTGCTGGTCACCAGGCCAGGCACTTCAAACCTATTTTTTATTTTTCTGACTTCGGTCTTTGCGCCGTACTTCCGTAACCGATTTTGCAGGTCAGCTGGGTCGTATGGTTGGTCCGGACCGAGTACAAAGTAGTCCGGGTTCAGATCAGCCACGGTCTTTATCGGGTCCCCGTCTTCGTTTCCCAGCAAGGCCTTCTTTACGGGCTTGAGCGAGGAGACGACCGCGAGCCTCTGTTGCTCGCCCAGGACGGGCGCGTGGCCCTTGAATGCCTTGACGTTTTTGTCGCGGGCCACTATTACGACCAGTTCCCCTAGGGCACTAGCCTCCTCTAAAAATTTGATATGACCTGGATGGATTATATCCCAGGTCCCCGCTACTGTCACCACTTTGCGTTGCATTGGTTTTTGCCAAGAAAAGTTGATCAGGCCCTCTTCTTTGAGCCCGTCCAGGATGCCCTCTGCGTACGTGGAGCAGACGATGGAAGAAACGTAGTCTCCTCTCTCCAGATAAAATTGAGCGTCGCTGAAATACTCCTTGGCCAGATCGGTTGCTTTGCTCGGCGATAGTTGAGATACGACGCCTCTTAAGTTTTCTATATATCTTTCGGCCCGCTCTTTCAGCTCTTCTTGCATATGGTGGCCCGGTTACCACTGTATAAGCATTGGTGATCCTAACCGAGGCGTCAGCCGGTGGCTGCCTACGCGTCGGCTCACGTAAAGCAAGCAGCAAGAAGGATCAGCAGAAGCAAAAATCGCCCCGACTCTAAGTTCATACTGAGGTGAACTGCAAGTTAACGGATGGATCGATCGAGCTGCGCAGAAGAGTGCGGGCGTTACAATTTTTGCCGCAAAGACGTGGACGGATTAGAAAGTGTTTGGTATCGCTAATCCGCTGGATGTATTTCCCTGGATGGGATTGGTCGGCAGGGCGCGGTGATGAAGCGAACGACAGACCTCGCGCTTCGGGGCGGGGAGGAGGTCAGAAAGGGTCGCCTAGAAGTTTGCAGCAGGGTCGAAGCAGAGCCTGGTGTGGCTGGGGATAAAATGAAGGCCGGTCGTCGGGTTAAGCGCGTTCTGGAGCTTTCCACAGCCGTTCTTGGGCCGTTGCCTCAATGGGCTTTCGGTGTTTGGCGTTCGCATTTTTGGGACTAGGTTTTTAGGCGGCGGCGGAATTCTCCGTGTGTGGTTAAACCTACTCCTAACGCCTCCATACGAAATGGCGATAGCTCTTGGTGTGTTGCTTGTCACGTTGCCAGCCGGCATTTACGAGATGATATCCTATCGTAGGAGCTCTCTTATGGATTATTACTTTTCGACATACCTGTTTAGCGTTGCCAGGGCGATAAGAGGCGGTTCACCGGTTGTTAAGGCCTTCGTCGTGGCTTCCGAGGGAGAGTACGGCCCCCTGAAGCCCGTTCTCAGAGCGTTCGTGTCCAGATTGACCTTGGGGGTTCCGCTGCAATCCGCTTTACTGGCGTTGTCGAACTCGTTGAAAAGTAAGATATCGAATTATGCCGTGTCATCCATCCGGGATCTGTTGAACCTGACGCCGAGGATGGACGTGTTCCTGGATGAGCTGGGAACTTTCCAAAGCCAATATGTGGAGCTGCAACGCAAGAGGGAGTCGGAAACGAAGATTCACGTGATAATAATTTACGTTTCCTTCCTGACTTTTTTGCTGGCGGTAGGCGCTACGGTAAAGATCACTCCTTATTCAACTGGAACCATTCCATTGTTCTCGACTACGGGTTCGATTTCTCCATCTCTCTTCAAGAGCATGAGCTTTTACGTCGCTTTCTCCGAAAGCGTGTTCCTCGGTCTTTTGGCGGGGGAAATAAACAAGGGCAAGGTGAGTGCGGGTTTGATCCACGTGGCCGCGATGGCGGCCATACTGTTAGTCTTCTCCTACTTGATGCTCTTCGGCCGAAGCCGGGTTCAAAGGAGTTCAGAGAAAAGGGTGTGCTCGTCTACGGTTCACGTGAGCTGTGGGGCTTAACCAAGCGCTAGTCGTGCGGGGCTGGGTGCTATCCTTTTATTCGTTTTCCCCATTAATCCCGTGATCGATATGTCCGTTCCGGTTAACGCGGCGGATGCCATAAAACTCTCGATTAAGATTTTACAAGATATCAGTAATGATATACATGTACCAAAGAACATAAGGAGAGCGGTACTGGATGCCATAGAGTTTTTGCAGGATAATTCGGTGAGCCCGGGTGTAAGGGCGGCCAACGCTCTGAGCGTATTGGACGAGATATCCCAGGATCCCAATATGCCGACCAGGACGAGAGTGCAGTTTTGGAACGTTGCAAGTATGTTGGAAAAAGTTAAGGATCGACGTCGTTTGATTGAGGGTTTGCGCTTTACGTGGTATAACGCGCTTAAATGTTTGTCGGGGCGACGCGGCGACCAGATTTTATTTTTCTTCTATGTGTATCGAAGTGCTCTTCTGCCTAGCGGATAGGTTATAAAGCAACGCCTTTAGTTGTTCATCCGAAACCCTATCTATCCTCCCTTGCTGATAAAGGGCTATTAGCTGATTTTCTATGAGGCTAGTGAGTTCCGGCTTGACTATCCTGAGGTTATCCAGTCTATTTCTAGCCTCCGGCTCGAGTATGGCCCTCAGTATGTTGCGCTTTTCCTCCTCGAGTCTTTGTTCCTGGGCTTTCCTATCGTAGTAGGATTTGTTGAGCTGTTCGAGTTGCCTTCTCTTTAGTTCATTGAGTTCTTCGTCCTCCTCTGACGTAGGGCATCACCTCAAAAAGCCCAATTGTATACGGCGAGCCTCGGTTCCAGCTGCTTTAGTTTTTCTAAGACTTCTTTCCCCGCATCTGAAAGTATGGTTTCTCCCTCAGGGGTGATGAGTTTCTTCCTCTCCTCGACCTTGATGAGGTTTGCTTCCTCCAATTGGTCAATGATCTTCCTAATTATTTTTCTCGAACTGGGGGCTGCGTGGTGGGGTTTGGCTATGCCGACCCTCCTTCCGCCGTATTCCTTGGACAGCCTATTCACCCCGAGCATGGGGTCTTTACTCAGCTTTATTAAGGTGGAAGCCACGCGCTTATACCACCAATCGGGGTCCTGCGGAAGTGATTGCTTGTAAGTCGCGGTCTTGGCGTAAGTGGCCCAAGCGGGCGGTTCAAACTTCCCAGTGGCCTTTAATCTATCCGCTAGAGGCCCCACTAAGTACGTGGCCGAAATGGCTCTGTAATTCAGCTTCTCCAATTCTAGTGAAAGTTGATTTGCGCTTTTAACTTTATCGGGCCTCAAGGCGTCGGCAGTCCCCATCCTTAAGCATGGGGTAGCCTTCCTTTGCCATTTGGGCGGCGTAGCTCAAGCTACACGGCTCGCGCCGCACGCGAAGTTACGAAAGGCCTAAGCGCCAAGGCATACACATTTAGAGGAAATCCCCTGTGATGAACGTTGGAAATGAGGATTCGTGACGTATCAGAGTTAGGCTGAGGGGATGCTGCTAGTCTGTAGAGGTAAGCCCTCCCGATCATGCCCTCGACGTTTAACACGCCAGTCCTCTTTAAGACATAGCAGGCTCTGGAAGCAGTTCTCCTAGATAAGCCCGCACGAAGGGCTAGCCCGCGGGCGGTGAACTTTTCATCAGGAATATCGATCAATTTAAGTAGGTCATGCGCTTCCCTCAGGCGCACCTCCTCGATTACGGCGAGGGGTACAGTATCCCTTTTCATGAATCCCTTGGGCACGACGTAGTGCCTTCCGCTCTTTACCTTTTTCCAAGTCCGCAATTCCTTTAGCATCAGAAAGTCGACCTCTAATCCCGGGGCCGGGAAGACATCAACAAAATGCGAGAGTTCTTGAAAGATTTTGTACCGCTGGTCCCTATTTTTGGTGCCGCCCGGTTCTACCAGCACTGATTGCAGGGGGACTACTACCTTGACCTTATAACCCATTAGCAGAAGTACCCTGACCTTTTGCTTGATTTTGTAAAGCCCTGCTATTTGGATTTCGGTGATCAAGTCGCCCTTCAGTACGTCCACGCGGAAGTCTCCAACCTTGGCCTCCGTTTTCCCCCCTTCTCTCGAGTAAACCTCTTGAAGGGCGGCGTGAAGGGAGCTTTTAGCTCTTGGACGCGAGCGAGGGGCCCGCATAGGGTATGCCGCCGCCTTCCTCTATGCGCAACAACCTATTGTACTTGGCGACCCTTTCGCCCCTTGCCGGAGCGCCGGTCTTGATTTGCCCAGTTCCCAGGCCCACCGCTAGGTCCGCGATGAAGTCATCGGTGGTCTCACCGCTTCTGTGGCTAACCATAACGGCATAGGACGAGGATATTGCGTAAAGACCCGCTTCAACGGCCTCGGTTAAGCTCCCCACTTGGTTTACTTTCAGAAGCAACGCGCTGCAGGCCCCCAGCTCCACGCCCTTTTTAAGCCTGGGAAGTTGCGTAACAAATATGTCATCTCCTACTACCTGTACGGGCTTAATCGCCTTGGTCAACTTGGCCGTGGTGGCGAAGTCGTTTTGCTCGAAGGGGTCTTCAAGGCTGATCAAGGAGTGTTCCTTGGTCACCTTGAGCCAGTAGTCGAAAAGTTCGTCACTGCTCAAGAGCTCCCCGTCTATTCTGTATTTTCCATCCTCGTAGAAGGTGCTGGAAGCCGCGTCCACGGCTATCCTTACCTCTTTTTTGCCGTCATATCCGGCCTCCTCGATGGCGGTATCAAGGGCAGATAGTGCCTCCTCGGTCTTACCCATGGGCGGTGCTACACCTCCTTCGTCGCCTACGTTCCGAGCTACTGCCCCGTACCTCTTGCTGACGTAACTTTTCAAGGAGTTGTAGATTTCGCTCACCGCCTCTATCGCCTGTGAGAAAGTTTTGAATCCTACTGGGGCTAGCATGAACTCTTGCACGGCAAGGTCATTGCCAGCGTGTTCGCCTCCGTTGAGCACGTTTGAAAACGGTACGGGGATGCTCTCGTTCCTCCCGTATAGTTTGGATATCCATTGGTGTAACTCCATCCCCTGGGCAAGTGCGGCGGCCCTGGCCACGGCCAGGGAGACGGAAAGTATGGCGTTAGCGCCCAGCTTAGATTTATTGGGGGTGCCGTCCAGCTCTATCATCGTTTGATCTATTTCTTTTTGCTGTCTGACGTCCATCCCCTTCACGCGGGGGGCGATCAGGTCGTTGACGTTAGCGATGGCTTTCGACACACCCATTCCGTGGAAGGCCTTTCCCCCGTCTCTGAGCTCCAAGGCCTCGAATTCACCCTTGGACGCGCCACTGGGGACGGCTGCGGTCACGCTTATCCCTCCCTCCGTCCTCAATTGGGTTTCAACGGTTGGGTTGCCGCGAGAATCGAGTATCCACCTGGCCTTAACCCCTTCGATAGAATACTTTGACATAAGGTATGGTAGCAGGGGGATTAATGCTTTGCCTCTGATCCCTATGGTGGCGTTAACCTTGCTGCGTCGTTGGGGAAAAGCCGCCTGAATAAAGGCAATCTGGTCATGCGCAGTGGGCAAAGATTCGTTCGATTAATGGGAGAAAAGTTCCCGGTGCTCGTTATCCCACGCGGTGAGAGAACTGCTCAACCCAATCGGGGTTTTCGGGTATCGAAATCGGTTGGTTAGCAGCACGCTTATTAGTCACGGCGTGTCAAAATCATTAGGTTGAAGAGCGTGATAAAGCTCGACCTTGATAGCCTAGTTCCGTGTTTCACTTGTCCCTTCACAATGGAGTGCGAAGAAGGAGCAACTCACTCCCCGGAAAAATGCACCGTCTTGACTATGTGGCTCAATAGGCAGGAAAAGTCAGGCGTAGTTGGCTGATACTTGCGATTTAACTTTATGGGGTTAAGGGGCGAAAGTCCCCCTCCGTGAGGTAACGGATGAATAGCCCCTTACAGAAACCTTTTTTATATAATAAGTTTTATATTATTGACGCCCAAATGGGCTTTGCCTGTGGAACGCAGGCGAGACGCCCGGGGACGAGAACGCCTCTGCGGTGATGGAATACTTGCAAAGTATTCCAGGCGTAAGCGTATCGATGAACCGGGAAGCCCCGTCCGTAAGGGCGGGGTAGTTCACTGGTCGAAAACGTTCAAAACGGCATTTTTTAGCATCGAAGGAATGCTACTTAAGATGTGACCCAGGAGCCTTTCCCTTGAGTCGGGATCTGAGGGCAAACCTGGCCCCCATTCGAGGATGTTTTATAAATGGCGGCTTCAAAGGGGAACGGAAAACGTCACCTTTCAGAGGCGGGGATGGTAGCCCCCCTTGTGGTGAGATTTTTGAAATTCTGAGTTTCTCTTCATCGCGATGCCCTCCTCGTATCAACTCCTTAGAAATGAGGGGTGGGAGCCGGCCTCTCCCGTGATGCCCGGAAGGGCATCGGCAAAGCCGTTTACAAGAGTAGGAGGACGAGCTTCTTACGCTTTTTATCCGACAGTTTCCGGGAAAGGAGGCTCAGGAGGTTGGCGGGCCCCTCGGCCGAGCCCCTCAACGAGCTCAACTACGATAGATGCTGGATTATTACAACGACACTGGGTGGACCTCAAGGGGACTTGGGAAGAGTGTTACGAGAAGTACAAGGAGGAACTCGGCATTGCCAACGTGCAGGCCGCGACGCAGAAGAACGACGAAGCTTGGTCTTTCCTCTTCTTATCGCTGAATTCAAGGAGGGAGGGAGCGCTGCCACCCCATATGAAGCGCTGGGGGCCACCTAAATACTGGAAAGAAAGACGGACGAACGAAGAAAAAGAACGTCGCTACTAATGGTGGGGTAGGACAGCTACGCCGTAGACGAGAACAACCACAAACTGATCCCGAAGGACTTCAAGATGGAAATAGACTTCGCGGGAGTCTGAGGTGGTACGGCAAAGGGGACATGCGTCCGTTTGTTTTGAATTGGGGGTTTGTTCGTTGGTCCTGTAACTAACCACTTCGTTTACCAGCTCGTTATAAATCCCAATTGGATGCATCAGTTTGAAACGATTTGTGAGGGCCTTCGCACGGGTTCGGGGCGAGTTTTCCGAACGCTTATATATTCTCGGCTTCATTGAATTCATGGTTAATTATAAGCAAAGGGTTAAGGCTCTTTTTGATGGGGCTGATTTCGATCACGCTCTGGTGAGCTCCAGCGAGTCCCTGAGGTATTTTTCGGGGTTCGCGGGAATTGGCGGAGCTTACTTATTTTTGCGCTCCGATGGGACCAGTAGGATGTTCGTCACCGAGCTGGAGGCGCCGGACGCTAAAGAGGCGTCCTTCGACGAGCTCGTCGTGATCCCCAAAAACAAGAAGTTTCAGGAAGAGGTGTTCAAAGCTGTTGCGGGTGAAATAGGCAGGGGCCCTTTGGGCATAGAAGACTCATACGTGACGCTTTCGGCTTACGAGGAGATGAAGCAGTACGTCGGGAATTGGGTTGGGGTATCCAAGAGGATTTCCTCGTTGAGGATGATTAAGGATGAAGATGAGATTGTCCTGATTAAGCAGGCGATCAAGATATCCGAGGAGTCGTTCCTGGACATTTTGAAAGAGATCAAGCCCGGGGTGACGGAAAATCACGTCGCAGCTGAGCTGGAGAAGGCCATGAAGGAAAGGGGCGCCGAGGGGGTGGCTTTTCCCACCATCGTGGCCAGCGGATATAGGGCGGCCAACCCTCATGCGGTGTCCAGTGATAAGAGGATACGGGACGGAGACGTCGTAGTTGTGGATTTCGGTTCTAGGTACAGGGGTTACGATAGCGACCTCACCAGGACGCTTTTCGTTGGGGATGTGGGGGAAAAGATGCGTTCGGCTTTCGAGGCGGTATATGAAACTCAGCAAGTGTGCTTTCACTCGCTGAGGATCGGTTCTTCTCTCTCCGAGGTGGCTAAGTTAGCCATAACCAACTTGGCCAAGTATGGGCTGGATATCTACTACACTCACTCCCTGGGTCACGGCGTAGGTTTGGAGATTCACGAGTCTCCCTACTTGAGCGTGACCTCTGGGGACCTCCTCAACGAAGGTAATGTGTTCACAATCGAGCCAGGTGTTTATATCGAGGGTTTAGGGGGGATAAGGATAGAGGATGACTTCCTGGCTGCGAAAGAGGGGGTGACCCGGTTATCGTCTCTGCCGGTAAGGTTCTGAGCTTTTTGAAGCAAGAGGTAAAGTTCTTCGTCACGAGGCCGGTTTACGTCATTTATGAGCGCGTCCTATGGGAAGAGATAAAGGGAGGTAACAAGCCAAATTCGGTGGCAGTGATCCTCGACGGGAACAGGAGATGGGCCACCTCACTCGGTTTCCCGCCAGAATACGGGCACGAGGCCGGCTACAGGAAACTCAGAGAAGCCTTGAACTGGTTTTGGGAAGCGGGAATAAAGGAGGTTACGATTTACGCGCTTTCAACGGAGAACCTGAGTAGGAGGTCCCCATCGGAAGTTTCGCACATTCTTTCGCTTGCTACAAAGGGGCTTTTGGAGCTTGCGGAGAGCAAGGAGGTTTCTGAAAGGGGAGTGCGGGTCAGGGTTATAGGTGATAGGTCCGCTTTCCCCGATGAGGTGGTTTCGGCTATAAACACCGTTGAAGAGAAGACGGTCAGCAATGACTCACGTCTGTTGCAGATAGCCTTGGGCTACGGTGGACGCGATGAGATATTGAAGGCCGTGAGGAGGATCGCCGAAAAGGTCAGAGAGGGAGAGATTTCCCCCGACCAGATAACGGAGGAAACCATATCGTCGAACCTTTATACGGCTGGCGCCTCGGATCCGGATATGATCATAAGGACTGGCGGGGAAGAGAGGCTCAGCAACTTCCTCTTATGGCAATCGTCCTATTCCGAGCTCGTTTTCTTTGACACTTATTGGCCCCAGTTTAGGAAGATCGATTTATACAGGGCCATACGCACTTTTCAAAGCAGGAAAAGGCGCTTCGGTTCTTGACGCCAACTTTTTGGTCTTTTGAAAAGCCTTTTATTGGGCGGCGATACTACTACATATGTTGTTCTTAGATCAGGTAGCCGCCGTTTCCGCGTCTCTAATCGGGGCTATAGTCGCCCTTATCGTCATCATTATCTTCCTCGCCTACTCGATCAGGATAGTTAGGGAGTACGAAAGGCTGGTCGTGTTTAGGTTTGGGCGCGTTATAGGCGAAAAGGGGCCTGGCATCGTTTTCATAATACCGATCGTTGATGTCCCGAAGAAGGTCGATTTGAGAGAAAGGTACATCACGGTTCCACATCAGACTTGCATTACCAAGGACAACGCTCCCGTGGACATAGATTTCTTGATTTATACTAAGGTGTTCAATGCGACGGATTCTGTGGTGCAAGTTCAGAACTTCGAAGGCGCGGCCACCGGGATAGCGACGACCACTCTTAGGGCCGTGATCGGTGATATTCAGCTCGACGAAATATTGGCAAAAAGAGATACGATTAACGCCATACTGAGAAGTAAGCTGGACGAAGTGACCGCTAGGTGGGGCGTAAAGGTTTCCAGCGTGGAAATAAGGGAGATAATACCGCCTAAGGATGTGCAGGACGCCATGATAAAGCAGATGTCGGCCGAGCGGAACAGAAGGGCGGTCGTCATAGAGGCCGATGGTAAGAAGACTGCAACCGTTACGGTGGCGGAGGGTGACAAGCAATCGGAGATCCTGAGGGCAGAAGGAGATAAGCAAGCAGCCATACTTAGGGCTGAGGGGCTTGCAACTGCGCTCAAGACGATTTCGGAGGCCGCCAAAACCATAGACGCCAAAACGATGACGTTGCAGTACTTCGATGCCCTTAAGCAGCTGGGTTCAAGCCCGTCCACTAAGTACATATTCCCCATGGAGTTCGTCAGCATGCTAAAGCCGATTTCCGACTTCGTCAGGGAGTACACCGAAGCGGAGCAGGGATCTCCTAACCCGCCCAAATGACGCCCTAGGCACCGAAGAGGCTGAGACAGATTCGGGCTAGTTTACTTTTATTGTCCTGGGTCGGCCATGGGTGGCATTCGCTCAACGCGCAAGCTCAAATCTTCCTTGATCACGTTCAGGACCAGGTTCGTTAGGGTCCTTTCAATGTTAGGCATAGCCAAAACTTTTTTGACAAACTTGTTTAGTTCATCGCGGTTTTTGAACTTGCCCATAACTAATATATCGTAATCTCCGGTTATATCGTAAACCATCATGACCTCGCTCATGGATGCTAGTTCTTTTTCAATGTCTATGATATGCGGCCCATTGGCGCGGATGAATATTATCGCGGTTAGGTCGTAGCCTAGGCTCTCGGGATCGAGTATTGCCGAGTATTTTTTTATGACCCTTTGGTTCTCCAGGGTTCTTACCCTATTGAAGACCGTGCTGGGGTTAGTCCCCAGGGTTTTAGCCATTTCTCTGTATCCCGTTTTGCCGTTCTCCTGTAAGAGGGCGAGGATCCTCTTGTCTAGCTCGTCGAGGTCCATACCGCACAGGGTTATCGCTTTTTAACCTTTTTTGGTTCTTTAGCGCTTCACGGCGTGAGCAAGAGGCTCCATCTCAATAGGCAAGGTGGAGGCAAGGCTATCGTTTTTTGCTTTTCTCGATGATGGCTTCCCCAAGTTGTGCCAGGAAGATGGTTTTCGGTCTTCATCCAGCTGCGGTCGAGAAGGGACCCCGGTCTACTTGATCATAAACTGGGATCCCTCATGCTGCTGAGTCCCCAAGGGAGAAGAGAGTTCAGCGGAAAAATGGGAAGGCGAAATCCTAGAAGTAAAGAAAGGGCTTAAGGTTGCCCACCGGCCATCGTGCGACCGGCGCAGCTGGCCGCGTACATGTATGCATGGTTGGAGTTGGGGTTGTGTTTTACAGCATGTTAGCAAGAAAGCTCCGACCTTAAGGGAGGAGATGAATTGCCAGCCGAAAAGTTCATCAATCAAACGATATCAAAATCAGTACCCACGGGCAGTGGGGAATTAACGCCTGATAAGCCCATAAAAAAGGGTGAGAGATGGAATAAGACCTCCGGACCAGAAGGGCATGATGGGGGCACCGTCGATGAAGCAGGAACCTCAAATCCCTCGGGGATGAGAGGATGTCAGCGCGCGATAGCGGCGAGACCGAAAGGGTGAAGGCGGCAAACTTCGAACCGTGAAGCGCCAAAGGAATCCCCGCCTTTTAGGGTGAAAACCCACTCAGTTAACGGAGTGCAGAACCTCACAAGGGTTCGTAATTCGGCACCGTAGAAGTGATCAGCGGTACGCCCCATCGCCTACAATAGGTTTTTTTGTTCCGTCCCTATCTGCATATGTCCACCAATGCTGATAAGAAGTACTGCCCCTATTGCGGGCATGAGTTACCCCCAGGCGAAGTTTGGTATTGCCCTTACTGTGGTTCTTCCCTCAGGGATTATTTCAAGCTCGGCCAGCCAACGGCGGGTGCGACAAGCAACACCCCGGCGGTGGCGCGCAGACCAATTGGCATCGCGCTGATCTCCATATTTGGATTCTTACTGGGGTTGTTCTTCTTGCTGATGAGCTTTTCGCTGTTTGTGCTGAGGGTTATCGTGACGCCCAGCATGATGCAACAGATAGATTCTCAAATGCTATCTGCTTACGGAATTACTTTGACCTATTCGGAAGTGGAGGATTATGCGCTTTACATGGGGGTGTTGGCTTTCGGTTTCGCCCTCGTTTTTCTGTTATCTGGTTACGGCTTGTGGAAAATGAAGAGATGGGGCTGGTTACTCGCATTAGTGGTTTCGTCGTTGATGGCTCTCGTGTCCGCGTTGGATTTCGTTCTCCTTTTGAGCCCAGTTTTTCTCCTCCCTCTGTTAGTGGATCTTGCAGTCCTAGTCTATCTGGCGCGTAGCAAGAAGTTCTTTGCGCGTCCCAATAGCGGCCCCCAGCGGAGCTCCTGATTATTAATTAGGGTCTTCAAAGGTGGAACCCTCGCCCTGGGCGGGGGAGGAGAGGGGGTCAGCAGAAGGCTAAACCTAATTATCACCGGGTCAATTTCTTGAGTTGTCGTTTACCGACGAAGTAGAGGAGCTGGCGAGGAGAAGGGGGTTTTATTGGCCGAGTTACGAAATCTATGGCGGAGTGGGTGGTCTTTACGATATAGGCCCGAACGGGCTCAGGGTGAAACAGAAGATAGAAAACCTTTGGAGGCACCACTTCCTAAGGGGATCTGGGTTTGCCATGGTTGAAATAGAGACGCCGCTAGTGACCCCCGAGAGGGTGCTCGAGGCAAGCGGACACGTCGATTCCTTCACGGATCCGCTGGTGGTTTGCCCGAATTGCCACAGGGTCTATAGGGCCGACCAGTTGGCGCAAGAGAAGCTGGGCGTGAAGACCGAAGGCATGACTTTGGATGAGCTAAGGGACCTTTATAAAAAGAACGAGATAAAATGCGAGGCGTGTGGGACCAGGCTTTTGGACGTCCAGTACTTCAATTTGTTGTTCCAAACTCACATAGGCCCTTTCACGTCAGACCTTGGTTTCCTGAGGCCGGAGACGGCCCAAGGTATTTTTACGGCTTTCAAGAGGGTTTACGAAAGCGAGAGGAGAAGGCTTCCCATGGGTGTGGCCCAGGTTGGCAGAGTGGCCAGGAACGAGATATCCCCTAGGCAGGGTCTGCTTCGCATGAGGGAGTTCACGATAATGGAGTTCGAGTTCTTTTTTGATCCCGAACGGGGGCCTGACCCCTCTGATTTCGTCCAAAAAAAGGTTAAAGTGAGGTGGGCTAACGGCGAGTCCTCGGTGGAAAACATAGGTTCGTTGATCGAGAGTGGGTTTTTGAAGTCTCCCTGGATGGGTTACTTCATGGCTTCAACGCTTGATTTTATGGAGTCTTTGGGTTTCAGCGCCGACGAAGTCACTTTCCTGGAAAAAGGTGAACGGGAGAGGGCGCATTACAGCGCTCAAACATTTGATGTTGTCGTGCCTACTAAGAGGTGGGGAGAGGTCGAGGTTGCTGGCATAGCTTACAGGACGGATTACGACCTGAGGAGGCACTCTCAGTTCAGCGGAGAAGACTTATCGGTCTCGGTCCAGTTGCCCGCCCCAGAGAAGAGGAAGGTGGTGTCCGTTAAGCTGAACAGGGCGGCCATAGGGAAAAGGTTTGGTGAACGCGCTGAGGACGTGATGAAAGCGATCTACGCAGCGGCGGAATCCATGCGCGCCGGGTCCGAGGTCGCGAGCGCCAATAGTGGTTCCTTGGAGGTTCAAACGTCTTTTGGTACCCTTGAGTTAGGACAGGAATACGTCAAGGTGGAGGTTTCGGAGGAGCTCGTCAGTACCAAGAAGGTTTTCCCCCATGTGGTGGAACCCTCATTTGGGGCTGATAGGTTGCTCTACGTCCTTCTGGATCACGGCTTAAAAGAGAAGGAGGGCAGGAGGGTCCTTTCGTTGCCTGCCGCGGTGGCTCCTTACGACGTGGCCGTGTTCCCTTTGATACAGGAGAATGGCATGGTGAAAAAAGCGGTTGAAGTATTGGATGCGCTGAGAGGGGCTGGCTTCGACGCGTTGTACGACGAGGATGGTACAATTGGCAGAAGATACGCGAGGGTTGATGAGATAGGGGTGCCCTGGGCCGTAACCGTGGATGAGCTTTCGGTTCGTGGCAAGGGAGTAACGGTGAGGGAAAGGGATACATGGAAGCAGTGGAGAGTTGACGAGGCCCGCTTAGCAGAAGTCCTTTCGGCCATGAAAGCTGGGAAGGGAGCTGGAGAATTGGGGTTGGCAGAGGAGAGGACGGGCGGGGAAGCGCGAAAGAAGGGACGAGAGGGAAGGGAAAGAGAAAAAAGCTGGTAGTGGTTAAACTCGAATTGGACCAAAAAATTGAGCGGAGGATGCGGGTAAAGAAAAATGAATCTGTTAAGGAAGGTGAGGCGAAAATAAACCCACAGACGGCAGCTAACCTTAAGATCTCTTCTACCCTAGAAGTCGTGGTATCGGGCAAAAGGAAGATGGTCCTGAGCGCAATCCCCTCGCAGGAAGTGCCCTCAGCGGAGATTTGGGCTAACCCTGACGATATGATCAGGTCGGGGGTCGCAGATAACAGCATCGCAACCATAAGGTCCGCGTAAACGTAAATCACGAGAACGCTGACGCATTGAGTGCCTGCTTGCATAGTGATGCGTTCGCTGGGAGGTCATGACCCACCTGACAAAGCAAACGACAAACCTCGCCCTTTACGGAGGGGAGGAGGTCAGCTTTTGGGAATCGGTAAATTGGCGGACCATTAGTCTTTTTGGTGTTTTAGGTATTCCGACAATTTTATAAGTGCGCGCTCCCCCTCCCAGAGAGGAATTGGAGATCTCAGATTTTTCTACCTTGGACGAAGTCGACGTCAAGGGTAAAACCGTCCTCGTTAGGGTGGATTTCAATTCACCCATAAATCCGGCAGACGGTTCGATCATGGACTTTTCGAGGATCAATGAGCACGCGAAGACCATAGGCGAGTTGGCGAATAAAGGGGCTAAGGTGGTGGTTATGGCCCATCAAGGGAGGCCTGGGGACGAAGACTTCACCTCTTTGGAGGTGCACGCGAAAGCTCTATCGAAGGCGCTCGGAAAAGAAGTCAAGTTCGTCGATGAAGTTTTTGGGGAGTCTGCCAGGAGCGCCATATCTTCTTTGGCTGAGGGGGGTATCCTCGTCCTTGAGAACGTCAGGTTTTACTCAGAAGAAATGATAGAAAAAGATCCAGTGGCTCAATCGAAAACCATAATGGTAAGAAAATTAGCCCCCCTGTTCGATCTTTATGTAGGTGATGCTTTTAGCGTGGCTCACCGCCCGCACGTCTCCATGGTGGGCTTTCCCGTAGTGCTGAAGAAAGTAATCGGGAGGGTGATGCAAGAGGAGCTGGAGGCGCTGACCAAGGCCCTGAGTCATCCGGAGCACCCGGCTGTATACGTGCTCGGTGGTGCCAAACCGACCGATTCGCTCAAGGTAGCTGATCGCGTTTTAAAGGAGGGAATAGCCGATCTGGTGCTTGGCACGGGTATGTTGGGTCAACTGATATTGGTAGCCGAGGGTTACAACGTGGGACAGGGTAATCTCGCCGCGCTTAAGAAAAAAGGGGTTACCGATGAGGTGATCGCGCAGGCCAAGGCTCTGCTGAAGGCCTACCCGGGTAAGTTGAGGGGGCCCGTCGACGTGGCGGTTGAAAGGGGAGGCAAAAGAGTCGACGTGCCGGCATCGGAGTTACCGGTGGACGAGCCAATAAAAGACATAGGCGAGGCGACCGCTCGCTCTTACGCCAACGTGCTTGAGGACGCGAAAACCGTGGTGATCAACGGACCCGCAGGCGTCTACGAGGAGCCTCAGTTCTTGACTGGTACCAAGATAATATTCGAGAGCGTTGCTAAGGGCAAGGCCTTTTCAGTGCTGGGAGGGGGCCACACAATATCGGTGGTTGACGAATTGGGCTTGCACGGAAAGTTTTCTCACATAAGCACCGCAGGTAAGGCCATGATAGACTTCATAAGCGGCGAAGTCCTCCCGGGCATAGAAGTGCTTAAGAAGCGAGCTTGGCGGCTTCAGCTAGCTTAAGTGGCTTGAGCGGTCCCGTCTACGCTTTTTTTGGCGCCTGGTTCCCGTTTTTATTTTGTTCGATTTTCTTGCATAACCGCGCTTTGGGGGTTCGGTCGAAGGCAAGCGGGAAGAAACCGATGTTTCTTTGATCAATCGCTTTAACTGGTAGGGGTTAAGGGGGCGAAAGATCTCTTCCTTAAGGGCGCGGTAGTTCGCTTGCCCAGCCCGCTTAGCCCTCGAATTCCCGAGAATAAGCGTTCAGCGAGAAAGGCGGGATAACCGTGTGCTAAGGTCTCTTCAGCAACGGCTTTTACATCGTAGCTAACCCTGTATAGTTCGAATTTCACCGAGGCACCGCTTACGTCCATGACGGCGAAAGCCGCCCTCGGGTCTCCGTCCCTTGGCTGTCCCACGCTTCCCGGGTTAATCACGTAGCGCTGTCCTATCCTTCTTAGGAATTGTACGTGAGTGTGGCCGAGGGCGAGTACGTCGCAGTCGCACTGTATGTTAGCTGCCTGTTCCGGGTAAACGTACTCGAAAAGGGGGTCTCTAGGCGAACCGTGAACCAAGTAAACGCGAAGGCCCTGAACTGAAAAGCTCTCGAATTGCTTAAGGGATTTCAAATATTCCAGGGTGTCCGTAGTCAGGATTTCGATGTTGCGACGGTCTGCCACTTCGGCCATTGGGTCGTAGCCCGTGAAGTCTCTGCTCAGCACGGAGTAATCGTGGTTTCCCATGACCCTTTTTCCCAGTTTTTTGGATATGGTTTCCGTCACCTCGTTGGGCCAGGGATAGTAGCCGACGAGGTCGCCGGCGAAGGCAACCTCATCAATTCCCAGCTCGTCTATTTTGGAAAGGACGGCGCGAAGGGCTGGCAGATTACTGTGAACATCAGCCAAAAAAGCCATCCTTACGGTCATTTCAGTGCCGGCTCACCTGATTGACCCGTCGTCATCAGTTCGACTATGACCCTAGCCTTATATTCTCTGGCTTCGAGAGGGGGCATTGGTCCGAGATCAACGGCGAAGGAGACTGCATTTCCCATGCCGTCGGTGAACCTTATCTCGGCTACCCACTTCTTTTGTGGCTGAGTTGTGGAGAGCTTGGCGATACTGTCCATTATTCTGGTAAGGGCCATTTGCATGGACGTCGGGCTTGAGAGGTCTTGTGGGGTTAATGTCAGCGCTTGTATGCCACCCATTACCTGCCCGATTTTTGCCGTCCCATTGAAGGTGGCTATCGGTTCAAAACCTTCATCGTTTTCCATTTCAATTGAGATTTAGTGCGGGCATTTAACTCTATGGGGGTTAAGGGGGCGAAAGTCCCCCTACGTAAGGTGGGGGATGGATAACCCCCTTACAGAAACCTTCTTACGTCACAAAAAGAGATATCTGTGCCTCCAAACCTAGAGAAGAAGGAGGGATTTTCCCTATGGAACGTAGGGGAGACGCCCGGGGATGAGAACGCCTCTGCGATGCGGGATGGAATACCCGCGGTATTCCAGGCGTAAGCGTACCGATGAACCGGGAAGCCCCGTCCGTGAGGGCGGGGTAGTTCACCGGCATCGGCCGCGCAAGGGGTGCCAGAGCCAGCTAAGGCTAAGCTCGAGGTGCCTAAGATACGAGCGCAATGGAATGAACCATGAAAACAAATCGAAGTGGTTCGCGCGAATTACCTCTTCTAACCTTCTCAGCCGCGAAAGCCTAGGTGTTTCTTCGGGCGCCGTTGGGTCTTGTTTTGCAGTCGATTCGCGTTCCGTAGAAAGCTTTTTAAAAACCCGCGGGGGATACCATTGCCGCTGAGATGCGGGGTAAATGCCTCATTGGCTCGGCGGGGGTTTGCCGCTTTGCCGGCAAGCCCGTTTGTCCCCGTTTGGCTTTCAATGATCGCAGCGATGCAGTCCTTAACCCCTTCTCCGTCGTCCCGATCTAGGACCACGGTGGCTACGGCCTTGACCTCTTCCCTTGCGTTCTTAACGGCCGCAGACCACCTTGCCCACTTCATCAATTCTAGGTCGTTGAGTTCGTCGCCCACAACTAGCGCGTTACCGTCAACGTCGAGAAGCTGGAGCAAGCGTTGTACGGCGGCAAGCTTGCTGACGGTTTCTGGGAGGACGAAGAAATAGTCCTTGTACAGCTCCGTTCTAAAGGGGGCGCCCACCTCGCGCGCCAGTGAAAGAGTTGGCTCCAGGTGCGGGGCATCCACTAACACCGCTACCTTCCCCCTAGCGTGTGGGATATTCGAGCGCTCGAGCGCGTCCAGGAACCGGAACCACCTCTCGTCTGCGATTACCTGAACGGTATTTCCGACGCTTATCACCCCTCCTCCCTCGCAACAGACGGCATCGGCCGCGCAAATCAGGTCTACGGGTAGGCGATCCAGCGGTCTGCCGCTGGCGATCACCACCTTTATTCCCTTGCTTCTCGCGGACTGTATGAGTTTTATGAGATCGTGATCCACGGTACCGTTGGCCGACAGGGTACCGTCGTAGTCCATTATAATGGCATTAGGCCTCGGGCAGTGCTGGCTAGGGCTTGCTCTATGTCCCAAATCAAATCGCCTACGTCCTCTAAACCAACGGAAAGCCGGAGTAAGCCGGCGCTTATGCCCGCCTCCTCCAGCTCTTTTTTATTCATTGCCCCGCTGAACGCGGAAGCGGGGTGCATTATGGTGCTTTCTGTGCCACCGAGGCTTGGGGCCGGCTGAATTACCTTAAGTCTCTTCATGAATTCAAGCGCTTGTTTGGAGCCGCCTTCCACCTCAAATGACAGAACCGCACCGAATCCCTTCAGTAAACCCTTGGCAAGAACGTGGGTGGGGTGCGATTCTAGGCCAGGGTAAAGCACGCGGGCGATGCCGCGGTGTCCCTCAAGCCTTTCTGCGATCTCCATGGCGGATGCCTGCTCGTGCTCCAATCTGGCCTGAAGCGTCTTTATGCCTCTGATGACCAGATATGCGGCGTGCGGGTCGAGCGCGCCACCTAGCATCCTCCTCCACTCCCAGGCGTCATCCAGGTCGAATCCTATCAAAGCCCCAGCTACCACGTCATTATGGCCGGCGATGAACTTTGTGGCGCTTGAAACCGAAAATTGTGCGCCGTTTTCGAGGGGCCTGAAATTCAAGGGAGTCGTGAAAGTGTTGTCCAGTGCGAGCGCGGCGTCGTTTTCGCGACAGGCTTTCACCAGTTCGGGTACGTCAACGACATTGAGGGTTGGGTTGGACATCACCTCAGCAAATACGAGAGTTGTATGCTTGTCCACCCGTTCCGGTAGTTCTTTGGTTTTCGCTTTTTCTACTTGGACGCCGTATTCTTTCATCCTGTTAGCTAGGGCTAAGGTAACGCTGTAGACTTCAGATGGGACGATCAGCTTGCTGCCTGGCTTGAGCTTTGAGAAGAAGAGCGAAGATATGGCGGCCATTCCCGATGAAAAAGCCAAGGCCTGAGCTTTTTCATCGTCAGATTCGATGGTTCTCAGCACGTCCTCCAGCGCGCTAACCGTGGGGTTATCTTCCCTCGAGTATCTCAGGGGATGACCATGAATGGTGCGTGCCCCTTCCCTGGGGAAGTTGAACACGGCTGACTGATAGATCGGCGGGATGAAAGCTCCCTCTTGATCCCCAGAGTAAGCTTTGGTGGCTCTCGTTCCAATTCCGAGGCGCTTATCCATAACAAACGGTGTTGCGCCGGATTTAAGCAGTGTGGATTTTCTCATGCGTTCCTTTTTGGTTAATTGCGCCTTTTATAAGTGAGGAGATTCAAAGGGGGAACCCCCGCCTCTCGAGGCGGGGAGGATGTCAGTTTTGATGGGCCAAGTCTTTCCGATCTTCAGTTTTGCGGCGAGAAAGCGAACTGGTGTGGTTGGCGCCTCGGGTTGCAGTCAGCTCTCCAGCGATCCTCGTTTTTGATGCGCTTGGCTTTCGTTTCTTCCTAATTTTGCTTGGCGAGCAGATCGGGTTTATCGCAGCAGCTACCCGAGAGGGTTGAACTACCCCCTTGCGGGGAGCTTTTGCCCGCTTAACCCCCCGACAGGGTTAAATGCGCCACTATCGCTGTTCTGATGCCAATGGATACGTTCACGGTTGAAGGGGAATGGTCAACCCCCAGGGGGTGGCCTCGATTGTCCAAGGTTCCCAGTGGATTGAGGGTGCCACAAGAGGGGGAGTTGGTCGGGGTTGTGACGCAATTGCTTGGGTTTGACAGGATACGCGTCAAGTGCACAGACGGTAAAACGCGCATGTGCAGAATACCCGGAAAGATGAAAAAGAAAAGCTGGATCCACGAGGGGGACTTCGTTCTGGTCACCCCTTGGGATTTTCAGTCCGACACCCGGGGAGACATAGTGACCGTTTACTCCAAGGAAGAAGTTAAGCAATTGGAGGCGGCGGGAATCATACCCAAGGGATTCTCATCAGCTGCCTAGAGAGCGTTCAATGCGCCGGCACTCGGATCAAGAGGCGGCGAAGACCTTGACCACGACCATTTAATTTTAACTCTATGGGGGTTTAGGGGGCGAAAGTCCTTTGTGAGGGAGCGGATGGATAACCCCCTTACGAAAGGTCTTTATAGGCGGTTTGAACGGTAGCTGGTGCCTCGGTTACTATGAGGAGGGTCGGGCTTTCCCCCTGGAGCGGGCGGGGAAGGGCAGGAGGGAAGGAAGGAAGGAGACGGCCGGAGATGAGAACGCCTCTGCGATGGTGGAATACTTTGCAAGTATTCCAGGCGTAAGCGTACCGATGAACCGGGAAGCCCCGTCCGTAAGGGCGGGGTAGTTCGCTCGCAAACTAGGTGTGACGCCAAAGCATGTCCTAGCATCTTCCCTGGTCGGGGAAAATGTTGTTCAGCTGGGCGGCCCGCCGAGAACCCTTAAATCTGAACGGCAGGATATCCCATGGTGGTTTTGAAGGGATTAAAGCTGACCCCGCTATATCTCAATGCTGGCTGGAGCGGCATTAGGTCAGTTTCTTATTTTTGGTCGCGGGGTAGATGAAGTTGAGTGAATACGAAGGAAAGGAGGCGCTTGCCAAGTTTGAGAGGAGGCAAAAAGACAGCGAGCTCATGGAAACCTTAGAGGGCGTTTTTGATTCCAGGACGCTGCGCTACGTCTATGAGCTGATGAGAAAAGGTGTAATAAAGCGGTTTATAACGAATATATCTCAGGGCAAGGAAGCGCGGGTTTACGCAGCGGAGGGGCCTGAGGGTTACTTGGCTGTCAAGATATATTTCACATCGTCGTCGGATTATTACAAAACCATGCCAATATACATAGAGGGCGATCCGCGCTTCTCAAGGTTGAAGAGAGGAGACCGCAGGGAAATCGTGGAGACTTGGGCCAGAAAAGAGTTTGCAAACCTATCGGAGGCCTACGCCGCTGGAGTTCACGTTCCGAAGCCCATATCCGTTAGGGGAAACGTTTTGGTGATGCAGATGATCGGTAGTAGCGCCCCAGCACCGGCGCTCAAGGATATCGAACTAAAGCCCCTGGGATGGGTAAGGGCTTATAGGCAAGTCCTTTCGGACGTGGAAAAGCTCGTAACAGTGGCGGGACTTATCCATGCGGACCTGAGCGAGTATAACATACTCTATTACAGGAGGCCCTACATCATAGACGTGGGGCAAGCAGTTATGACTAGTCACCCGAGCGCCGAAGAATTCCTGGCCAGAGACCTTAACCACCTCAACGATTTCTTCCGCAGGAAAGGGATAGGGTTAAAGGACCTCGCAAAGGAGGATTTGATAAAGAGATGGCTAGCCTCTCGCCGGTGATATATGTACCTCTGGATTCAACTCTGCTCAGCAGGGTGTACGAAATGTACGCTCTGACGGAAAAGGGCAAGGGCCAAGGGGTGAAGCTAACCATGGACAAGGACAGGGGTTTGATAATAATGGAAGCCTCCAGTCAAGCTGCGGTGCCGCTCTTGCAGCGGTACAGGGATGCCATCACCTTGTTGGCCTTCGGCGCTCCGTTCCAGGTCGCCGAAAAGGTTATCGGAGATGATAGCGTGGTATTGCAGATAGACTTGGAAGACCCCATCCTGCCGAGCGGGAACCTCAGGAGGGTGTTATCTAGGTTGATAGGTAAGAAGGGATCGGTGAAGCAGAGAATAGAGGCCGCAACCAATACTTCCATATTCATTAAGGAACCCAAGGTGGTGGTAGTTGGTAGCTTTGAGGGGGTTGAGAGGGCTAGAGAGGCGATCCGCCGCGTGGCCACGGGCCAGCCAATTCCATCGGTTTACAAGTACTTAGCGAGCCTCAAATGAGCGTGGCCGGCTCGAACAGTTTAGTATGGGTGCGCCGAAGTGAGCGAGCAGTTTCAGGAGCTAAACGTCGCGGACTTTTTCTACAAGAATAAGGACTTGGTGGGGTTCGACAGTCCCCACAAGGCGACTTACATGATCGTAAGGGAGCTCGTGGAGAACTCTTTAGATGCCTGCGATGGACACAAGATTCTGCCGGACGTGAGGGTCACCTTGTATAGGGTGGAGGGAGCTGGTGCCCAGGAACGTTATCACGTGAAGATTGTGGATAATGGGATAGGGGTGCCTCTGGAAGCCGTTCCTTACGCCTTCGGCAAGGTGCTTTTTGGCTCGAAGTACTCGATGCGCCAAAACAGGGGGACCTTTGGCTTGGGCGGGAAGATGTCATTGCTTTACGGGCAGATCACAGCGAACTCCAGGGTGTTGATAACGACCAGCCAGGGCGGCAGCAAGGTATACACTTTTGAGTTGAGTACGGACATTCGCACTAACACCCCGATCATTTACAGGAGAGAAGAGGCGGATAACAAATCTCACTTTAGGGGTGTCAAAATAGAGTTCGACTTTGAGGGTGATTACGGTAAGGCGAGGGACAAGATAATCGAGTACTTCTACGAGTCCGCCATGATCCTCCCCTATGCCCAATTGACTTTCATAGATCCCAACGGCACTCTGCTTTTCTACCCAAGGATAACCGAGACGATGCCAAATCCGCCTTTAGAAACCCTGCCTCACCCTCACGGAGTCGACCTTGAGATGTTAAAACGCATGATAGCCACCAATCCCCATACAAGCCTTCTGGTCTTTCTCTCAAAGAACTTCCAAAGGGTCGGAGAAAGGACGGCTAAGGCCTTCCTGCGTTCAAACGGCTTTGATCCGCACGCGGAGGTTTCCGAATTAAACACGAAGCAGCTGACCAAGCTGGTGACGGCCCTTAGGGAATACTCCGAATTTCTGCCCCCGGATCCCTCGTGCCTATCGCCCATAGGCGAGGACTTGCTCACCGAGGGCATAAAGCGCCTGCTTTCGCCTGATCACGTGGTGGTAACTACCCGCCCCCCGCGTGCTTACGAGGGTAATCCCTTCATAGTTGAGGTGGGCATAGCTTACGGCGGGGCAATTGCGCCACCGGATAAGCCCGGAAAGGTGCAACTTTTCAGGTTCGCCAACAAAATCCCGCTTCTTTACGATGAGTACAGCGATGTGGCGATGTCGGTAATCCAGGGCATTAATTGGAATCAGTACAAGGTTAAGCTCGATGAGGCGCCCATTGCTTTCATAACCCACGTGTGCTCCACCAAGGTCCCCTATAAAACGGCGGGGAAAGAGTACGTGGCCGCTAGGCCTGAGGTGGAGAGGGAGCTAGACTTGGCCATAAAACAGGCCGCAAGGGAACTGAGGGTCAAACTATCGCGCATGGAGAAGGCCGCATATCGCGAGCGGAGGACCGAGGTGCTCAAGAAATACCTGAGCATGATGGCAAGCTTCTCGACCTTTCTTGCCGAAAAGGAGAAAGAACCAGACATCAGCGCTCTCCTGATGGAGGGAGGCCCTAAGAGGAAAAGGATCAAGTTGAAGGCCGTCGAGGTCGACCCACCGGGTGGAGAAGCAAGCGAAGAGGACGTTAGGCCCGCCTCCGCGGGCTCGCCCGCTGGAAAAAATCGGGAAAAGAAATCGAAATCGAAATCGGAGGGTGATTCGGGTGGAAAGAAACGTCGATAGGACGACCTATGCCAGAAGAGCGCTGAAGGATCTTGGGGAATCCATATACAACCAGTTGCAGAGCAACAGGTTCCCGGAAGTAGCCATACCCAGTAGGCAAACCAACAACATATATTATGACCCCAAACTGGAGCAGTACGTCCTGGGCAGCAGGAGGGTGCTCAGAAGCGCGGATAACGTAAAGCACGTGAAACCGCTGGCCCAGCTTCTGTGGGTGGCACGCATAGGGAAAGAGCTGATAGACTACGACAGGGTTTCGACGCTCAGGGACCTATTTTACATGTCCAAGAACATCGACATTAACTTTGCCACTCAGCAGGAATCCGATGAGGCGGTTTACGATCTCGAGGCCCTTCTTTCGATGCCCAGGGAGAGCTTCAATATATTCCCCCACGACAGGGGCGCCATTTTTGGCGACCTGACGGTGAGGTATAGGGTCAAGGGGTTCAAGGACAGCCTCATAAACTTGACGGACAACCCCGATGGAGTGAACATCGGCCCGGCGCTGGACAACGCAGAGCTCGTGAAAACCAGCGCCGACAAGGTCATAGCGATCGAAAAAGGTGCCATTTTCATACAAATGATAAGGGAGAAAGTCCATGAGAAGTTCAACGCCATACTGATCGATACCACGGGGCAGGCGTCGAGGAGCGCGAGGCTACTCATAAGGAGGCTGAACGAAGAACTCGGGTTGCCGGTTTACATACTCACGGACTGCGACGTCTGGGGAGCGCACATAAGCATGGTGATAATCAGCGGTTCAGTCAACAGCGCCCACATAACCGGTCTTAATACCCCGTCCGCCAAGTGGTTGGGCTTCTGGCCGACCGATATAAATCGGTACAAGGTGCCGACCATGAAGATGAAGGAACTTGACTGGAAGCGCTTGGCAGAGCTTAAGGCTGACCCGCGTTACAAGGAGAAGTTTTGGAAGGAGCAGCTCGACGCCTTTGAACGGCTGGGCCTGAAGGCGGAACTGGAAGCCTTTAGCAGCAAGAACAAGTCCGTGAGCCAGACGTTTTTGGTCGAAACCTACATACCCCAGAAGCTGAAAGAACTGGGAGCGATTTGAGTGGCCGGCTTTTTACGGACGGCATTCCGACCTATGTAGGTGCTTTGCGTCCAGTGCCCATATCCCACAGGGCTAAGTCCCTTCTCAACAGATGTGTTTTTTAGCACGTGCCCAGTTAACGGTGACAAAGCATGCCGGGTGGTAGCAAGAAGCTCGTACCCGTCCAGCAGGACTTAGTGGATGAGGTTTACGACATAGCGAGAGAAGAGGGGAAGGCCCCCTACGAGATGATTAACGACGTCTTTTCCCAAGCGATAAGGGCTCACAAGATGGGGACCACCCTGAAGGAAATAGTTGACTCGTACGAGCTCATACAAACCGAGAGGGGGTCGGGTTCGATAATCATCGGTTCGGACATCCTCTACTACATGATCGGCAAGTTGTATCCGACCGAGAAAGACAAGATAAAGGAGATGTATTTCGAGAGGGGAAAATGGTACGGCAGCTACCTTTCGGCGAAGCTGTTCGGTGGTGGCGGCTCGGATGACCCGTTGAACCAAGTATTGGAGATGCTTAAGTTCTCGCTTTGGGACGTATCGAGCATCGATTACAAGAGGAAGGGTAATGAGGTCTCGTTATCGTGCATAGCCCCGCACCTTTCAGCTGAAGGTACCGAGCTTTTGACCGCTTACCTGAAGGGTGTGTTTAAGGCTTTGAAATACGAGGTTAAATCTGAGAGCGTAAACAAGGGTATCATCATGTTGCTTTTCTCTTCCGCTTAGCTTGAACCGGGATAGCGGCAGGGCCAATACAGAGGGGTCGCCTGTTCAACTCGTTCTCTAGGGTTTTGGCGGGTTAACAGTTATGCGGGCGTTTGAGGCCCGCGGGCCCCCTCGATATTTTTGGTTTGCGCGCGTGCCAGGAGATTTTAGGTCCCTAGTGGCCGGCGTGGTCTCACGTCGCCCAGGGCATCACTCCGTTTGGCGTAACGCGGATCAAGCCGGCCCTTTCGAGGGCGTTTAGGTAGTTGAACGCCGTCTGTTCTGATACACCGAGTTTCTCCCGGCAGAAGTTAATGACTTCTTCATCGCTTACCTTACCATTCTCTCTGATGAACTCGAGTAAGCGCTCCATCCTCTCCGCTGCGGTTTCCCTCTGCTTCCGGTAAGGCATAATAACCCGGCAGGGTTTCGTAAAAGCTTTGGTCTTCTTCAAGGGCTGAGGCGCTAGCTGATAAACCGAACGACAAACCTCGCCCTTCAGGAAGGAGGTCAGCGCTTAACCTTTGGGTTTGGGGGCTTTTCCCCTCCCTAAGTCTGGAAGCGCCCTTGAGGTAATTTTCAAGCGTTGACGCAAAAATAAAGGAAGTTTGGTGGGTTTCCTCAATAAGTTGGCGGTTTTTGTCCGTTAAGCTTAATTACGCGTCGGAGTTTGCGCTTTAGGATGTCCTTCTGCAGTCTTGAGGTGACGGATGCCTAAAATGGAACCGAAGGAGCCAAGCTTGAAGAGGGATTCTCTCTCGCTTTGGCACGTAGTGGGTCAAGGATTAATAGCCAATGGGCCTTTATCCGCGGCGGCCGTAGCCCTCACTGTCGCCGCGTCGTACGCTTTAGGGGCTACGCCTTTGGCGTACCTCGCCGGTATATCTTTGGTTTTGCTTTGGATAAACACTCCATATCAGTTTAGCAAGTTTTTCGCGAGCGCCAGCGGTGTCCATTACTACGCCCACAGGGCTGTGGGCCCCCTCGCAGGGTACCTCGCTGGGATAAGTTACGCCACTTACTACAACGTCTTGTTGCCCGCCAACGCTCTGTTTTTGGCCGTGTTATTAGATGTGCTGTTGGGCCAATTCGGCTACACACTACCTACTTATTCATGGGTGCCGATTTCCCTCGTTTTTCTAGCCCCTCCCATAATCATGAACTACTTGGGTGTAAAACCGTCTTTGACTTACGGTATAGCCACCGCATTAATCGAAATCATCTCCCTTGTTGTGATTAGCGTGGTTATAGTGATTTTAGCCGGGCCGGCCAACACCACCGCTGTTTTCAACTACAAGCTCGCCCAAGGCGGCATGAGCGGTTTTGCCGTCGGGATGTTGGTCGCTGGTTTCGATATGTCGGGTACGACCGCCACAGTTTACCTGGGTGCAGAGGCAAAAGCGCCCCACAGTACCATAAGGAAGGGCTTGCTTATATCCACGCTCATGGTCGTCTTTCTCTACATACTGGTCTCTTACGCGATGACGATAGGATGGGGTTACAAGGACATGGCTACCTTCGCCAGCTCGGGCGCCCCCCTCTTCGTCGAGTTGTACAAGTACATGGGGATTATACCGGAGCTGTTGATAGCCGCCTTAACGGTGAACAGCCTAGTAGGTCTCGTGACCGCTTCTACCATAGTCTCTAGCAGGTTGTACTTGACGTTCGGAAAGCAGGGCTTCTTCCCCAAGGTGTTCGGCAGCATCAACAGGGAACACGGCACACCCGGGGTGGCCATAGCGTTTACCGCTATCCTCGGAGTATTGGTGGACTTGCTGTTCGGGTTTGCTTGGGGAGTGATAAACGCCTACATATTCTTGATCTTGCTGGCAACAATAGCGGAGTTTGCAGGGCACATAATCGGGAACGTCGCGTTGATGGTCTTCTCTTGGAAGCAACGCATAAAGCAGGTCCTGCTTTACATCGTGCTGCCCCTTGCCTCTCTTGCCACGGTCGTTTTCGGGATATTCTATACCTTCTATCCAATTACTACTCCCACGGTATACGCGCCCGTTACCATGGCCGCGCTACTGTTGGCCGGAGCCATAGAGTATTACGCTGGATTTCACGGCAATAAGGAGAAGGTTTCCCAGCTTAGCAATGGAATAGAGGCTCTGTCTTCCGAAGTTAGATCGGGCAACTGAAGGTTACCGGCTCGGTTGAAAACGGATTTTGATTTTTGTGAGTATCGAGTGGGCGCGAGCGCCAAGCCTTTCCCGCATTGGGGTTAGGCCCGAAAATGGGGGATGGGCCTCTTTCATGGGGCGCGCGTCACGCTCGCCCTTTCGCCGGTGCAGGCCCTTGAGCGGAGGCACAGAGTTGAGGTGCTCTACTTCATCGGGTATTTCTTGGTTTTCCGCTATCTCCTTGTAAACGAAGGCGCTCGGCCTCCAGTACAGTTTTTTGCTGGAATAGTCCACCTTGAGTAGGCCGAACCTGGGAGTGAAACCAGAGGCCCACTCGTAGTTATCGGCAAGGGACCAGTGAAGGTATCCCTTGACGTTCGCGCCGTCTTGTATGGCCTTACCGACCTGGTAAATGTGGGAGACCAAGTAGTACGGCCTTTGGTAATCCGCCTCATCAGCTATGCCGTTCTCGGTAACGTAGATCGGGAGGCCATACCGCTTCGTATACTTTATCAGGATGTCGTACAGTCCTTCAGGGTAGAACTCCCAACCGAAGTCGCTCGTGGGTCTGCCCGCGAGGCTTACCGAGTTATGTTCGCAGGCGAAACCGTACCCAGGTATCCCCCTATATCCGTTTCCCGCGTTTTGCACCATAACCCTCGTGTAGTAGTTGACTCCTATCCAGTCGAGCTTGCCCTTCAGGTCTTCCCGGTTCTCCCCGTCCAGGTTCCCTTTGATTATCGCGTCGAAGAAGGACCACCTGTCGGCGAACTCGGCGGCTTCCACGGCTCTCTCGTCCTGGGGCGTGAAGGGGGTGAAGGCCGAATTCGCGTAGATCACCCCCACCGGCTTTTTGGAGACGGCCTTTATGGCGTCGTAGGCTCTGGCGTGGGCCTCGATTATGTTCTTCCTAGCGGTCTTGAGGGCCTCGAGGCTAAGATAGGCCGGCGGGAAGCCAGACTTGACCTGGCCGAAACCTATCCCGAAAACAACGTTGGGCTCGTTCATCGTGGAATACTCGTCGGCCAAGTCATCGAATTTCCAGGCCACGTATGCAGCGTACCTCGCGAACTCTTCCACTATGTCGTGGTTCAGCCAGCCAGTGGCCTTTCCTTTCAGGTTACCCTTCCTAACAGATATGGGGTCGTGGAGCCAGAGGGGCAAAGGCCAGTGGTAAAGGTTTAACTGGTAGGTGTTAAGGTGGCAAAAGTGCCCTTCTGTGAAAGATGGATAGCCCCCTTACAACAGGTTTTTATATAAAGAAAAACATTGCATTGTTGATGCCCAACCTAGAGAAGAATGCCAAGATCAGGGAGAAGAGGAAGCAAACCTTGATTAGGAGAAAGTCTCAGGAGGCAAAAACTTTCGAGCTAAAACTTGATAAGAGTAAGGTCTCAAAAACCAAGCTTACCATCCTTAACCGCCTCTTTCTGGAGGCTAAGTGGTTCAGCAATTATATCATAGCAAACGGCATACTCAACTTCAAACCGCATGTGGACTACAAGGTAAAAAAGGTTCAGGTCAAGGTGGGTGACGAGTTTCAGAAAAGAGAAATTAGAGCGCTTTCCTCCCAGATGAAACAAGCCTTAATAAAAAGGCTTCAGGGGGACGTGATGGCGCTCTCAAAGTTGAAGAAAAAAGGCGTGAAAGTGGGTAGGATCAAATTCGTCAAGGCTGTGCATTCAATTCCCTTGACGCAGTACGGCGTGACATACTGGTCGAAAAGGACAAAGGGGTTCACGTACAGGGCATTGGAAACTTTAAGGTATCTGGGCTCGATCAGGTACCCGAGAACGCGGAGTTTTCTACGGCGAACCTGGTAGAAAGGAACGAGGACTAATCGAATCGCCCCGGATCGGTTTCCTGCGGTTTTCTGCGCTCGGCTTCTGTGATTGAATCTTTGTGGCATTGGGGCGAGATGGCCCCTTCCCAACCGGTCTACTCAGGGCCTGAGGAATTTCAGTTAAGCTGTTGCCTTAACGAGTCTAAGGGTTTTCGGGGCCAGCTATCACGCTCCCTTTCCGAAAGGGGTCTCCGCAACAGTTGGACTCGAATTCCACCCCCGCCCTGTTTTTTGTGCGGACCCGCTTCGTTTCAGTTCAGCCGATACAGCACATGCAAAACGCGGAGGGGGCTTCAGGGGCAGAGAGGTGGAAAAACGCCAAAGCAAAGGACCGTGCGTGAAGGCAGAGCCAATTCCCCATACGCCTCGGAAACCCCCTTTGCCGTATCTGCTGGTGGCAGAGGGTGCCCGCGTCTCGGTTTTTTTGCGCGTATCCCCCTAGATCACCAGAGCATAAAAAAGGCCGAGAGGGGTTTCCAGTGGCGCTCTGGGACTTACGGGTTTCTCCTCGGGGGGAGGGGCGCCAGGATTTTCCGCGGTTTCGGCTTATTCTCTTGATACGCCGTTCGGCTGTGCCGCTTTTTACCCAGCTGACCAAGGGTCAAATCGCCGTTGGACGGCCGCCTTTTGCGCCTGTTTGATCGGTTCGGCTTTAGGATCAAATCGATTCAGCTTTGGGCAGCTCTCTCCGCTTCCCGATCCGCTTAACCTAGGTCTCCGATCGGCGGGACTTTTGCTGGCGCAACTTTGATAGCCGGCGAAAAGGTACCGGCCTGCTCCCCAACTCGTATCGGTTGACGGTAAAATTGGAAAGACTTTTTAACGTCTGGTGTCCGGAGGCCATGGAGAAGGGTTTTGCGGTGGTGGGCTACGGTGGCGAGGGAAAGGCCCACGCTAATGCCCTGAGCACTACGGCTGGCCTGCGCTTGGTGGGCGTTTACGACGTTGATCCAAATAGGGTAAAACAGGCAAAGGTCGATTTCCCCGGCATAAAGGGGTATGATAGCCTTGAAGAGGTGATCGCGGACGGCGAGGTCTACGGGGCGGTGGTAGTAACCCCTCACTTCACCCACAGGGATGTGGTCGTCAAACTCCTTGAGGGCGGAAAAGCTGTCGTGGTTGAGAAACCGATGGCTATGACCGCAAAAGAAGCGGATGAAATGATAGATGCGTCTAGGCGGGCTGGTTTACCCCTCACGGTGTTTCAGAATAGGAGGTGGGACGGTGACTACTTGACCATAAAGTCCGTGGTGGAAAGCGGGCTTCTAGGGGAAGTGTTCCTGTACGAGTCCACGGTGGAGGGTTACGGAAGGCCATCGGGTTGGAGGGCCGAAAAGAAGTACGGGGGAGGTCAGCTTTATGACTGGGGAGCCCACCTCATCGATCAAGCTCTCCAGTTGGTAAAGAGCGACCTCGTCTCCGTCTACGCCAGGGTCCAAGTGGGCAGGGTTTGGGATGTGGATGTGGATACCTACGCCCTAGTGGTTATGAACTTCCAGGGGACGGAGTACGTAGTGGAAACCGGTTCCTCCGTCGCCATCCCGAAACCGAGATGGAGGGTGCTGGGGGAGAACGGCGGAATTCAGGCTGATTGGGATAAGGCGAGGATATCCCTGAGAAAGGGAACACAGATTGACGGCGATGTCAAGATGGTCAAGGGGGATTGGAACACGGGTTTCATGGAGTTTTACAAGCAACTTTCCCGCGCGGTAAACGAAGGAGGCAGTGTCCCGGTGGAGCCGGAGGAATCGCGCGACGTTATAGCGGTCATCGAGGCCGCCTTTGAGTCGGCGAAAAAAGAACAGCCCGTGAAACCGGCCTTGCTAAGGCGCCGGGTTTGATCATCGATATCGCTGGCGGGCGATCTCCGGCTTTTTGCTGTTTTGTTTCATGTGCACTCTAGCTCGAGGGTCAAGCGCGACGACCGGAAATCAAGTCAGCTCGCTTCAATGCCAGCTCGGCCAGGAGCGGCCTGTGGTCGGAGTAAGGTAGGTCCAGCGCTTGCCAATCAACTAGTTCCCACTTCCTAGTGAACAACACGTAATCTATTCTCTGCTCCGGATGGTCTTCGGGCCAAGTTTTAACGCTTTGGTCGCCGGCGCTCTGGAAACCGGCATCGGTGAGCACCTTGAGGGCACGCGAGTTGGGTTCGGCGTTTAGATCCCCGAGTATCACCAGGTTTGGAGTGTCTCCTCCCAGCGAGTAAGTCAGCTGAGCGCTCCTCTGCACCAGCTGTTGCGCCGAATAGACTTCCTCCTCCTCAGAAAGGCCGAAGTGGGTTACCCATACGAATATCGGCCATAAGTCGTCGTATGAGATCTGCGCCTGTAGGAGTCCCCTGGGTTCGGCCAGCAAACCGGGCGGGAACGCCAGGGGCAGGTTGGAAGACCACGAAATGTAATGCTTGGAAAAAAGGGAGTTACCGAAAAGCCTTGGGAACGTCACCAGGTTTGGGGCGAAGACGCCGCTCATGCCGCTCAACTTCTGAATGGTCTTGAATTGGTCTTCGTAACCTCTCCTATGGTCAAAGGCCTCAACCTCTTGCAGTCCCGCGACGTCGAAATCTTTGATGAATGCCGCTACCCTGGATGGATCGTACTTGTTGTCGATTCCGACGCAGCTGTGGATGTTGTAGGTGACAAACCTGAGAGTTTTCTTTGAGGGACTCATCGCGTATCGGGGCAACAGAGGAGCGGCGTAAAAACCCTTCGTTGCTTTTATCGCGAGTGTGACCGCACGGATGATCGGGCCTGGGCCTGGAGACTAAATCAGCGAGGGTCTCAAAAAAGGAGAGAGAAAGAGAAACAGAAAGAAAAAGAAAAAAGCTGAGAGCAAGAAGTAGGAAGAGCTGAGAAACCAAAAGCGAAGAAGCGGGTCTGTCCGCCAGCCCAACACAGCGGGTACTCGATCCGCGCGTAGAGCGCATTCGGATTAGCTTTTCAGAGCGCAGTATGGATACCGCTCTGTCCACGTAGCTCGTCGTTATCCAGTCAGGACCATATTTCGCGGCCAGCCGTATCTCATCCTCTTTGTTCGGGGTCCAAAGGCCAACCATAAGGCATTCTCCCTTTGCCTCTGCCACGACTTTCTCATCTGCTTTTCTGAAGTTGAAGTGCAAGGCGTCGGCTCCTGATGAGCGAACTGCTGACCAGGACGATGACGGTTCTGCGTCCACCGTCAGGCAGGTCTTGACGCTCGAAGTTATTTCTTTTGCCCTGCGCAGCGATGAGGGATCCGCCGAGTTGATGAACACCCTATCTGCCTTTCCCTCGGATATCACAGCGTTCACCACTTTTTCTTCAATACCTGGGTAAGGCCCTTGGATTCCTGTCTTCAGTTCAACGATAAACATCTCGGCGTCCACTTCCCTCAAAACCTCTGAAAGCGTCGGTATCTTCACTCCATCGAGACCCCACCTAACTCCCGCTTCTAGCCGCTTCAGCTCTGCCAGAGTGTGAGAGCGGACCTCACCTTGACCATTGGTTGTCCGACGAAGCGTTGGGTCGTGGATCACGACTACTTGATCATCTTTCGTCAAGTGGACGTCCAGTTCAACTCCCTTCGCCCCTGCCTCAATAGCCGCCCGAAAAGAGGGTATGGTGTTTTCCGGAAATTTTAAAGGGAATCCCCGATGACCAACTACAAAAATGGCGATCACCTCTTCCTTCCGCGATCGCTTCTTATCGGTTTCATCCTGCGAGAACCTCTCGCTGCCGGATAGCTTGGTGCGGTCGCCCTTGAGCACTGCGAGGGCCTCATCGATTTCCTTCTGAGCCTCGTTAATTAAATCCGTGAGTTTTATGCCCACCTCGATCAGTTCATCCTCGTTGAGCTCGCTAGATTGTTCGGCACCTAGGACGAGTAACCGCATCTGTTCCAAGTATCCCTTTGCGCTCAACATCTTTTTCTCTAAATCGTCCATGAAGGTAGATCTTCTGTGTTTAAACGCTTTGCCTTAAGGTGAGGTTTTCCCAGTAGAGGGATAATGGGCCGATGATCCTTGTCCAGTGCGCTAGAGAGGCTGAACAATAGTCGGGGCTAAGACATAACCATGAAGTGCCCCGATCGCATAGCTGTTGGTGGCCCCTGTAGTCATTTCATTTAGCGGGGAGGGCGAGGTGAGCGGAGGCGCGACGGACAGGGTGCTTTCCATTCCCCTGTATGCGTTTCGAGAACGCGATTTATGCGTATCTCGGTACCGTAGCGATTGTCTGCGGCGTGACTGGTCTCGAGTTCTCTTGCGGACAATCACATTTCCCGAGCCAAAAATAAGGGGATACGACTCGAATCTAAACAAGCCGAGGGCTCGCGCCCGTTAACGACGTGGGCGCCGTGCTTTCGGAATTTATGGCGCTTTGCTTCACGTAAACCACGGCTACTATCATTGAGAGTCGAGCAGTACTAACTATCGTGCTCGTGCTGTGTTTCGAAGCCCGATAGTGACCGCGATTTTTCCTCCGCCAGGTAACTTGAGCTCAATAGAGCGTTTTTTGCGGTCCTCGTGGGAGTTGTTCCGTTTGAACGTTCGCCACGGCGGCGAACCGCGTCTTCTCACCTTTTTACTGCTGGGTCCGTGAAGACGTCGTACTGATCCGTGCTCGTGGAGGAAAACTCGGAGATTACGGCGCCATCTTCTCCGGCCTGGAACCAATGTCTCGTGTTTGGGGGTATGGTGTATTGCTCTCCCGGGTTAAGCACTATCTCGTGCCAAGCCATGTAGTACTGCTCTCTTATTGGCGGTTTGCACTTGGGGAGAGGGGTAGGTTCTCCCTCCACGTAGAGGAATACTTTTCCCCAACGGCACCTGAACGTTTCTTGTTTGCCAGGCCGGCCGCCTACGGGTGGATGCCTGTGTTCAGGACACGTCTGGCGGGGGAGCAGCACGAGCTCCTTGGCGCAGTACCTCTCGTTGTTCACGTAAACTATAAGCTGCAATCCTACGGAAGGGTGGTTTAAACCGAAGTCCGCTATTTCCATGCTTCTGGCTTCTTCGCCGGTTACGGCTATGCAAGCCTTCTTGAGTAGCTCCAGGGCCTCAGCCCTGATTTGCTCTTTTTCTGCGGTTTCCACACCAACGTAAGCTTACTGAAATAAAAACTTGTTCTGCGGGTGGCGAGATTCGCATACGGCTGAAGTACCGGGTGCAGCGAGGGCGAAAAGCTCTGGAGGGTTGCGATTTGGATAGCCGGGGGTCCTTTCAGCGATTTAGTGTACGGTAGCGTTTCGCGTTCGCACGTAGTGGAGCCCGTTTTTCCTTGAACTGCTCTCGACAAAGTTGAAGGCAGCCACCGACAACGCGCCCATGACGAGCAGCTGGACGACCAAAGCAGACCACTCCAGCCAGATGGGAAATACGGTACTAGAGAACAGTATGTAGTGCCTTGACAGATCCATCCCGAAAGTGAGCGGAATGAAAGCGGATGCATCCCTTACGAACAAAGGCAACACCTGAAGGGGGATTATCATGCCTGTCAGGAACTGAAACGCCATGTTTATGAATTCGAACAGGTTGCTGACGTTCTTGTACTGGAGGGTTAGGGCGGAAAACGTTACCCCCATTTGGGATAGCGCCAGTACCGACAAACCGTAAGCGGACATCCCGAGGACAAACCCAATAGCTGATATGGTGCTACGGGAGAGGTAAAAGGCGATCAAAAGGAACGGAAGGTCGTAGACGAGAACGCTGATCAGCGCGTCGGATATTATAACAGCTTCTATGTACGCGTACTTCGAGATCGGGGAAGAAAAAGAATAATCGATGAGGCCCGTTGTCAGCTCCCAATTGAAGTTATTGGCGCCATCCCAAAGCGCTATTGATTGAAGGGATATCATGGATAACCCCAACAGCAAGTAAGCGCCGTAATTGGTCGTCCCAATGGAAGTGGATATGTCGCTCATCGAGTAAATGGGAACGAGCAAAAGGAATGCCGCCGACCAAATGAGGGGGCTAATGAGGCCAAAGAGGAGGTTGGTTTTGTACCTGACCAGCTCCAGTAACCTGCGCCAGGTCATGTAAGCCACCAGCCTAGCGAAACCAGGCAACTCGAGCACCTCCATTGCGCGTGGCGAACTCTAGGTACGCGTCCTCGAGGGAAGGTCCTTCTACTCTTAGTTTAGCAGCTATGTGGTTTTCTCTCATGAACGCCAGCAAAGCGGGAAGCGCCTCTGCTGCATCGTCAACGAAGATCTTGCTGGTGGGTCCCGCGGCGACCCTGATCACGTCTGGCATGCTTTCTAGCGCAGAGCTGTACTCAGAGAGGTCTGCATCTAAGATTATCGCGTCACCTCTTCTCACCTCTTTGAACTCCCTGGGCGAGCCTACGAAAACGAGCCTCCCTCCGTCCAAAAATGCTGTCTCGTCGCAAAGCTCCTCGGCCTCCTCCATGTTGTGCGTTGTCAGCATGACGGCCGTGTCGGCCGTCTTAACGAGTTTCCTGACGAAACCCCTTACCCTTTTTGCGGCCAAGGGATCAAGGCTCTTAGAGGGCTCATCCATGAAAATGACCTTGGGCTGGTGAACAAGCGCCCTCATGATGATGACCATCTGCTTTTCGCCGCCTGAAAGCGAACTGAATTGACTATCGAGCTTAGAAAAGTCGAGGCCTTTGGCTAGCTCGTCGATTCTGGTTTCCACGTCCCTCCTGTTCATACCCCTCAGCGCGACCGAGAAATAAATGAGGTTTTCGCGTGCTGTGAGCCTCCAGTAAGCTGACTTCTCCGAGTCCTGTCCGGCATATCCTATTACCCTCCTCACCTCTCCCGGTTCCCTTTCGACGTCATGCCCGTACACTCTAGCATGACCTCCATCTAGGGTTAGCAAGGTGGAAAGTACTTTGACCAGAGTTGTCTTCCCCGCTCCGTTTTCCCCAAGGAGCCCGAATATTTCTCCTTTTGTAACGCGAAAGGAGACGTCGTCGAGCACCCTAGTTAACTGGGGCGCCGTGTAATACTTGACCAGATGCGAGACATTAACCGCGTCGAAGTCCATAGGGATCTTCCGATGTTAACTCGTATAGGTTTTTTGTAAAGAAATTTCCAAAGATCAAGTGGCTTCCAGAAGACGGGCTGCTTTGGTAATGCAGAAGCTCGAGCGGTTTTCACTCAGGATCTTTTAACTAGCGCTGATAGCTCGCCAAGGTTACCCGGTTGCTACGCAGCGACGAGCCAAGGAAATGACTTAAAGCCTCCGCGGAAAAAGGGCGACCGACCGCGTTTCGGCGCTTATTTGATTTTTTGCGTTTGGATCTCTTGTTTTTCTTCTCTGCTTTTCTCGGCGTAAAACGAGTTTTGTATGCCGTTAGCGCTATTACCCCCGCCGACGCCAAGGCAAGGCCGACGATTATGTAGTGAGAAACGCCTGTACCCCTCACGTTCACGATCTCGTATGAGGAGCTCATCACGCCGTTGCTGGCGAAAACTTCCACGGTGACGTTATAAACCCCAGGTTTCGAATACTCGTGGGATTGAGGGAAAGGACCCGTGCCATTCTTACCGTCACCCCATTCCCATATCACTTTTTCGATGAAACCTCCGGAGTGATTTATGCTACCGCCAACAGAAACAGTGAGGCCCGAAACGTTGGCCGGTAGCATCGTCACCCTGGGCAATAGCGGTGAGCTAGCGGGAACGAAGAGCAAGGACAGCGTCACAGGTTTGTTGGACACGACTATTGATCCGAACGAAGGAACGGAGTAGTAACCATCCGCCGGGGGGACGGAGAAGTTATAATCACCTGGTTTCAGCCTGAACGTTATATTTCTATTTTCTGTGGCATACGCGTTCCCCCCTACGCTCAAAGACCAGCGGGCTCCATTGGGCAGTCCGGACTCGCTAAAGGTCAAAGCGTACGTTGATGATGATGGCTTAAATATCAAATCCACGGATTGGTTGTCTCCCCTCACATCTAGCGTACCCGACTGGGGATTTACGACGTATCCATAGGGTGAAGAAACAGACCATTGGTAGCTACCGTTAAGAACTTGAAATTCCAATCTGTTTGAGTTAGAAGTCTTCATAACGTTAGCCAGCGAGACCGACCAAGTAGTTCCAGGGGGTAACCCGGACTGATCGAAGGAAACCGTATAAGTTTTATATGGGCTCGCCTCAATAACAGATATCGAGCCCGAAAAAGAGTTTGCAACGTATATGTACCCGTTGGTCGGGTCGTACAGCAACCGCATCGGCATTGCCCCTACGGTCACGTTGCCCACGACCGAGTTGGTCACCGGGTTTATGACGGATACCGTGTTGGACATCGTATTGGCCACGTATATGTACCCGTTGGTCGGGTCGTACAGCATGTCCTCCGGGCCCGACCCCACGCCTATGGTAGCGGTTACCGAGTTATTGGCTGGGTTTATGACCGACACCGTGTTAGTTCCCTCGTCTGCCACGTATATGTACCCGTTGGTCGGGTCGTACAGCAACCGCATCGGCATTGCCCCTACGGTCACGTTGCCCACGACCGAGTTGGTCACCGGGTTTATGACGGATACCGCAGATGAAAACAAATTCGCCACGTATATGTACCCGTTGGTCGGGTCACATACCATGAAGAGTGGAATGGATTTGATCAGTATACTCGGGATGGTCAAGTGCGAAGTAAGCGGAACCCTTGCAACGATCGCATTAGTTGAGGGGTCTATAGTAGAAACCCCCGGGAGCAACACCGGATACCCGTTTACCTCGGTAGCGAAACGGGAGGCCACGTATATGTACCCGTTGTCCGAATCGTAGATCATGTAATACGGTGGATATCCTACGCCTATGGTAGCGGTTACCGAGTTATTGGCTGGGTTTATGACCGACACCGTGTTAGTTCCCTCGTCTGCCACGTATATGTACCCGTTGGTCGGGTCGTAGAGGAGGTACCGAGGGTCACTGAAGTTCGTAATGGTACTTGCGACCGAGTTGGTCACCGGGTTTATGACGGATATTGTGTTGGACATCGTATTGGCCACGTATATGTACCCGTTG
>Ga0080006_1215436_pt1 | contig 76803 bp, 69 predicted proteins | sample RS3BMetagenome_FD_69209 | JGI IMG/M metagenome (GOLD analysis project Ga0080006, IMG submission 69209) | Ferric oxide microbial mat and aquatic microbial communities from Rainbow Spring, Yellowstone National Park, USA - RS3B (SPADES... ... | reverse complement strand
CTGGACCGGGGATTCCTGGCGGCGGCGGTGGCCAGGATGGCCACCAGCCCCGACATCGGCAGCGTGGGAGGCCTGCTGCTCAGGGAGGCGGACCCGGGGACGGTCGACTCCGCAGGACATGTCCTCTACCGCAGCGGCTGGGTTGCCAATCGAGCCGAGGGTCAGCCGGCCCGGGCGATGGCGGCGGAGGAGGTGTTCGGGGTCACCGCCGCCGCCGCCCTCTACAGGCGGGAGATGCTTGTGGATGTGGCGCTCGACGGCGAGGTCTTCTGCGAGGCATTCTTCGCCTATCTTGAGGATGTCGACCTGGATTGGAGGGCCCGCTGGCGAGGATGGAGGAGCTTTTTCGAGCCCGCCGCGCGGGCTACCCACCGCCGGGGGGGCAGCGGGCTGCACCGCAGTCGCCTCATCGAGAGGCACGTCCTCGCCAACCGGGCCCACCTCTGGTTGCGGAACGCCCCCGGAGGGTGGCTCGCCGGTCCGCCGGCCGCCTCCGCCTTAGGGCTGATTTTGCTGCGAGCGGGTCTGGCGGCGAGACGACATCCCGGGGCCATCCTGGGCTTGCTCGATGCGGCTCGCCGGATGCCCGAGACCCTCGGTGAGCGCCGCCGGATCCTGGGGGGGCGGCGAATCTCCGAGGGGGAGCTCGAACGGTGGGCACAACCCACCCCATTCGGGGCGTTGCTGGGCAAGCACCTCCGCTGAGCCCGGCCTCGTCTTCCCCGGTGACGGCTCAGCTCCCATGTCGCGGTTCATGTGCCTGGTCCCGGCGGTACCCCTGGGCGCATATTCGAAGTGGACTATCCCACCGACCAGGGGCTAGTCTTGGCTGAGTGCAAGACACCACCAGGGTCACCGACCCGCCCCATCCCGCCGCCGAGGCCGCCATGAGGCGGCTCCTGCTGATTCCAGAGGGCGCGGTGGCGCCGAGCGACGCCGAGGTGGAGCGGGTCTTCAGCACCTCGCTCGCCCTCTCCGCGACCCGCTGCATCTTCACCTACATGATCCTGCCGCTGGCGGTTCCGGCAATCGGGGCACTGGCGGGGTTCGGACCGGCCATCGGGGCGATGCTCTCGGTGTTGGCCTTTGTGTTCGACGTGCGAGCGATCAGGGCCTTCTGGTGGGCGGATGACTCCAGGCGCTGGGTGATGACAGCCCTGTACCTGGTGGTCATGGTGTTCGTGGTCTATCTGTTCGTGCTGGACGTCTCCCACCTGCATCTCTGAGACAGTGGCAGCCCCCGTCAGAGGGAGCGCCCGCGACGGCGGTGGGCCGCCGGCCTTTCCGATTTGCGGCGGTGGTCCCCAGGCGCGGTGGCATCCGCCAGGGGAGATCGAACGGGTGATATTCGGAACCACTCGACGACGCTGGCGGTGCGTGCGGCAAGAGTCGACGCCGGGCGAACTCATGGGTTCTGCCACATGTCCTTCGCGGTGGGCCCGTCTGCTTGCCCATGGCCGGTCGCGACCGGCGGCCAGCTCAGGGGGCCGGGGAAGAGGCGAGACGTCGCCGGAAGCGCAGGAGGCCGGGCCTCGAGCCACCGCGCCAGGGTTCGGGCATGACCGTGTTCAAGAACATCGCATCCTGGCTCCGAGAACCAACACCAGGCCGCCGGCTCACCTGGGCCCGAGCCATGTCCGGCAAGGTTGACATTGTCCGGGTCGCGCCCGAGGACCGGCTCTCCCGGTTCCAGTCAGGCGGATCGAGGGTCGCCGCCCGGGACGAGGTGACCGCCGTGCAGAAGGCCCTCTCAACGCCCTTGGGGCAGCCGGTGGCAGCGGGCCCGTGTTTGCATCGCAAAGCCCACTCCGCCGCGGTCGCTCTTGGAACTCGGTGGACGCAGATCCGGGGGCGCCGCACTCCAACCGATCCAGGTAGGGGTGCCCGACAGGATGGTGCCGCCGGGATGGTCCTTCGTGCCCATGGGTGAATTTTCTCCGTCCGCCTGCCATCCGGAGCAGGCGCCCACACCCATGAGGTTCTGTTCCTCGAACCACTGTTCCGAGGAGCAGATCGGGATATCGGGGCGCCAGGTGCCGTGCCCGGGAGGAGCCACTGACCGCTAGAGTGTGAGCCTGGTTCGGTCACAGGTGGTAAATCAATGAATGCAATCCTCTCAGCCACGCCGATTTCTCCCGCCATCCTTCGCTGGAACCATGCCGGCTATGAGGTGCTCGCCAAACAGGGGCCGCACGGAGGTCTCTGGAACGTGGCCGCCGCCTCGTTGGCGGAGTGGGGCATCTTCTCTCTGGCATTCGTGCTGGTCGCCCTGCTCTTCTTTGGCTCTTCCCCGAACAGCGCCAGGGTCGATGCCATAGCCGGCGCTGTCGCTGCCGCAGTCGCCCTCCTCCTCAACCACGTGCTGGGACTTCTCTGGTACGAACCGAGGCCGTACCTGTCGTCCTATCACGTTCCCCTGCTTGCGGCGGCGGCGCACGGGAACTCGTTCCCCAGCGACCACCTGGCGTTCGGCGGCGCGATAGTGGCGACTCTTTGGGTCACCCGCCGGCGCTGGCTGGCGCTGGTGTCCTTGCTGATCATGGCCGGGGTCGGCTGGGCCAGGGTTCTGGCCGGAATCCATTGGCCGCTGGACGTCCTTGCCGGCCTCGGTCTGGGCTTGGTGGTGGGGGCGGTGATCGGCACTCTCGCCGTCTCAGCCCCGGGCCTGGGGACGCTTCTGGCCAAGGTCAAATTGCCGCGCCTGCTGGCGGTCGTGGGTGCGGTGGTGGTGGTCGTGATTGGATTCGCGGTCTTGGAGAAGGCCACCCACATCGGCCTGATCCTCGGCCCGATTGGGATCGGAGCCGTGCTGATGGCGGTCCTGGGAGCGCTGTGGTCCCAGACCACCGCAGCCGCCAGAAGCTCCGGCCTCGGGGTCTGATCTCCGAAAGGGGACGGTCCCGGCCCGCACCTCGCTCGGAACTCGCTCACGAGGAGCCCTACCCCAAAACCAATACCATGGCAGCGTGCAGGCTGAGAGGGACGTCTCGCAGTTGGATCTGCGGCAATTCATACGGGATGTTCCCGACTATCCGGCCCCCGGGGTCCTGTTCCGGGACATAACCCCGTTGCTCGGATCCGCCAGTGCTTTTCGACAGGCCTGTGACCGGCTGGCCGACCGCTACCGCGGCGTCGCCCTGGACGCGGTCGCGACCATCGAGTCCCGTGGATTCACCTTCGGGGCGGTGCTGGCGTACCAGCTGGGCCTGGGCGTGGTCCCGGTGCGCAAGGCCGGCAAGCTGCCCGCGGAGACGATCAGCGCCAGCTACAGCCTGGAGTACGGGGAGGCTGTGCTGGAGGTCCACCGGGATGCCATCGGCCCCGGCCAGCGGATCCTGGTGGTCGATGATCTCCTGGCCACCGGCGGCACCGCGGCGGCGACCCGGGAGCTGATCACCAGGCTGGGCGGTGAGCTGGCCGGGTACGGATTCCTGATCGAACTTCTGGCGCTGGGAGGAAGGGGCCGGCTGGCCGGCGCCCGCGTCGAAGCGCTGCTGGAGCTTTAGAGGACCTGAATTGTCTGATGCGCTAACCCCCTCCACCCTCGACTCCGATGTCGCCGACCTCCGCCTGGCTGAGGAGGGCAGGACCAGAATCGAGTGGGCCGAATCCGAAATGCCGGTTCTACGGCTCATAAGAGAACGCTTCCGGCGGGAGCAACCATTCGCGGGCCTCACGGTCGGAGCCTGCCTCCACGTCACCGCGGAGACCGCCAATCTGGCCCTGACCCTGAAGGAGGGCGGGGCGGCGGTGCACCTCTGCGCCAGCAATCCCCTGTCCACTCAGGACTCGGTGGCAGCCGGGCTGGTGGACGGTGGGATTCACGTCTACGCCCGCCGCGGCGAGGACAACGCTACCTATTACGAGCATCTGGCGGCGGTTTTAGCCGCCGAGCCCGAGCTCACCATGGACGATGGAGGCGATCTGGTCGGAGAGCTCCACAGGCGCCCTCCGGACCGAATGGGGAAGATCCGCGGGGGCACGGAGGAGACCACGACCGGGGTGATCCGCCTGCGCGCCATGGCCGCCGCCGGGGTGCTGCGCTTTCCCGTGATCTCGGTCAATGGGGCTCAGACCAAGCACCTCTTCGACAATCGCTACGGCACCGGTCAGTCGACCATCGACGGGCTCATCCGCGCCACCAACCTGCTCTTGGCGGGACGGACGATGGTGATCTGCGGCTTCGGCTGGTGCGGGCGAGGGCTGGCCTCGAGGGCTCGGGGCATGGGCGCCCAGGTGATCGTGACCGAGGTGGAGCCCGTCAGGGCGCTGGAGGCGGTGATGGAGGGGTTTCGGGTGATGCCCCTGGCCGAGGCCGCCCCCATTGCCGACGTCATCATCACGGTGACCGGGGACTGCAACGTGGTCGACAGGCAGCATCTGGAACTGGCCAAGGACGGGTGTGTGATCGCCAACAGCGGCCACTTCAACTCCGAGATCAACCTGGCGGCGCTGGACAGCCTCACAACCAAGGTCCGCGCCGCCCGGCCCGAGGTGGCCGAGCACACCCTTGGCAACGGTAGGCGCATCTACCTGCTGGCCGAGGGGAGACTCCTGAACCTGGCCGCGGCCGAGGGGCATCCCGCAGCCGTCATGGACATGTCGTTCGCCAACCAGGCTCTGAGCCTGGCCCACGTGGCCAAGGAGTGGGAGACGCTTGGGCCATCCGTCCACGAGGTGCCGGAGGAGATCGATGCGGAGGTGGCCAGATTGAAGCTGGCCGCCCTCGGGGTTGCCATCGACACCCTGACGGATGAGCAGGTCCACTACCTAAGCTCGTGGGAGCAGGGAACCGCCTGAGCCGCGGTCCCCGAGTGGCCAGAATCGCCCAGGGAGGATGGCGGCTCTCACGCTCGTCTCGGCGGCGGGATCCCCTAGTTATGAGCCTGGCCAGGGTAGCGGAGACCGTGGAGAGCTTGGTTGGCGGGTAGGCAGGCGGTGCCAAACGATCCCGCGATGACAGTCGATATGCTCCAGATTGGCTGGCCTCTCACTTGGACCCTGCTTTGCGGGGCCGGGGGATCACCCCTGGGTGGAGCGGGGATGCCGTTGGCGGTCCACGACGGTGTCGACCGGGGCGCCTCTCCGAGTCGCCAGCCCACGAATGGGGCATTCCAGGGAGTTGGCGCCCCCCCTGAATCCCAGGGTTCTGGAGCGGGCAGCCGTTCCGCGCCGAAGGGGCGACAGTTGGTCAGGTCGCGACGACGGTGACCGGCGCCAGCCGTGCCCCGCGCCAGTGCCGGCATGCCAGCGGACCCCTGCCCGACTTTGTCTGTTCTAGCAAAGTGGCTTATGGCTACGATGACAGCTCAAGGCACAGGTACGCACCCCGCCACACAGCAGTTCCCACACGCGGAATGTGGGCGCCGCACGCCCACGGAGTCGGAGCGGAGGGACGCCCTTTAGCCTTCCGTGCGTTGACAGAAGGTCACGCTGTGCGCTACTTTGGCAGGCGTAGCCTGCCCCAACGGTAGGCCGCGTCCACGAGGGAGGAATATTCGGTGCAAGCTGCTGTTGCCGGATCTGGCGGCACATTTCGTGACGAGCGATGGACTCGCACCGACACTTGGCTCTTCGTGTCGTTCGCGCTCGGTTACACCATGGAGGCGTACATCTTCACGCTCGCACCGGTGGCGACCGCGTGGGTGAAGGAGCCTGCGACCCTGCGATCTCTGCTGTTGTCGTGGGCGCCCATCTGGCTCATCATCGGGATCGCAATCGCGGGTCCGCTAGGGGACTGGTTGGGTCGGCGGCGAACCTTCTATCTCACCATGGTCTGCTACGGCATCGGAGCTGCCGGCCTGTTCTTTAGTTCCACCTACGTCCTCCTGCTGATCTTCTTGGCGCTCCTCCTTGCCGCCGCCGGCGGTGAAATGAACATGCTGATGGTTACCGTTCACGAGACGATGCCGACCAAGCACCGCTCCAAGGCAGCCTTGTTGAGCATCAACTTCATCAACTTGGGTGGGGTGATCATCGCCCTAGTCGACCTCAGTTCCGCGTCCTCGTCGATCCCTTTCCAGCGCGACATGGTCGCCGCGGCATTGCTCGGGGTGCTGGCGGTGCTTCTCTTCGTCCGCACGCGGACCCCAGAATCGGCTCGTTGGCTGGTCCGGAAGGGGAGGGCAGCGGAGGCTGCGGCGCAGCTTGAGCGGTTCTATGGCGCTGAAGAGGTGCAGGCCCGCCGTGAGGCGGTGGAGCGTGCCCAGGCGAAGGCGAGGGCGACCGCTCAGGCGCTGGCAGCGCGGTCTTCAGGTGGTCGAGTTCGCCGGTATCCTCCTCTTTGGTTGCGCTTGGTGGCGGTCATTTTGCTCGCCTTCGCTGACACCACGGGTTTCGGCCTCCTCACCTACACCCTCGGACCGGTACACTTTCCCCACCTGATCGCAAACATCATCCTGGTGACCACCCTCGCTGGTTTCGGCTCCGGTTTTCTGGGCCTTTACGCGGACCGGATCAGTCGACGGTGGCTGTTGGTCGTGGGCTACTCCGGGTCGCTCGTCATGACGCTGCTTGCTTGGGTGACGGAGTCGACCTGGGTCAAGGAGCTGGCGCTATTCTGGCTTCTCTTGGTGGTCCTGAGCGTGTTCGTAAACCTCGCCTACATCACCGAGGACACTCTGAAGGGTGAGGTGTGGCCTACTCGGTACCGTGCCCGGTTCACCTCTCTATGCCGCTTCGTGAGCATCGGTGGCTACATCGGGACCATCTACTTGACCGAGCACTTCAGCACATCTGGGCTGATTTTGTTCAACGTGTTGGTCTGGGTCGTCGGCTTGGCCGGAGCTCTGCTTTGGTTCTTTGGTGGGATCGAGACCGGCGAGGGAATCGACATTGAAACCGTGTCTGGGACCGGCACGCTGGAACTCTCAGTCGGCCAGAGCGGCGCCATTGGGGGAGCGCCTGAGGCGCGTCCCGCCCCGGCCGGTTAGACTCATCACTAAGAAGCGTCAGCAGGTGAATGCCTGTGCCTGCCTTAGCGTGTGGCCGGGGGAGGCTGGGGGCGTGTTGCCCGGGTCTGCGGTTTGGCAGGCCTGCCGGAGGGCTGGTGCGGTGATGAAGGTGGTCCGGTCGTCAGCAATGTTGCACTCCAAATTCCGGGTGAGCTGCGGCGTGTTATTGTCGAACTCTGAGCGTGAGCAGATGCAGCGAGCGTGGTTGAATCAGGCTCGACACTACCGGTACTGGAGGCGCAGTGCCGTTGCTGTGCCGACCCTGCTGCCGCTAGGGACTTTTTGGGAGACGGTTTGTGCTTCGCACAGCCGGCAGCCTGATTGATGCGTCTTTACATGGCCGGCCCGCTGTTCACCCCCTACGAGAGGTCCTACATCGCGGAGAATGCCGGGACCCTGCGCAAGCTCGGCTTCGAGTGTTTCGTGCCCCATGAGCAGGAGGTGGTCTCGCTCAACGAACACCAGGGGGCGGTGCCAGATGGCGAGGGCCGGTATCAACAGCAGGAGATGGCCGATCTGATTTTCGCCAAGGACAACACCGGGCTCATTCACGCCGACGCGGTGGTGGCCCTGCTCGACGGACCTACCATCGACGACGGCACCGCCTGTGAAATCGGGCTCTTCTACGGCCTCATGCGCCATGATCCGAGCAAGCTGGGAATTGTCGGCATCTTGACCGACACCAGAGCCAGTGTGGGATTCGAGGGGCGGGGCCTGAACCTGTACGTGCTGGGATGCATCCAGCGGGCTGGCGCGGTGTTCGACTCCGTGGAGAGTTGCCTCCCGACCCTGCAGAGGTGGCGCTCTCAGATGGAGGCGTCCTCGGGGCGGCCCAACACGGACCCGCGACCTTGAACATGGCGCGCCTGGGCCACTCGGTCCTGGTCGACTGCGACACCGGCATCGACGACGCCCTGGCCATTCTGCACCTGGCAAGCGACCCGAGCTGCGAGATAGTGGGCGTCGGCACAGTCGACGGTAACGTGGATCCCGAGCTGGGCGCGGCGAACTCTCTGCGGGTGCTGGAGGTGGCTGGCCTGGGAGCGGTACCGGTGGCGGTGGGGGCGCAGGCCCCTCTGCTGCAGGTGAGTAGCCACGCCGAGTTCTTCCATGGCAAGGACGGGCTTGGGGACACGAACCTTGCAAACCCCATGGGCCACTTCAGCCAGGAGTCGGCTGTGGAGCAGATTCTGAGGTTGGCGCGCTCCCGCCCGGGTGAGATCACGCTGCTGGCGATCGGACCGCTCACCAACATCGCCCTGGCCCTGGGCGTCGAGCCTCGCCTGCCCTCCCTGATTGCGAAGATCGTGGTCATGGGCGGGTCCGTGGGCGCCCCCGGCAACGAGAGCCCCTGGGCGGAGTTCAACATCGCCCACGACCCGGAGGCAGCCGAGATGGTGCTGCGCGCGCCCTGGCAGAAGCTGCTGCTGGTGGGGCTGAACGCCACCAGCCAGGCGATCCTGGAGCCCCAGCACGTGTCTCGTCTGGCAGCCATGGGATCTCCCGCCGCCAACTTTGCCAGCCGCATCCTCGAGCGTCAGATGGCTGCCTACGGACGCTTCGAGCTCTGCGACCCGCTGGCCGCCGGCCTGCTTCTTGATCCCTCGCTGGCCACCTACAAGTCACTGCCCGTACATGTGGATCTGGACGGGGCCAGCACCAGAGGGGCGACGCTGGCCGACAGGAGGATCAGCCTGGTCGAATTGCCCCCTGAACCCCGCCCCGAGGTCGAGGTCGCGGACGAGATCGACCACGCTCGCTTTCTGGCCCGGTTCCTGGAGCTTCTGGAGGCCGCCGGGTGAGTGTGCCAGCTCAGCCAAGGAGGCGGGTTTCAAGAAATGGCTGACGTGGTCGTGGTGGGCTCTCTCACCATGGACCTCAACGCCTTCTGCGAGCGGATGCCGAAGGCGGGTGAGACGCTGCTCGGCGAGGAGTTCTCCATGGTTCCCGGCGGCAAGGGCAACAACCAGGCCATCGCCAGCGCTCGTCAGGGAGCGAGAACCGCGATGGTCGGGAGGGTCGGCAGGGACTCCTTCGGGGATAGGGTCATGGATCAGCTGGCAGCTGACGGGGTGGACTTTGCGCAGGTGGCCCGGGACCCGGAGCTGGCGACCGGGATCGCCCACATCAGGGTGGATCGGGGCGGCCAGAACAGCATTGTCATGGTGCCCCTTGCCAATGGCGCCATGGACGAGGCGGCGGTTCTTGACTCGGAGGAGCTGATAGCGGCCTCGGGGCTTCTCCTCACCCAGCTTGAGATTCCCCTGGGGACCACCAGAGCGGCCCTGGAGGTCGCCCGCCGACGGGGGGTGGTCACGGTCTTGAACCCCGCCCCCGCAGCCCCACTGGACTCGGAAGTCCTGGCTCTGGTGGATTATCTGGTCCCCAATGAATTCGAGGCGGAGCTCCTGACGGGACAGGAGGCAAGCTCGCCCGAGGGGGCTTTGAAGGCCGCACGCATCCTGCTGGGCCGGGGCTGCCGGGCGGTGGTGGTGACCATGGGCGGGCAGGGCTCGCTCTACGCCGATCGAGAGCGTGTCCTCAAGATCTCGGCCTTGAAGGTGGATGCGGTCGACACGGTGGCTGCGGGAGACGCGTTCTGCGGCGGGCTGGCGGCCGCGCTCGCCGGCGGCGCGAACCTGGAGGCGGCCCTGGCCAGGGCCACGGCCGCCGGCGCCCTTGCCACCACCGTGGCCGGCGCAACCAGTTCACTTCCGACCCTAGAGGCGACGATGGAGCTGTTGGAGGGCTGCGGCGGGCCAAGCTTCGAGCCCGGGTGATGGCTGGGCGCCCGTCTTCCAGTGGACCCCGTACCGCGGCCGTCGCAGGCGGGGCCACCGCGGCAGGGCCCTGACATCTGTGGGCTCAGCCTCCTGGCAGCAAGCCAGGCAGGGGTGGGGATGGCGGTTATGGTGGTCAGGATTGACGTCCCGCCCAGCTGACTGGGAGGTCCCGACCGGGACCTGCGCAGGCGCGCTGGGACCATCCGCGGATCATGGCGGGGTTCGCAGGGCGGCTGCACCCTCACGGGCGGGATGGGGCGGCTGTCAACGCCCGGCGGGATGGGACGGCCACCAGAAGGTGTCCTCCATCCGCACCACTATCGCCGGGACCATCAGCGACCGCACCAGAAATGTGTCCAGCAGGACTCCGAACGCGACCAGGATGCCGAGCTCAGTCAGCGCCACCAGCGGGAGGACCCCAAGGACCGTGAAGGTTCCGGCTAGGACGAGCCCCGCCGAGGTGATGACCCCTCCGGTCGCCCCCAGCGCTCTCAGCATTCCCGGACTCGTCCCGGCCACCGAAGCCTCCTGGCGGGCCCGGGCACTGAGGAATACGTTGTAGTCGATCCCGAGCGCGACCAGGAACACAAAGCCGAGGAGGATCACCGAGGAATCGACCCCTGCGAAGTGGAACAGGTATCGGTAGGCGAAGATCGCCACCCCCAAGGACGCCAGGAATGACACCACAACCGAGCCGATGAGGATGAGGGGAGCCAGAACGGCCCGCAGCAGGATGGCCAGCATCAGGAAGACGATCAACAGAACGACCGGGATCACGACCAGGCGATCCCTGGCAGCGGCCTGATCGAGGTCAACCTGGGTTGCGGTGACCCCACCCACGAGCACGGTTGAGCCCAGCTGTCGGGTTTCCCTCGCCCGCAGGTCCTTCACCACCGTCTGGGCTCTGGACCCGGTGGGGGACGACTTGAGGGTCGCTTGGAAGATCGCGATCCCACCGCTGGTGATCGGGGCCCCGACCGACTCGATGCCAGAGGTCTTGGCTGCGATAGAAATGGCCGCCTGGGCTCTGGCGGCGTTCCTCACCACGATGACCGCGGGCCCGCTGAGGCCGGCCGGAAAGGATGCGTCTATGAGCTTCTGAGCTGCCACCGAGCCCGGGTGCCCACTGAAGCTGTCGGATGCTGGCAGGCTGCCCGGGTAGGCGAAGCTCCCGATCGCCATTACAACGAGCAGAACCAGCGCGCCACCCAGGATCCTCCCGGGGTGGCGGCCCACTCCGGCAGCCACCCTGGACCAGCTGATCCGACGCGCCCTCGGCTGGTCTCCCATCCTGGGCACCAGCGGCCAGAACGCCGGCCGGCCTATGATCACGAGGAGGGCTGGCAGGAGAGTCAAAGCCGCAAGCAGCACCGCTGCTATTCCCACCGCCCCGACTGGTCCCAGGGCTCGTATGTCGTTCTCCTGCGCCAGCAGCAGAACCAGCAAACTCAGGATCACGGTGGCTGCTGAGGTGATGAGAGTAGGGAGCACCCTCGCCAGGGCCGTCCGCATCGCTCCTGCGACGGTCTCCTGAACCCGCAGTTCCTCACGGTAGCGGGCGATGAGGAGGAGGGAGTAGTCGGTTCCGGCGCCGAACATCAGGACGGTGAGGATGCCGATGGTCATCCCGTTGACCACAAACCCGGAACGGGCCAAGAGGTAAACCGCCGCTTCGCCGATGACGCTGGCCAAACCCACTCCGAGCAGGGGCAGGACCCACATCACCACGCTGCGATAGGTGAGCAGGAGCAGCACAGTGACGATGGCGACCGTGGCCAGCAGCAGGGTGCCATCGATGCCGTTGAAGGAATTGGCGGTGTCCGCAAGTGAGGCAGCCGGTCCTCCAACACCCGCCTGCACACCCTCGGGGAGATGGGCCAGTGACTTCTGGATTCCTGCCACGTCCGAGGCCACCACCTCGGCGCTGGTTCGAGCAGCCAGGGTGATGGGCAGGAGAAGGCCGGTGCGGTCGGGGGAGAGGTCCAAGCCGCCGATGGCTGTGACCCCAGGCAGATTGAGCGCCCGCACTCTGGTCTTTATCGCGGCGGCAGCCTGGAGGTCGGCGGCGGTGAGCCCGCTGGAGCGGTGGAAGACCACCAGTGCCGGCAGTCCGTTCAATCTTGCGAAGTGAGACTCATAGTCAGCGACCAGGGTTGAGGCCGCTCCGGAGGGCACGAAGCTGGACTGGCTGTTCTGCTCGACCCCCGTCAGGCGGCCGGAAAGTGGCGCCAAAGCGCCCACGACCACGAGCCAGATCACGATCACGAGCCACTTGGACCAGCGTCCGGTCGGTATCGTCGCCAAACGCTCCCAAAGGGTCATCGCAAAACCTCCCCGCGTGCTTGCCGACCGTCAGGCGGTAACCTTGCACGGCGTGCGCCCAGAGCTGCATTATACAGTCTGTATAGGGTACGCCATGATGTACAACCATTTGTGGGGAGCGGCTTGATCGAGGAAGAACCCTCAGCGGAGCAGGTGCCTAGCTGGGCCGCGGTCATGGATGAGCACCGGAGCAGGAGCCGGGCTCATATCGCCCAGGTGGGGATGGCCTTGATCGCCGAACGCGGCATGTCGGGGGTTTCGATGTCGCTGCTGGCGCACAGGGCCGGCATCTCCAGGGCCACTCTGTATCACTACTTTCCCGACCTGGAGCATGTGATGCTCGCCTGGTTGGAGCTGCAGGTGGCCTCCTTCACCAAGGAGCTGGCGGCCAGGGTGGGGGAGATCCCGGACCCGACCGAGCGATTGGTGGAGATCATCTCGACGCTGGTCACCTACTTCTCCAGCCTTGAGCATCGCATGGGGATCGAGAACATGGGCGGGGAGGCACTTTCCCCCAAGGCGGCTCAGGCCGTTGCGGCCCAGGTCCTGCCGATCACGCACCTGATTGCCGCCGCGATCCGGGACGGACAGGCCGCGGGCGCGTTCCGGGACGATGCGGATCCCCTGATTCATGCCGACCTGATCCTGGGCCTCATGGGCGCCATCCGGCCTCACCTGGTGTCCGGGCGCTACACCAGTTCGGAGGCGTCCCGGGCCATAGCCGAGCTGGTGCTGGGCGGGATGACCATCTCGCCAGGAAAACCATAGGTGCTAACTCCGCTTCCGCACCACGGTGCGCGCGGCGACATCAGCTATCCCCGGGACCTGGATTCCCCGGCCGTGGGTGGCTGTGCCGTGCGGGTGATCGCATACCTTCGGGCTGCGGCGGGGACCTAGCGCTCAGTTTGGGGCGGCACGATCACGTAGCGTGCCGATGAGGCGACGGGAGACTTGAGGGGCCGCCCGGATCGTCACGGACGGTCAGCAGATGGGCGCAGGGATGGATGGGGGGCCGGGGGTGCTCTGAGGCTTGGCCGGGGCCTGATCTGCTCGCCAGGCACCAATCTTAAGCCGGCTGAATGGATGGGCCTTACGCCGCAATCAAGGGGGGTGCGCTTGACATGCGCCGGCAGTTGGTGTATCGGTCAGCCATGGCCGACCCACCTGCTGCAGATCGCGAAGTCGCTGCCGGCAAGTTCGCTTGTCGTAGGCATCGGCTGAGGTCGGTCGGGTTGGTTGCGGGGCTGCTGGTCCTGACGGCGGCAGGATGTGGCTCGACGAATTCAGCTCGCCACCTCACCTCAAGCCCCTCGGTCGTGACCGGGCAGAGCTTGTCAATGAGTACCCGCCTGGAGGTGGTCAATGCCCTCTATACCAATACACAGCCACGCTTCATAGCGACACTGCTTTCGAACCCGCCACCGGTTCCACTCTCAGGTAAGCGAGCGGCCAAGGCCGCGATCCTCGCCTGCCACGATGGAGCCGGTACCAGGACGGTGGCCACGGCCCTGGTCGACACCACCGAAGGGTCTAACCCCGAGTGGGCCGTATTCCTCAACCCGCCGGGGAAGCACTTCGCAATTTCCTTGGGCCTGGTGCCGCCCAAGCACCCGGCCATCTTGAATTGGTATGCGGCGTTTGTTCCGGTGCGTGGCTCTCAGCCGATCTTCTGTACGTTCGGACGGTCGGATCGGTTACCCAAGCTGCCGGTATTCGGCACCCAGAAATAGCTCGTTGAAGTCCCGGGGTGTCTCTTGTTGAGCCCCCCTTCTTGCCAGAGGAAGACCTCAGTCCCAGCCCAGAGGCGGTTCTGTTGATTCCCTGGACGGGCCCTCGCGGGGAGCCCCGAGCCCTCATCGGAGGGTCAACGCTGTGACCCTGCGATACGAGCTGAGCCCGCCTCGCTGGCACAGAGGTGGCGGGTGGGCAAGCTCTGGTCCAGCGGCCATCCGACGACCATTTGCAAAGTAGACTGATCCCTGCAGGCTTCCGGGCAGACTCGACGTCGGCCCCGGCAGTTACCTCTTCCCAGTGAGGCTCGCATGACCAATTCGTCAGATCAGACTCCGGCCGCGCTCGGGTATCTGCCCAACGACCCCTGCTTCATCGAAGATCCCTACCCTGCCCTGGCCAGATTGCGAGACCTGCGTCCGGTCATCTACGACGAGCCAACTCATCAGTGGCTGATCTCAAGGCATCACGACGTCAACCGCCTGCTGCGGGATCGGCGCCTGGGGCGCACCTACCTCCATCAGGCGACTCACGAGGAGTGGGGGCGCAGCGCTCCACCGGAGTGGCAGGCGCCCTTCTGGCAGCTGCTGTGGCCGCAGATGCTGGACCGTGAGCCCCCCGACCACACCCGTCTGCGGCGCCTTGTTCTGCGAGCGTTCACGCCAAGAACGGTCGAGGCGATGCGGCCCCGGATCGAGGGCATCGTGCAGCGCCTGATCGAGAAGGTGAGGGAGATGGGGGAGTTCGACCTCATCGCCGACCTCATGGAGGAGTTGCCGGTGACCGTGATTGCCGACATGCTCGGCATACCGGAGGAGGACCGACATCTGCTGCGACCCTGGTCGGCCGACATCACCCTGATGTTCGAGCTCAACCCGAGCCTCGAATACCAGCAGCGGGCGACCAGGGCCAGCGCGGAGTTCTCCGCCTACCTGAAGGCTCTCCTGCGCCGCAGAGGCGGCGCGCCAGCCCGGGATCTGCTCGGGCAGCTGGCGGCGGTGGCGGAGGCCGGGGACCGCCTCACCGAGGATGAGCTCATCGCGACCGCGGTTCTGCTCCTGAATGCGGGTCATGAGGCTTCGGTCAACGGGGCCGCAAATTCCTGGTGGGCACTCTTCCGGCATCCCCGTGAGCTGGAGCGGCTGAGAGGCCATCGCGACCTGGTCCCCACGGCTATTGAAGAACTCTTGCGCTTCGACACTCCGGCCCCGATCTTCGAGCGCTGGGTTCTGGAGGAGATCGAGGTAGAGGGGGTGCGGATCGAGCGCGGCCAGGAGGTGGCGCTGCTGTTCGCCGCCGCGAACCGCGACGAGCGAGCTTTCAGCGATCCAGACCGGATCATCCTTGATCGCGACCCCAACCCCTATCTCTCCTTCGGAGCCGGCATCCACTACTGCCTGGGGGCGCCTCTGGCGAAGTTGGAATTCGAGATTCTCTTCTCCATGATGCTGGAGCTCCTGCCCGGCCTGGAGGTCACGAAGCCCCCCAAGTGGAAGCCCCGCTTCGTCCTGCGTGGCCTGGAGGCCATTCCCGTGCGGACCGGTCGGCAATGAAGCGACCGCGCCGAGCCCCTCGTGGTGCTCTCAGAATCTTTTCTAAGTGAGGAATCAAGTGGGTAGCAACCAGATCCTGCTCGACTGCGACACCGGCATCGACGACGCCCTGGCGATCCTCGACTTCACCGCCCGAGGCGGGGAACTTCTGGGGGTGGGGTCTGTGCACGGCAATGTGCCGGCTCCGGTCGGGGCGCGCAACACCCTGCGGGTCCTGGAAATCGCTGGCTGCGACTCGGTGCCGGTCTGTGTCGGTGCCGCCCGCCCGCTGGCCCAGCCCCTCATGACCGCTGAGAATGTTCACGGCAGAGACGGACTGGGCAACACCAACCAGCCCGATCCGCAGCGGGCTCTGGCCCCCGGTTCGGCGGCGGAGCAGATCGTGCGCCTGGCCCATCAACGACCAGGGGAGTTCACCCTGGTCGCGATCGGCCCGCTCACCAACCTCGCCGTGGCGTTGCTCCTGGATCCCGAGTTGCCGAGCCTCGTCGAGGACGTCGTGATCATGGGCGGAGCCGTGGAGGTGCCGGGCAACGTCACCCCTTATGCCGAGGCGAACATATGGCATGATCCGGAGGCGGCCCAGTTGGTCATAGAGGCATCCTGGCGGGTCACCCTGGTGACTCTGGACGCCACCATGCAGGCACTGCTCACGCCGGCTGATCTCCAAGCCATCCGGTCGGCCGGCTCCCAGCGGGCCAGGTTTGCCGCCGCCATCCTTGATCACTACATCTCCGTGTATCAGCAGTGGCTTCCGGGCCGGACCTGCCCTCTGCACGACCCTCTGGCGCTGACCCTGGTTTTGAATCCAGAACTGGCCACCTACCGCGAGCTGCCCACCCTGGTCGAGCTGCGTGGCGCCCAGACCCGGGGAACCACCGTCTGCGACCTGCGCTCGGATCCGGCTGCGGTTGCCCCCACTCCAGCGAGCGGTTGGCGTAACGTCCGGTACCTGGACCAGCTGGACGTTGAACGTTTCCGAGCGCTGTTTGTGGAGGGGATCACCTCGGCCTGACCCCGATGCCCCCATGGCCCAGGGGTCGCTCCTCCACAGGCGGCTGGGATGTAGCCGCTGTCCGTTCCTGATGGAGGCATGCCCAGGGTCCTGGTGTGCAGCCACCTGCCTGGCGGGCCCGGTCTCGCGGCCGGCTCCGGCGTGGCGGGCCAGGGAGCCCAGCTGCCGGCCCAGGTAAGAGTGCTGGTCATGCGACGAGACCAGGCGGTAAAGCGCGCCCGTGCCGGTTTGCGGGGACGCCTGCTCCCTAAAAATGGTGCCAGCATCGAACCACCTCCGGGGGTGCCGGGGGCAGATGTGCTGCTGGCGAGACCATTCACTGATCTGAACCCCCGAATGGCGCCGACCCAAGAGCCTACTTGTAGCGCTCGGTCATGCCATCCGTGAGCAGATTGCCCTCCTGTGAGCGGACCGGGCCGTTCTCGCCCTCAGGAGGAGCCCAGGGCCGCGTCCAGGCCCGCTCCGCGTCCGGTCTCCGCTCCCCCCAGGTACCAGGCCAGGGCCCCCGCCACCCCAATCGTCCACACCACAACCGCAAACCATGTGAACTCGGTCAGGCTGAGCCCCTGGGTGAGGTAGATGGTGACCACGTAGAGGCCGACGCTCACGAAGCGGACGACAGCCGTGAAGGTCGCCCTCCTCTTCGTCTCCCAGACCTCTCCCTGGAGCGTGGTGCTGGCCAGGAATTCGACCGCCAGGAACACGTTGAGCACCAGGAGCAGGGAGAAGAAGAGGCCCACCGAGCCCCGCCACTCCGGTGCGCTGATGGCGATGGCGACGCTGACCCCGAGACAGCCGACGTAGCCAACCAGCAGGGTGGCCTTGCGGCTCCAGCGGTCAGCCCAGAACGCGAACATCCCGACGATCAGCTCGGTGACCCCGGCCACCAAGAGGATGGCCGCCGAGAGTTTGGGCAGATGGTCCGGGCCCAAGACGTAGGTCATGAGCCCGTAGCCGGCCGTGCCGGCGAAGATGGTGGAGCAGGTGGCGAAGAGGCGAAGCCAGAGCGGGGAGGCGGAGCCTAGCCGCACCACCGCCGCCGCCAGCCCGTCCGCCTCCTCCGGCAGCTCGCGGGAGCGCAGCTGGGCTGGGCCGTAGTGCTTCAGCACGACCCGGTCGGCCCGGCTATCGAGGCCACGGGCTCGTAGCCAACGTACGGATTCCGGGGTGTGCAGGCGGATGAAGAGGAGTAAGAGTGAGAAGAAGAGAAACGCCATCCCGACGGCCAGCCGCTGCCCCTCGATGCCGTGGGAGGCTCCCAGCAGTGACATGGCGGCCAGGGTGAGGCCCCCCAGGTTGGCGCAGTTGATGGCCAGCATCATGGTCTTGCCCCGATGTCTGGCGGGCATCACCTCATGGGACGAGACCAAGATCCCGTTCAGCTCGCCGCCCGAGGCGAACAGCATCACCGCCAAGGAGATGAGGATCAGCTGGTAGCTTGAGCTGAAGATCAGCCCCAGACCGCCGACCCCGTACAGGGCGAGGGTGGCGAAGAATACCGGCTTGCGTCCGACCCTGTCAGATATCGGCCCCAGGGCAGCAATGCCAAGGATCTGCCAGATGGGAGACCAGGAGAGCAGGAGGGAGCGCAGAACGATAGGGGTGTGGACCCAGCCGGTGGCGATGGTGGCGGTGCCGAACACATAGGACTCGAGCAGCATGCCGATGCAAAAGGAGGCAAAGTTCCAGGAGTCGGTGGCGGTCCACCGCTCCGACAGGCCCCCCCTCACCGGAGAGCCTTTCTCCCTGCCTGCCGCCGGGGGCCGGTCAGCCCCATCTTGATATCGCCAGCTGCTTCCGGGCTTGGAGTACTTGGTTCACGTGGAGCTCGCCACTTCCAGGACCTTGGGTCTTGGGTCCGGGGCTTGATCCTGGATCTTGATCGCCCCAGCCAGCGCCTGAAGCGAGTGGGGCACGAGCCGGCCGTCCTCTCCTACGAGCTCCAGCACCGGCTGGCCGCGCTCCACCCAGTCTCCGACCGTCGCCAGGCACAGGACCCCGGCGGTTGCCGAGACTGGGTCGCCTGGCCTGGCGCGCCCCGCACCTAGCCTCCAGGCGGCGACCCCCACCGCCCTGGCGTCGAGCTTGGTGATGAAGCCGGACGTCTCGGCCGGGACCGTGGAGAGCCGTGACCCTTGAGGCAGCGGAGCCTCCGGGTCCCCGCCCTGCGCTCGCACCATGGCTTTGAAGCTCTCCCATGCGCCGCCGTTGTCCAGGGCCATCTCGGCGTCGGCATCAAGGCCCACGAGATCCAGCATCTCCCGGGCCTGGCGCAGGACCAGGTCACGAAGGTCCGGCGGCCCCTGGCCCTGGAGCACGTCGATCGCCTCTTGGACCTCCACCGCGTTGCCAACCGCTTGACCCAGGGGCGTGTCCATCTCTGTGAGCAGTGCTCTGGTCCGCACTCCGTGCCGGGAGCCGATGTGGAGCATGGTCCGGGCCAGTTCGCGAGCCTCCCCAATGGTGGGCATGAAGGCGCCCGAGCCGACCTTCACGTCAAGAAGGAGCGCGCCGGTTCCCTCGGCTATCTTCTTGGACATGATCGAGCTGGCGATCAGGGAAATGGACTCGACGGTTCCGGTTGCGTCTCGCAACGCGTAGAGGCGTTGGTCCGCCGGGGCCAGATCTGGGCTGGCGGAGCAGATCACGCAGCCGACCTGCTCCAGAATCTTCAGCATCTCACCTGGCGTCAGCTCGGCCTGCCACCCGGCGATCGACTCCATCTTGTCAAGGGTTCCTCCGGTGTGTCCGAGGCCCCTGCCCGAGAGTTGCGGGACCGCAGCCCCGCAGGCCGCCACCAGTGGGGCCAGGATCAGGGAGACCTTGTCGCCGACTCCCCCGGTCGAGTGCTTGTCGACGGTGGGCCGGGTGAGGCAGGAGAGATCCTGGCGGATGCCGGAGCTGATCATCGCCTCGGTCCAGGCGTCGATCTCCCCGGCGCTCATGCCGCGCCAGCAGATCGCCATCAGCAGCGAGGCCATCTGAGCGTCGCTCACCGAGCCTTGGAGGTAGCCCGGGATCAGCCTGGAGATGCTGGCGGCGGAGATCTCCTGCCCTTGCTTCTTGGCCAGGATCGACTCCAGGGCCAGGGCGGCCTCGTCGTCCGCGCTCAAGGCTGACGCGAGGTTAGTTCGGTCGTGTCGAAGGCGAGGGGCAGGAGCTCCCCCAAGGTGATTGGCTCCGCGCCCGGGCCCTGGTCCAAGGGCAGATCGGGGCCGCCGTGCTCCAGCAGCAGCTGGCGGCAGCGGCCACAGGGTGAGAGGGGCCTGCCGTCCTCGGTCACAACGCTCACCGCCAGGAGCCGTTGGGCGCCTCCTCCGCGCAGGGCCGACACCAGCCCGCACTCGGCGCAGAGGGACAGTCCGAAGGAGGCGTTCTCCACGTTGCAGCCGCGGGCCACCCAGCCCTGGTCGGTCAGCCCCGCGGCGCCGACGTGAAGGTTCGACCAGGGCGCGTAGGCCCGCCGGGAAACAGCCTGGGCCTCAGCTCGAAGCGCCTGCCAGTCGATCAAGGGTTCCTGTGCCACTCCCGCACCTCCGCCACAACCTGAAGGTCTCCTTGGGACCCGAATTGCAGCCATGGTAAGGGGCGGCTTCCCGCTCCTGGCGGGCCGTGGCCGGTGTCGTTCGGTCTCGCCACTGGGGGCGCGCCCCATAATTGGCGACAGATGCCGATCTCCAAATCAGCCGTCGCCATCTCCCACTGCCTGGATCCGATCACCTCACTGGACGTGGTGGGAGTGGAGGCTCGGGCCCGTCTGCTGGCCAGCCGGTCCATCAAGCGCCGGTCCAAGGTGTTCGCCATCAATCTCGCCATCTCGTGCATCGACCTCACCTCTCTGGAGGGGTCGGACACCGCCGGGCGGGTTGCGATCCTCTGTGCCAAGGCGATGAATCCGGTTCCCGGGGACCCCTCCGTGCCCCGGGTTGCCGCGGTGTGCGTCTACCCGGCCCAGGCCCCGAGCGCGGCCAGGTTGCTGAACGGCAGCGGAGTGAATGTGGCCGCCGTGGCAACCGGCTTTCCCAGCGGCCAGGTGCCCCGCGAGGTCAAGATCGAGGAGGCCAGGATTGCCGCCACGACAGCCCAGGAGATCGACATGGTCATCGATCGAGGGGCCTTTCTTGAGGGAAGGCACCGGGAGGTCAGGTCCGAGATCGAGGCGGTCAAGGAGGCGGTCGGAGACCGCCACCTCAAAGTGATTCTGGAGACCGGGGAGCTGGGGGGCATGGACCAGGTCAGGAGGGCGAGCTGGCTGGCGATGGAAGCGGGCGCCGATTTCATCAAGACCTCGACCGGGAAGATCCAGCCGGCGGCGACCTTGCCCGTTGCCGTGGTGATGATGGAGGCCATTCGCGACTTCGCCTGGGCGACCGGGCGGGAGGTGGGCTTCAAGCCCGCCGGCGGAATCAGGACCTCCAAGCAGGCCATCAGCTACCTGGTGGCGGTAAATGAGATCCTGGGATCCGGCTGGCTGCGACCCGGCAGGTTCCGGCTCGGCGCCTCTTCACTCTTGAACGACGTCCTGATGCAGCTTTACAAGGAGCGCAGTGGTGGCTACCAGTCCCCCGAAGAGTTCAGCGAGGCCTGAGGCAGTCCAGGGCAATCCGCCGGCGGGCGCCGGGACGCCGCTGGACTTTCCCCTCGGCGACTTCGTCTACGCCGCGGCGCCGGAGGCGACCGACCATGTGGTCATAGCCGACAGGTACGACCTCTTCATAGGGGGCCGAAAGACGCCGCCTCTGTCGGGACGGCACCTGCCGACCCTGAATCCCGCCACGGAGGAGCCCCTGGCCGAAGTCGCGGATGGGGGAGCGGCGGATGTCGACCGGGCGGTGCAGGCCGCTCTGGCCGCGTACCCCAGGTGGTCTCGGTTGCCAGGCTCGCACCGTGGCCGCCACCTGTTCAGGATCGCCCGGATTGTTCAGGAGCGCGCGCGCGAGCTGGCGGTTTTGGAGACTCTCAACGGCGGCAAGCCCATCCGGGAGTCCCGCGACTTCGACGTGCCCACCGCGGCCCAGCATTTCTTCTACCACGCCGGTTGGGCGGACAAGCTTGAGTTCGCCTTCGCCAACGGCAGGGGCCGCTCCCTTGGGGTGGTGGGGGCGATCATCCCCTGGAACTTCCCGCTGCTGATGCTGGCCTGGAAGATCGCACCCGCGCTCGCGACCGGAAACACGGTCGTCCTCAAGCCGGCTGAGACGACCCCCTTGACGGCCCTCTTGTTCGCCGAGATCTGCTCTCAGGCGGGGCTTCCTGACGGCGTTGTCAACATCGTCACTGGAGGCCCCGAGACCGGGGCTGCGCTGGTCCGCCACCCTGGGCTCGCCAAGGTCGCCTTCACCGGCTCCACCGCTGTTGGGAAGGAGATTCAGCGGACGCTTGCCGGTTCGGGCAAGCGGCTTTCCCTGGAGCTGGGGGGCAAGGCGGCCCACGTGGTGTTCGACGACGCCCCCCTGGACCAGGCGGTGGAGGGGGTCGTCAACGGAATCTTTTTCAATCAGGGGCATGTCTGCTGCGCCGGCAGCAGGCTGCTCCTGCAGGAATCCATCGCGGAGCCCTTCCTGAGGCGGCTCAAGCTGCGCATGAGCCGCCTCAGGCTTGGCGACCCCCTGGACAAGAACACCGACATCGGCGCGATCAACTCCAAACCCCAGCTGGAGAAGATCCGGGAGCTGGTCGCCTCGGGGGTTGCGGAAGGCTCCCACATCTATCAGCCGCGGTGCGCACTGCCGGAGCGCGGTTATTGGTTCCCCCCGACCCTCTTCACGGGCGTCGCCCCAGCCCATCGCATCGCCAGGGAGGAGATTTTCGGACCGGTGCTGGCGGTGCTCACCTTTCGCACGGCGGCCGAGGCGGTGGCCCGCGCCAACAACACCCGCTACGGTCTCTCCGCCGGGGTGTGGACCACCAAGGGCTCGCGCATCCTGTGGATGTCGGAGCGGATGCGGGCAGGGGTCGTATGGGCAAACACCTACAACCAGTTCGATGCCGCCTCCCCGTTCGGAGGGTTTGCAGAGTCCGGTTTCGGCCGGGAAGGGGGGATCCAGGGATTGCGTGAGTATCTGGAGTTCGCATGACCATTCCAGCCGTGCTCAAGACCCCCAAGCTCTACTTGGACGGTGCCTTTGTGCGCTCGGAGTCCGGGCGGGTGTATCAGCCGGAGGGACAGGTCAACGTTCCCCGGGCGTCGCGAAAGGACCTGCGGGATGCGGTGAGGGCCGCCCGCTCAGCTCAGCCGGGATGGGCTTCTCGCACCGCCTACAACCGAGGCCAGGTGATCTACCGGGTGGCGGAGATGGTCGAGGCGAGTCGGGAGGAGCTCGGAAGGGCGCTGGGCGGTGGCCGGCGGGCTCGCCTGGAGCTGGACGCCTCTCTCGATGCCCTGGTCTTCTTCGCCGGGCTGGCCGACAAAATTGCCCAGCTGGGGGGTAGCGTCAACGGGGTGGCTGGCCCCTATTTCAACTTCAGCATGCCTGAGCCCAGTGGAGTCGTCTTCGTGGTGGCGGGCGAGCGCCGCCCATTCTCGCCCCTGGTCACCCACCTCGCCGCGGCGATCTGCTCCGGGAATACAGCCATCGCTCTGGTGTCACAGACCGAGCCCCTGGCGGGCCTGCTTCTGGGCCAGGCGCTGCAGACCGGGGACGTCCCGCGGGGGACGGTGGGCCTGTTGAGTGGTCTCGGAGAGGAGATCCTTCCCTGGGTTGGATCCCATAGGGACATCAGCCTCATCGACTGCTGCGGATGCCAGGCCCAGCAGTGGCGGAGTTTGGCGGAAGCCGCCTCCGACGGCGTGACCAGGGTCGTCGCCCCCGAGACTTCGGATGTGCCCCTGAGCCCAAGACTCGCCCTGGAGATGACAGAGCTCAAGACGGTCTGGCATCCCGTCGGAATCTGAGGGCGCTCTCCACGGGCTTGAGCCCGTCAGAGGCGGGCCGCGAAACTCGCCCCGACGACACAGCGCGAGCAGTTGAACTGCTGGGGCTGGGCCACTCTGCCCTGTCGAGCTCGCGGACTACACGGTGCTGACTGTCAGCGAAGCCTCGCTCAGGGCGATTCCTGGGCACAAGTAAGTGGCCAAGGGGGTTGACAGGCTGACGTTGGGCACGTAGCATCGCGGGAATAGTTAGCAGCAACCGGTTGCGGCAACCGGTTGAGGGAGACGGATGAGAGGCGGTAGCGGCGCCACTATCTACGACCTGGCCCGTGCAACCGGGGTCTCGGCGTCCACGGTCTCTCGAGCCCTGAATGGCAGCGGGCAGATCAGCGCCGACACGGTGCGCAGGATCCGCGAGGCCGCTGGCGCCATGGGGTACCGGCCCAACCACCTGGCGCGCAGCCTCACCGTGCGTCGCAGTGACTCCATCGGGTTGATGCTCCCGGATATCGCCAACCCGTTCTTCCCCGCTTTGGTCAGGGAGATCCAGCTGCTTGCCCACCAGCACGGCAGGACTTTGCTTCTTTGCAACACCGGCGGGTCACCTGAGGCCGAGCTGGAGTATTTGGAGATTCTGGCTGAGCGCAGGATTGAGGGGGTGCTGACCATGGGGCTCGGGATCTCCAACGATCTCGTCCGGCAGTACCTCCAAGGGGGTATGCGCTTCGTCGCCCTCGACCGGCCATCGACCGCTCCCGAGATTCTCTCTGTGCAGGCGGATCACCGCCAGGGCGGGCTGCTGGCCACCAGCCATCTGACCTCAATCGGGCACCGGCGCATCGGCTACGTCTCCGGGCCTCTGACCCTGTCCGTGGCACAGGAGAGGTTGGAGGGCCATCATGAGGCGCTGCGCCAGAGCGGGCTGACCGCGGACCCCCGCGCGGAGGTCGTCGGGGACTTCAGCGAGGCCTCTGGCTACGGTGGCGCCAAGAAGCTTCTGGGGCGCGCTCCGGGGCTGACGGCGCTGGCGGTGGCCAACGACCTAATGGCGTTGGGGGTGATCGCCGCCCTGCGAGAGCAGGGGCTCGAGGTTCCCGCTGACGTCTCCGTGGTTGGCTTCGACGACATCGAGCTCGGGCGCTACGCGGTGCCCGCCCTAACCACCGTGCGACAGCCCCTGGCAGCTCTGGCGAAGGCCGCGATCCAGCTCTTGATCGGTGCGGAGCCCGCTGATGGGTCGGTGCCAGGGCCGCGGCTGATGCCGGTGGAGATGGTGGTGCGCGGCAGCACGGGGCCACCACCACGGCCAGACTCGCGGTCCACGAACCACGCACCGTCGCAAGTAAGCCCGCCAAATACCAGGCAGATCAAGCAAAGGGAGGACACCTGACATGGCTACGATCGCATCGACTCAGGCCGGGGCGGTGGCGGAGACCCACGAACGTTGGATAGGGACCGATGGCTGGAATCTGACGTCCTTCACCCTGGGCCTGTTGCTCGAGTCCTACATCTTCGGAATGTCCTCAATCGCCACCGGCTGGGTGACGATGCCGACCGCCCTTCGCTCGCTATTGCTCTCGTGGTCTCCCCTGTGGTTGATCATCGGCATCGCCGTGGCCGCCCCCTCTCCGACCGTGTCGGCCGCAAGACAACCTTCTACATCACCATGTCCATGTACGGCCTGGGAGTCATCGGCATCACCTTCAGCAACACGTACTGGCTGATCCTGCTGTTCTTGGCCATTCTGCTATTCGCCGCTGGGGGCGAGATGAACGCCATCATGGCGGCCAATCACGAGGTCATGCCGACCAATCACCGCAGCAAGACGATGATGCTCGAGCTTAACTTTGGAATCGGGATGGGCGGGTTGATTCTCGGCGCCGTATCCCTGCTCACGGTCGAGCATGGCGTCGCCTTCCAGAGGGGGATGTTGGGAGCGACCTTTGTGGTCGCGCTGATCGTGCTGTTCATCGCCCGCACCCACACACCCGAGTCCATTCGCTGGCTGCGCAGCCGGGGGCGGGACCGCGATGCGGAGAGGGAGATCGACCGCTACTACGGCCAGGAGCAGTGGCAGATGCGGCTCAACGCCGCGGCTGCCGCCAGCGGCAGCGCCATGCCCAGGGCCGCGAGCCGCAAGACATCAATCCCCCTGCGTCTCTTCGTCACGACCGCCACCGCCTTCACCGGCACCGCGGGCTTCGGGCTTTTGACCTATGTTCTGGGGCCAGCCCACTTCCCCAAGTTGACCGCGGACATCATCTTCGTGGCCTCGATCGCCGGGGTGGTCACGGGCGCCTTCGCCTTCTGGGCTGACCGATTGAGCCGACGCTGGCTGCTCCTGGTGGGCTACCTGGGCGGCTTCATCATGACCTTGATCATCGCCCTGTTGGTCAACACCTGGGCTAGCACCATCGTCCTGTTCTGGATTCTTCTGGTCCTCTACAACGCCTTTGGCAGCATCGCCTACCTGACCGAGGACACTCTCAAGGCCGAGGTGTGGCCCACCAGGCGGCGCGGGACCTACACGGCCGCGGTGAGATTCGTGAGCATCGGTCTCTACATCGGCACCATCTATTGGACGCAGAACTTCAGCCTCAACGCTTTCACCGCCTTTGTTGTGGGGGTGGCCGTCATCGGTCTGGCCGGAGCGGTGGTCTGGTTCTTCTGGGGCAACGAGACCGGCCAGGGGGTCAGCATCGAGATGGCGTCCGGAGAGTCAGCCTCGTGAGCGGCGGCGGAGGCCGTCGCGGCCGGGCTCCGCGCAGGCGCGGGGGCGTGCGGTGAGTGACCGCTGGCCGTTGGTGGTCGACACCGACATCGGAACCGACGATGCCGTCGCCCTGGTGATGGCCCTGCGGAGCGATTTGGCCGAGGTGGAGGCGGTGACCACGGTGGCGGGCAACGTGGAACTGCCCAAAGTGATCCAGAACGCGCTCTACACAGTGGAGCTCTGTCAGGCTCGCGCTCCGGTCCACGCAGGCAGCGCGCACCCCCTGCTGCGGCAGCTCGAGACCGCCGCCGCGGTCCATGGCAGCGACGGCTTGGGCGATATCGGGCTGCCTCTGAGGGGGCGCATTCCCGCTGGGGGTGGTGCCGTGAGCACCCTGATAGACCTCGCCCGCCAGCAACCCGGTGAGCTCCGGATAGTGGCCCTGGGCCCCTTGACCAACATCGCTTTGGCGTGTCTTGCCGACGGTGAATTCGCCGGCAACGTGGCCTCGTTGACCATCATGGGCGGCACCGGGACAGGAATAGGCAATGTCACTCCGGCCGCTGAGTTCAACATCTTCGTGGACCCGGAGGCGGCCAAGGTAGTCTTCGAGTCGGGGATCGCGCTGCGGATGGTGGGCTGGGATGCTTGTCTGGCCGACGCAACCTTCAGCGACCAGGACCTGGATGAGATTCGCGGACTCGACTCCACCCTGGCGCACTTCTGCGTCGACATTCAGGCGGCGGCGCGGAAGCGGGCCAGGGAACGAGGTCGCACCCGGGGCATCTGCATTCCCGACGCTCTGGCCATGGGGGTCTGTCTGGATCCCGAGATGGTGACTGAGTCCAAGCGCCTGCCGGTGCAGGTGGAGACGGCTGGAGAGCTGACGAGGGGTGAGACCGTGGTTGACCATCTGGGCGTGACCGGGATGCCGGAAAACGTGGAGGTGGTGTTCAGGGCGGATCGCGAGCGGTTCCTTGAGATGCTACGCCGTGCCCTCGCTGAGCGGTAGAGTCTAGGGGGGCGATAGCGAGTTGTTTCCAGTCGGCACGGCAGGCGGGGGAAGGGCCTCGCCGAACCAGTTCTTGGGCTGATTCCGATGGGCGAACAGGAGCGTCAGGACGAGCGGATGAGCCAGATATTGCTGGCTTTGCCAAAGACGGACCTGCATGTGCACCTGATCGGATGCGTGCGCGCGTCAACCCTCGAGGAGCTGGCTGCGCGACACGGCGTCCCCTTGCCGTTGCCCGCGTCTGACCTCTATGCGCGCATAAATTCGGACCCCACCCCTGAGGAGAGCGGCCGGGGGCCCTGGTTTCCGCTGTTGCGAATCTACGAGCTGATCGGATCCTGCCTGCGAGAGCGAGAGGACTTCGCTCGCGTCACCTACGAGGCCTTGGAGGATGGTCTGACCGAGAGCGGCACCGTCTACCAGGAGTTGGCGATCAGTCCCACGGTCCACCTGGGCCACAAGGTCGCCTATGCCACCGTGGCCCGAGGGGTACAGATGGGAATCGAGCACGCCCGGGAAGCGCTGGGGGTGGATGCGCGCGTGATCGCCGCCATCAATCGCGAGGACTCGCCCGCCAGCGCCCTCGCCTTGGTTGATGAAATCACCCGCAATCCCATTCCCGAGGTCGTCGCGGTGGGCCTCGACTTCGACGAGCGCAAGGGCCCGCCGCAGCGATTCATCGAGGCCTTCAGGCGGGCAGGGACGGCGGGGCTGCATCGCACCGCGCACGCAGGGGAACACGTCGCCGGCGCCGCAAATGTGTTGACCTGTCTGGATGAGCTCGGCTGTGAGCGCATAGATCACGGGTACCACATCCTCAGGGATCCCGCGGTGGTCAGCGAGTGCCGGCGGCGCCGCACCGTCTTCAACGTGGCCCTAACCACCTCCCGGCGGACCCTGCGCCCCTGGCGCCGAGAGTCGGTGCGCGAGATGCTGGACCAGGGCCTCAGAATCAGCCTCAACTCGGACGACCCAAAGCTGTTCCCAACCACTCTGGCCAACGAGTTTGAGATCGCCCGCCGCGATCTGGGGCTGCGGGCTTCTGAAGCGGCCGATATCCTGCGCAATGGGATCGACGCCGCCTTCTGCGACAAACGTACAAGTGCGGGCCTGTCGCAGCGGTTGGAGTCGGCGCTGCGGGAGGCCGGCTCTGAGTGGGAGGCCCTGGATCACGGAAATGGCGGCGCCGGTGCCTGAGGGCGGGTCTCTGCTGGGCGATTCGCGCCAAAGCTGTGAGCGGGATCTTCTACTAAGCCGCTTGTGAGTTTCTGGAAGGAGCCGCACCGGCAGCGGCCTGGGTGATGTAGGCGAGCTGCGGGTCACCGAAGAAGCCCCGGACGGTTTCGGGGAGCCGTTGCAGCCGACGGAGAGCGCCGTGGGCGATCGTCTTCAGTTCCTCCCTGGTTTGGGGAATCTTGCGAGCGATGCGGTCGTGCTTGACGTTCTGTCAGACCCACTCGTCGGGGTTCAGGCGGGGCGAGTAGGACGGCAGGAAAAACAACTGCAGTCGCCCCCGCCTGGAAGTGACGAACTCCCGCACCTTGACCGCCTTGTGCACCGAGCTACCGTCCACGATGAGGAAGACCGGCCGGTCGATGTCATGCAGCAGGCCGCGGCAGAATTCGATGAAGCGGGTGGCATCCATGGTGCCTTCGTGGACCCGGAAGCGGAGCTCGCCGCGCGGGCTGACCGCGGACACCATCTTGATCGCCAGCCGCTGCCCGGCCGCGCGCACCACAGGCGTTTTTCCCACCTGTGCCCGGGTGGTGCCGGCGTGGTAGTCAGTCCGCACCGATGCCTCATCGCCAAAGAAGATGGCCGCATCCTGCTTCTTGGCAGCGGCCACGATTCCAGGATAGGTGGTGGCCTTCCAGGCCTCGACCGCTGCCGGATCGGCCTGCCGGGCCCGGTAGACGGGCCGTTGGGGGGCCAGTCCCAGCTGGTGGAGAATCCGACTGATGGTGGCCAGGGAGAGCTTGATCCCGAACTCGCGGTGAATCAACTCCGCCACCAGCGCCCGGGTCCACAGTGCGAACTCAAACTGAAGCTGTCGTGGATCTCGTCCCACCAGCAGCTTTCGCAACCGTTCCATCTGCCGGGGGGAGAGCCGGGGTGCAGGGCCCGGTGTTGGCCTGGTCTGCAGCGTTGTCTCGCCGTCTCTTCGGGCCGCCTGCGCCCACCCAAACACCGTGGAACGCGCAAAGCCCAGAACTTCGGCGACTACCTCCACCCGCTGACCGCGCTCGATCGCCTGAACCGCCCTCAGGCGCTCATCGTAGGCTGCCCGACGACCTAGCCTTGCCACCCCTCAATTGTCTCACCAACCATGCCCAAAAGTCCAGAAACTAAAGAGCGGATTAGTACCCAGGGTTATCGCCACGGCCTCCGGTGGTGCTTGCGGGCTCAGGTCGCCAGGGCCAGCAGCCCGCGCAGGCGATCTCGCAGCGCCACTGGCCCGTCTACCTCCAGCTTCTCCGGGCCCGATCTACCCCAGAGCCACAGGTAGAGGGCCTGGACCTGCCCGCTGATGGTGGCATCGGGTCGCGCGGCGGCCGCCGCCGAAACCAACGATCCCGCGGCTGTCATTCGCACCGACCAGGAGCACGGCAGATCCGTGCCGCGGATCTGCACCATCGCCTCCCGACCCGAATCTGTGATCGGGCGGCCTGGTCTGGCCAGGAACACCTCGAGCACCTCACCCACCCCGTCGGCGGCAAGCAAGGGTTCGCAAGTTCCCGTCCGCTGCAGGGACAATTCCAGGTCCACCCGATGGATGGTCAGCTCATGCGCCAGCCGGCGTGCCCAGAAATATGAGCTGTGATCAGGCGCGTACCAGGACCACAGCGGTACATCTGGGCCGATGGACCGCAGCTCGGTCAGGATTTTCCGCGCCGTCTCATTCAGCAGGGTCGGGAGATCGGCGTCGCCAGGCTTCGCCCTGGTCCAGCTCCCCCCATCAGGCGGCTCCAGGCTGCGAGCTTGCAGTAAGGGCACCTTCTGGAGGAGAACGTTGCAGCAGTGGGCCAACAGGTCGGTCACTTGCCAGCCCGGGCAGGATGGCACCGGTTGGGCAAATGCCCGTGGGCTGAGGCCGGCCAGGGTGAGAGCGTCCTGCTCGATGTGGTCCAGATACTCCGAGAAGGCGACCGCCATGCGCTCATATTAGGTCACGGCTGCGCCCCCGATGACGGCCCGACCCCTCTCGCCGGCATTGGCGGCTTCCTACCTTCCCGGTATTGGTGAAATATGATGGCTTGGACTCTGGACAGGAGAAGGCCCGCGGGGAAAGGCGGGTGGCTTCCGGTGGAGCAAGGAGGATTACTCAGTGACGCAGCGCAAGGCACGGCGGCTCTTCACCTCGGAGTCAGTGACCGAGGGACATCCGGACAAAATGGCGGATCAGGTGTCGGACGCCATCTTGGACGCCATCCTGACCAAGGATCCCCTGGCCCGCGTCGCCTGCGAGACGGCTCTCACCACAGGCGCCGCCATTCTGCTCGGCGAGATCTCCACGGACTGCTACGTGGACATGTCAAAGGTGGTGCGGGAGACGGTGAGAGAGATCGGTTACGTCCGGGCCAAGTACGGATTCGACTGGGAGACCTGCGGGGTCATGGTCTGCGTCGACGAGCAGTCCCCGGACATCGCCCGGGGGGTGGACCTGGGCGGCGCCGGGGACCAGGGAATGATGTTCGGCTACGCGTGTGACGAGACCCCGGAGCTGATGCCAGCCCCTGTCCAGTACGCGCACCAGCTGGCGCGCCGCCTGGCGCTGGCGCGCAAGAGCGGCGAGCTTCGCTGGGCTAGGCCGGACGGCAAGTCGCAGGTGACAGTCGAGTACGACGACCAAGACCGTCCCCGGCGCATCGACACCATCCTGATCAGCGCTCAGCACTCTGAGGATGCCGGCAGGGAGGAGATCGAGAGGGGCATTCGGGACGAGGTCATCGCCAAGGCGCTCCCGCCCGGCATGGTCGACGAGAGGACCCAGATCCTGGTCAACCCCACGGGCAGGTTCGTAATCGGCGGGCCCCAGGGCGACGCCGGGCTCACCGGACGCAAGATCATCGTCGACACCTACGGCGGCGCGGGCAGGCACGGCGGTGGTGCCTTCTCGGGCAAGGACCCGACCAAGGTGGACCGCTCGGCAGCGTACGGGGCCCGCTTCGTGGCCAAGAACCTGGTGGCGGCAGGGCTCGCCCGGCGCTGCGAGATCCAGCTCGCCTATGCCATCGGCGTCAGCCGACCGGTCTGGGTCGGAGTGGAGACCTTCGGCACCGAGACCGTGGGGCGAGACCAGATCGCGGCCTTGGTCGACGAGTATTTCGACCTCTCCCCGTCGGGCATCATCAAGGAGCTGCAGCTGCGCCGGCCGATCTACCGTCAGGTGGCGGCCTACGGGCACTTTGGGCGCAGCGACCTCGACCTCCCCTGGGAGCGCACCCCTTATAAGGAGGAGCTGAGTCGCGAGACCGGCATTGAGCCTCTGCCCATCCCGGTTCGGGGAGGTTCCGCGATTTGACGGTGCGGGGGGAGGCTGAACTGACGGCTCCTGCGAATCTGGTCTGTGTGATCCTCGCCGGTGGGGCGGGGACCAGGCTATGGCCCAGATCTCGCAACGGCCGCCCCAAGCACCTCCTGCCACTGGCTCCGGACGGACGCTCCCTGCTGCGCCACGCCTTCGATCGGGCTCGAGCGCTGGGCGGGCAGGTCCTGGTCGTCTCCGCGGCCCAGCAGGGAGAGGAGGTGTTGCGCGAGCTGGCGGAGCTGCCCCGGCAGAATCTGCTCTTGGAGCCTGAGCCGAGGGGCACGGGCCCGGCGCTGGCTTGGGCTGCGCTGGAGGCTGAGAGGCTGGCCCCAGGCGCGGTGATGGTTTCCCTCCATGCCGACCACTACATCCCCGACCCCCAGGTGTCGAACGTGCTGCTGTCCGCAGCCTGGTGGGCGCAGCAGGCTGACCTCCTGGTCGCCGTGGGGCTCCGGCCGAGCTGGCCCGCTCCCGGTTTCGGCTACATAGAGATGGCCGATGAGCTTCCTCGCCCCGACGGCCTGCCGCCCGGGGTCCTGCCCCTGCGCCGAGCGCAGGGATTCGTGGAGAAGCCGGACCAAGCCAAGGCGCGCGAGATGGTGGATCTCGGCTCATTTCTTTGGAACACGGGCCTATTTGCCTGGCCGGCAGATCTGCTCCTGGCGGAGCTGAAGGCCTCAGCTCCCGAGGTCGCCGCCGCGGTCCGTCGGGCGCTCGCCGACACATCTGACTTCGCGGCGGCCTGGGCCGCGATCCCGCCCGGGGTGGTGGAGAGGCTGGTGCTCGAGCGCAGCTCGAGGCTGGGGGTCATGCCCACCGATCTGCGCTGGTCGGACCTCGGGTCCTACCACGACCTGCACCAGGCGGCCAGCGAGGCGGGACGGGCGGATGAGGCTGGGAACGTATCCCGCGGGCAGACTCTGCTCGAAGGTGCTCGCAACTGCTTCGTAGACTCCGCCGGGGGCAGGCTGGTGGTGGTCCTGGGGGTGGAGGACATGGCCGTGGTCGACACTCCCGACGCTCTGCTGGTGTGTCCTCTGAACCGGGTCCAGGAGGTTTCCAGGATCGTCGCGCGGCTGCGTGCGGAGGGGCGCCAGGACCTCCTGTAGGGCGTGGGCCGGGGCTGTCGGCTGGCGGAATCGGAGCGCTGGGAACTCTACAATTGGGGCGGCCAGTTCAGGTCAAGGAGGTGGGCTGTGGCAGTACCGGGGATAAGTTTCGGCACCGACGGCTGGCGCGGGGTTGTGGCTGACGACTTCACCTATGCCAACGTGCGGATCGTCAGCCAGGCCGTGGCCCAGTACCTGGAGGCCCAGCCCAACACGGGCAGGGTGGTTGTCGGTCACGACACCCGGTTCTGTGGCGAGCTCTTCGCTGAGGAGGTCGCCCGTGTGCTGGCCGCCAATGGCCGCCCGGTTCTGCTCCTCGACCGGCCCGCGCCGACCCAGGCCGCCGCCTGGATGGTGATCGACAGCCACTCCTTGGGAGGCGTGGTGGTCACCGCGAGTCACAATCCTCCTGAGTTCAACGGGCTGAAGTACAAGCCCGAATACGGTGGCTCGGCCTCCCCCGACATCGTGGCCAGGCTGGAGGAGGAAGTCCACCGCGCGATGGCCCAAGACCTGGTGCGGACCATGCCGTTCGAAGAGGCGCTCTCACTGGGCCTGGTGGAGATGGTCGACCCACGCCCCGCCTACTACCGGCAGATCGGCCGCATGGTCGACCTCGAGCCCATCCGGGCAGCTGGGCTGCACGTTCTGCATGACGCCATGTACGGCGCCGGGGCGGGCTGCGTCAGGGACCTGCTAGAGGGTGGGACGACCAAGGTCAACGAGCTCCACTGCGACCGCAACCCCGGCTTCGGCGGCATGCACCCGGAACCGATTCCGGGGAATCTCAAAGAGGCTGCGGCACTCCTCCAGGAGGGTGGTTACGACCTTGGAATCGCCAACGACGGCGATGCGGACCGGGTCGGCGTCTTCGACAACAAGGGCCGGTTCATCGACCAGCTGGAGGTCGCGACCCTGTTGCTCTGGCATCTCTTGGAAAATCGGGGCTGGAGGGGCCCGGTGGTGCGCTCCATCACCATGACCAAGCGCCTGGACATCCTGGGACAGCGCTACTCGTGCCCGGTGGAGGAACTTCCTGTTGGGTTCAAGTACCTGGGGCCCAGGATGCGCGAGATCGACGCGATCTTCGGCGGCGAGGAGTCCGGGGGATTCGGTTTCAGGGGACACATCCCGGAGCGAGACGGCATCCTCAGCGGGCTCATGTTTGCCGACATGATCGTCATGACCGGCCAGAAGCTGGCAGAGATCCGGCGCCATGTGGCGGAGCTGGTCGGGCCCCACGCCTACGCGAGGCGCGACCACCGGTTCCAGCGCGACGCCTACCCCAGTGCCAGGGAGCGCCTTCTGCACCGGATGGAAACCCAGCCCCTGGAGCGGGTGGGGGAGGAGAAGATAACCTCGGTGCGTTCCGACGACGGCTACAAGTACTGGCTTGGGGAAGACTCCTGGGTTTTGGTGCGGATGTCCGGCACCGAGCCCTTGATGCGGGTCTACTGCGAGTCGACCGACCCCGCTCGGGTGCAGCGCCTGCTCGATGACTTCGAAGCCGAGCTCGGGGTGATTGGCGACTCTGAGAGCCATGGCTGAGGAGTCCTGCTCCCACCTCCCCGAGCGCCGAGTCGACAAGCCCTGGGGGCATGAGATCTGGTTTGCGGTAACCGATCGCTACGCCGGCAAGTTGCTGCACATAGAAGCGGGTGAGTCACTGAGCCTGCAATACCACCGGCGCAAGGATGAGGCGATCATGGTCATAGCGGGCGAGCTGGAGCTGCAACTGGGGGATGCCACGGGCACCGTCCGCTCCCACCTGCTGCATCCCGGCGACTGCCAGCGCATTGTCCCCCACCAGCTGCACCGCATGGTGGCCAAGACCACAGTCGAGGTTTGCGAGGTGTCGACCCCCGATCTCGACGACGTGGTCCGGGTGGAGGACAGGTACGGACGGGCCGGCGCCGAAACTCCTGGCGGGCCCAGGGGGGAGTGACCAGGAAGGCGGCTTTGGTCGGACTGATCCGCCTTCGCCGACGGCCCGTTCCGGGTGGGGCGGCGTCGGCCTTGCCCAGATGACCCAGCGCCCTGCGGGAGCGGCCGCCATGCGCCTGGAGGCCGCGGCCGGCCTGGAACCGGTCCCGAGCCGCCCTGGGTCAGCTCTGCATCTGAGCCCACCCAGGGTGACTTTCTTCGCTCTGGCCGCCGCGGCCGGTGTGGGCCTGACGGGGACCGGCATCATCCCCCTCCCGGGCTCCGTGTGTCTGGACCTTGGGGCTCTTGCCTTTTACGTGCTGGCGTTGAAATCCTCACTTCCTCAGGAGCCGGGAAGGCTGAGTCTGCGCCTTCTCAACCCGCGGGGTTTGGAGCACTCCTGGCTTGCCCTGGTGTCGCTGGTGGGGGCGGCCCTGCTGCTCGCCACCTCGCCGGGCCTTCCTTGGAGCGTGGTGGCGCCGGCCTGGCTTGCCGTGATGCTGGGCCTGGGGCCCTGGTTGGACCAGGGGGTGGATTCAGAGCGCCTGCCCCCTTGGGGCGCCACCGCCCTTTCGTGTCTTGTCGTCACCGTTCCCGTTGCCTTCCTGGTGGTGGGGCTGACACCAGGCATCCCGGCCCCGGTTCAGGCGTTCCTGGTCGGAATGGGGTGCCTTGTCCCCTCGTGGCGGATGGTGCACCTCTTTGGCCGCACGGGGCCTGTCGCCTGGGAGAGGGCGGGAGCGGTCGCCCTACTGCTGGCGTCAGCCGCGGTGCTGACTTCGCGCCTTCGGGTTCCCGGGGCCCTGCTGCCGGTGGCGCTGCTCGTCGCCTGGTACGGGTTGACCGGGGTAGCCGCTCTGCGGGACCGCCGGCAGATGAGCTCCTACGCGACCTTCGTGCTCTTGGCCGCCGCGATCCTGGCCATTGCCGCCCCGGCGTGAGAGCTCGGCTGCGGACCTCATCGCGGCCGTCATCTGTGCGCCGCAGCGACTCCACCCGCTGTCGAAGCGGGTGCAAAAGATGTACCGTCATGGCGATGGATGCAGCGACCCTCGGTGTCTGGTGGGACGCCAACGGACTTCCGCCTCCCTGACTGCCCGACGCAGCTAGAAGTCCCTGGTGACGGCCCTCGGTGCCGTCCTCGCTTACGGTGTCAGCGCTATTCGGCCCATGGCCGAGGAGGATTCACATGACCAATACCACATCCAGTCGGCCTCGGGCGGCTGCCGGGCAGGCGCCCGAGTCACAGCGGTGGCGGGAACGGGACCGCCGGTTCGTGTCCGGAGCCTACTCGCGCTACACCGACCTCGTGATCAAGGACGGCGATGGTTCCTACCTGATCGATGTCGACGGCCAGCGCTACCTGGACTTCGGTTGTGGCATCGCGGTGACGGCCCTGGGTTACCGCCATCCCCATGTGACCCAGGCGATCCACCGCCAGGTCGACAGCTACTGGCACACCTCGGTCGTCACCCAGCATGTGCGCCTGACCGAGGCGGCGGAGAAGGTGGCGTCCATCTGTCCCGACCCGCTTGACACGGTGTTCTTCGCCAACTCAGGAGCCGAGGTGGTGGAGGGCGCTCTGAAGCTGGCCCGACAGGCCACCCATCGGCAGGGGATCATCTCCTTCATCGGCGGGTTCCATGGACGCACCTTCGGAGCCCTGAGTGTGACCACCAGCAAGGTCCATTACCGCGAGCACTACTCGCCCCTGCTGCCCTCTGTCTACACCACCCCCTACCCCTACTGCTTCCGCAACTGCGACCACGGCCCCGAGGAGCCATGTCCGATAGCGATGGGGGCGGAACTGGAGAAGCTCTTCAAGCACGTTGTCCCGGCGAACGAGGTTGCGGCCATCCTGGTTGAGCCGATTCAGGGAGAGGGTGGCTACATCGTCCCGCCCCGGGGCTTCCTCAGCACTCTGAGGGCCATTGCCGACCGGCATGGGATCGTCCTCATCTTCGACGAGGTCCAAAGCGGTGTCGGCCACACCGGAAGGTGGCTGGCCAGCGAGCATGAGGGAGTCGTGCCGGATGTTGTCACCCTGGCCAAGGCCCTCGGCAGCGGTATGCCGATAGGGGCGATAGTGGCGCGGCACGACCTCATGGACAAGTGGCCCGCCGGCACTCACGGGACCACCTTCGGTGGCAATGCCGTGTCCTGTGCCGCCGCCATCGCGACCATTGAGGTGATCGAGAGGGACGGACTGCTGCAGCGCGCCACCGAAATCGGGGACGCGATCACCAAGAGAGCCAGGGCCTGGCAGCAGAAGGTGGGCGGACCGGCCGATGTCCGGGGCAGGGGGGCCATGATCGGTCTGGAGTTCATGGACAGCGCGGGGCTGCCCGATGCTGAGAGGGTGGACGCCATCCGAGCTGCCTGCTTGGACAACGGACTACTGATCCTGGGGTGTGGCCTGGATGACAACGTCATCCGGCTCATTCCTCCGCTCACGCTGAGTGACCAGGAGGTCGAGCAGGGTCTGCAGATTCTCGAGGAGGCGGTTCTGCAGGGAGGGGCATCAGCATGAGCCAGGACGGCTATGAATTGGGACGCACCTACGGCAACCTGATCGCCGGTGACTGGCGGGCGGCCCGGGGTGGTGGCAGCTTCGACTCCCTGAATCCGGCCAGGCTCAGCGAGGTGCTTGGGCACTTCGCCCGCAGCTCCAAGGCGGACGTCGAGGACGCGGTGTCGGCGGCCCTGGCCGCTCAGCCCAACTGGGCTCGCACCCCCATGCCGGCCAGGGCGGAGGTGATAGCCAGGGCGGGGCGTCTCCTGGAGGAGCGCAAGGAGAAGCTGGCCCAGCTCATGACAAGGGAGATGGGCAAGGTTCTGACCGAGGCCAGGGGCGACGTCCAAGAGGGCATCGACATGGCCAAGTACATGGCCGGCCAGGGCCGCAACCCCGTGGGGGAGGTTGTGCCCAGTGAACTTCGCGACAAGCGCTGCTTCACGGAGCGCGTACCCATCGGGGTGGTCGGGTGCATCACACCCTGGAACTTCCCCATGGCGATTCCCTGTTGGAAGCTGATGCCGGCTTTGCTGGCCGGCAACGCCGTGGTCCTCAAGCCAGCCGAGGACACTCCTTTGCTGGCGATCCGTCTGGCGGAGATCCTGACCGAGGCGGGCCTGCCCGCCGGTGTCCTCAACGTGGTCACCGGCTACGGGGAGGAGTGTGGTGCGCCGCTGGTGGAGCATCCGGCGGTGCGGGCCATATCGTTCACCGGCTCGGTCGAGGTGGGGCACCAGATCGCCGCCACCTGCGGTCGCCTGGGCAAGCGGGTCTCCCTCGAGCTCGGCGGCAAGAACGCGATCGTGGTCAGCGCGGACGCGGATCTTGATCTCGCGGTCGACGGCGCCCTCTGGGGAGGGTTCGGGACCGCCGGCCAGCGCTGCACGGCAACCTCGCGGCTGATTCTGGAACGGCCCATTGCCTCCGAGTTCACCGAACGGCTGGTGACGAGGGTCCAGGGGCTGCGCCTGGGAGATGGGCTGGACCCCGCAACCGATGTCGGTCCCGTGATCAACCAGGCCCAGCTGAAGAGGATCCACTCCTACACCGAGATCGGGCAGAGGGAGTCGGCCAAGCTGCTGGTGGGGGGATCGATCGCGACCGAAGGAGCGCTGGGCGAGGGCAACTTCTACCACCCAACCCTGTTCTCCGAGGTTCGCCCCGACATGCGGGTGGCGCAGGAGGAGATCTTCGGCCCCACCCTGGTCCTGATCCAGGCCGAAGATATGGCAGACGCGATTCGCATCGCCAACGGCACCCACTACGGGCTCTCGCTCTCGATTTACACAAGGGACCTGGCCAAGGCGTTCCAGGCGGTCGATCGCCTGGAGTCAGGGATCGTCTACGTCAACGCGCCCACGATCGGTGCTGAGATCCAGCTGCCGTTCGGGGGCACCAAGTGGACGGGCAACGGGCACCGCGAGGCGGGCCAGACCGCGTTTGATGAGTTCACGGAATGGAAGACCGTGTACATCGACTACTCCGGGCGGCTGCAGAGGGCGCAGATCGACACCGGTAAGGAGTAGGGCGTGCTCGACCTGAGTGAGGAACAGCGCCAGTTCGAGGCGACGATCCGCGACTTCGCCCAGCGGGAGCTGGCGCCGGAGATCAGGGTGCGGGACCGGGATGCGAAGCCCGATCCCGAGCTCTTCTCCAAGCTGGCCGCGCTGGGAATCCCCGGGGTCAGCATCCCCCAGAGGTATGGGGGGGCGGGGCTGGACTGGATCTCCCTGGGACTCGCATGTGAAGAACTCGAGTACGTGGACGCCTCCTGCCGGACCGCCCTCTCCGTCCATGCGGGGCTGTGCCTGACGGGAATCTATCAGTGGGGGACGGAGGAGCAGCGTCAGCGCATCCTGAGGCCCCTGGCCGAGGGCCGTCAGCAGGGATGCTTCGGACTCACCGAGCCCGACGCCGGCAGCGACGTGCGCGCCATCACAACTCGGGCTCATCGCGAGGGCGACGCATATCGACTTCGGGGCCAGAAGGTGTGGATCTCCATGGGAGACTTCGCCGACGTCATCCTGGTCTTCGCCACCGTAGACCCGGACCAGGGGCTGCGCGGGATCACGGCCTTCGCCGTGGACCGGGAGCTGGCCGGTCCCGGGCTTCGCACCGAGCCCATCAAGGAGAAGTACGGCCTTCGGGCCAGTGACACCGCCATCGTGTACCTGGATGACGCACTGGTCCCGGAGGCGAATCGGATAGGTGAGGAGGGGGAGGGCTTCAAGGTGGCCATGAGCTGCCTCGACAGCGGCCGCTACTGCGTCGCCAGCGGCGCCACCGGGACCATCCGCGCCTGTCTCGACATGAGCGTCGCCTACTCTCGCCAGCGGCGGGTCCAGGGTGAGGAGATCGGGCGTTTCGAGCTGGTGCAGCAGATGATCGCGGGAATGGCGCGCGACTACGACATCGGACGGCTCCTTTGGATGCGCGCCGGCTGGCTCCGAAATGTCGGACGCCGCAGCTCCAGGGAGTCCGCTCTGGCCAAGTGGGTCAACTCCGAGCGGGCCAACCGCTGCGCCGACGACGCTCTGCAGATCCACGGGGCGACCGGGTTCAGCGAGGAATGTCCGGCCGCCCGCTATTTGCGAAATAGCCGCGCCGCCATGATCTACGAGGGCACCAGGGAGGTGCAGACCGTGCTCGCCGGCGAGTATGCCCTCGGCTACCGGGAGGACCGGCCGGTGCGCTGCCCTCTACCGGGCTGGCCCAACGAGGAGTAAACAGTTTCAGCTTTGCCGGGAGCAGGCACGTGAAGCCCGGGGACGCGGGAGCGGGGGCAGCTCGCGTCCCGGCCTTGGAGGAGCATTGGTTAAGCCGGCCCCAGGGCAGGCTGCGCTATCTGCTGGCGGGAACGGGACCGCCCTTGGTGCTTTGCCATGGATTCATCGGCTCCGCCGAGAACTTCGAGACTTGGATTCCGGTTCTGGCCCGACGCCACCTCGTGATCATTCCAGACCTTCCCGGCTTCGGAAGGTCTGATCCGCTGACCGGCCCCCACCTCAGCCGCTGCCTGGCGACGGAGGTTCGCTGCCTGCTAGACCATCTCGGGATCGGCCAATACCAGGCTGGAGGGCTCTGCCTGGGAGCTGCCGTCGCAGTGGAGCTGGTGGCGGCGGAACCGGCCAGGGTCAAGGGCCTGGTCCTGCACACGCCCCTGCTGGCCCCCGAGATGGTCACCCGCCCCTTCCGAATGCAGGTGGCGGCCCTGACCCTGCCCGGCACCCTGGCCTTTTCAGCCATATCCGCCATCGGGCGCCTGCGTCCGGCAGCGGACCTGTACCGTCGCCTCGTGGTCGAGGGGAGCGCCGAGGTGGATCGCCGCTCCGCCGACATGAATTTCCAAAACCAGCTGAGGGCCAGTCCCCGAGCGGCTCGAGAGTGGCTCAGGGAGGCGACCCAGCTCCAGCTCACGCGGGTAGTGGATGGCTGGGGCGGCCCGGCGGCCATCCTGGCGGCTGAGGATGATCGGATCCTGGATGTGGCGGCCCTCCGGGACTACTGCTCCTCGCGTTCTCAGCTAGACCTCCACCTCATCTCCTCATCCGGGCACGGCTGGACAGAGGCGTTCATCAAAGAGCAGCTGCGGATCCTGGAGGCACTCGACCAGGGGGCCGGTGTCGCCGTGGGCTGAGCTTCTTTGGGGGCGCTGTTCTTCGCCGTCCGGCTGCACCCCGTCCAGCAGCAGCGCTGCTCCCGGTGGCTGAGTCGAGTCTTCCCGCTGCGCCCGGGCCTCAGCCCGGTCGCCCCGGAGGACCTGCACTTCACCGTGCTCTTCCTCGGGTCGCTGTCCCCGGCCAAGGTTGGGTTGGCGCTGTCGCTGGGGAGTCTGGTGGCCTCCGCGGCTCAGCCTTTCCCATTGCTGCCGGCAGGGCTCGGGTGGTTCGGGGCTGCCCTCCGGCCCAGGGTCATCTGGCTGGGGGCCGAGGAGGGGGAGGAAAGCCTGCAATCCCTCAATCGTGACCTCACCCGCCACGCGGCCGAGGCCGGATTGCCCCATGACAGCAAGAACTTCGTCGCCCACTGCACCGTGGCTCGGGTCAGGAGGAGGCTCGACCCAGGCGAGATGAGATGCCTTGAAGTGCTCCGTCACCAGCTGGCTCAGGATCCGGGAGAGCCGACGCAGGCGGAGCGGCTGGAGCTGCTGCATTCAGTCCCGGCAACCGGCGGCGGCGCCCGCTATCGCACCGTCGCCGATTTCAAATTCGGCTGAGCCGGGGATCACCACTCGAATGGGCGCCCGTACCAGGGGTGCAACCTGGGAAAGTGACGCGAGGAAAGAAGCTCGCGGGAGCGCCGCTCCAGGGCCCGCACCTCGTCCGCTGACAGGAGCGGTCGAAGTCTCGCCCGCAGCCTGCTCACCCTCTCCGGAGCCTGCCAGAAGTCGCGCAGTTCGAGCAGCCAGGTTTTTGGAATCGGTTGGCCGCCCAACTCCGCCAGAACCGTTCGCAGCTTGAATTCCGTGTTGAAGGTGACGCCGTGGTCGATCCCCTTCAGATGCCCCGATGAGTCGACCAGGAGGTGCTGGCTCTTGCGGTCGGCGTTGTTGATGATGACGTCGAGAACAGCCAGCCCAAGGAGGTTGCGTTCCAACTCCTCCTTGTCCACCGCGACCTCGTCCTCAGGGCCCTCCACGAACTCCTGGAGCGAACCGGGCCCGAGCGGACCATCCCTGCGGACCACCGTCGTCGGCAGCAGCCCCCAGCCGAGAGCCCGGTCGACCTCGAAGGCGGCCACCTCGCGCAGGTAAAGGGTGCCGCGGGGGAAGTCCCAGAGCGGGCGCTCACCCCGTCGTGGCTTGTAGATGCCTCGCCCTGTCCCTGCGGGCAGATCCAATGACGCCAGGAAGACCGCGTTGCTTCCGATGCCGACCGGATCCAGGTCCAAAATGCGGCATCGGCGCAGGCTCTCCTCGACATCCTCGGGGGAGGGGGGCGGGGGATCGTGCTCGGTGGATGGCATCAAGGAGATCAATGTAGCCGCTGCGGACCTGAGATCTTCCTGAGATCGCCCAGATAGGCGACAATTGCGTCACATGAGAGCGGGACCAGCCAAGTGATCCACGCCCTGGAGAGCTTCCTAACCACCGCGGGCTATCTTGCCCTCTTCCTGTTGACCGTGGCGCAGTGCTGCGGTTTCCCGGTGTCTAGCGAGGTGGTGCTGCCGTTCGCCGGCGTCCTGACCGTCAGCGGCACCCTGAACCTGCCTCTGGTCATCGTGGTGGCGCTGATCGGAGAGCTGGTGGGCGCGCTGATCGCCTACTGGCTCGCTGACTGGGTGGGGCGGGCGGCGATCGTCGGGTTCGGCCAGCGCTTTCGCCTCAAGGAGAGCCACTTCGAGGCCGCCGAACGGTTCTACGAGCGACGCGGCGTGGTGGCGGTGGCGGTGGGCAGGATTCTGCCCGTCCTGCGCAGCTACACAAGCTACCCGGCGGGCTTCGCCAGGATGCCGTTGCGCCTCTTCATCCCCGCAACCCTGGTCGGGGCCCTAATCTGGGATGCCGGCCTTTCGATCGCGGGGATGGAACTGGGCAAGCACTTCAATCAGATTGGCAGTGTCATCAAGCCCCTGGAATATGCGGTCTTGGCGCTGGTGGTGGTGGCCCTGCTCTACGGTGTATGGCGTTACATAAATCGGCCTCTGCCGACTTCCGATTCCGTTCCCGACGAGGATGTGCGCTAGAGTCTAGTTAACGTGAGCGTCAACTTATCCGGCCCCTTTGGCAGCGCAGGCGACAAGCCGGACGGCTACAAGTGGGTGGCCCTCTCCAACACCACCCTCGGCATCCTGATGGCCACCGTCAACTCTTCGATCGTGCTGATCTCACTGCCGGCCATCTTCCGCGGCATCAAGGTCAACCCCCTCACCCCCTCCAACGTGAGCCTGCTGCTGTGGATGCTGATGGGCTACATGGTGGTGACCGCGGTTTTGGTGGTGAGCCTGGGCAGGGTGGGCGACATGTTCGGCCGGGTCAAGATGTACAACCTGGGTTTCCTGATCTTCACCATAGCCTCAATAGGCCTTTCGGTCGTCTTCTTCTCCGGTCCCACGGCCGCGCTGGTGTTGATCGCGATGCGGATCGTCCAGGGCGTCGGTGGCGCCATGCTCATGGCCAACTCGGCGGCGATCCTGACGGACGCCTTCCCCAGCAACCAGCGCGGGACCGCGCTCGGCATCAACGTGGTGGCGGGAATTTCGGGCTCCTTCATCGGGTTGGTCTTGGGGGGCCTGCTGTCGGGGGTGGACTGGCACCTGGTCTTCTTGGTCTCAGTCCCCATCGGTCTCTTCGGCACCGTCTGGGCCTACCTCAAGTTGCGCGAGATCGGGCTGGTGACCAAGGCCAAGATCGACTGGCTTGGCAACATCACCTTCGCCGTGGGCCTGGTGTCCCTCTTGGTGGGCATCACCTACGGAATTCAACCGTACGGAACCAGCAGCATGGGCTGGAGCAACCCCACGGTCCTGATCGAGGTGCTTGGGGGGATAGCCGTTCTGGTCGTCTTCGTGTTCGTGGAGAGGCGGGTGGAGTCCCCGATGTTCAATCTGGGGCTGTTCAGGGTCCGCGCCTTCACGGCGGGGAACCTGGCCTCCCTGCTGGCCTCGATCGGCAGAGGCGGGCTGATGTTCATGCTGATCATCTGGCTGCAGGGGATCTGGCTGCCCCTGCACGGCTACAACTTCGTCCAGACCCCGCTCTGGGCCGCCATCTACATGCTGCCTTTGACAGCAGGCTTCCTGTGCGCCGGTCCTCTCTCCGGGTACCTCTCGGATCGCTTCGGCGCACGCCCCTTCGCGACCGGTGGGATGCTGGCGGCGGCCGTCACCTTCGCCTTGCTCTCGCTGCTGCCGGCCGACTTCGCCTATCCGACCTTTGCGGCCCTGCTCTTCTTCAATGGTTTCGCCATGGGGATGTTCTCCGCACCCAACACCGCTGGAATCATGAACGCGGTGCCGGCCAAGCAGCGGGGGGTGGCATCGGGGATGAGGTCCACCTTCCAGAACTCTGGAATGACCCTCTCAATCGGGCTCTTCTTCACCCTGATGGTGCTCGGGCTGGCGGCAGCGTTGCCAGCGTCGCTGGATCACGGTCTGCTGCAGCAGGGGGTCCCCGCGGCCGCCGCCACCAGGATCTCCCATCTGCCGCCGGTCGGGACCCTGTTCGCAGCCTTTCTCGGGTACAACCCCATCGGGACTTTGCTCGGTCCCTCGCTGCACAGCCTGCCCGCCGCCCGAGCCGCGGTCCTCACCGGGCGTGAGTTCTTCCCCAATTTGATCGCCAAGCCCTTCATGTCGGGGATGCGGGTCACCTTCTATTTCTCCACCGTCATGATGCTGATCGCGGCAGGCGCCTCTTGGCTGCGGGGCAAGAGATATGTGCATCAGGAGGTCGCCGAGGCGCCGGCGCTGCGGCCGTCGTCGGGTGTGGCGCCGTTCCCCGCCCAAAGTGGCGCTGCCGTTGTCCCCGGCAAAGACGGAGCCATCCGAACCGTGGCCATCTCGGCCAGCTACGGCGCCGGCGGAGACCCCATCAGCCGGGGCGTGGCGGCTCGGCTGGGGGTGGAGTTCCTGGACCGCGCGATCCCGGTCCAGGTGGCCGAGGAGATGGCGGAGCCCTTGGAGACCGTCCTCGCCCACGAGGATGAGACCTACGACGCTCTCGGAGAACTGTTCGCCGCCCTGTCGCGCTCGGTCTCCCCGATCGCACCGAGCGCTGCTCCCGACATGGAGCAGGAGGGCACCGGCGATCTCTTCAGGCGCTGCACGGAGGACGTCATAAGGCGGCTGGCCGGCCGGGGCGGGGTCATTCTTGGCCGCGGAGCGGTGATAATCCTGCGCCACGACCCCCGAGTGCTCAGGGTGCGATTGGATGGTCCGGCCCAGGCGAGGATTGCGCGGGTCGTGCGGCAGCAGGGTGTTGCGGAGGAGCGGGCCCGCCTGGATCAGCGCCAGACCGACCGTGCCAGAAGGGCCTACTTGCGGCATTTCTACGGCACCGACGGCAGCGACCCCTCCCTCTACAATCTGGTCATCGACACCACTGTTGTGACCGACGAACAGGCCATCGACCAAATCGTGGAAGCGACAACCCGTGTGCCCGTCCCAGTCTGATCCCGATCCCGGCGTCGAACTAGGGAAACGCATCGGCGAGGTCGCGGCCCTGACCGGCGTCACCACCAGGACGCTGCGTTACTACGAGGAGCTTGGTCTGATAGCTCCAGACAGCCGCCAGAATCCCTCCCATGGTCGGCGTTACTCGGCTGAGGAGATCGAGCGGGTCAGGCGGATCAAGGAGATGCAGGAGTACTTGGGCATTGGCCTGATCGAGATTCGGGACGCTCTCCAGGCTGAGGACAAGCTGGCCGGGTTGCGCCTCGCCTACCGAAAGACCACATCTCGAGCCGCCCAGGCCGCCGTTTTGCGGGAGGCAGTGGCGCTGGCTGACCGCCAGCTGCTGCAGGTTGGGGAGAGGATCGACCGCCTCCAGCAGCTCCAGGCGGAGCTGCGCGAGAGAAGACAGCGGCACCTGCAGCGCCTGGAGGAGCTGAGCGCCGAGCAGAGGCGGGTCGCGGCTGCGAAGCTCAAGGCCGACTGACCCGCCCCGGACAGTTCTCCCAGTCGGAGCCCCGCCCTGAGAGAGCTCGACCCCAGGGGGCCTGGTGGCCTCAGGCGAGCGGCTGGAACCGGGCCGTGAAGTGGCGCAGGGCGTTGGGCTCCTGAGTCATCCGGTAGCCCGGCAGGGTGGCAGCGTCGGCCGCGACCGCGGTCACCACTTCGATCACGTAATCAATGTGGCTCTGGGTATACGTGCGCCGGGGAATGGCGAGCCGGACGAGGTCCATCGGTGCCGGCTGCTCACTGCCGTCGGCCTGGCGTCCGAACATGACCGTGCCTATCTCGACGCTGCGAATCCCGCCCGCCTCGTAAAGGGCGACGGACAGGGCCTGGCCGGGGTACTGCAGGGGCGGGATGTGCGGCAAGAGGGCCCTGGCATCCAGATAGACCGCGTGCCCGCCGATGGGCTTGACGACGGGCACCCCCGCACGGTCGAGAGCCTCGCCCAAATAGGCCGTTGACCGGATGCGGTAGCGCAGGTAGTCCTCGTCCACAGCCTCCTGGAGCCCCTGCGCGATGGCCTCCAGGTCTCGGCCCGCCAGCCCTCCATAGGTCGGGAAGCCCTCGGTCAGGATGAGGAGGTTGCGGCACTGCTCGGCCAGGGAGTCATCATTCATCGCGAGCCAGCCCCCGATGTTGCCGAAGGGGTCCTTCTTTGCGCTCATGGTCATCCCGTCGGCGAGTGAGGCCATCTCCACCACGATCTCCGGGATGGGCCGGCCCTCCTGGCCACTCTCGCGCTCCCTTATGAACCACGCGTTCTCGGCGAAGCGGCAGGCGTCAAGGAACAGGGGCACCGAATAGGTCCGGCAGATCTCGTGAGCGCCTCTGATGTTGGCCAGGGAGACCGGCTGGCCGCCCCCGGAGTTGTTGGTGATGGTGATGAAGACCGCAGGCACGTCCGCCGCCCGCTGTCGGAGCAGGCTCTCCAAGGCCGCCAGGTCCAGGTTTCCCTTGAAGGGATGCATCTGGGCCGTCTCTTTGCCCTCGGGGATGACCATGTCCCTAGCCTCCGCCTTGGTGAACTCGACGTTGGCACGGGTGGTGTCGAAGTGGGTGTTGTTGGGGATGACCTTCCCCGGGCCCCCGATGACGGTGAAGAGTATCTTCTCCGCAGCCCGGCCCTGGTGCGTCGGGATGATGTGCCGGAATGGGAAGAGCTGCCTCACCGCGGCTTCGAATCGGAACCAGGAGGGAGATCCGGCGTAGCTCTCATCACCATGCTGGATGGCCGCCCACTGGTCTCTGGACATCGCGCCCGTGCCCGAGTCGGTGAGAAGGTCGATGAGGACGTCCTCAGCGCGCAGATTGAACAGGTTGTAACCGGCGCCAACTATGGCTTCGCGGCGCCCCTGCGGGGTCGTCAGGTGAAGCGGCTCGACCGAGTGGATGCGAAACGGTTCGATGATGGTCTGGAACTGGTAGCTCATCTGGTGATGGTACCCAGATCCGTCTTCCGGACGCCCTCTCCGCAGCGGATCCGTGGCGGCCCGGCAAGGCTCCGGAGACTGCACGGCTAGCGTGCGCCCCCGGGTGCCGAGCGTTGAACGGGCATTTCCGCGGCGCCGACCCTTCCTGCGCTGGACTCGTCGGCCTTGATCCTCACGTTAACGTCAACATTGGAGTATTTTGGGAGGAGGCAAACAGGAGGGCACGAAGACGCAATCTTCTCCGGTCACGAGCAGGCCCAATCCGGCGGATGACCCCTACCGGGGCAAGTGGATAACTCTTTCCAACACCACTCTGGGAACGCTCATGGTGGTGGTCAACTCCTCGATCATCCTGATCGCCCTGCCGGACATCTTTCGGGGCATCCACCTCAACCCTCTGACCCCCGGGAACACCGGTTACTTCCTGTGGCTCCTGATGGGGTTCATGGTGGTGACGGCGGTCTTGGTGGTGAGCTTTGGGCGGCTCGGGGACATGTACGGCCGGGTGCGGATGTACAACCTGGGTTTCGCCGTCTTCAGCTTCTTCTCAATCCTGCTCTCCATCACCTGGATGACCGGCGCGGCCGGCGCTCTGTGGCTGATCGGGATGCGGATCCTGCAGGGAATAGGGGGCGCGCTGCTCTTCGCCAACTCCGCCGCCATCCTCACCGATGCCTTTCCCCAGGACCAGCGGGGATTGGCACTCGGGGTGAACCAGGTGGCGGCCATCGGCGGATCCTTCATAGGCCTGATCCTGGGCGGTCTCCTCGGGCCCGTGCAGTGGCACCTGGTCTTCCTTGTCTCGGTCCCGTTCGGGGTGTTTGGGACGATCTGGGCGTACTTCAAACTGAAGGAGCGCGGGGTCAGGGTGCCCTCCCACATCGACTGGTGGGGCAACCTCACCTTCGCCGCGGGCCTGATCCTGGTCCTGGTCGGGATCACCTACGGCATCGAACCATACGGCGGCTCCAGCATGGGCTGGACGAACCCCAGCGTGCTGGGAGAGATCGGAGGGGGCGTGGCCCTGCTCATCGTGTTCATGTGGATTGAGACCAAGGTCGCCAACCCGATGTTTCGGCTGCCCCTCTTCAGGATCAGGGCGTTTGCCGCGGGCAACATCGCCAGCTTGCTGGCCGCCCTAGGCCGCGGTGGAATCATGTTCATCCTGATCATCTGGCTCCAGGGCATCTGGCTCCCCGAGCACGGGTACAGCTTCGCTGTGACACCGCTGTGGGCAGGCATCTACATGCTGCCCCTGACGGCCGGCTTCCTGATCGCGGGGCCGATCTCCGGCTTCCTCTCCGATCGCTATGGGGCCCGCCCCTTCGCGACCGGTGGAATGCTCATCGCCGCGTTGAGCTTCGGGCTCTTGGAACTGCTGCCGGCCGACTTCGGCTACCCGGGCTTCGCGCTGCTGCTGCTGCTGAACGGGATGGCGATGGGGCTCTTCGCATCCCCCAACCGGGCGGGAATCATGAACAGCCTGCCGGCGACCCAGCGGGGGGCGGGGTCAGGCATGACAGCCACCTTTCAGAACTCCGCCATGGTTCTCTCCATCGGCATCTTCTTCACCCTCATCATCAGTGGGCTGGCAGGGTCCCTGCCAGCCGCCCTGTATCACGGGCTGACCGCACAGGGGGTCTCCGCGGCTGCCGCGACCAAGATCTCCAACCTCCCGCCGACGGGAGCTCTCTTCGCCGCCTTCCTGGGCTACAACCCGGTCAAGACACTGCTCGGGCCCGCGCTTGTCCACATGGCTCCGGCCAAGGTCTCATACCTGACCGGGCGGACGTTCTTCTCGTCCCTGATCTCCAAGCCGTTCATGGGTGGTCTTCATGAGGCCTTCGACTTCGCGGTGGTGGCCTGCCTGATCGCAGCCGTCGCATCCTGGTTGCGTGGTGGCAAGTTCCACTACCAGGACATCCCGGCTCCTGCTGCCTCCCGAGAGCCGTCGGCCCTGGCAGCACAGTCCCAGAGCGGGTCAGCTTCAGTCCCCGCGCCGGGTTCCAACGGCGCCGTCGGAGGGCAGGACTCCGGCCACATTGCGGCGGCCCCACCCTCCCGTAACCAGGGCGGCTGAGAGCCAGCGCTAACGTCGGGTAACACAACCGCGGGAGCGCACAGGCGCCGCCTTCGGTTGACCTGACCCAACTGCAAAACGGGCGTCATTCGGGATCTGAATACCCCAGGCGCGACTGACCGGAGTCATCCGAGCGGTCGCGATGCAGCGTCGTGCCAGGAGGCACGGCGCGGGGGTGTCGGCGGCGGGGAGGCCGCTGATGCTCGGGACGCGGTCACCTGGGCGCGTCCGTCGGGGAAGCGGCTTCGTCGAGCCAGGTTGTCCGAGGCAGCTCGGGGACCCGCAAGAACGGGGGACGGGTTCGGCACTGTCCCCCCGATCACCAGCCACGTCTGGCCCGGATGTCAGGCTAAGGGCGGCCGGGGGTGCCACTCGGTCCGTTATGGCGCAGACGGCTACTCCCATCTCCACGCCAGAACCCGGCTCTTGTTGTGTTCTTGCTCGGTCCAACGCCCACAGATCGGTGCTTGCCCGACTTTCCGCCGCTGCCCTAAGGTGAGCCGATGGACTGTTGGCCGCTCTATGGGCTCAGGATCTGCACCACGCGATTGGAACTCCGACTGCCGGACCTGGATCTGCTCGATGAGCTGGCTCGGCTGGCGGCCCATGGCATCCATGATCCTGACACTATGCCGTTCAGCAACTCGTGGACCGATCAGCCATCTCCCCAGCTGGAGCGGTCGGTATTCCAACATCACCTACTCCAGATCGCCCAGTGGCGGCCCGAACGGTGGTGCTTCAACGCGGTCGTGATCCATCACGGGCGCGTGATAGGGATCCAGGATCTGGAAGCGGAGGAGTTCGCGGTCAGGCGAAGTGTCGACACCGCTTCGTGGCTAGGTCGAGAGTACCAAGGCTTGGGCTTCGGCAAGGAGATGCGAGCGGCCATCCTTGCTCTCGGCTTTGGGGCCCTCGGGGCCGAAGAGGCCCTGACTTCGGCATTCACCGACAGTGTCGCGTCGCTCGGCGTGACCCGGAGCCTCGGCTATGAGGAGAACGGCACTTCGCGAGCGGCCCGCCGCGGCCACCTCGCCGTCCGTCGCAATTTCAGGTTAACTCGCGAACGCTGGTTGGGCCATCAGCGACAAGACGTCATTGTCGAGGGAGTTGAACCCTGCCTTGAGCTGTTTGGAATTGGTACGGATACGGTTTCAGGGGATGAAGTGGCCCTACGGCGATAGACTCGACCCACCCCGTCCGGCAGCTCCGGCGGCTGGGGAATTGCGATGATCGAAAGTGGGGAATTTCGGTGATCGGCAGAATTACAGCACCTATCTCCAAAACTGGGCTGTATTGGGACACCAGACTGTTGCAGCTGGGGGCACAGATTATCTGGCGCCAAGGGAGTCCGCATGGGCTAAAAGCCCACTTTCTTGATCTCAAAAGGGGAGGTGGTGCGCCCAGAGGGATTTGAACCCCCGCAAACCCAGATCCGTAGTCTGGTGCTCTATCCGGGCTGAGCTATGGGCGCCGGAAACAAGATTCTAACCTGTTGCCGTGGCCGACCTCTTTGTCACTCCGGATGGCTGGCCGTCCGGTCCGTCTCCAGTGCTCTGGTCGCGGCGATCCGGCAGCCGACCTGATCCAGAACGGCGGTCAGCTCGTCCCGCAGAGAAGCATCAAAGGGGATCGGGTGGTTGTCCAGTTCCCGCAGCAGGGCGGACAGCTGGAGGGCCTTCTGTTCGATCTTGGCCACCAGATCTCTGGCCGCTGGACTCGCTGCGGTGATAGCTTCGACACTTTCCACGGGGACCTCCTCTTTGAAACCGGTGGCGGGCCGGCGGTCGGCGCCTCAAAGGTGATGGGCAGTGGCCATCGTATCGCCGATCCCGACTGCTGTCGACGCCTGATCGCGGGGGTTGGGCAGGACTGGCTTGGGGCGGCCACACCCAAGCCGGCTACCGCTGTCAGGAACGAAGGCTGGAACTGGTCGGACTAGGTGATGGGCTGGGCTTGGGGCTGCCTGATGGTTGGGGCGAAGGGCTCGGGGATGGGTTGGGCGAGGGACTCGACGACGGAGACGGGCTGGCTGAGGGGGTGGAGGCAGGAGTCGCGGAGGGGGACGCCTTGGGGGAGCGATGACCGACCGGGGTCGGCTGCGCTGTGGGAGTCTGGGGGCCCAAGATAGCCGGTGCGTTGCCTGGCAGGCTGCCCCCGGGGAACGGCTGTCTGCCGGCGGGCGAGGTGGCCGCGAAGGCAACCACCATGGCCGCGAACGCTCCGAAGGCGAGTCCGAGAGGCACCGCCGCCACCGCGGAGCGTCCCTCATAGACCTCTCCGGTCGTCTGAGAGGAACGGAGGTAGGTGCGGCGCAGTGGTGTGATCTTTATCCCCTCGGCGGCGAAGCTCGCCCAGGGGGCGCACAGGTACACAAAGGCCTGGAAGAGCAGCAGAACCGCCAGGACGGTCGTGGTCAGGCCCGGGGCCCTCACCTCCATCGCGGCCGCTGCCAGCACCGCCACCGCAGCGAGCGTGGTCTCGAACCGTGCCGACAGGAGAGCCCGGCCCCAGGTGTTCATCCCCTCCTTGCGCTTGGGGGTCCTGAGGAATCGCGCCTTGGCCACCAGCAGGCCGCGGATGTCGGCCATGGTGACCGTCCAGCTCAGGGCAAACCACACCCGCAGGGCGCTGCCGGCATCCCGCCAGGTGAGCTGGCCGCTGGCGCGCAGCGCCCACACCGCTCGCAGAAGCCCGAAGCCCAAGAAGAGCACGGGAATGACCAGGACCGCCCCGGTGATCTGTGCGACAGGCAACCTGTCATGGGCGGCGGTCGCGACCGCCGTGCCCAGCAACAGCACCGTGAAAGCCGCCAGCACCGCATCCCCAAACCACTGCACCGCCCCGAGCAGATAGTGAGCCCGCTGGGCCCGGCTGAGATGGAGGCGGTGGGGCGCCAACGGGACCATCTCGCGCCAGTGCTGGCGCAGGATCTGAATTCCACCGAGGGCCCACCGGAAGCGTTGCTTCTTCAGACCATCGAAGGTGAGGGGCATCAGACCCTCGCCCCAGGCCTCTTGAAGGTAGACGCCCCGTTAGCCCAGCCCGAGGATGCGCAGGCTGGCTTCCGCGTCTTCGGTTATGCAGTCCTCGTTCCAGCCGCCAATCCTCTCCAGGACGGAGCGGCGGATGAGCCCCATGGTGCCGCAGAAGATGATCGCGTCGCGATGGGCCCGGGCCGGCATCGTGACGTCAAAGAAGTAGCGGTAGCTGTGGAATAGACCGCGCAGATAGCCCTCGTCGGCCCAGTCCCGGTAATGCTGGGGGGTCTGCACGAAGCCCACCTGCGGATCGGAGAAGTAGGGGGCTGCGGCCCTCAGGAAACCCGGCCGGACCAGGTAGTCCGCGTCCACTATCGCGATCACCTCAACGTCCGCTGGCAGCCGCCTGGTCGCCTCGTTCAGGGCGCCGGCCTTGAAGCCGGGCCAAGGCTCCAGGTGGAGAAACTGAAATCTTGGCCCGAGCTGGGCGCACAGCTCCTGGATGGGCTCCCAGACGCGGACATCCTTGGTGTTGTTGTCCACCGCCTGCACCAGGAAGTCGGGGTAGTCCAGCCGGGAGAGTGCCTGCAACGTCTCCCTTACCAGCTCCACCGGCTCGTTGTACATGGGGACCTGAATGGCGACCCGGGGCAGTCGGGACGGGACCGGAGGGGGAGGGGACAGGTAGCCGAAACGGCGACCTAGGACGTCCAGGATCTCGAAGAGATATGACAGCGCTAGCCCCATGGCCAAGAGCTCCCCGACGATGATCAACAGCGAGCCCACCAGAAGCGCGAGCAGAAGGTGCGGCGTCACCGCCTGATAGAGGGTCACCCCGAGGGAGTAGGCGACATATAGAAGGAATGAGACCAGGGCGGAGCAGGACAGCTGCGTCGCCATCCAGGTCCAGCCGGAGAGCCACCGCCGCGAGATCAGCGTCATCGCCACCAGGGCGACGCACATGCCGACGCTGGCAGCGGCTGCTCTGGTCACTATGTCGGCCAGCAATCCCGAGGCCGCCAGCGCCAGGCAGCTCAGCAGCAGACTCGGCACCAGGGGCATCCGCACCAGGCGGGGCATCACGACCACCAAGGTGGTCACAACCGAAGCGATGGCTGCGGTGAGCAGCAGGTCCAGCACCACTACTCGGACCTCACGGCACGGGGCCTCGGACAACAGCGCCGAACCCTGCTGCCGGTGCCGACAGCCGGCTTTGCCGAGAAGGGCTGCGTCGGCGCGTCCCCGGAACAGGGGGACGAGGACGGGCAGGCTCGGGATGAGCCGTTTGGTCAACCGGGTGACCACCCCCTGGCCCCAACCTGCTGGGGGCGGCCCCGCCCTTCCGCCGGTGAAGACTCGCCGGGGCTCCTCCTGACCATGACATTGAGGGCCCGGGCGCAAGGCCACAGGTCCTGCCAAGGCAATAAACGCCCCCTGCCCGCAGCCGTTTCACAACGCGGTGGCGCGCTTGGTGCGAGAGGTTAAATCACGTGGTAGATGGGGGGATTGGCTATACTCGGGCGCGCGCTCCGGCGCAGCCACAGGCGGTCGGCGCGGATGGCGGAACTGGCAGACGCGCGGGGCTTAGAACCCCGTGGGGCAACCCGTCCGAGTTCGACCCTCGGTCCGCGCACCACCAACAAGAGGTAGAGAAGGACCATGACCCCAAGCACTACGGACGCTCCTCCAACCCTGGATGTGGAAGTCGAACGCCTGCCCGGATCCGAGGCCAAGCTCACAGTGGTAGCCCCACCCGAGGAGGTGGACCGGGGGATAGGCCGGGCGTTGACCCAGCTGGCCGGGCAGGTCCGCCTGCCGGGATTCCGGCCCGGGAAGGCCCCCGCGGCCGTGGTGGAGCGCGCCGTCGGTTGGGCCGCTGTGCAGCAGGAGACCATCGACATAATCCTGCCCGAGCTCTACGAGAGAGCAGTCCACCAGGTTGAACTCGAGCCCGTGGCGCAGCCGCAGATTTCCCAGTCCGAACTGCAACGCGGCGAGCCCTTCCGATTTGTGGTGACGGTCGGGGTCAGGCCGGAGGTCCAGCTCGGGGACTACCGGTCGATACGGGTTCCCCTCGAGCACAAGGACGTACCGGAGGACGATGTTGAGGGCACCCTCACGGCCCTGCGGCAGCGCTACGCTCAGCTCACCGATGCCGGTGATCGACCGGTGGAGGCGGGGGACGTGGTCACCGCGCAGCTGACCATGCATCACAACGGCGAGGTGGTGGGGACCGCGGGTCAGGAGCAGACCCTGGATCTGGAGCGCGGCGAGCTGCTGCCGGGGATGGCCGACCAGCTGCTGGGGGCGGTGGCAGGGGGTGACCCGGTGGAGATCTCACTCACCTTGCCGGAGGAGTATGCCCGCGAGGAGCTGCGGGGGGAGCTGGTCACGATAACCGCGGTGGTGACCAGGGTGCAGGCCAAGGAGCTGCCCGAGCTGGACGACAATCTGGCGGCCATCGCCGGCCACGGGGAGACCCTGGAGGAGCTGCGCGGATTCATCAAGGATCAGCTCGCCGCCGACCTTCTCGAGGAGGCGGAGCGGGCGCAGGCCTCAGCGGCCCTGGAGGCCCTGATCGGGATGACCAAGGCGGAGGTGCCGGAGGCGATGATCCAGGCCGAGATCGACCACCAGATCCGCGACCTGGACCGCCGGCTGCAGGAGGCCGGGATAACCCTGGATGCGTTGCTCTCGGCGCAGGGATCCAGTCTGGAGCAGCTTCGCGGAGAGCGCCGCCAAGCTGCGGTGGAGGCGGTGCGGCTGGATCTTGCCCTGGGTGAGGTGGTCAAGCGCGAGGGCATCTCGGTCGACGATTCCGAGGTGGACCGGGCCGTGGCCGGCGCCATACCCAAGGGCACCGCCAGAGCGGCGCGCAACCGCTTCCGGGAGGCGCTGAGGCGGGAGCTGGAGATGAGCCGCGCCCGCGAGCTGGTGCTGCGGCTGGCACGCGGCGAGGAGACCGACGCGGCCGCTTCCGGGAGTTAAATTCCCGGCCGCGGGTATACTCGACCTCGGGCCAGATTTGAGCCCGCTCAGGAGTTCGGCCAATAGCCAGGAGGAGACAATGGCCCTCATTCCGATGGTCGTCGAGACCACCACCAGGGGCGAGCGAGCCTTTGACATCTACTCCCGTCTTCTGAAGGACAGGATCATCTTCATCGGCACGGCCATCGACGACCAGATCGCCAATCTCGCCATGGCCCAGATGCTGTACCTGGAGAGCGAGGACCCGGATCGGGATATCAGCCTGTACATCAACAGCCCCGGGGGGTCGGTATCTGCCGGCCTGGCGATCTACGACACCATGCAGTACATCAAGCCCAAGGTGAGCACGTTCTGCATGGGGCTCGCGGCGTCGTTCGGGTGCATCCTGCTGGCCGGCGGCGAGGCGGGACAGCGCTTCAGCCTCCCGAACACGCGCATCATGATGCACCAGCCCAGCGGCGGGTTCCAGGGCCAGGCCTCCGACATCCAGATTCAGGCTCAGGAGATCCTCCGGCTGCGGCGGACCATTGACCAGATCCTGGCCCACCACACCGGCAAGCCGGTGGAGCAGATCACCCGGGACTCGGACCGGGACTTTTACATGTCGCCCGACGAGGCCCTGGAGTACGGCTTGATCGATCACATTCTCACCAAGGACCGTCCGGTCGGCGACGGCGCCGGCGCCGGCAAGGTTCACGCGGTGGAGGCGGCCCCCGCCCCAGCCGAGGCGGGTCAGGCCAGCAGCTGACTGGGAGTCGAGATGACACAGCCCAAGGATCGCGGGTGGAGAGCCGCGGCACGGCAGGATGGCCGAGCCGTCCTGCAGATGGTGCGCCGGAGCCGTTCCCGCTGCGACTTCTGCGGGGGGCTGGCGACGGCGGTCGCGGTACAGGCGGGCCGGGATGGGCGCCAGGTGGCGATCTGCGGCCGGTGTCTGGGGGCGGCGGCGAGCAGGATCGGCCCCGCTGGTGGAGGTGATGCGGCATGACCGAGCGTGAGGATCGCCGGCGACACACTCGCTGTTCCTTCTGCAACAAAGGCCAGGAGCAGGTCCGCAAGCTGATCGCCGGGCCGGGTGTCTACATCTGCGACCAGTGCATCGAGCTGTGCCAGGAGGTTTTGGAGGAGGAGACCAAGGGGCCGGCCGCGCGCAGGCCCAGGACCAATGTGGTCCCCAGCCCGCAGGTCATCTGGAACTCCCTGAACCAATACGTGGTGGGCCAGGATCAGGCCAAGAAGGTGCTCTCGGTGGCGGTCTACAACCACTACAAGCGCATCAACAGCGCCCAGCAGACGGGCGATGTCGAGCTCCAGAAGTCGAACGTGCTGCTGGTCGGCCCGACCGGCTGTGGCAAGACCCTGCTGGCCCAGACGCTGGCCAAGATTCTGGACGTGCCCTTCTCGATCGCGGACGCGACCTCGCTCACCGAGGCTGGCTACGTGGGTGAGGACGTCGAGAACATCCTGCTGCGCCTCATCCAGGCCGCGGACTTCGACATCGCTAGAGCCGAGCGAGGCATCATCTACATTGACGAAATCGACAAGATCTCCCGCAAGTCCGACAACCCCTCGATCACCCGCGATGTCTCGGGGGAAGGCGTCCAGCAGGCCCTGCTGAAGATCCTGGAGGGGACCGTCGCCAACGTTCCCCCTCAGGGAGGCAGGAAGCACCCCCACCAGGATTTCATCCAGATCAACACGGCCAACATCCTGTTCATCTGCGGGGGAGCATTCGAGGGCTTGGAGCGTCTGATCGAACAGCGGGTGGGGCACCGCACGATCGGGTTCTCCGGCGATCCGGGCGGGCACCGCACCAAGGAGAGCACCCAGATCCTGCAGCAGATGCAGGCCCAGGACCTGCTCCGATACGGGCTCATCCCGGAATTCGTGGGCAGGCTGCCGATCGTGGTCGCCCTCCAGAGCCTGGATGAGGACGACATCACGAGGATCCTCACCGAGCCCAAGAATGCCTTCGTCAAGCAGTATCAGAAATTCTTCTCGCTGGACGAGGTTGAGCTCGTTTTCGAGGAGGCCGCCCTGCGCGCCATCGCCGCCCAGGCGCTGGCCCTGGGGACCGGTGCCAGAGGCCTGAAGAGCATCTTGGAGTCGGTTCTGCTGAGCAGCATGTTCGAAGTGCCCTCGCATCCGGAGATCAAGCGCTGCGTCATCACCGAGAAGGCGATCCTGGAGTCCTCCGAGCCGGATCTGTATCAGGACGACGAGCCCCAAGCCGCCAGCGCCTGAGCGCCGCCAACGGATCCGACGTGGCGTCGGTAGACTGGAAGTCCCAGCAGCATTGGTCCTGCCGCGGCCCTGAAGGGGGTGGCGGGTAGGGGCCGCCAACAGGATGCCCACCTTGTCCATGTCCCCCGCAGATAGCCCACTAGTCCAATCCAGCAACCTCGGATACCCGCGCATCGGTCCACGTCGCGAGCTGAAGTGGATGCTGGAGGGGTATTGGAGCGGGAAGCTGGGACCGGACGAGCTCCTGGCCCGGGCGAAGGCTCTGCGCAAGGACCGCTGGGTCACCCAGCGGGCCGTCGGAATCGACCTGATCCCGAGCGGAGATTTTTCCCTCTACGACCATGTTTTGGACATGTCCCTGGTCGTTGGAGCCATCCCGGAGCGTTACTCGGAACTGGCCGACCGGCCCCTGGACCTCATGTTCGCGATGGCCAGAGGAACCACCGACAGCAGGGGTGAGGTTGCGGCTCTGGAGATGACCAAGTGGTTCGACACCAACTACCACTACCTGGTACCCGAGCTGGACCCGCGGCAGCAGTTCTCCCTGCGCGGCACCAAACCGATCGACGAGTTCAAAGAGGCACTGAGCCTGGGGATTGAGACCCGCCCGGTGCTTCTCGGCCCGGTCAGCTATCTGTGCCTTGCCAAGACCACCCAGGCTGGGCTGTCCACCCTCTCGTTGCTCGACCGGCTGCTGCCGGTCTACGCAAAGCTGCTGCTTGGTCTGGCCGATGCCGGTGCCAGCTGGGTCCAGATGGACGAGCCCTGCCTGGCCCAGGATGCCCCGGTCGCCGTCCTGGAGGCGGTGGAGGATGCGTACGCTTTTCTGCGCCGAGCGCAGCCTGCCGTCAAGATCATGGTCGCCTCCTACTTCGCCGGCCTGGGGGCCAATCTCCAAGCCGCCCTGATGCTCCCGGTAGATGCCATCCACCTGGACCTGGTACGGGGTCCCGACGACCTTTCGCGGGCCCTGGAGCTGGCTCCCGACGGGATCTCCCTCTCCCTGGGCCTGGTGGACGGACGCAATGTCTGGTCGTCTGACCCGGATCCAGCCCTGCGGCATCTGGAGGGAGCCGTCAACAAGCTGGGTCCTGATCGGGTGATAGTTGCCCCGTCCTGCTCCCTCATGCACGTGCCCGTGAGGGCGGGGGACGAGACCACGCTCGATCCCGAGATTCGCTCCTGGCTGGCCTTTGCCGAGGACAAGTTGGGGGAGCTGGTGCGGCTGGCCCGCGCCGCGGGAGGCGCCGAGCGGGCCCAGGCTGCTCTGGAGCCCCTCCGCGAGGTGGCGAGGCGGCGCCGAGAGTCCCCCTTGAGGAAGGATCCCGGGGTGGCGAAGAGAATGGCGGCGCTGGGGCCGGCAGACCTGCGCCGCCCCGGCACCTCCGCCGAGCGCCGCAGCAGGTCCCGACAGGCGCTGGGGATCCCCCTGCTGCCCACCACCACGATCGGCTCATTCCCCCAGCGGGCGGAGTTGCGCCGGGCCCGCGCCAGCCTGCGCAGCGGGGACATCAACCAGGCCACCTACACGGCCCTGATTGAGACCGAGATCCGTCGGGCGATCTCCTTCCAGGAGGAGGTGGGTCTGGATGTGCTGGTTCATGGCGAGCCGGAGCGCAATGACATGGTCGAGTACTTCGCGGAGCGGTTGGATGGCATCGCCACCACCCAGGCGGGCTGGGTCCAGTCCTATGGTTCGCGTTGCACCAAGCCTCCTGTGATCTTCGGAGACGTCTCCCGGCCCGGGGCCATGACGGTCTCCTGGGCAAAATTTGCCCAGAGCTTGACAGCTCGGCCGGTCAAGGGGATGCTGACCGGCCCGGTGACCATCCTGCAATGGTCGTTTCCGCGCGATGATGTGGCTCGCGAGGAGACCTGTTTGCAGATTGCCATGGCGCTCCGCGATGAGGTTTCCGACCTGGAGGCGGCTGGGATCAGGATCATCCAGATAGATGAGCCGGCACTGCGGGAGGCGATGCCGCTGCGGCGCCTGGAGCAGGCCACGTACCTGAGATGGGCGGTCGACAGCTTCCGACTGGCCGCCGCGGGAGCGGGTCCGGAGGTTCAGATCCATACCCACATGTGCTACTCGGAGTTCGCAGACATCATGGACGCGATCGCCGAACTGGACGCCGATGCCCTCTTCATCGAGGCGGCCCGCTCCGGCATGGAACTGCTTCGCACCTTCGCGGCGGTGGGCTACTCCAACGATGTCGGTCCGGGTCTCTACGACATCCATTCTCCTGTTGTTCCGACCCAGGAGGAGATGGCGAACCGGCTGCGGGCGGCGGCCTCCGTGATCCCGCTTGAGCAGCTGTGGGCGAACCCGGACTGCGGCCTCAAGACCAGGGCCTGGAGGGAGGTCGACCCCGCCCTGCGCAACATGGTCGCCGCCGCTCGGGAGGTTGCTGCCGAGATGGGCGCCGTCCCCGCCAGCGCTAGCTGAGCTGGTGCCGGCCGCTTGAAGCCCGCCTTCGAACCGGCTCCGATTGAGGAGCACTGGCGCCGCCGCTGGGATGAGCTGCAGCTCGGGAGGGCCGACCCGTCGAGCGCCAAGCCCCCATTCTCGATCGCCCTGCCTCCTCCCAACATAACGGGGGTGCTTCACATGGGGCATGCCCTCAACGCTGTGATCCAGGACTCCCTTTGTCGCTATCACAGGATGCGGGGATTCGAGGTCTGCTGGGTGCCCGGCACCGACCATGCCGCAATCGCCACCCAGAACGTCATCGAAAGGCAGCTCGCTCAGGAGGGGACTACCAAGGAGGAGCTGGGCCGAGAGGCATTCCAGGAGCGTGTGGGCGCCTGGTACCGGACCTATCAGGGGAGGATTCTGGAGCAGCTGCAGCGGATGGGGGCCACCTGTGACTGGAGCCGTGAGCGGTTCACTCTGGATGACGACTACGTGCGGGCGATACGAAGGGTCTTCAAGGACCTCTTCGACCAGAACCTGATCTACCGCGGGCCGCGAATCGTCAACTGGTGCCCGCGCTGCCGGAGCGCCATCTCGGATGAGGAGGTGGAGTACCGGGAGCATCGGGACCTCTTCTACTATGTGAGGTACCGAGAAGAGGGTGGCGGGGAGGGGCTGGTCGTCGCCACCACCAGGCCCGAGACCATCATTGCGGATGTCGCCGTGGCGGTCCCGCCCGGGGATGCGAGGTTCGAGGGGTTGGTGGGCACCATGGTGGTGGAACCTCTCACCAGGCGGTCGATCCCGGTCGTCGCGGACCAGGCGGTAGATCCCAGGCTGGGAACCGGGGCGCTCAAGATCACCCCCGGGCACAGCGCGGAAGACTTCGAGATCGGCGAGCGCCACCATCTCCCCGTGCTGACGGTAATCTCCCTCGACGGGCGCATGATCGCGCCCGCGTTGCCCGCCCTGGATGGGCTCGATGTCGAGTCCGCCCGAGGGGCCGCGGTCGAGCTGTTGCGCGAGGCGGGAGCCCTGGAGCGGGAGGAGCCCCTGGTGCACCAGGTCGGCCACTGCGACCGATGCGGGTCTGTCATTGAGCCGCTGGTGACTCCGCAGTGGTGGGTCAGGGTGGCGGAGCTGGCGGCGCCGGCCCGGCAGGTGGTGGCAGAGGGTGAAATAGTGCTCCATCCCGAGCATTTCAAACGTCAGTACCTGGACTGGGTGGCAGGTCTGCGTGATTGGTGCATCAGCCGCCAGATCTGGTTGGGGCACCGCATCCCAGTGTCAACTTGTGCCAACCACCATGTCTTCGCCTGGATAGAAGAGCCCAGCCGCTGCCCAGAGTGTGGCGACTCCCACCTGGAGGCGGATTCCGACGTCCTCGACACCTGGTTCTCCAGCGCCCTGTGGCCCTTCGCCGTGCTGGGATGGCCCGAGCAGACAGCGGATCTGGCCCGCTTCTACCCGACCGCGGTCCTCAGCACCGGGCGCGACATCCTCTGGCTGTGGGTCACGCGGATGATCATGATGGGGCTCCGCTTCACCGGGGAGATCCCCTTCCGCGATGTCATCCTGCACGCCACCATCCTGGGGGCCGACGGAGCGCGGCAGTCCAAATCCAAGGGTAACGTGGTCGATCCGCTGGACATGGTGGAGCGATACGGCGCCGACGCTCTGCGCGCCTGGGGGGCGGCGGTCGCGATGGGGACCCAGGACTGCAAGTTTGATGAGAGCAAGGTGGACGGCTACGCGAAATTTGCCAACAAGCTCTGGAACATGGTGCGGCTGCTCCATCACCTCCACTTCCCCGAGGGAGAGGGACGGATTCCGCCGGCAGCCGAGCCGTCCTTTGGCGAGCTGACCGTGGCCGACCGCTGGATACTCTCCCGCCTCGCGCGGCTAATCGGCAATGTCACCCAGGCTATGGATGGCCTGGACCTGGGAGCGGCGATCGACGGGATCTACCAATTCGCCTGGCGAGAGCTCGCGGATTGGTATTTGGAATTGGTGAAGGAGCGTCTGGCGCAGGGGGACCAGGCCGCCCTCTGGACATCCCGGACGGTGCTGCTGAAGACCCTCGAACTGCTGCACCCGATCATGCCGTTCGTGACGGACGCCCTGGCGGACCAGTTCGAGGGTCAGCCCGACACCCTGGACTTGGCGCAGTGGCCGAGAGCTGAGCCGGGATGGCTGAGCCGCGAGGCGGAGGAGGGGATGCGCGGATTCCAACAGCTGACCGGGGAATTGCGCAGCTGGCTCCAGGATCTCGGCGTCAGGTTTGGCCGCAACGCTCCCCGGATTCCCATCAGCATCTCGACCAGCGACGACGGAGAGATGGTGGCCGCAATGCGCGCCCATCTCCCGACCATGGCGCCCATCGCCTGGGAGGAGGAGCGGGGCGAGACCCTCGACGCGATGGCGCCCCTGGTCGTCGGAGGCACCACGGTGAGGCTGTCCAGTGCAGCCCTGCTGGAGAGTCCCCAGATCCGCAGCCGGATGGAGCGCGATCTGGACCAGGTGGTCAAGCTGCGCTCCCGGCTCGAGTCGCACCTGGCCAGCCCCTTCGCCACCAGCGCCCCCAAGGAGGTGGTGGAGAGGGAGCGAACCAGGCTGGAGGAGGCGGTGCGGCGCGAAACACTGTTGCGCCACGCCCTCGGAACCTGAGTTGGGGACGGCGTCATGCTGTCCCTGACCACACTTCCCCTGCTGGTCCTGGGCCTCCCGGCGCTCGGCGCCTTCTTGGCCGGCGCGCTCCCGACTCCCGCGAGGCTGGAACCAGGGATGATTGCGCGCTGGATGGTCAGGGTCAGCATCGCCCTGGGCGGAGCCGGCGCGCTGGACCTGCTGCTGCGCATCGGACCCGGCGGAACAGTTCAGGTCACCCTCTGGCAGGTCGGACCGGGACTGCCCGTAACCCTCCAGTTCGGAGTCGCCGGGTTGCTGATGGCGCTTCTCGTGCTTGGCGCCGCCCTGCTGGTCAGCTTCAGCGCCCGGGACCGCCGTCCGCTCGCCTCGTCAGCGCTGGGGTTGGCCGTCGTCGGCGGCCTGATGGCAGCCCTGGCCGGGGGATTGCTCGGTTTGTTCATCGGCCTCCAACTTTCCGCGGTGGGTGGGATCGGGCTCAGCTACGCGCGCTCCCCCAGAACTGCGAGCCACAGGATCATCTGGGCGGCGGTGGCAGACCAGACCGTCGCTCTGGTCTGGCTGGCGGCGGTCCTGACGATCTATCACACCGCTGGCACGCTGCAGTTCAGCGACATACCGACCAGCTCGGTCAACTTTGTGAGCGCCTGGATCCTGCTCATTCCGGCCCTGGTCCGCCTGGGCTCGGTGTCCCTGTTGTGGTGGAGGCGCGGGAATGAGAGAGCCCCCGCCAGATCCCTCGACGTGGCGGATTGGCTTGCCGTGGCGGCCATCCCGACTGGTTTGACGGTCCTTCTGAGGGATCTCCAGCTGAGTGGTGGAAGCTGGCCCTCGCCATCATTCGGGACCATATTGGACCTCCTCGGGCTCGGCCTGGCCCTGGTAGTCGGGGCGGCATCACTGCTGGTGTGGCGCAGACATAGATCCGGCGCCGCCGTCACGCTGACCCTGGTCGCTCTCATCCTGGTCGGGTTTGGCACCGATTCCCCGGGGGGCGTCGAGCTCGCGGTCGCCTCTGCCTTGTTCTTGGAACTCCTGGTCTACTTCCTGCCACGCCTCAGCAGCTCACCCGCTCCCCCGTGGTCGCCCACCGGGCTGAGGGCGGGGATTCTCGGCGCCTGGCTCAGGCTGGGCACGCTGGGCCTGGTATCACCGCTCTCCTTTGGTTTCACCGCCGCCGTGCTGGGGTTTGAGCTGGAAGCGCCAGACCGGAGCCTGGGGCTGCTGCCGGCGGCCGGGTACGCCGCCTGTCTTGCCGTCCTCTGCCTGGCGCTTCCCGGCCTGCTGCGCCTGCGGCCCCCCGCCCCAGGGGGCACCGGTTGGGTGCTGGCGATTCCCGCGGGTCTGGCAATCGCCTTCACCGTGGCCGGAGGCTGGGCCGTGACGGGCGTCGCCGCGGCGTTCGCGTTCTCCACCACGGCCGTGACCTCCCCGCTGACGGCGCCGGACCCGCTTCTCCTGCAGGTCCCGGGGCTGCTCTATCCGGTCGGCTACGTCGCCACCCTTTTGGGTATGTTGCTGGCGGCAGCCGCAGCCCTCCGCTACGCCCTGGGCCTTGCGCCCCGATTCTGGCCCTCGCAGGCGGCAGAGAGCCAGGTCGAGCCGGAGCCGCCCCCGGGCATTCCGGCGCTGCGCGAGCGGTTGCTGCAGATGTCCTCGTCCGCAAGGTCCGCGCTGGGGGTCCTCAACTTTGGACTTGCGATGTCCGAACGCGAGGTTGCGGAGCGCCCCATCTGGCTCTGGATGGGGCTTACCGCGCTGGCAGCCTGGTTTATGGCCCAGCGTTGACCACCGGGCTGCTGGCGGCCGCTGGCTTCGTGGGGTCGGCCGTGGCGCTGCTCAGCGTGGGGCCGCGGGGTCTGGCCGCAAGCTCTTTGGCCGTCGGACTCGGCCTGGGAGGAGTGGTCTCGCTCACGGGTGGATTTCCGGCGTTCGCCGTCCTGGGTGGAGCCGGGGGCATCGCCTGCCTGGTAATCCTCGCCACGGGCCGGATTCCCAGCGCGGCCAGCGCCAGGTGGCTGCTGGGAAACACTCCGGTCGTGGGCCGGGAGAGAGTCTTCGATGTGCGGAGTCTGCGTCTGCTGGCCGGGGTTGGGGGGTTGCTCGCGGCCCGCCTGCTGTCCGGGCATCTCACAGCCGGCACGGTGTCGACGCAGGGGCCCGCCTTCGCATGTCTCTTCGCCTGGGAGGTGGGGATCATCAGGGTGGCCACCGGACGCGGGCCATCCGATCTGGCCATGGGGGCCTTCTGCCTGGCGATGGGCACCGCCTCGTTCGTCCTTTTGAGCTCCGACCGGGGCACGCTCGGCTGGGTCTCGCTGATGGTTGCGCTGGCGGCGGTGCCACTTGTATTGCTCGCTCGGTCGGCCCCCTGGGAGACCGGGTCGTGATCTGGGCCCTGGAGGCGGTCGGTCTCGCTCTGGTCGCCCTCGCGGTAGTGATTCTGGGCGGAAGGTCGCGACTGATTCAGATCGCTGGGGCGCTGGCCTTCCTCGCTCTAGGGGCGGCTCTGGCGTCTCACTTCCTGCTGCTGGAGCGGCCTGCCCAGGCGCGTCTGGTGGAGGGTTTCGGAGCGCTGTCGCCGACCAGGATCATGGCGGGCATCCTGCTTGGCTCCATCGCCATGCTGGCGCTGGACATCGCCTTTTCCGGAGCGAGCGGGCCGAGTCCCGCGGCGGAGGCGCTCTTTCTCGCCCTGACGGTTGTGGCCGCGGCGGCACTCTGCACCAACTCCCTGGCGGTCCTGGCCATCTCCGTCGGGCTGCTGATGGGCGCGGTCTGGGTGCGCTGGCAGCGGGTGGCCGGACCACAGCTTCCGGTCCGCTCGATCGCGCGACAGTCTGTCTTGGCCACGGGCTGTCTGCTCGCCGCGGCGGCGGTCACCCCTTCGGTGAGAGTCGGCGGGGCGCCACCCTTGTTGGAGGGGATCCTCCTCGCGGGGGCGGTCACCGCGGTTCTGGGAGTCTTCCCCTTCACGGGCTGGCCCGGGGCGATCGGTAGGCTCGGCCGCTCCGAGCTGGCGTTCTGGCGGTTGTTGTTACTACCCACCGGAGCGCTGCTGGAAGCCAGGTTGGTCACCATGACGACCTCGGCGGTGGCCAGTCCCATGCGCGAGATGCTCATCGGTCTGGGGCTGGCGACAGCATTGTTCTGGGGCCTGCGCGGCCTTCTGGGGCCCGACCAGGGCCGGTACCAGCGAACCCTGGCCTGCGACTCGGGGCTGATCTGCGCCGGAATCGGCTTCGGCACGGTGGAAGGGCTGGCCGCGGCCGTGCTGCTGCTGGTCTGCCATTGGCTCGGCGGAGCGGTGCTGGCCTCTGACGAAGCCAGTAGGCCCCGCCTGGTTGGATGGATCGGCATCTCCGGGGTGCCGCCGTTCGGGGGCTTCACGGGGCGCCTCCTGCTGGTGCTGGCAGCGACCTCATTCAGTCCGGTGGTCTCCGGGATCGTGCTCCTGGTGAGCGGGCTGCAATTGGGAGCTTCCGCCGCAGGGATGCGCTCCAGCCTCTCGCCCCGAACCCGGGGGGCGTCGCGCCGGAGCCAGACCGTGGTGGCAATGACCATGGCCGCGGCGACTCTGGTGCTGGGGGTGGTGCCGGTCGCGGCCACCCATTTCATGATGGGATTCCGCCCGTGAATCACGTTCTGATCGGCCTCGCCCTGTGCGCCGCCTTGCTCATCTACCCGGGAGGCCTCACCGTGGCGGCGTCGGCCTGGACACTGGCGCTGGGGGCGGGCGGGTCTGCCAAGGGTGCTCTGGACGGGCTTCGGAGCGACCGCGAACCCCTCTTGCTGGTCTGCGCCCTCCTCCTGGGGTCGCTGACCATGGCCAGCCTGCCATGGTCCGGCAGTCCCCTGGCGTCCCTATCCCTGGCGGGCCTGACCTCGGTGGGACTGGGCGGCGTGGCCCTCACCGTTCTGGGGCTCCTGGCCCTCGACTCCATGATCAACTTCGAGGTGGCCGGCGGGCCGAGGTGGCTGGGGGCGTCGGCGGCCTCCGCAATCGCGGTCCTGATCCTGGCTGAGGCGCTGGGGACGTCACAGTGGACGACGATCCTGGCCGAGCCCGGCACGGGAGCGTTGCTGGGGCGGCTGGCCGTGGGACTGCTCTGCCTGCTGGTCGCCCCTCTGGCCTCGGGCCGCCAGCCCGGGGTGGCGCCGATCTCGGCCATCGCCTGGTCGGTAAGGTTCGGGATGGCCGCTCTGCTCTGCTTCCCGGTCCTCCGGCTGGTTCCATTCGAGGCGGACCTGGGGGTGGTCCTGGTGGGCTCGCTGACGGTTGGATGGTGTGCGGCGCTGGCCCTGAAACGCACCCCTTCCCAAGGGCCTGACCATACCGGCCCGCGGCCGGCTGCTAAACTGTAATTCCCGTGAAGGTGCTAACCACCAGCGGGAACAGACCCGGCTCGGTCCGCGGTCAATCATCTGAACTGGGAGGCTCATCAAGGACGTGGCGGAGTTAGTCCTGGCCTCCGGTTCAACCAGGCGCCGTGAGCTGCTGGTTCGCCTCGGGCTTCGCTTCACGGTAGTTCCCGCGGAGATGGAGGAGCAGCTGGCTCCCGGCATGTGTGCCGACCTCGCGGTCCAGCTGGTGGCGCGCGCCAAGGCCCACGCGATAGTCGACAAGCTGCAGGACCGTGCGGGCACTTACGTTCTGGCCGCTGACACCATCGTCATGGGCCCGAAAGGGCCACTCGGTAAGCCCGGCACCGACCAGCGGGCGAAGGAGATGCTGAGGGAGCTCCGCGGCACCCGCCACGTGGTCCTAACGGGAATCTGCGCCCTCTGCCCCGCCACCATGAAGGAGAGCACGGGAGTTTCCCGTTCAGCCGTGCGCATGCGTCAGTTCAGCGACGAAGAGCTGGAGCAGTACGTCGCCGGTGGCGAGCCTCTCGACAAGGCGGGGGCGTATGCGGTTCAGGGCCTCGGAGGATCGCTGGTTGATGCCATCGGCGGGCGCACCGACACGGTGATAGGCCTGGACTGCCAGATGGCGATGCAGCTTCTCACGGATGTGGGCTACCCGAATCCCTTGCCCACCGCGCCTGACCACCCGGTGCCGCTGGGGAAGTCGGCCACCACCCGGCGACCCTTGGCCAGCTCCAATCGGAGCGGAGGGACGCGCTGAAGCTGCGCCGACAGATGGGGGTGGCCGCCTGCTTTCCCGTGGTCGGTTTGGCGGTGGGACTGCTGAGCTCGTGCGGAAACTCGTCCCAGCTCACCACCCTTGCCGTCTCCACCCAGGTCATCACCCAGACCGGCAGCCAGGGGCGGTCGGAGCCGGTCGCCCAGGGAACAGTCGCCCAGGTGCAGATGACCGTGACCAACACGGGGCAGTCGGCCGTTCGGGGAGTCACGGTGCGCATGAGCGTGCCCAGCGGCTTCGTCTACACCAGCACCGCCTCTCTGGTTGAGAGCGGGGACTCAGTCAGGGCCTCCGATGTCACCCCTGCATCCCATGACTCGACCCTGACCTGGGGGAGCTGGACCATCGGCCCGGGGGCACCGGGGCAAGCGAGCCAGGTGGTCATCACCGCCAACTTGGAGGCGGCCGGCAACGCCGGCTCGGTGCAGGCGGCGCCGCTGGTCTATGCGACCGGCTATGCCAATGCGCTCACCGGCCGGCCGGTAACTCTGGAGATAACGCCAGCACCATCCCTGAGCCTGGTGTTGCACGTCAGCCCGGCGTCCACCACGGCTGGGTCGGATGTGGTGTATCAGGCGGTGATCACGAACACCGGCAGCGGGTCAGCGGGAGGGGCCAGTCTGGCCATCACCCTGCCATCCGACTTCGACTATGTGACGACGGATTCGGTTGCCGGCAACGCCAGCACCTCGGGCGCGAGCTATCCCGTCGTCGGTTCTGTGATACCGACCTGGGCCGGCTTCGACATCCCGGGGCGGTCCGGCTCGGGACCCGGCATTCTCTCGATCAGCTTTGAGGTTCAGATCCTTGCCGATGTCGGACGGGGCATCTACCTTGCATCCGCCGGCCTGGTCGCGAGCAACGGCTCTCCGACCCAGAACGACCTTCAGCTCAACTACGGCGCCCTGGCGCCGGTAACGGTCACCGGCCCGTAGTCCGATTTGCCGGAGTCCAGGGGACGGGGTTTCTCTGGTAAACTGCCGTTCCGGGTGAACTGAACGCATCAGGTCAGTTCCCAGCCCCCGCGGCGGAGCCAATCAGGCTCGGCCCAGCCTCAGGAGTTGCAATGTACGCCATAGTCCAGATTGGCGGTCGCCAGTACCGCGCCACGCCCGGGCAAAGGGTCGTGGTCGACCGCTTGGATGTCGAGCCGGGGGCGGAGTTGCAGCTTGAGGACGTGCGCATGGTCGTGGCCGAGGCCGGCGACTCCGGCACCACCATGGTGGGAACTCCCACGGTCTCCGAGTTCAAGGTGACCGCGACTGCGGTGTCGCATCTGCGTGGGCCCAAGATCCTCGTCTTCAAGTACAAACCCAAGAAGCGATACCGGCGGCAGCGCGGCTTTCGCGCCGACCTGACCGAGCTTCGGATCGAGTCGATAGGGAGCATTGCCGGCGGGACCGACAAGTCAGCCCACCAAAAGGCGATTGAGCCGAAGCCGGAGCCGATTGAGGAGGTGGCGGCGGAGCCCGTTGAGACCGCGGCGGTGGCGGAGGCGGCTAAGTCGCCACGACCGACCACGCCTAGAAAGCGACAGGAGGCCAAGCCGCCTGCTCCGAAGGCTTCGCGGAAGGCTCCGATCGAGGAGGACGGTGATGGCGCATAAGAAAGGTGGCGGCAGCAGCCGCAACGGCCGGGACAGCAATTCCCAACGCCTGGGTGTCAAGGTCTACGGTGGCGAGACCGTCAGCGCCGGCGCGGTGTTGGTTCGCCAGCGTGGAACCAGAATTTTGGCCGGAAAGGGGGTCGGAGTTGGCAAGGACCATACCCTTTTCGCTCTCAGCAGCGGACAGGTCGACTACCATCCGTATCGCACCTCGCGCATTCGGGTGTCGATCCAAGAGGGTGCCGCCACCGGCGCCTGATCGCGGGCGAGGCGCCTCCCCGGTGAACCCATGTTTCTAGACGAGGTCGTCCTGCACGTCCGCGCGGGCCATGGGGGCCCTGGCTCGAACAGTCTGCGTCGCGAGAAGTTCGTCCCCAAGGGCGGACCCGACGGTGGGGACGGCGGACGCGGTGGTGACATCGTGGTGCGGTCTCAGCTTGGGTTGAGCTCCCTGCAGGGCTTCCAGTTGGAACGCACGTTCAGAGCCAAGCCCGGGGGGCCCGGCGAGGGCGCCAAACGTCATGGCGCCGACGCAGAGGCCGTGACCCTGTCGGTGCCGTGCGGCACCATGGTCTTCGAGGCCAGCGACGGCCAGCTTCTCGCGGATCTGGACGGTCCGGAGCAGGAGGTGGTGGTCGCCAGGGGGGGGAGGGGCGGCAAGGGCAACTCCCACTTCGCCACTCCCACGTATCAGGCGCCGACGCGGCGCGAGCTGGGAGAGCCGGGGGAGGAGCGGCAGATCCGTCTCGAGCTGCGCCTCATCGCAGACCTCGGCCTTGTCGGCTTGCCCAACGCCGGGAAGTCGACCCTGCTGGGGAAGCTGACGGGAGCGCATCCCCGGATCGCGGACTATCCCTTCACCACCCTGTCGCCCAACCTGGGGGTGGCGGAGATGCCCTCCGGGCAGACGGTGACGGCCGCGGATGTCCCGGGTTTGATCGAGGGGGCCCACCGCGGCGCCGGCCTCGGGGTTGGTTTCCTGCGGCACCTGGGTCGGACCAGGTTGCTGGTGCACGTGCTGGACGGCGGCCTGGGACCCCCGGGGATCGTGGCCGCCCATAGGCAGGTGACCAAGGAGCTCAGTCTCCACAGCGAGGAGCTGGCGGCCAAGCCCGTCGTGGTCGCTCTGAACAAGGTCGACCTTCTCTCTGCCGACGAGCTGACGGAGGCCGAGAGGGCGCTTGTGATGGAGCTCGGGCCGGGGGTGCCGGTGGTCCCGATTTCGGCTGCCACGGGAGCGGGCACGGAGCGTCTCTTGAAGGAGTGCTCCACGATTCTGGCTGAGAGGTCCATCCGGTCCCGGAAGCAGGGGCAGTTCCACCTCTACAGGGGGCCGCAGGCGCGGGACAGGACGTTCCGAGTTGTCAAGCAGGACGGCGTCACATCGGTTGACGGGGAATCGGTTGCCAGATTGGTGCGGATGACCGACATGGCTGACGACGCGGCGGTCATGCGGTTGCAGAACCAACTGGTGCGCTTGGGCGTGGAGGCGGCGCTGACCGCCGCCGGCGTGGAGCCGGGAGCGGAGGTGGTGATAGCGGACCAGGTGTTCACCTTCTTTCCGGAGATAAGAGCCGCCGCCGTGGCAGAGAGAGCCTGAGGGCTGCCTTGAGCTCAAACCGCATCGTCATCTTCGGGGGAACGTTCGACCCTCCCCATCTCGGTCACACCGCGGTGATCTCAGGGCTGCGGCGGGCCCTTGGGCTACCGGTTCTGGTGATCCCCAACGGCAGGCCGCCACATCGGCCGGAGCCCGGGGCCGACGCGCCATGTCGTCTTCATCTGGTGCGCCTGGCAGTAGCCGAGCTCGACGACCCGATGGTCATGGTCTCCGACCTGGAGGTGCGCCGACCCGGGCCGTCCTTCACGGTGGACACGGTGGCCGAGTTGAAGGCCGAGGACCAGGAGAGGGGTATCCTGCTCGCCCTCGGCAGCGACGCCGCCCTGAGCCTCCCCCAGTGGGAGCGGGCTGACCTGGTTGTCTCCCTGGCCCAGCTTGTCGTCTTCGACCGGCTGGGGGCTGAGCAGCGCGCCAATCGGGTTATCGAGGAACTGCGGCGGTCGGGGCTCCCGGTGGAGGGGGCGGAGGCTGTCGAGATCGAGGCCCCCGAGATCGAGTCCAGCGAGATCCGCCCACTTCTGGAGATCGGCGATTCCTGTCCGGGCCAGCTCTCGCCCGCAGTTCTGGCGGAGATCCGATCCGCCGGGCTCTACGGTGCGCATGTTGGTGGCAGCAGAAGCCCGCATGGGATAATCGCCTCCGCATGACGCCACTTCAGCTGAGCCGCCTGGTCGCGGATGCGGCCCTGTCGCGCAAGGCTCGCAACGTGGTGCGCGTCGACCTGCGCGGCAAGACCACGATCGCGGACTACTTCGTCATCTGTGAGGCGGACACCGACCGCCAGGTGCGAGCGGTGGCGGAGGCGATGGTGGAATTCGCCGGCACGGCCGGGGTGAACCCCCTGGCCAGGGCTGGCCTTGGGGAGGCCTCCTGGGTCTGCTTGGACTTTGACTCTGTTATCGGGCACGTGTTCCTGCCCGGTGAGCGTGCCTACTACAGGTTGGAGGAGCTCTGGGGTCCGGCCAGGCGGGTGCGACCGCGTCGCGGGGGTGCGCTGGTAGGGACGGTGTGAACGATCTTCGGCTGGGCTGCTTCCTGCCCCAGGGCTGGAGGGGTGATCTGCCTGCCAAAATCGCTCCCCGGGACCTCTTCGAGACGCTGGTTGGGGTGGCCGTCAGAGCCGAACGCAGCGGTTACGACGCGGTGTGGGTGTATGACCATCTGCAGGGCGTGTTCCCAGATGAGCTCGCGCCGGTGCTCGACCCCATGATGAGCCTGACCACTGTGGCCTGGGCCACAAGCAGGGTGCGGCTCGGAAGCATGTGCTTTGCCATCCCCCTGCACAACCCAGCGGTGCTTGCGCATCAGCTGGCGTGCCTCGACGTCCTCAGCGGCGGCCGCCTGGACGTCGCCCTGGGAGCTGGATCCGACAGCGGCGAGGCCCGCGCCTTTGGAATCACGGTCAGGAGCCTGAGGGAGCGGATCATGGCCTGTGGGGAGGCGGCCGAACTGCTCCGCGCCTGCTGGGGCCATGAGGTGACTCACTTCGAGGGTCGCTACTCGGTGGTCGACAACGCCAGGATCTATCCCAAGCCGGTCCAGCGCCCATTCCCACCGATCTGGATTGCCGGGGGAGGGGAGCGGCTCACCCTCTGGCAGGTGGCGCGGCACGGGGACGGCTGCAGTCTCTTTGGGCCACCAGAACGGGTGGCCAGGAAGCTCGACATCTTGGCCGAGCACTGCCGTTCGCTCGGGAGGAGCTTCAGCTCGGTGCGGGTCGCTGTGGTGCTGGACTGCCTGCTGGCCGACACCGAGGCCCAGGCCGATCTTCTGGTCGCACGGTACAACCGGCACGGCGAGGACCCAATTTCATATCGGGCCCGCAGACTGGTGGGCTCTCCAGTCGCGTGCGCCCAGCAACTTCAGGCCTATGTCGACCTCGGGGTTGGTGAGGTATGCTGCTATTTCCCCGACGCGGTCACCGCGGACGGACCGGAGCGGCTGGCACGAGCCGTGTTGGGTCCAGGGGACTGAGTACGGGGTGTCCACAGCCGGTCATGGGGCCGGACGTGGAGGTGCTGGTCGGCCTCCACGAGGAGAACTGCTTCGGAGCCCGTCCCGATGGTTGTGTCCCGGTCTCCGCCATGTGGCGGGGGCCCCGCCCGTCATCGGGGCGGACGAGCGGAGCCAGCTCGTGGTCGTACCGAAGGCCGTCGCGGCGTGAGCGTCGTTCAGCTGTGACCGTCGAAGTAGGGCCGGACGGGGTATTTCCCCGGAGGACCCGGCAGCCGGGTCGGAATCAGCGGTCGAGCAGCTGAAAAACCGGGTGCTGTCCGGCCACGGCTGCGATCTCCTCGTCGCTCGACTCGGGGCCCACCCCGTCGAAGAAGACTCCAACCTCCGCTCTCCAGCGCCTGAGATAGGCGCGCAGGACGGGAATCTTGGCCTCGTCGGACAGCTCCACGGCGAGATGGCTTGTCCGCCGCCGCCCCAGCAGGAGCTGGAGCTTTCCCCCCGCTGCCCTCAGGTTGCGGACCCACTGGGTCTCGCCGCGAGCCGCGACCAAATACGACCGCTCTCCCATCCGCAGCAGGTTGATCGGGGTTCGGTGGGGAGAGCCGGTTTTGCGCCCGTTGACCTCCAGCACTCTGCTGCCCAGAACGCTGACCCCGATGAGGGTGAGACCGGCGACGGCGTTGTTGAAGACATGCTTTGTGAGCCAGCCCGGCTCTCTGTAGCGACTGGTACGTGTGCTCACGCTCGGCGATTCCCCTCAGCGGATGGTGGTTGCGATTCTAGACGCTGTGGGGCACCGATCGGAGTTACCCCGGGACAGCCAGGAAGCTGATCCCACCCAGTCTGGTGGTCTTGGTTCGGCCAGGGTCCGAGCCGCAGCGGCCAGGGCGGACCCGCCGTGGCGACGCAATTCCCGCCAGACGCGCTATGAGAAGGTGCCCGTGGCGCCCGTGCCCTCGGGCGAGGCCCTGTGATGCCCAGTGCCGGGCCGCGCGGCTAGTCAACGGGGCTTCACCCTATTCTTTAGAGGGATGGCCAGTTCACGGTGGCGCAGTTCGCTTTCGACCCGCCGTGGCAGAGGGGACGTGCTGGTCATTGCCGCCACGATCATCTGGAGCCTCAACGTGGTGGTGGTGAAAGTGGCGCTCCAGCACAGCGGTCCGCTCACCTACTCGGCCATTCGCTACGTGATAGGTGGCCTCACTCTGCTGCTCTTGGCACGCTTACTGGAGGGGCCGCTCCATCTTCCACCTCGAGGAGACCGCCTCCTCCTGGTCGCACTGGCCGCCAGCGGCGTGCTGGTCAACCAGGCCAGCTTCACCGGCTCATTGGCGCTCACCAATGCCGACAACGTCGCCATGATAGCCGCCACCACGCCGGTCCTTGTGACAGGTTGGGTCGCCTGGCGAAGCCGGGTGCGATTTCGCGGTCGGGTCTGGCTCGGGATGCTCCTGGGGCTCTCGGGGGTTGGATTGGTGGTCGGCGCCGGTCATTGGTCGGGGTGGGTGGGAATAGGGATCGCGCTGCTGAACCCTCTATCCTGGGCCGTCTACCTGATTCTCCTGCCCAGGGTTTTGGGCCGGTACCCGCCCCTCACCCTGGCCGCTCTGATCACGGCCGTGGGCGCTCTGATGCTGATCCCGCTGGGGGTCTTTCAGACCGTGGCAAGTCCACCGCACCCGACTCTTGCCTGGCTCGGCCTGCTTGCCTACAGCGCCCTCGGCGCGGTCGCCCTCACGACCTGGATGTACCTGCCGGGGGTGCGACTGCTGGGTCCGGCACGGACCGCTGTGTACAGCTACCTGCAGCCGTTTCTGGCAGTCCTCGCCGCCGGACTCATCATCGGTGAGCCCATCCTGCCGCTCCAGGTCCTGGGCGGGCTGGTGATGGTGGTCGGGGTGGCCATCGGCAGGCCAAAGCCCCGTCCCACGGCGGTCGTCTCCTCTCGGCTCTCAATGAGCGATGCGCCTCCCACACCGCGGCCGCTCTCCATTGGAGAAGTGGATTGTCGGCGGCCATAGGATGTTGCTCACAACTGCTGCGCGCCTCCGGTTGGCTGCCGCGAGACCCTCCTGGTGGCCAGTGGAGCAGGGTGGGGGCCCCGCCCGGCGACGTTGTTCTGCGCTTCCGGGGTCCCCACAGAACCAGCAGTCGCGGCGTCACCGATATCACACGCGAAACGAGCACCCCGTGAGCCGCTGACTGAGGCCCCGACCGCCCAGGCTCAGGGCGGGCAGCGCACCCCGGCGCTGCTGCCCACGGCCAGCACCGCGAATGGCCTGATCCCGGGCCCAGCGGGTATGTCCGTGGAGGCGCCGGTCATTGGCTGGGGCGATCTGGCTGTTCGAAGAGGTCGGGGCAGGTCGGTGCGAGCAGGATGCCGCCACTTGGAGCTGGTTGGAGACTGAGCCCGGTCTGCTTGCGGTGCCTCCAACTCTCACGAATGCGGCATGGGTCCGACGCCACCAATCGAGCCGGTGGGCTCAGGGGCGATCCCGGTTCGTGCTTCACAGCCACCTGCCGGGGGGATCCGGACCTGTGGTCGGCTGCCACAGGCAGTCAACGTCTTTGCTAGGGGTGACGTCCGGGTGGGCCCACCCGGCGACGTTGATCGCGGTGTCGAGGCCTCCGGTCCAGGACCGTAGGAGCGGGCCCCTGACCCAGCGCATCTCACGTCCTCAGGCGTAACCAGCGCCGGCGGCGCCATCGACCAGCAGGACGGCGCCATCCACGAAACTGGCCCCCGGTTGGCCAAGGAACGCGATCACCTCGGCCACCTCCCTGCCGTTGGCGAATCTACCCATCGGGGACGGGGTCCAGCGCGCGGGGTCCTCGGCGCTGGCCTCGGGATCATCAAGTGTGCCCATGTAGCGCATGCCCGGTAGCGTGTCCCCGGGGCAGACCACATTGACCCTGATTCCCTCGGGAGCTAGGTCGACGGCCAGCATCCGCCCCATCATGTTCACCGCCGCCTTGGACACCGAGTAGGCGCCCAGGGGGACGTCCCCGCGCACCCCCGAGTCAGAGGACACCAGCACCACCGCGGATGGCCGCGTCGCCGCCAGCAGTTGCCGCGCCGCCTGCACCTGGATCAGGTATCCCAGCACATTGGTCGCCAGCAGTCGCTCCAGCTGAGCCGGTGGCGTGTCGATCAGCCGAGCCACCACGCCCACGCCCGCATTGGCCACCAGCAAGTCCAGGCGACCGAAGCGGTCGCTAACGGCGACCACGGCCCGGGCGGCTGCGGCCGGGTCCCGAGCATCGCCGGCGACGAAGTGGGCGCGCCAGCCGGCCGACTGGAGCTCAGCCGCAGCCGCCTCGCCGCGAGCTGAGTCCCGGCCGGTGATAACCACGCCGAAGCCATCCTGACAGAGCCGCTCAGCGGTGGCCAGTCCGATCCCTGAGGTGCCGCCGGTGATCAGGGCGGCACGCTGGGGGTGCTCGAGTGGGCATTCGCCCGCAACTCCCTCTTGTGACATGGCCTGCCATGCTAGCAAACGGGATGCCACGGAGGGCTGAGGACGGTGTGGGCAGAAGTGCGGACCGCGTCCGGAAAAGTCAGGAGGACGCTTCCGGGTAGACGGGGCAGGCAAAATGTGAATGATGTCCACCTACCAAATTGGCCAGGTACCTAAGCCCCAATCCACCGACCAGGCGCGGCGGAGGGGCGTGGGAGGGCTGGAGAGCCGTCAAAAGCGGGGGGATGACTGGCCGGGCCGTCGCCGGAGGGTCGTGACTGAGGTGTGGCGGCCTTGGTGGTCTCAATCCTGCCTGAAAAAGGGGCCGAGCACGGTAATTCCGGGCGCGCTGACGCCGGTCTGAGGGCACGCGGAGCCTGCGGGGTAGCCGCGGTCAGGCGGCGGCGCGGATCTGGCTGAGGGCGTTCAGAAACGGCTGCCGCCAGGGCCAGCACTGGGGCAGATGCAGGGTCACGCGCCGGGCGGAGCGGGTGCGTCGCCCAGGGACGGAGAACAGGCAGAGGCGCAGTCGACCGGTGGTGGTGCGGGCGGGCAGCTGTTCGGGCAGGCCGATGGCCACCACCCAGCGG